>Ga0164295_10000115_pt1 | contig 66430 bp, 59 predicted proteins | sample GEODES006metaG_FD_111798 | JGI IMG/M metagenome (GOLD analysis project Ga0164295, IMG submission 111798) | Oligotrophic lake water microbial communities from Sparkling Lake, Wisconsin, USA - GEODES006 metaG | ecosystem: Environmental > Aquatic > Freshwater > Lake | place: USA: Sparkling Lake...
ATATATATATATATATATATATATATATATATATATATGAAAAACAAAACAATGAAATTAAGAAAAAATAATAAACAAGTTATAAAGAAATATATTCCAATAAGTTATTCCTATTTATTAGGAAAAGTAAAAGGCATAGATGATAAGTTATTAAAAATACACTTCAAATTGTATGAAGGCCTTGTTGATGCAACAAATGATGCTTTGCAATATATTCATAATTGTTCTATACATGGTGTTAAGAATATGGTTGAATATAGAGGTGTTCAAAAAGAGTTAGCTTTTTTTTTTAATGGAATGAGATTACATGAGTTATATTTTGGCATTATGTGTGGCGAAAATATGAATAAAATGGACCCTAATTTAGTAAATGATATAAATAAAAATTTTGGTTCTTTTGCAAAATGGAAGGCAAATTTTATAGAAACTGGTAGAATACCAGGTGTTGGGTTTGTTGCGTTGTGTAGAGATAGAAGTAATGGATTGTTGTTTAATAATTGGATTAATGAATTTGATATAGGAGCACAGTTAATTGGAACAGATATTATATTAGTGATGGATATGTGGGAACACGCTTATATTGCTGAATTTGGTTTGGATTTAAAAAAATATTGTGAAACTTATTTAAACAATGTTAATTGGTCTGTAGTTTCTACTTTATACAACGATTCTCTTCATAAAAAAATTAACCATTTGTTTGTAAAATAAAAGTTGGTTTTTGTACAACCTTTTTCTAAAACTTGCTTATATATATAATTTTATATTTAACTATATATATGACATCACAAGGAACTTGTGAATATGACCAAAATTCTCAAGAAATAAAAACAATTATTGAACATTTAAAAACTACAAAACATATTACTGAAGAAAATTTACGACTTATAAATGGAGAAAACCCCTTTGCAATTTTGACAATAGGAGGACCTGGTGCTGGAAAATCTAGTAGTTTAAGTATTTTAAAAAATAGTGATTTTAAAGGTATCGACTTTTCAGTAATTGATCCGGATACTATAAATGAAATTGCCTTTCATGGGAGTAACAACTGCAGAAGAGAAACAAATTCATTAAATGATGAATTTTTTAATTTAGCAAAAAGATATAAAAGAGATTTAATTTTTGATACAACTGGAAGAATTTATGATAAAGTTATGGAAAATGTTATTAATTTGCATTTAAATGGGTATAGTGTTATACTATGCATCGTGTTAACGGATGAAAATGTCGCAATAGAAAGGGCTACTTCTCGATATGAAAGTAAACAATCAAATAGACAAATTAGCAGTGAATATATACATGGTGTTTTTGTTCAATTAATGGATGTAATTAAACAATATATTATTATTCCGAATACTATGGTAGACTATTTGTATGTTTATGAAAATAGCTCTAATTCAGGTGCAAAATTAATTTTAGAAAGAAAACTAAATGGTTCTGTAAATTGTATTGAACCTGAATTAGTTGAAAAATGGTTTGGAGAAGTTGGTAAAAATTTATGTAATCATGGAAATTCGCGTAATAGAAATTCATTGGGTTCGGATGACTTTACAACGGCAGAGTCATCTCAAAATTCAATTTTTGGTGGTAGAAAAAAATCCACCTTTAGAAAAGGTAGAGCCAAATCCACCTTTTCCACCTTTAGAAAAGGTAGAGCCAAATCCACCTTTTCCACCTTTAGAAAAGGTAGAGCCAAATCCACCTTTAGAAAAGGTAGAGCCAAATCCACCTTTAGAAAAGGTAGAGCCAAAACAACTTTTTTTAAAAGTTGTAAGGTCAAATGTCAGTAATAAAACGCGGCGCAATATTCATAGTGTTCAACTCTTGAAACAGTAATTTGCAAGCATAAGGTATTTCCAAATATGCGAAGTCAGTTCTATTATCACAAACTCTACAATGATGAATACGCATTTCATCATTATAGGCTGCAATCAAACCACATTTTTTACAACTATGTACAGAATATTTATCAGAAGCATCATACATTCTACCACGTGTAAATCGTGCAGCACCATGTGAAACCATTGCATCTTTTTCCATCTCTCCGAATCTCAGTCCACCATCTCTACTTCTACCTTCTGCAGGCTGTCTCGTCAAGTTTACCATCGGACCAATTGAACGACTGTGTGTCTTATCATTTACCATATGTTTTAATCGTTGATAAAATACAGGTCCCATAAAAACACTACATTCTACTTGTTCACCAGTTAAACCATTGTGCAATAATTCATTTCCATGTGCTTCATATCCCAACTTAATCAATTCGTCGCATATATTGGCTACATTAAATTGACCAAATGATGTACCGTCTCCAAACAAACCCAATTCTACTAACACTTTACCCAAGACAGTTTCTTTTAGTTGTCCAATTGTCATACGAGATGGAATTGCATGCGGATTAATTATAATGTCAGGTTTCAATCCATTCTTAGTAAAAGGAATGTCCGCTTCGGGAATGATATTACCAATTGTACCTTTTTGTCCATGTCGCGATGAAAATTTGTCACCTATTACAGGCTTACGAAGAGTTCTCAGCCGCACTTTTGCAAAGTTATAGCCTTCGCCATTTCTATCAATATAATTTTTATCGATATATGTTTCTTCATTTGTCCTATGAATTCGACTTTGATCTTCAAATTTAATTACCTTTGTGTGATCATTTCTATTTTCTTTAATAGGTACTACTTTGGCAATAATAATATCACGATTTTCAACCAAAGTATTTTCAGGAATAACACCTTTGCTATTCACTTTATTGTAGTTACCAAACTTCATTCCTTTTGTTTTATTAGGATCTGGTTTACATCTAATTTCTTCATCACCATTAATCTTTTGTTTATCTTCGTCTTTTTCGGTGTGATAAATAGTCGTTGTAAATAATCCTCTATCAATCGATGCTTTATTAAATAACAATGAATCTTCTTGATTATATCCAGTATGCGTCATAATTGCAACAATTACATTTGTACCAGATGGTATTTTGTTTAACTGTATCATGTTCATCACACGCGTATCTACTAAAGGTCTCGACGGAGAATTTAACACATAAGCAGTTTTATCCATACGATTTTCATAATTTGTAACATAGACACCCATTGCCTGTTTTCCTTGTGCACACTGATAACAATTTCTCGGCGATTGATTATGTTCTGGAAATGGGATACACGAAGCTAATACACCAAATATTGTACTAGGATGTATTTCACAATGAGTAAATTTGCAAATTTTATTTGTTTCTTCTATTAAATCTTTTGGAGTTGTAGCAATCATTGACCACGCCTGTTCATCTGAATCAATATATTCTACTATAGAATTACTATTATCATCTCCTATTAACAATTTATCCCAATTAATTTCATTGTTTTTTAGTTTATTCATAATTGTTTTAGTAATCAAAATATTATTATTTTTAACTCGTAATAATGGTCTCATCAAACGACCACCATCGTTACAAACACGAATTTCCTTATTTCGGTAGTCAAATATAATCGATGTGTAAATATTAATAATACCTTTGTATTTTTTATCTTTTAAAGAAATATATAAATCTTCTGGCTCATTTGTAATACCAACCCATGCACCATTTATAAAAACCTTTACTTTTTTATGAAAGTCGAGCGGTTTTAAATTATCAGTTTGTATGTTTATAATGTGTGGCATTATGTATTCATGCAAAGAAATTGAATTGGAATAAATTGTAACATGTGTCATGTAACTCAAATTTTTAACAATGCCAACACTTTGGCCTTCTGGTGTATTGTGAACAGCTAGACCATCTTTTAAAAGGAACCTTCCACGCTTATCGTGTAACTGCCATCCTACATATGGACCAACTCCTACTTCTACTAATTTAAATTTACTACACATAAAAGATTTACTTCTTACAAGTAAAGTTTCATTTTCTATAGGCGTTAATTTTTTTCGTGCAAGAAGAGTTGGTATCTCATAAATTTTGTGACCTGTAATTGTTAGTTCTTTATATGTGCTTAATTTTTTATTTCCACTTTTTTCATCAGTCCATTGACTTTTTCCTTCTTTTATACCACATGAAAATCCAAGAGACATTGCCAAAGTATACGCATCTTCTATTATTCTATAATTTGCAGGACCTTGACAAATACGTATTTCATGACCTCCAGCACGAACACTACCATCCGTATCTATTAATCCAGCTAAAACCTTCAGTCTGGTCTCTCTATCATTTGTAAGATATTCATTTGGAATATGTTTATTTTTTAAAAGATTGTATTTACGAAGATATTTTTTTAAAGGAGCTTCTTCAACTCTATTGCATAATCCTTGGTTATATGCTTCTTTATTTTTCTTAGAAGCCACTGAGAAACTGAACCTTTTTCCTTTTATTATTTCAGCACCTTGCTCTTGTGCCCATTTTTCCCAGTAAGCAAGTGTTTCAAAATCTGTTTTATAATTTAATGCAAAACCAGTTCCATCACTTAACCCATCTCCTAACCACATACCAAGTAGATATGGGTCCATCTCTACATCTTGTTTTGTCCAATTTATACCTTCTGTTTTAAACACAACTAGTCTATCTTTTGTTCTTTGGTTTAAAGTTAAATATTTTTCAATAGTTATATCTACTGTGTCATCATCATTAAAAGTATTTACAAAGTCTTCTGCGTGTTGTAGCGAGTTAAAATATTTTTCTTGGAATACTAAATTATCGCGATTTAAAAACTCTACAATATGTGTGTAATTTCTATCAATTCTATTTGATTGTCTTATTGATTTATGACCTCGTAGTTTGAGTGTAAGAATATGATTATCTGTTACACGATGTTTCATAAAGTTTTTTTTATCTGGAATAACATCATACATATTTTTAAAACCTTCGCAAGTAGAGCGAACACTTGTCGGGTTGCCTAAGTCATCTATAAGTATATCATCAATTATTACATCGCCTGCGCGTTTGAATGTTCCATCCCACATTAAAATCATGGTTTCTGGGTCGAAACACTCTGCTGGGCACACCATACCCCACGCAGTATTATGCAGTTTGCGAGGAGGAATAAGTTTGCCACTTTTATCAGTCGGTGTTGATATTCTTCGAGCATGACTTAAACTGGAAACATAGGTTAGTCTGTTCAATACTTGTGCTACACCTACTTTATTGGAATTAGTATTTTTAATACCAAAATCACCAGTGGCAAGAGCACGTTTCAACCCATTTTCAATAGTAGTCGACTTAATGATTTTACAAATATTGGTGAAATTAATAATATTTTCATAATCGTCTTTTGACTTCCATGAACCAGTGTTAATTTCACGAATTACTTGTTTTTCCATATCTTTGACTAGTTTATTAAAATAATTTCTGAATAGATTATTTAAAAGAGTTCCTGTCAAATCAATACGTTTATTAACAAATGAATCTCTGTCATCTTGTTTAATCATTTCAAAATTAGCTTGCAGCAATTTATTTGCCATGTAACCCAAGAAATATATTTTTTCTGTAATGTTGTGACAATGTGGAAATAAGTCATTATTCAAAATATCCATAGTAAATTCTAATTTTTTCTTTGAACCTGTTTCTCTGTCCATATTAATTGGTGTATACATGGCAAAATTATTAATAAATTTTATACATTCCTCTTTGTTTACATATTTATTTGCATCAATAATAGAAGCTTGTAATGCTGACAACATTTTTTTGTTTCCATCATCATTTATATTTAATAAAATTTTTTCACAAATATCCTTATCTGAAATTACACCTAGAGCTCGAAAAACTATAAACAATGGAATAGGCTGTTTTATGCGAGGAATTTGAACGTAAATAGGATTTCCAAAACCATTATTTTTTGAGCTAATCATCATATTGATTTGTTTTGGTGAAATACATTTAAAATCAGGAACTGATTTTATTTCAGCAGTCCAGGTGTATTTTGTATTATTTTTTGAAACATTAAAACAATAAACTTTATTTTCAGCAGCTCTTTCTTGACCTAACACTGTTTTCTCAGAACCATTAATAATAAAATAACCTCCTGCATCGAATTTACATTCGCCAGTTTGTGAATTATCAAAATGTTTATATTGGTTTAAAACACAAATATTTGATTTTAACATGATTGGTAATTTACCAATATGAATTCCAGAAAGTGTTTTGTAAAATGTTTGAGTACTTTCCAATTCTTTTCCCGTTCGAACAACATACTTTATATTTACATCTAAAGTCATAGATGATGCGTATGTGAAATTTCTTAATCTAGCTTCTTGCGGAAACATTAACTTGATCGCACCATTATTTTCATGAATTTGAGGCCTGTATATTTGAAAGTTTTCAAATGTTACAAAAATTTCTAATGAATATTTTTTATTTATTTGATCAAAATCTTGTTCTGAAACAATATGTACGGGATTAAACATTTCAATCGTTTTTGAAATTTGATGTCCAACAAAATTATTATATGACTCTAATTGATGTCTCACTAATCTATCTAAATGTTGACCATTAAAATATGATTCAATAATATCCCATGGAGTTTCTATGTATTGATCATTTTTAATATCAAAAGTATCGTTAATTTCACTTGCAGAATTGTTCATTTTAGTATAACAAATAGTAGTATTTGACATCATTTTAGGTATATTAATTATTTCAATTTATTTTTATATTGTTTAAAAAATAAATTGATTAGTGAAATAACAACAGATTATAAAATAATTTAAATATTATTATTTATAAAAACTAGTATAGATGTCCATTATAAACAAACGGGATCAAAAAGAAGATGATAAAAATAATAATACATATTTGACCCCTTACAAAATCGATAGTTTTAATAAGTTATTAAAAACAATGATTAAAACAAAGATTAAAACACGACGAAAGTCACAAGATATATTTGTACCAGTGTCGTTAGATACAAAACCTATACTAATAAGAAGCGAAACATTTCGTTGTATTGATAATATTTGTAAAAATATCGAAGAAAATAGTCATGGTGATGTAAAATCTGAAACTACAAAAGAAGACAGAGTTATTAATATTGATATAGACGTTGAAATCAACTGTATTTCTGATTTATTAAAATTAACTGAAACCTACAAGTTAGATAAAAATATTCACTATAATATTGATATGAAAAAATTACATAACATAAAAGAACAACTCACTGAATTAAATAATATGATAGGCATGAAAGAGCTTAAAAAAAATATAGTTTATCAAATTCTTTATTTCATTCAAGACTTACACATTTGCATATTTGAAACATCTAATGATGTAAGTAAAATTTCAAATGAATACATGCATACTGTAATTTATGGAAATCCGGGCACTGGTAAAACAGAAGTTGCAAAAATAATTGGTAATATCTTTTCAAAGTTGGGTTTGTTAAATAAAGGAACGTTTAAAAAGGTTACTAGAAGCGATTTAATTGCTGGATATGTTGGACAAACAGCATTAAAAACAAAAGAAGTCATCAAAGATTCATTGGGTGGTGTACTTTTTATTGACGAAGCGTATTCCCTTGGAAATAATGAAAAAAAAGATTCGTTCTCAAAAGAATGTATTGATACAATTTGTGAGGCGTTAAGCGACTATAAAGAGAACTTAATGGTCATTATAGCTGGATATGAAAATGAATTAAATGAATGTTTTTTTAATTATAATCAAGGATTGAATTCAAGATTTGCTTGGCGATTTAAAATGGAGGATTATTCGGGTGAAGACTTGTATAAAATATTTGTTAAAAAAGTGCAATGTTATAACTGGGAGGTTACAGATGATGTTACACCATTATGGTTTGATAAACACATTGAACATTTCAAATTTTTTGGAAGAGATATAGAAAATCTTTTAGCAAAAACAAAAATAGTGCATAGTAAGCGAGTTTTTTGTAAAAATGTACTAGAGAAAAAGAAAATAAAATTGGAAGATTTAGAAAATGGTTTTACTATGTACTTAAATAATAATGATACAAAAACTAATAAAGAAACATATTATGTAAAAAAACAACTTCAATATTCTATGTATAATTGATACTTTACACTAGTTTGATACACTATATTTTTATTATATTATTTTTATAATAAAAATGTCATTCAAAAAAATAGATATAAATCCAGCATTATTTTCATTAAGCGGTTCGAAAACAAAAAAAAATAGAGCAAAATCTATAAAACCAATTGCCCCTTTAATTTCTCCAAATGTATTAAAAAATAAACTACTTAAAAGAATTAAAGAACACAAAAATAATGAACAAGTTTCATATTCTCACAATGATAATAATAGTAATAGTATTAACAATCGCGATAGTGTTTTAGAAACGAATATTTCTAAAATAAATTCGGTTGATAGTAACGTCAATAAAAATAGTGCAAATGATATTGCAAGTTACACGGATGAGTTTAATGACTCAATTAGCTACTTGCAGAATTTATCTAAGGAAAAAAAAATAAATGACGAAAAAGCTATCTATGAAAAACAAAAAGAGAGAAGGATATTAGAATTACATAATTCAACATTGAAAAATCAACATGGTTATGGTTATGGTAACACTAGTAGTAGTTCGGTTTTAACAAATGGAACATTTGTTTATAATGAATTACCCGATGATCTAAAAGAGCCGTTAATTCGTGTAAATCCTGAACAGCTAGGTATTTCAAACCAAGTACCTATGAACATAAAATACAAGGTTGACAGTAGTCTACCGTATGGTGTATTAAAAGGCGGGTTTAAACCAACTATGCGTGAGTGGAATAAAACCCAAAGAAATAAAAATATTTTGGATTTAAATAATACTGTATTAACTCCATCAACTTCAGTTTTAAATGATAGAGAGCAAAAATTGAATGTTTTAAAAAATAAAATAAAAGAAAAACGGGATCAAAGAGAAAAAGTATTATCACAAGCAGCAAATTCTGCTGTACCAATGCAATCGTCAACACCAATGTTAATCACACAACAAATCAATGATAATAGTTACCTAAAAGAACCACTACAAAATATGGGTTTTGATAATAGTAATAATAGTAATAATAGTAATAATAGTAGTGACAGTAATGGCAACCATCATGATAACCATAACGACAAAAATACCGAAAATATTGTAAAACAAATATGCAAAAAAACAATACGTAAAAAATATACTCTAGGAAAATCAAAAATAAAGAAAACTGTATCTGTTCTATTAAAAGATAGAAATACTAGAAAAAAGGTTATTTTAGCACAAAAAGATTTGAAAGAGAAATCAATCAATGACGTAAAAAAATATTTAAGAGATCACAATTTAATAAAAACTGGCAGTAATGCACCAAATGATATTTTGCGAAAATTATACGAGTCAGCCGTCTTGACAGGCGAATTAACAAATAATAATAAAGATATTATGTTTCACAACTTTACAAAAGACAATGATTTAGAAATTTAATGAATTAGTATTTTTATTTTTTCTTTTCCAACGCTATTATAATATGGAAACTACAAGAAATAAATTAACACCTCAAGAACAAATATTTTTTAATAAATTAAGTAATTATCTAGATACAAAATTATATTTTTTTGGAAGTATACAAAGAGGTGATTATTTACCGAATTCTAGTGATATTGATGTTGACATTTTTACAGAAAATGAAAATAGTACTATCACCAAGTTAATGAATTTTTTAAATGTTGAAAGAAACAAATTCAAAAAATTTGTATGGAAATTAAATAATTTTAATAATGAACTCGTATACGGTTATAAAATTATGTATAAAAGTAAAGCAAAAAAATTTTCCGTTGAATTTTCCATTTATAATGAAAAATATAAGCATAAAATTCTTTATGAACACAACGACAAACGAGACATTCCATTATATGCAACGGTTTTGCTTATTATTTTAAAGTTTCTATACTATACATTACATATTATACCCTTTAGTTGGTATGTTAAAAGTAAAAAATTCGTATTAAGTAAAATGCTATTTAAAAAAGATGACCATTTTGTAGTAATAGATAATACATAGTACATATATATCATCATAATAAAGTATTTATTATATTATATTAAAGTTATACTTCAATATAATATAATTTATATTATGGCACTAGTTAAAGAGTATTTTGATTTGTGTAATAAATATCAAAATGAATATGGAAGTAAAACAATATTATTAATGCAAGTTGGTAGTTTTTATGAATGTTATGGATTAAAAAATCACAGTAAGGAAAATGATGTTGAAAGTGATTTTGAAAAAGAAGTTAATACAAAAACAAGTAAAATAATGGATTTTTCGCGTATTTGTGAATTAAATGTGGTAAATAAAAATACTTGTGTTGGTGAAGATAATGTTGTCATGGCTGGATTTAAAGTAGAATTTATTGAAAAATATTTACGTAAAGTCCAGGAATCTGGTTATACATGTGTTGTTTATAAACAAGATGAAGCTGCAAAAAATACAACGCGGTCACTTGAAGGTATTTATTCTCCTGGTACTTATTTTTCAAATGACACAACAAACTTAACTAACAACTTGACATGCATATGGATTGAATTTATTAACAATAAATTTTCAAATGGTAAACAAGTAATGGTTGGAATGTCCAATGTCGATATATTTACTGGTAAAACGCATATATTTGAATACAAAGAATGTTATATTCGAAACCCAACAACATTCGATGAATTAGAAAGATTTATTTCGATTTATAATCCATCTGAAGTTATTTTTATTTCCAACTTATCTGATGATGAAAACAAAGATATTATTAATTATGTTAATATTAAAACAAACTCTATTCATTTAATAAATACTCTCACTGACGATAACAGTGAAACATTGATGATTAAACGAGTTAAAAATTGTGAGAAACAGAAATACCAGAGAGAAATTCTTGAAAAATTTTTCAAGATAAATGATTTTGAAGTATTTTTTGAAAATTTTTATAATAATCCGATTGCTGCACAGTCATTTTGTTATTTATTAGATTTTGTTTTTCAACATAATCCATACCTATTACATAAAATTACAGAACCGTTTTTCGATAATTTTTCGGATAGACTTATTTTGGCGAATCATTCTTTGAAACAATTGAATATCATTGACGACAATAGTTACAATGGTAAATACTCATCTGTTTTAAAAGTACTGAATGTTTGTTTGACACCAATGGGAAAGAGAACGTTTACACATAATTTTTTAAATCCAACTACAAATTCACGTTATTTACAACAAGAATATGATGTTATCGAGTATATGTTAAAAAAAGATAATTATGAAAAATACAATGGGTTTTTGAAACAAAAGTTGGCGGAAATCAAAGATTTTTCCAAATGGGAGCGGCAAATTTTTATTAAGAAAATTACACCCAAAACATTTTATATGTTACATAAAAATATCAAAAATGTTATAGATATTTTCAAATTTCTCCAAAACGATGTCATTGTTTGTAATTATTTGCAAAGTTACAATTACAAGTTATGCGAAATAGAGAACTGTTGTTTACAAATTTCTAATTATATTGAGAAAAACTTGGTTTTGGATTATGCAAAAGAGTGCGATCAATATGATAATTTTTATATGAATTTTTTTAATGAAGGAGTTGATACAGTTTTGGATGAAAAAACACAATTTATCAAACAAACTGAACAACAGTTGGCATCTATCCGCACCTACTTGAATGATTTAATCCAAAGTAAAGAAAAAACGCCTAGTAAAACTGCAAAGAAAGCAACTACTGAATATGTTAAAATTCATGAAACAGAAAAAAACGTCTTTAGTCTAATAACAACAAATCGTCGATGTAAATTGCTAGATGACTGTTTGTCGATTGATGATAAAATTGTAAATATATCATCTTGTTATGCATTGAATATCAAAAAAAAAGGGTTTGACTATATTAAACAAAGCGCATCCAATTGTTTTATAACTAGCAGTCAAATCAATGAGTTATGTAAAAAAATATCCGTTGGCAAGTCCGCAATTAAACAATTTATTTCTCTCGCCTTTTGTAAATTTGTAGAGAATTTTGGAGAACAATTTCAAAAGCAACTTGAGTTGGTTATCGATTTTGTTACAATTGTCGATATATTATATGCAAAAAGTAGTGTAAGTAAGACGTACAACTATTGCAAGCCAAATATTGTTTCAAATTCTAAAGGCAACAAATCTTTTGTAAACGCAAAAAATATTCGTCACTGTTTAATAGAACATCTTCAAACAAATGAGTTGTACGTGACAAATGATATTACCTTAGGAGATGGTAATGTAGATGGAATTTTATTATATGGAACCAACGCTGTTGGTAAAACTTCTTTAATTCGTGCACTAGGTATAGCAGTTATTATGGCACAATCTGGAATGTTTGTACCTTGTAGTGAATTTAATTATATTCCGTACAAATATATTTTCACTCGTATTTTGGGGAACGATAATATTTTCAAAGGTCTCTCTACGTTTGCTGTAGAGATGTCTGAATTACGTACGATTTTACGATGTGCAAATGAAAATAGTTTGATATTGGGAGATGAATTGTGTTCTGGCACAGAAATTACGTCCGCAATAAGTATTTTTGTAGCAGGAATTCAAAAGTTACAGAGTTTGAGGAGTAGTTATATTTTTGCCACGCATTTACATGAAATTGTCGACTATGAAGAAATCACATGCATAGATACGCTGAGATTGAAACATTTGGAAGTAATCTATGATAAAGAAAAAGATTGTCTAGTTTATGATCGAAAATTAAAAGACGGTCCTGGAAATTGTATGTATGGTCTGGAAGTCTGCAAGTCATTGAGTTTACCGTGTGACTTTATGGAAAATGCATATAATATTCGCATGAAATATAACAAAGAAAGTGGTAGTATACTTTCTCTCAAAGTGTCACATTTTAATTCCAAAAAATTGATGGGTTTGTGTGAACAATGTGGAAAAAATATGGGAACAGAAGTCCATCATTTGCAGCATCAGTCAGAAGCTGACGTTGAAGGTTACATAAATAAAAACGGATATAAAATTCACAAGAATAATGCAGCGAATTTAATAACATTGTGTCAAACATGTCATGACGGGTTTCATAATAGCAATGATTGCACTAGTCAGAGTAGTAGTCAAAATAGATTAACAACTGTGAAGGTTAAAAAACAACATAAAAAAGTAAAAACTACAATAGGTATTCAAATACAAGAAATCTAATTTAGAAACAATACTATAACTATAGTATTGTTTTTACTAGTTATAATATGAATAATATGGAATTTATATTTAGTTACTTGCCAAAGGATATAATAAATAATATACTTTTGTATGATGAACATTTTATTATGAGAAAAGGAGAGCTTATATCTATTATTCCAAAAACAGATGATAGATATAAATTACTAGACTGTATTACATGTAGTCCTGAATATGTTGAAAAAAATGGCAACATATATGATTATAAGTATTTTTTTAAAAATTTGTACAACTATGATGGTAGACAAATTAATAATTCTGACCTTATTCACATAAAACTAACTGAATATGAAGATAGTGTTAAATATTCTGTTTGGATTGGAAGACAATATCCAAAGGCCATTAGTTCTGAATTTGGTAAAAAACAAATCTATCTTATAGAAGACCCATTACGTTATAACTGGGTTTTTACTCAATTTGAATTTATAAGATATGAATATATAAGAAAATAGTTATTATTTAAAACGGTGTTTGTGGTCTTGTTTCTAGCCATTTTTTAATACCTTCTACGTTGCTTACTGTGTTGACAACTGCCTTAAGTTTATCACATGTTTCGTAAGCTTTTTGTGCCAACTCTTTATCATTAAAGAATTCAACCAAAAATGCATAAATTACAATGTCGGCCAACGACAACTTATTTCCAACTGCATAGAGTTGTTCGCTTCCAGTAAAATTGAAAACATTTTCTTCACTACATTGAGAAGATGTGACAGTGACAGCAACGATCTTGTTGAAAGCAACTAAACGCTCTGGCAGAGTTTCACCGAAAAATTTAGATTTTGCTTCTTCTTTCTCATCCGCAGATGCATTGCGAACCTTTTGATACATATCTTTAAAGTCACGCACCCATTCACATAAACTATCAATCTTGGCTGCTTCTAAAGGAGTTGAACCCATCATATCAAATTTACTAGCTAGAAATCGTTCAATTGCTTTTGACTGACTAATAACTTCACCTTCTACTTCTAAAAATGGAAGTTTGTCTAATGATTGCCAGAGTTTACCACTAGCTTTATCTTCATCAAATTCTTTGCGCTCCATTTTAAAGGTTGCCCAGTCAAGCACTGTTAAAGGATATCTGTTGTCTTCAAAGTCTACACCAGCTGCTGCAAAAACCAGACGACTTGTTTCGGCTAAACCGCGACCGTTGAAATATGTCAACTTCATCATATTTATAAGTTTAGTTATTGTGTAATCTTTAATTAGTTTTACAAGACAAACAACAATGGGCCTAACGTATAGTAACAGCTATAAACGGCTATAAATAACTATTTTTAGTGTCTACGCCTGCGACGTGATTTTCGCATAGTTTTCGATTTACTTTTAATAACATGAATACCTTTTTGAATTCCCTTAACACCATAATTAACGCCTGTTAAAAGAGACTTATAAACAACACCTAAACCTTTCTCAATCCCTGGTTTTGACTTAATGGTTATATTTTTAACGTCACTGCCAAATTTTTTTAACCCTGAAGCTACAACAGGAAGCGCTTTTTTGCTAGTACGTGTAATTTTATTGAAAACGTTACTTTTACTACGATTTCTACGTGATTTTGTTTTTGCCATTTTTATAATAATATATTATATTATACAAAAGATAAATATTTTATTATTTATATAAAATAATACAAATAATATGAATGAAGAAACTATAAAATATATTGGAAAAATTTTTATTGCTGTAGTTATACTTTTTAGTATGATATTATATTTTACTGTTTACGACAACAATAACAATATTGAAAATACACCAAGTCAACTAAAAGAAGTTGTTACAATTGAGAAAATGACAACACACAACAAATCTAAAATGGAATTAGAAATGGATGGTGGTAGTGCTTTTTGCAAAAGTCACCACCATTTACCTTCTGCGAACAAACTCGAAAATTCTTGTAGTGGTTTGACAAATGAAAATTGTAAATCTGTTTCTTGTTGTGTTTTGTTGAATGGAGAGAAATGTGTTGCAGGTGGCGCAAGAGGACCAACATTTAGAACGGAAACAAATGGCATAAAACGCAATATAGATTATTATTATTATTATCAAAATAAATGTTATGGTAATAAGTGTCCTTCATAAAGAACTGGGCTTATTGTAATTATTTATAAATATTTTTGTATTTATACATAATTAAAAAAAATGATTTCATTCTTAAAAAATATAAGAATAGTATAATAAATACAATATAAAATGATTATTCCTGTTAAATGTTTTACTTGCGGTATGGTTCTTGCTGATAAGTACCGATTTTATACAGAAGAAGTACGTAAAAGAAAATTAGCAAAGTCAATGGACGTTGATAAAGTGGTATATTTAACAAAAGAATTTCATGATAAAACTCCTGAAGGCGAAGTTTTAGATGAATTAAATATGAATAAAATGTGTTGTCGTAGACATTTTCTGACACATGTTGATATTGATTAAAACACATTTACATGAAAATAAAAATATTTTTATATATATATTATAAGATAGTATATAAATGAAAAATCAATATAAGTCAAAGAGCAGTAAACAAAAACTATATAAAATGAAGGGTTGTTCTTCTACTCGTAAAAATAGATATGGTGGAAAGGGAACAATGAATTTAGCCAGTCAGGATCCTGCGGTAGGAGCTGATTTTAATTTAGCTTATCCGTACAAGGGTCCTTTTCCTCCAAACCCTGATTTAGCTTATACAGGTAAAGGTGGGAAAAGCAATTTTTTTCCTTTATTGGAAAAACCATCTTATTTAGCAGTAAAAACTTCGAATGAAAACGGAATTAATCCACTTTATCCAAATACTGGCCCACCACCAAATGGGTTCAACTTTTTAAATCCACTTCAACAACAAAAAGGAGGTAATTGTGGTTGCGGTGCGTTACCATTTATGAATGGTGGTGGCAAAAATAGTAAACATCGTCAAAATTGTAAATGTTCTACGTGTAAAATGAAAGGTGGTAGAATGAAAGGTGGTGGAGGATGCACTACAGGGAACAATGGTATCCCATATCCTAACGGTTTAGTAGGTAAACCATTTGTTGATCCTACCAATTTACCAGGTGCAAAAGGTATTGGAGGAGATGCTAATTATTATTCCTTGAATAAATATATTAATGACGTATCAAGACAAATGATTGACGTTGGTGCAAATAAACCATTTTTAGGGTATTATGGTGTAAAAGGCGGAAAAAGATCACACTCCATGAAGAAAACAAAAAAACAACGAGGTGGTGACTTTTCTAATTTCATAGGCCAAGATATTATAAATTTAGGTAGACAATTTACATATGGTTTAGGAAGCGCATTCAATACTTTAAATGGTACTCCTGGTCCAGTAAATCCTTTGCCATGGAAAGGACAGCTTACACAGGCTGCAAATACAAGGTACATTTAGAAATATTTAGTGTCTGAACATATCAACATTCTAAATTATGGTTTTATTTTTTTTCTATTTATTATATAAATGGTTCTTTCAAAAAATATGGGTCGAATGTGTACACCAGCGATGGTATATTTTGTTTTATCTATGATTGTTATTTTTGTACTTTTAATGCAAAATTTAGGTAATAAAACTAAGTATCGAGTTGGTAATATGTCTTGTTCTGTAACAAATACTACAATGTTATTTATTGTTAAAATAATTTATGTTTTCTTCTGGACTTACGTTTTGAACCTAATATGTAAAGATGGATATCCTGAATTATCATGGTTACTTGTTTTCTTACCTTTTGTTTGGTTTTTTATGATATTTTTCTTTTTCGCTATGTTTCAAAATATAATGTAGTTTTTACTATAATACTATTATAGGTATTATTTAGTTTTTTACACCTTTTCTCATTTAAAACGCCCATTTTATTATAGGTAAAAATACGAAAAAGCGTAAAACCAATATAGTAGGTTTTTTATAACTATATTATACATATAATGTCAGTTTCACTTAATGATATGATGATTTCAGAAAGGAGTAAAATGGCTGAATTAAACCATGAAGTACTTGAAAAAATTAATTCATTTTTTGCAACTATTTCAGATGCAACAATTAGAAGATATTACAATACCGATGGAGAAACCATGTTTGAACCACTTCAAAAAGACTTAAATTACTTTAGGATTAACGTACCTGATAATTTAGAAAGAATTCGTGAATTGAAGCAGAATAATGAACTAAATCCCGAACAAAAAAAAAAGTTAGATGATAGTGAAAATTTAGCAAAAGACACTTTAGAAATGCTAGATAATACAGAAAATATTATTAAAAATATAATGGAAGAAAGGTTAAACAATGCAATTATGGGACCAACACTAGAAGATCTTGCACGCGAAACATTAATGAAACATAAAATTCCACCAGGAAATCCTAGGGAAGCCACAGTTCTATATAAAGAATATGGTGGATTTCGCAACAGGAAAAATAAAACAAAAAATAAGAAATATGCAAAAAAGAGAACATATAAAAGACCAAAAAAACGTGTATCCAAGAAAAATAAGACACGAAAAATGAAGAAGAATTATTTATAAGTTCTCATATAAAATGGGCGTTTTAAATGAGAAAAGGTGTAAAAATTTTTATTATTTTATAATTTAATTACTATTATAAAATATACACAGTATATAAGGTTATATTTGTCAATGAAATCAAATAATAAAGCACTAGTCTATGAAAAAAATGGATGGAAATATGTTTCTGTTAAAGGTACGCCGAGAGAAAGAGGTTACGCGTATGGGTACGCGTGTGCAAAAGATTTTTGTGATGTTCAAAGAATGTTACAATTTTTTATATTTGAATCGTATGGTAAACACTGGAATTTTTTTATAAAAATAATCAATGATGAATTCAAGGAAATGACACAAACCACATTTCACGAGTTTTACGAAGAAATGGAAGGAATTGCAGAAGGTTGTAATGCAAATGGTTGTAAAACCTCGGTCGATGAAATACTAGCATGGAATTTTTATTTGTCTATTCCTTATTGGTATCCTTATTGGGTTGAAACAAGTTCGGGTGAAAATGGCTCAAGTGGTTCTCACAAAAGTTCTATGGGACCACGCGAAGGTGGCGGAGCAAAAGATCATTGCAGTGCATTCATTGCTGTTGGCAAAGACTGGACAGAAGACGGTAATATTGTCGTTGCACATAATTCTTTTTGTGATTTTATTGATGGACAATATTCTTACATTGTCCTAGATATAAAACCAGATAAAGGTCATCGAATGATTATGCAAACAAGTCCTTGTTGGATATGGAGTGGAACAGACTTCTTTGTTACTTCAAAAGGCATAATTGGAACTGAAACTACAATTGGCGGTTTTTTGCCTTATGCAAAAAAATATCCTATTGGTTATCGTATTCGCAAAGCCATGCAGTATGGTAATACTTTGGATGACTATGTTGACATATTATTAGATGGCAATTCTGGTGACTATGCAAATTCATGGTTATTTGGTGATACTAATGCTAATGAAATTATGAGATTGGAGCTAGGATTAAATTATCATAGCGTAGATAGGACAAAAAATGGTTATTTTATTGGTTTTAATGCAACCTATAGTGCAGAAATAAGAAATCTTGAATGCGTAAACTCTGGTTTTTATGACGTTCGTAGACATCAAGGAGCAAGAAAAGTAAGATTGGGCGAGTTGATGGACGAATACAAAGGTAAATTAAATATCGATGTTGCTAAAAAAATTATATCTGATCATTATGATGTGTATTTACATAAAGAAAACATGTGTTCTCGTAGTGTTTGCTCACATTATGATTTGGATGCAAGAGAATACATGTCTACAGCTGGAAGACCACTGCCTTTTGCGCCTCACGGTGCTGTAGATGGATTTGTTTGCGATACAAAAATGGCAAAAAATATGACGTTTTGTGGTAGATTTGGCAACTCATGTGGAACTCCTTTTATTACACGCGAATTTATTGAAAAACACAAACAATATGAGAACTTTGGTAGTTATCTTAAAGATAGGCCTTCTCAACCTTGGACAGATTTAAGTGAAATAAAAACTGAAAAAAAGAGGTTTTCTTTAACACGACGCCGTAAAAATAGGAATATAAATAAAAAAAAATCGTATAAAAATATTCAATAAATGAAAAATTAGATTATTATTGTTTTGTTAAAATTATATTATAAAAAAATAAGACTATTATAATATAAACCACTAAAATGGATATAGATAAAATCTCATGGAAAATTATTGATAAATATTTTAATGATAATCCAAATAATTTAGTAGCGCATCATTTAGAATCCTACAATGAATTTTTCAATAATGGTATTAATCGTGTATTTCGTGAAAACAATCCTATTCGCTTCATTGAGAGAGAAGATGAGTCAGAAAATTCTTCTTCATCAAAAAGAAATGAATGCATGTTGTTTTTAGGAGGTAAAGATGGATCGAAAATTTATTTTGGTAAACCAATTATTTATGATGACAATTATGCACACTATATGTATCCTAATGATGCACGCTTAAGAAACATGACTTATGGCACTACAATTCATTATGATGTTGACATAGATTTTATTTATTACAAAGGAGATGAAAAAGTTGAGCATTCTATTACACTCAATAAAATATATCTTGGACGTTTTCCAATTATGTTGCAGTCAGATTTGTGTATATTAAAATCATTGAACAAAGAGGTTCGATTTAATATGGGCGAATGTAAAAATGATTATGGAGGATATTTTGTTATTGATGGAAAAGAAAAGGTTGTTATTCCCCAGGAAAAATTTGCTGACAATATGCTTTATATTAGAAAAAATAAAGATGATGATATTTATAGTCACTCAGCAGAAATACGTTCTGTTTCTGAAGATGCGTCCAAGCCAATTCGTACTACAGCAGTTAAAATTGTTGCTCCATCTCCAACTTTGACAAATAATCAAATCGTTGTAGCTGTGCCAAATGTTCGCAAACCTGTTCCACTGTTCATATTAATGCGTGCATTAGGGGTTACATCTGACAAACAGATCATTAAAACATGCCTTTTAGATTTGGATAAAAATAAAGAATTTATTGATTTATTTATTCCGAGTGTTCATGATGCCAATAAAATTTTTAACCAAGAAACTGCTTTAAAATATATTGCAAGTTTTACAAAAAGAGGGACAGTTTCTAGTGTATTAGAAATTCTCTCTGATTTTTTTTTACCTCATATTGGAGAAATTAATTTTTTAGACAAAGCTTACTTTTTAGGGTACATGACATATAGATTATTGAAAGTGTATACATTGCAAGAAAAACCAACGGACAGAGATAATTTTCGTTTTAAACGCGTCGAACTAACTGGTTCGCTTATTTATGACTTGTTTCGTGAATATTATTTAATACAAAAGAGAAGCATTTCGACCAAAATAGATAAAGAATATTATTATCACAAAGGTGAATATAAAGATGACACAGAATTATTAGAAGAAACTGGATTATCCAAAAAGGATAAGAGCGTTGCTGAAATAAATAAGTACAAAGATAATTTTGTTGGACTAATAGAAAATAATGTAAAAGCATTTTTTAAAGATAGAGAAGTTGAAAATGGGTTTAAAAAAGCTTTCAAAGGAAATTGGGGTTCAGAAAGTCATACAAAAAGACTAGGAGTTGTTCAAGATTTAAATCGGCTTAGTTATTATACTTATATCTCTCATTTAAGAAAGATCAACTTACCTCTTGACGCCAGTGCAAAAGTGGTAGGGCCGAGATTGTTAAATAGTTCTCAATGGGGATTAATAGATCCAATAGATACGCCAGATGGCGGTAATATCGGTCTTCATAAACATTTAGCCATAGCAACTCATATTACAAGTGGTAGTTCATCACTTCCACTCGTTAAATGGCTGCGAATATATACTCCATTAAAGTTACTTTTAGAATGTAGTGCTGAATATCTATCAAATACTACCAAAGTTTTCGTAAACGGTAACTGGATAGGTGTTGTTGAAACCCCTATTTCTACATCGAAACATAAAAATGATATAGGGTTAGTTGATTTATTAAAACTATATAGAAGAAACGGCATTATTCCTGTATTTACAAGTATATCGTTTGACTATGAACATAATGAAATAAATATTTATACAGATTCGGGGCGTTTATCACGACCAATTTATTACATTGACAACAATGAGAAAAGTTACGATAGAAAGAATATATTGGAAATGATCCAAGAAGAAAAAATTACATGGCAGCAGATAGTGAGTGGTTTTAAAGGTAAAAATGACGAAAATTTTTATTACAAGTCAAATAAAGTATACGAAATTGATGAACTGTATAGTGATTTAGATTTTGATCCCCAACAGAATAGTAACATATATATGGGTGAAAATGACAAAGATACTGACAACGAAAATAATAAATTTAGAAAAATGTATTTTGAATTACAAAAATACAAATCAGTAGTAGACTATTTGGATGTTTCAGAAGAAGAAACAGCGTTGATTGCAATTAGTGGAGATGATAACAAAAAAAGTAAATATTACACACACGTTGAAATAGACCCATCATTAATTTTGGGTGTAATGGGAAATCTTATTATTTATCCTGAGCATAATCCAGTTACACGTAATTCTTTTTCATGTGGACAAAGTAAACAAGCTGTTTCAATGTACCACACAAATTATCAAGTGCGAATTGACAAAATGGGTGTTATATTAAACTATGGACAAATACCATTGATCAAATCACGATATTTAAAATATATCAACAACGAGGAAATTCCCTATGGTGTAAATGCGATTGTTGCTATTATGAGTTACACTGGTTATAATGTTGAAGACGCTATTTTGATCAACGAAGGCGCTGTACAAAGAGGAATATTCAGAACTACTTATTTTTCAATGTATGAAGCGAGAGAAGAGAGTTCTAAAGTGGCTGGAATGGTGAATTCTCGTTTTGCAAATATTGAAAAAAATAATGTTGTTAAAATCAAACCTGGATATGATTATAGTTTATTGGATGACTATGGAATGATTAGAGAGAACACGCCATTGAATGACAAAATTGTTTTGATTGGAAAAATTACCAGCGACATGGAAAATAAAGACAGATTTATTGACGACTCTGTTAAACCTAAAAAGGGTCAACTTGGGTTTGTAGACAAATCATTTATTACGCAAGGCGAAGAAGGCTTTAATATTGCAAAAGTGCGAATTCGTGAAGAGAGAATACCTGCAATAGGTGATAAAATGGCTTCTCGAAGTGGGCAAAAAGGAACTATAGGTCTCATTATTCCAGAAGAAGACATGCCTTTTACAGCTGATGGAATTCGACCAGACTTGATTATTAACCCACATGCAATTCCGTCTCGTATGACAATTGGACAAATCGTAGAGAGTTTGTTCGGCAAACTGTGTGTTAGTTATGGTGCGTTTGGTGATTGTACTGCTTTTCAAGTGAAAGGAGCTAACTATTCTACATATGCACCATTTTTAGTGAAAGCTGGTTTTAATTGTACAGGCAACCAAATACTGTATAATGGTATGTCAGGTGAGCAAATCCAAAGCGACATTTATATAGGACCAACTTATTACATGCGTTTAAAACACATGGTGAAAGACAAAATCAATTACCGTGCTACTGGTCCACGAACTAATTTGACTAGACAAACGGTGCAAGGTCGTGCTAATGATGGTGGTTTAAGAATTGGTGAAATGGAACGTGATGGAGTGCTCGCTCATGGAATGTCTTATTTTTTGAACGAGTCGTTCATGATAAGAGGCGATGAATATTATATGGCAATTTGTAATAAAACAGGTGCAATTGCAATATACAATGAAGTAAAAAATCTGTTTTTAAGTCCATTTGCGGATGGTCCTATTCATTTTCATACAAATCCAGATGGAACAATGAATGTTAAAAATATATCCAAATTTGGTAGGTCGTTCAGTGTGTTAAGAATACCTTATTCTTTTAAATTATTAATTCAAGAATTGCAAACCATGAATATTCAAATGCGAATTATTACAGACGAAAACGTAGATCAATTATTGAGTTTATCTTATTCCAATAATATTAGTGAACTATTACAAACGTCATCGGAAAATGTAGATCAAGAAGATGGAACAACTATTTTAAATTTAAAACGATCCATTGCGAGTGTAAGAATAAATATTCAAGCCATTTTAACTAAACCAAAAAAAAACACTAATACTAGCATCAATCAATTTAATGAATACGTTGCAGAGGAAGAAAAGACAGAACAAGTAAGTGGAGAGAATGATGGAATGCCTTTTATACCTATCAATATACAACCCCAGTCACCAAATGAAAGCGGTGAAAGTGGCGAAAGCAATGATACAATACCATATGCACCTGGTTCTCCTGCATATGAAGGCGAACAGTCTTCTTATGAACAAGGTTCATCATCACCTTTTCAACCTGATTCACCAATATTAATCAGAAAAAAATCCAATGAAGGCGAACAAACTGTTATAAGTGGACCTCGAACACCATCATTTAGTCCTCCTCCGAGAGAAGGTCAACAGGACCAAGAACAATCAATTCTCGAAGTTGAGGAAGAAAAACAAAATGAAAATGGTGATGAAAATAGTAATAAAAATGGAGATGGCAGTGAAAACAATAACGGGAATAACGATAAGAAAATTATTATAACATCAGAAACGAGTGGTAATGACAATGCAAATTCAAATGAAACAAAAAAAATAAATATATAAAAAATAAAAATGAAATGATATAAATATAACTTCTTTAATAATTATAATATATATTTATTCATTATGCAAAATCAAAATCATAGTAGTTTAATTTCATCCATCTATAAGGCACGAAAAACAATTCTTGACCTTATGGATAAACAAGGATATAATGTAAGCGATTACAATAATTTTAGTATAAATGAAGTGAATTCCATGAAGCAAAATAATCAGTTAGATATGCTGCTTGAAAAAAAACAAGATGACACTTCTAATTCAAAACCTAAACGTAAAATTTATATACGTTTTTATTTAACAAAAACAATACGACCTGCAAATGTGCAAGAAATGATTGATGATTTATTTAATTTAGAAGAAATATTAACAAAGGATGATACACTTTTTATAATAACAAAAGATGAAATGAATGAGACTATTATTAATGAGTTGAAACATATTTGGGAACAAGATGGATTATTTATTGTTATTGAAAATATCAAACGGCTTCAATATAATATTTTAACTCACAGTTTAGTCCCAAATCATGAGATTATTAATGATAAAGAAGTTGAAGAAGTTATGCAAAAATACAATATTAAAAAAAAAACAGAGTTTCCTGATATATCAAGGTTTGATCCGGTTGCACGTGTTATAGGTTTACGACCAGGTGACATATGCAAAATTATTCGCCCAAGTAAAACATCTATAAAAACCAATTATTATCGTATTTGTATATAATTTATAGAGTTTACATATTTAAAAATATTATGATATTACTTTATATAATATCATAATGATGTTTGAATTACCTTCTGAACAAAAATTTACAATATACAGTAAAAGTGGTTGTATTAATTGTAGAAAAGTAAAAGATTTATTAAAAAACAACAGTATCGAATATGAAATTGTGGATTGTGACGACTATCTATTAGAAGATAAGGAAAATTTTTTATTGTTTATTCAAAGTTATTCTGTAAGTAATTGGAAATCATTTCCTATGGTTTTTCATGATGGTAAATTTATAGGAGGATATGATGAAACTGTTAAATATTTAGATAAAATAACTACTTCATTTGATTTTTAATAATATTTATTTATATTTTAGTATATTAGTGCCAACAATCAAAATGTCTTATAATTTTCCATTTCCTGCACCTGTACCTATTCCAGCTCCTAACCCTAATCCTAGTCCTAACCCTGAACCCAGTCATCATCCTAGTCCCAATCCTGTTCCAAGACAAAATACCAATCCTAAATTGAGTTATTTAAAAGATGAAACAAAATATTTATCTGAAATTGAAACAATACAAGATAAATTACCATCTGTTTTAGATGATTTTAAAAAATATTATGTTTTCTACAATAAAAATCCAACATACACTGAGTATCAAACTATTTTAGAAAATTTAAAAAGTGACTTGAATTCGATGAATTCTGAATTATTTAAAATATCAAATAACGTAGAACAAAATATAAAGTCTATCAGTAAAAACTTTAATGAATTAAACAAGTTAATTCAAAAAGAAAAAGCTACAAACCATAGATTAATGTCTATGTATAAGGGTGTTAATCAAAGTTTTACTGGATCAAAATTAATGATTCACGAATACAAACAAATTTACAATCAAAAATTTATGAATAATTGTTTTATTTTAATTGGAATTATAGTAAATGGTATTGTACTAGCCAAAATTTTCGCAAGTAAAGGAAATACTAGTGTAAAAATACCCACATCTAAATAATTTTTATTTTTTTTGTATAGGATTGTCTACTTGTCCAGTTTTATAATGCGTATATTTATAACTATATTTAATATTTAGTAGTTTTGAAAATAGTTAAGTTAAAAATAAAATATTCACTAAAATTATAAAATGCCTTGTTCTTGCAAAGTCTCGGCCTCTCCTTGCGGTTGCGGTACCATTGCCAAATCTGTTAAACCTGCTAAAGCTTCTCAGTCTGAGAGTAATACTCTTCCTGAAAAAGATTGTAAAGATGGTTTTCCTATTGATAAATATTCTTCGTATATACGTGGTGTAAATAAAACGGAATTACTTTATAGTCTATGGAATTCATATCAAAATACTATTGGAGCAAAATTTACACAACAACAAGATATTATTGGAGCACCGGTTACACCTGATGTAAAAGGTCCTGCTAATATTTTCGTAATAAGACACGGAGAAAAAAATCCTGTAGGTGAACCTAATTATTCATTAAATCAAAATGGAATATATCGTTCTTGCGAGTTAATGAATTTTGTTAATAAATTAGCTAGAGATGGAACCCCTATTTCATATATTGTTACATGTAATTCTTGTCCATATGACAAACCAGATCCGTCAATGAGACCTATTCACACAGTCAGTATGGTGTCATTTATGTTGAATATTCCTATATTTATTTTCGGAAGCTCTTTAGATTTTGCGGCAGTTGTTAAAAATTTATTTAATTCAGGAATATTTGATGGTTTGAATGTCTTAATATGTTGGGAACATACAGCAATACAAAGGTTGTGTTTAAATTTATTAGACGGGGCAGGTAAAAAAAATCGTTTACCTAATAAATGCAAAACTGGTGATGAATTTTTTAAAATTAAAAATCCGTGCCCTCAAGGCAACTATAAATGTAATGATAAAACTAGTCCATATTATCCACCGGAACCAGGAACCGTTCCAGGAGTTGGAGCTAATACTCAATATTATCCTTATTGGAACACAAATGATTTTGATAGTGTATTTTGGTTAAAAAGTAATCCAAAAAATTATATTTTTGACTTTAAAATATTTGAACAGTCACAGCCGACATGTTTTTCTAGTTGCAACTTACATGTTGGTTTATATCAGCCTCTACTTCCTAACTGTGACATAGAATACGTTTATATTAATGAAGACGCATGTGATTTACCTCCTTCTTCATGGAAAACAACATAATCGAATAATATATATATACGTAAATAATTTTTATAAAAACTTATATATAATAATGAGTAAACGAGATATTCTCGTTATTTTTGATATTGATGAAACATTAATTCAATTTATTAATAAAAACGCCTATCATTACTGGCAAGAAATCACACCCGAACAAAAAGAAATAATAGATAAAAATTTACAATACGTAGATTTAGGCGAAACAAAAAAACAAGTTATTTTTTTTAGACCTGGATTAAGAGAATTTTTAGAAATGGCGCGAGATTCTGGAAGAATTAAAGTAGCAATATGGACTTATTCAGAAAGAGAATATGCTAGTGCTATTGCAAAGTTAATTTGCGATAAATTTGGACTATCACAAGATACATTTATTTTTAAATATGGTAATGAAGACATTGAAGATGATGATATGCCAAAATCTTTAAAACAAATATGGGATAATCCAAAATATAAAAATAGATTTAACAAATTCAATACTTTTTTAGTAGATGATCGTTATGGAAACTTGTGTCATAAAATAAATGTACATAATAGTATACTTGTTCAAGCATTTGCTCCTTTTGGTGAAACAAAACAACGAGAAGCATTAACACGAGAATTATTAGAAAAAGCTATACACGATAATGTATTGTATGAACTAACAAATATCACGAATAATTTAATTAGAGATATTGATGGTTGTGAAGATGAAGAAATTAATGAAGCATTCAAAACAGAGGCAATATTTGCACCGAAATGTATTGAACGAAAAAGACTGGATAGTTATGTTAAGACGTATGATGATAATATTGAATTATGTACCATTGGCGATACCGAGCATGCTGCTAGCGACTTTAAAGGAGGTAAATATAAATACAGAGCAAAACAAAGAACGAAGCGTAGAACTATGTATAGAAATAAGCATAAGAGTAAAAAAACTTATAAACAAATCAAACGTAAAAAAGTTACAAGAAAATACAAAAAAAATAAAAAAACTGCAAAATTATATATTTAGAAAAAGTGTAATAAGAATATAAATAGATAGAAGTTATATTATAAGATTTTTATTATAATATAAATTAAAATGCTTAGTTTCAATTTTAATAAATATATTATAAGTAAAGATTTAAGAGACTATATAAAAAAAACAAATGATATTGCTTTTAATAAACTAAGAGAAAAATATAATAAAAATATTATTAGTTATAAAATAAGTAACATGAACAAAGAACATCCAAGTGATTATGAGTTCAATTTTTGTGATTTAAGTGAAAATTGTGATTGTGACGAATGTAATGAATATAAAAATAGAATAAAAAAAAGTAAAAATGATGATGATAAAAAAATTATCAATTATCAGGGTAATAAGTATGTTTCTTTTTTTTTAATGGTTATAGGAGGGGGAACATTTATTTCAATTTCTCTATTATGTTACAATAGTTACATTAAAAAATAATTATACTTGTTTTTTATACATGTAATATATAATATATTAAATATATAAATGTCTAATGCAAGTCAAAATAATTCAAATATATTACATTTAGAAAGTTTAATCAAACAATATGATACGCTTTTAATACAATACACACAAGTTCAAACGGATTATATAAACTATTTAAAAATAAGTGTTACAAAAAGTCAAACTACAACGACCACTCCAAATTTAGTAGCCATCAAAGGAAGTACATTTTGGGGAAACTCTGCAATTTCAAGTAGTAATGTCCAAAGTGTTGGACAATGTACTGCAGTATGTAGTGCTACATCAGGTTGTACTGGTGCAACTTACAGCACAAATAGTGGTACGCAAAACAATTGTTTTTTACGAGGTGGTGATGGAGATATTATAGCAGGTACAAATAATCAATATGCAATTGTTCCTAAAAATAAAGAATATTTGAATACAATGCAAAATTTAAATTCACAGTTATTACAAATAAATAGTGAAATCATGCAAATAATTCAAACTAATAAAAATAGTCCTTCAACAGAAAACAATGATGAAACCCAAAGATACGAATTGTTACAAAAAAATCTTAAAGAGTTGGAAGGAGAGAGAGAAAAAATATTAAGTGACTTGTCACAGTTTCAGTCATTAGATGAAATACAAATGCAAAGTACTTTGACTGTGAATAAAAATTATTATAGTTTTGTCTTGTTGTTATTTTTAGTATTGATTTGTATATTTTTTGTAAGTAAAATTGTTTTAACTTCTGATAGCGAAAAGTCGGAAGCAAACATGAACATATTTGTAATCATTTTTTCAATTTTTGTAATTACAATTATATGTTTTATGTTAGTAGCATTTGTTCAAAAACGGCAAATTAATTTCTTTTAATTTGCATTTTTCATATTATTTTATTTATTTATATAAATGGATACAATAATAGATAATTTATTTAATTTAGATATACTCAATAAAACAAATATTATTAATAGTAGTAATAATGACACAAATAAAAGAATTAAAAATTCGATTGCTTATACAAAACACAAGTACTCTAAAGAAACGCCAAATCCTGCATTAGAACAAGGTTATAAATTTAAACAATATCAAAGTAAAATTACTACTACTGTCGATAATAAAAATAATAGCTTTATGAAAATAAACAAGAATAGTAACCAGTATAATAACCAGTATAATAAAAACTACAAAGAAGGATATACTAATAATGGTAGTGTAGCACAACAATCGCAAGCATTATTAAACACAATTAAAAAAAGTACATCACCAGATCAGAAAGAACGTCTTGCAAAGTTACAACAAGAATATGATGAAACATTGAAACAATATACTGATTTAACTAATAAAATTTCACAAAGCTTTACAGAGTATAGTGATCGCACAGGTTCAAGTAATCCATATTTGAATAAGTTTATAAGATTTACCACTGGACAAATATGCTATGTTACAAATAAAGGTGTTGCAAAATATATACCAACTACTGACGTTTTAAATAGTATATCTGGAGTAAATGGTTGTCCGAGCGCTTCGTCATCAAGTTATGTTGATATTAATATGTCTTGGTCGAGTAACTATAATATTCCAGGTACTCAACTACCTACTACTCCACCATTAATTATGGGTACAAATATGAATATGAATGAAAGTTGTGGAAATGAAGGCACTAATGTTTTTGTAAACACACTGCTCTCTAATTCGAGTGCATCTTATGTTGGATGTTTTCAAGACAATGCTACAAGTCCAGCAATGACATTTATTGGCGGTGCTCCAAATGCAAGCGGAGCTGCAAATGGCACATATAGTTATTCTCAATGTCAAGACTCCGCTATTTTAGATGGTTATCAGTACTTTGCTTTACAAAATGTAGACACTGCAACTGGATTAGGTTATTGTGCTGTTAGTAATAGTGAAACAACCGCTACACAATATGGAAATGCCTATGTTCCTACTGGAGAATCAACTATATGGTCGTCCAGTACAAGTGGACAAACTGGAAACAGTGCTATTTTAACAGTTACTGGCGCTTTATCTGTAATAAATTCAAGTGGAACATCCGTCTATAGTACACCAAATTCTACAGCTCAGCCTAGTAATTATCTTGGCTGTTATGGTGACAATCCTACTCGTGCCATGTCTATGTATAATGGAGGTTCGCAAAGTTATGACTTACAACAATGTCAACAAATTGCACAACAAAATGGTTCAACTTATTTTGCATTACAAGATTCTACTTCAGGAACAAATGCTCAATGCGCGCTCAGTAGTGATTGGTCACAAACAAGCGAATATGGTCCCGCAGGAAATTGTACTCAAATAAGCGGTGGCTCATGGTCAGGTGGTGGTTGGTCTAATGCAGTATATAATGCAAGTTTACCTCAAAGTAACTATGTATTAACTTTATTAGATAGTGGTAATATGACGATTACTAGAGGAACTAGTCCAAGTGACAATCAAGGATTAATTTGGGAAACTAATACATCGGGACAGCAACAAGATGCCAACCCCGCGTATGCCGCTGCAAATGGTAAATATGGACAAAATTGGATTACAAGTGGTTCGACTATGGCTGCAGGTGATTTTGTCGGCTCCCCTAGTGGTTATATTGCTTTAATTATGCAAAGTGATGGTAATCTTGTTTTGTATACATTTACAAATCAACCAAATTGTCAGAAAATATCAAACAAACAATTTGGTGGTGGTGTTGAGGCAAATGCATTATACAACATAGGAAGCGTTGGCGTAAATGCGAATATGGGACAAGTTGCATATGTGAACCCTGACTCGCAACTATATCCTTACCCATCGTCAAATACAACATATGGTACTACTTATAGCACAGTGTTACAAAATTTCAATATAGATGGAAACAGCATTCAAGGTGCTTCGTTTAGTAACTCTACTGATGTGAGCGATTGTATGAAAGCTTGTAACAATAATGATACTTGCAATAGTTTTGTATATGACACTTCAACTCCGACACCTTCTTGTTTTCCAAAAAATATATCTAATACTTATTCTTCGTCTACGTTTACACCTAGTACTAATACAACAACATATATACGCGATAAAACTGTTTTGAAGGTTCCACCAGGTGTAAGTAGTAATGTAAATAATATAAATTCTGTTCAATATGGAAATTATCCAATTGGAACTGGAAGTATGCAATCAAGTTATGGGTTTTCAAATATTGATCAAAGTCAAAAACAACAATTAAAAAATTTGCAAGAAAAATTAAATAAACTCTCTTTACAGATCAATAATATTACAAATAATTTTTCAAGTATTAACAATAGTGTAAATAAACAAATGAAAAAAGATATATCTTCTTTTGATAAATATCTTGATGAAACTGATATAACTAATGCAAAAATACATAAAATTGAAGGGTTTAATAATTTAGATAATATTTTAACTGATACAAAAATTAATACTTCACAAAAACAGTATACTTATATCGGACTTAGTATTTTAGCAGCTACATTAGTATTTATTGCAATAAAAATCAAAAATTAATAAATTAATTACTGTTATTATTATAATACAAAATTATAATAATATTTTATAATATTAAGTATGTCTTTCAATTCAATAGTACCTTCTCAAATATTATCTAACTTGCCATCCAATTTGCCATCCAATTTGCCATCTAACTTGCCATTCAATTTACCACCATCTAATATTCCACCACCTCCTGGCCCACCACCTCCTGGCCCACCACCTCCAAGTTATCCATCCGACACACCAATTTCCTATTTGCCATCTGATGGGCCACCTCCAAGTTATCCATCCGACACACCAATTTCCTATTTGCCATCTGATGGCCCATCACAACCAACATCTGGGTCGTCTTCTAATGCATCATCACAAAATACGAATGAACAACTTTTAAGTGATATTAAATCTTTACAAAGTATTGAACAAGAATTATTTAATTCTTTAGAAAACAATGGTAATTTAACAAGTGAGCAACAGGCGAAAATTATCGATAAAATTAATTCAATCTCTCAAATGAGAGTTAATTTATATGAAACACTAGGTAATATATCTACATTATATGAAAAGGCTGTTTCCAATTCTCAAAATACATTATCTGAACAAACCCGTGTTATAGGTGTTGTTGAAAGTCAGTTAAATCAAGCAAAACAAAAGTTACAGGTTTTGGAAGCAGAAAGAAATAATAAAATACGTCTCATAGAAATTAATGACTATTATGGTGAAAAATATAGTGAACATGGTAAGTTGATGAAGTATGTTATTTTTATGATGATCCCAATTATTATCATTTCTTTTTTATACAACAAAGGTCTATTACCAAAGATAATCTACTTTATTTTATTAGGTATTATAGCAGTAATAGGCTCTTTTTTTATTGTATACACACTATTGTCTATTTGGAACCGTGATAACATGAATTATCAAGAATATTTGTGGAGTTTTAATCCGAGTGCTGCTCCTAGTACAGTTACTAGTGGTAGTGGTAATAGTGGTAATAGTAGCAACGATCCTTGGGTGTCAAACAGATCAAATGGAACATGTATAGGAAATAACTGTTGTTCAAATGGTATGACATTTGATACTACTACAAATCAATGTGTTTCTTCATGTAGTAGTAGCAGCGGTACTAGCACTAGCAGCAGCACTTCAAGCACGGAAACATTTGTAAATAATGTTTTTACAAAAAAGTCTAGTTTATACAAAAAACCTGATGTAACATTAAACAATATTGTTTATCCTAGTAATTTTTAGTGCAAAGTATTATAATATTTTTTAGTATATGAAATAATATTATAATATATAAAGTAATTATATACAGATTATAATGTCAAGTTTCAATCTAAATAATTTTAATGATCTAATGAACCAAGCAAATCAATTAATCACTTGCGGTCCATCATGTCAACAGCAACAATCATCATCGCAATTACAACAAAATTATTTAAACGCAGAGGCAAATATGGTGAGTGCACCACAACAATTTAAAAGTGCACAAAAAGCATATTATACTTATACAAAAGGTCAAGCAGGTTATAATGAGTATATTGATAAAGAGCTGAATGCAAAAGCTAATGCAATTGCAAATCAATATCAAGAAAAAATTGATTATGATATATCAAGCGACAAAGAAAAAATACATACGTATCAAGGATTACTTGTCAATTTCAATAATATTATTGATTTATACAAAAAATACAAAACAGAAAACGATAAATTAGAAAATAATTTAAAAACCAAGTCAAGTGACATTTTAACAAATGATAGAAAAACATATTATGAAGATCAGGGCATTTCAAGTCTAAACACTTACTATTCAATTTTAATAGGTATATACATATTTGTAGTAGTAGTGTTTTTATTATCTATTTTTTTGGTGAAAACAAATACAAGTTTTAAAGTTCGAATTTTTGTTTTATTTTTAATGATACTATATCCATTTGTGTGTTACGGGTTATTTCATTTATTATACAATTTGTACAATAACATAAAAGGAATATTCCCTAGTAATGCTTACCGTACGTTGTAAACTATAATCAATTATATATCATACAAAAAAAATATAGATGTATGTATAATATATACATATATAATATGAATAAAATATTACAATTGTTTTTATATACATTATTTTATTTTCAATTAAATAATGTATTAAAACCATTTGTATACGATAATTTTGAAATATTTAAAGAAGAACCAATTATATTTTTTCCACTAGTATATTCTACAAATATATTTATTTTATATGTTTTTATAGCATTAAATGCTAATCTACTTATTTTTTCCAAAATAAGTCTATCATCATTGTATACACTTTCGCTTATTTATTTAAAATATGTATTAGATAATGTTATTGAAAGCAATACTATTGGTATACATCAATATGAATTTAGAAGAACAGTTATGTGGTTATTTACTACACCATTAATTCTACAAATATATTGCGATATGAATAAGTTAACACTTACTGATATAAATGCTCGATATCATATTATCAGTAATTTTATACATGTATTATTATTTCCTTTTCGTAAAACACAATATAATAGTTCCATTATATTAGCACTATCTTTATCAGAATGTTATTTTATTTATAAGTTATTCAATTTAAAACAACAGCGTTATACTACATTCATTCTCTTTATTTGGATTTTATTTACGTTTATTAATGTTATTGAATTAACTAATATATTCAATATATACGATGTACAGTTATTTTATTTATTAAGTGATATGATTGCAAAATTAACAACTATATTAATTGTAAACGATTATGAAGAGCAAACATATTATATTAAATCTAATATAGATTTACAATCCATAAATTTAATAACTGCTATTAAGAAATCTATACAGCAATTTGAAAACTCAACAAATATTACATCTAAATGTAAAATGGTGATGAATTTAATTGACAATAGATTGACATCTTTTATTCCTACAGATACAACATCGTTAAAATTAGAGTTATTAAAAAAAATATTACCGTTAGAATTAGAGGATAGATACTTAACCCAAACAAAAGATTATAAACCATATGACTTTATTTGTGTATTATTTACAGATATTGTGTCTTATACAGAATTAGCTAGAAAATATGATGCTGATGTTATATATAAATTATTAAATGACATATACACTCGATTTGACGATATTATTAATCGTTATAAAAATTTACAGAAAATAGAGACTATTGGTGATGCATATATGGTTGTAAGTGATATATATACAAATGATCAAACAAATAATGTTAAAAATATAATTTTATTTGCATTTGATATATTAAAAGAAATAAAAACTATTCCTACTCCTGATGGCACACCATTGCAACTACGTATAGGAATAAATCTTGGTAATGTGGTTGTTGGTATATTAGGTGTTGAAATTCCGCGACTGTGTGTAATAGGAAACACTGTGAATGTTGCAAATAGATTACAAACTACAACAGACCCAAATACTATACAAATAAGCACACATGTATATGAAATTGCAAAAGAAAAATTTGTTGATATAGATTTTAATGAAAAAAAAAATGTATTTTTAAAAAATTTGGGTTCGCGAACAACATATGTTATTTCACCATCAACCCAATAATTATTTTACATGATTAAAACAAAACGAGACGATTGTGTCATGATTTGGATATGTTAATATTTAATTTATAATGTTATTTGTGTGTCATGTCCTCTAATGTTGAAATCATTGTATTGTAAAGATATATAATTTCTATTTTTTCTGCTTCTGTCAACTTGTCTAGTTGTAGAAGTTGCATAGATGTTAAAGGTTTATAATTTTTGATGTCATCTTTCATAACGGTAAAATCAGTGATTTCTATATTTTTTCTTAATTCGCTCAAATACTTTTCGTTGAACTCTTGTGATAATCTTAGAGTATTACTCCTTTTTGGTTTTGAATTTAAATTGTGTTTTTCGTATTCTTTATACTCCTCCATTTATATATATATAATAATTTATATTTATATATTTTTGTATAATTTTTTATATTTTACATAACATATATACAAAGATGTTTTAACAATGAGGTTGATACAGTAACTTCATTGCTTGTTTGTATGACATTTCAGGATATTTTTTTTGTAATTCATGTATTTCAAGTGTCATGCTTTTACATGCGTTTACTTTATCTGTATTTGACCACCATATATCAATACTGTCACATGTTTCACTTATTTTTGGTACTATAATTACATCTCTAAAAACTGAAAAGTCTACTCTTTTTTTTATATGTTTTTTTATATTTTCATTGGAAATATAACGTTCATCGTAACAAGTATAAAAAGCTCGTTTATTCATATTTGTTAAAATTTAATTAAAATATGTAATATTATATTTTTAATATTTAATCTAAATAAAAAATATATTTCAATTTTATTATTTATAGTATTTTATACTATTTTGTATATCGAAATTGTAAGTTATAGATCATCGATTTGATTAATATTATCATCAGGATACAATATTTGCACTCCATGCCAACCGCTTGGTTTATGAAGACCATATTTCTTATCCATATACATATACAGTTCTTCTCCTTTTGGCATTTTCTTATTTCCTTGTTCTTGTGTAAACCAATATTTGAAATGATTTGCTAATTCTTGTTTCTTTATTCTATCCTTTGCGTTGCCAGTTTTTACAACATTTTCCATTACGAATGCAGCAATATGATCTTGACCAATTCTATATTTGTTGGATGCTTTCATTACATAGTCACAATCTGGAACATTGCCATCTGTTTCAAATGCAATTTTAACAAGCATACTTGCAAATATAGGTGCAAATACTGGTATTTTTTCTTTTAATGTTTTGTCTTTTGGGAAAATATACGGTGTTTCATCGGTATGTGGTTCATCATCATTAATGAATTTGGATACAAAATCACATTTTCTAATTCTTCTCCATGTACCATCATCATTACTTTCAATGTCAAACAAATTATTTGTACATACTACAAGATTGAATTGCGGTTCAAAGGTCTCACTCTCTGAATAAAGTGCTCTGCCTTGAATTGGATCACCACCAGTTAATTCCTTCATAATACCTTCATTTAATTTCATACCTTTTGATGGTTCGTTCATGACTGCGTATCGAATACCTTTTAATTGCATGATTTCAGATGATGTTCCACCAATTGCATTACGTTTTTCTGTAACCAAAGTAATTGGAACAGTTCCCTTGTAGTCACCTAAAACTGCGGACATAACATCGGCTAAAATTGATTTTCCATTACTTCCACTACCATGATAAACATTAAACGTTTGATTTTTATTTGTACCAATCAAACATGACGCTAAATGGTTCCACATGTACTTATTCAGTTCTTGAATTGGAAATAATTTATTCATGAAATCATGAATTTGGTTTATAGTATCAGGATAAGTTTCATTGTTAATTGTATCAAATGGTACATAATTAATTCTAGTTGTTTTCGTAATATAATCCTGAGGATAACCATCGCGAAATTCTTTCGTATTAAAATCAATGACGCCATTGTTAAAGCATAATAAATGTTTGTTCGTGTCCATGCTTTTAATAAATTCTTTATCATAAAACAATTCCATCGCCTCACGCATAATATTATTTTTATCATTTGTACGTTTTAATTTTTGCATAATATCCGACATTGATTTCATTTTCTTTTTGATATATTCAGATCTATCATCACCTTGTTCATAATGATGATATTCATTTTCTAAATTAGTTCTACGATTTGAATACAAATTATGAATTTCTTTCGAAATTGCAAGACGTAAACTTAAACCGCGGTCAGGTTCCCATCTATGATTTTTAAATACATACCATATACCCTTTTTATCATAACTAACGCAGACATATCTATCCTTATATTTTTGAAATAATACTTGCGCAATATCAAATTCTGTTTGCGACTCTATGGTTTCTTCAATGTAAAATTCTATGGTTGTTTCTAGTACTTTCTCATATTCTTCAAATGCATCTTGTTTGGCCCAATACAATATGGATTTCCTTGTAACACCAGTTTTTGACGTATTGAAATACTTCTTCCAATCACTGTATAAATTTGGAATGGTTCCATAGTCAAAATCAGATGCTTTACTTCTTAGCATAACCCAAGACAAGAATAATCGTTCATCTGTGTGTTTCAACGCAAATGCTACTTGTCTGTTTAAAAGATGAGATCCTGGTTCGTAATATTTTTCAGGTAATATTTGAGTATACATATGTGTTTCTTTAACTTCATATTCATTTGGTTTTAGTTTTTTTAAAACTATATCCATTGCTTTATTTAATGTTTCTTTATTGTTGATTTCATTTAATGAAATGTATTCATCATCATTATCTTGTTGATCGTCTAAAATAAGATTTACTTTTGTTTTACTTGCAGGTTTTTTTATTTTACTTTTATTATCAAGGTGTTTATTGTATGCATCTATTATTTTTGGATTTAATTCAAAAGAAGGAATTTTATTATTTTGTACAGATAATTTATAGAAATTTTGCTTCATATCAAATTGTGCAACTTTCATCTCATCCATCATAAACTCACCATCGTTTTTATCAAAAGTTACGATAAAATGATCAGTTAATTCATATGCTTCGTTGTGTGGTTTTCTTGAACCGAATAATTGCCAATTTGTTTGACCTTTACTAATGCCTTTATCCAAAACGGCATCCCAACTATTTATCAACGGCAATTCCCATGTTTCTTGGATTTTTTCTATTATTTTGTCACGTAACATCATCTGAATTGTATGATCAACTTGAAAACAAATCATCATATGAATGCCATCTTTTGTCATACTTTTATCTTCTAATCTATTTACATGTGGTTTTTCAAAAATAAATATGTCAAATGGGTTGTTTTCTTCAAAAATGAAATAGTTTTTTAATTCTTCTAAATATAACAAAATCATATCTAATATATTCTCTCTTGTGTGTTGTCGCGTTTCAACATCATAAGCATATTTGAAGTCAAAATCGACTAATAATGGTCCATCTTTATCTAATTGTTTTTCAGTTAGATATTCTTTCTTTTTTTTAACAAAAATATGATCATAATATAAAGCATAAAACTCAGGCAAGCTTTCCTTTGGTATTATGTAAGAACCAGGATAAATATTCAATTCTTTATCTGGAATTCGAGTATGTGTATGTGTTATTCCATTAGAAGTTGTGCTGGAATTGGAATTTTCAGTTGTCTTAGCACTATGCTTATATAAGAATTCACTAAGGTCTTTAAATTGTCCGTGGTTCATATTAAAATCATTCATATATTTATGATATAATATATCGATATTTTTCTATTTCATTTTTTTATAATTCAAAAAATGAAACCCTAATACATTTTTTTTAATAATATCAATAAAACATATAAATATAAATTATTAATTTATTAAAAGTAATAATTCATTATGACAACGTTTATCACAAAAGAAACAATTACGCGTTTATTAAATGATGTAAAACAAATAATTAAACATCCATTAATCGAAAATGGTATTTACTATATTCATGACGATACAGATATTTTAAAAGGCTATGCATTAATAATAGGACCTTCAGAGACACCTTACTTTGCAGGCAATTATTTTTTTCAATTTACATATCCAAATGATTATCCACATAGTCCTCCCAAAGTTACTTATTGTACCAATGGAAATGGTATAAGATTTAACCCAAATTTATATAAATGTGGTAAGGTTTGTGTTTCACTTTTGAACACTTGGACAGGTGATCAATGGACGTCATGTCAAACGATTTCAACTGTATTACTAACTTTATGCACATTATTATGTAAGGATCCATTATTGAATGAACCAGGCGTAACCAAACATCATAATGAATTCGATAACTATACCAAAATAATAGAATATTCCAATATTGATGTAGCAGTGGGCGATGTTGTTAATAAAAAACAAGGGTTGTTTCTTCCTTTTTTTGATGTATTTTATCATGTTGTGTTAGAAAACTTTCAAAAAAATTATGAAGAAATAATCAAATTTTTAGATAAAAAAATAGATGAAACAAAAAACAATGAAACTAGATTAATTAAAGGTGGTTTTTATAATATGACAGTAACACTCGATTATCCAAAACTAAAAGAAAAAATAACTACATTATACTCAAAAAAAAATATTCAAAATTTAGTGGAAGAAAAATAAGTATTATCATAGAATATTATTTTTATACATTTTTAGATATGGTTTAATTATAATAGGATCTCTAAATAAAATATTTTTTCTTTCCTTGTCATCATAACTGATTTCGGTAAAAGTATTATTCACTACATTTAATATATTTTTATATTCTTCCGTGTTTTTATTTTTATTGCTGACATTTTCAGCGTCGACATTATGGACTTTAAAACCAAGGTTTAAAGATATGAATTGTAGCCAGTTATCTTTTTCTATATTTACAATAATTAATTTATCTGGTTTTTTTTTGAAATAATTAAGAATATCTAAATAATATGTTTCGCGATAGTTAATCCATGATTTACATAATTCACTGGTGCAAGGATATGCCCAGTTAGTTTCCAAACCATATAATTTTTTATCTGCAACACCATGTTGAAATCTACTAATTAACCATTTATCCAAACTTCTTGTGTTTAATATAAAAATAGAATTAGGATAATCCATATCTAATTTTTTAAAGTTGTTTAAATCACCATTATCTGAAAAACAATCAAAATTATTTATTTGCCATACTGTGTCATGTTGTGATTTCAAATTATTTTTTAAGAATAATTTGTGAAATGTTGATGTAGCTGTCTTATTAAAACCTATTACAAAAATTTTACTCATTTATATAATACTATAACACTATTTAATTTTATTTTATTATTTAAAACAAAATTGAAATAAAATAAACATCTTATTATTATAAATAGAATTAAAAATGCACTTTTGTAATAATTGTGAAAATATGTATTATATACGTATTAATGAAGATGACCCCAATAAATTAGTTTATTATTGTCGCCATTGTGGAAATGAAGATGACACCCTATCTAACGATGATATAACTGTTTCAAAAATTCAAATTAAAAAAGATGAATTATCATTTAGCCACATTATTAATGAATATACTAAATTAGATCCAACTCTTCCTAGAATAAATACTATACTATGTCCTAATCCTGATTGTGATACAAATACCAAAGGAACTGAACGTGAAATTATTTATATTCGGTATGATGATACAAATATGAAGTATATTTATTTATGTTGTACATGTAATACAGTATGGAAAGCAAATGGTAATCATACATAGAAATCTATACTAGTTGTACAGTTTTACTGTAATAATAAAAATTTATTTTTTATACAATATAAATAAAATTGAAATAATTTAAAATTATATAATATAATTTATATAATATTATATAACATGAGTGACATTGAAGACTATTCTATTTTGAGTGATAATGATGATAATGGTAGTGAAGTATCATTCAAACAAAATAAAAATATTAAAAAAAATATTAGTGTAAAACCTACTATTCGTGACTATGATGATGACGAAGATGACGATGATGACATCGATGATGTCGATGATAACATTAATGTTGATGAAAATGATGAAAATGAAATTTTAAAAGATAATGTAGAAGATGACTATGCGGACAACGATATTGAAGAAAATGAAAATGAAGATGAGGTGGAAGACGGTGATGATGACGAGGAAGATGGTGATGACGATCATGATAATTCTGACGTTGAATATGATAATGATGAAGTAGAACAACATAAACAATCTGGCGGTAAACCTAAAGAAAAAAAGCAAAATAATATTGCTTTAGACAGTCAAAATGACTATGACGATTATGATGATGATGATGATGAAGAACAAAATGAAAATTATTTGCAAAAATTTGATAAAGAATTAACTAAAAATTATATTCTGGACTTCCATCCAGAATGTCTAAATCATAATTATGATGAAATAAAATCTTTGTCAGTTGTTACTAGAGATAAGTATAATATAATTATAGACCCATTACACAAAACACTACCATTTTTAACAAAATATGAACAAGCACGTGTTTTAGGTCAACGTGCAAAACAAATTGAATGTGGTGCAAAACCTCTTGTAAAAGTTCCTGAAAATATTATTGATAGTTATATTATTGCTAAACTAGAACTAGAACAAAAAAATATACCATTTATCATTAGAAGACCTATACCTAACGGAGGAAGCGAATATTGGAATATAAAAGATTTAGAGATGATTGCATTCTAATTTTACCCAATAATGCTTTCTTGTTTTTCGTTTTTTTATTTTTGTTTTTTATTGTATTTAATACTTGAATGTCAAACGCTTTATTTGTTATAACTCATACTTATTTGACTTACGCATAAACAACGAAACTTTATTATCAAAACTGTTGTTGTTATTTTGACATTTTATGAAATCTGTTTTTGTCGAAACAACAATACATTTATTTCGTGCTCGTGATATTGCTGTATATAAACTAGTTTTATCAATAATATTTTGACTAGGTTCTATAAACAAAACTACATTATCATATTGACTTCCCTGTGACTTGTGAATTGTTATACAATAGTTTAACTTGAAATTATCATATAACTCATCAATACATATTTTTTCTGGTACACTCTCTGCGTCATTGTACTTAATCGTAACTCGTCTACCATCAAAATCCAATATTTCTGCTTCTTCACCATTGGCTCTCATTTTCTCACTACTATAGTCATTTTCTGTTCTGATAATTTTATCATTTATTCTAAATATGGTTTCCTTCTCATATTTATTATTAGATGGTATATTATCCATACCATTACTTGGATTGAATATATCTTGAAGAATACCATTTATTGAACTTGTGTTAAACTTAAATTTGGTGTTGTTAAAATAAGTTATAAATTTGGTTGTGTTTTTGTTAAAACTGTGCGTTTCTATTAATTTTAAAATATCATCTTTATTTATTATACCGTTACTTGTATTTATAAATTCATTACTATTTATAACACTAATTGTATCATCTTTGAACTTGGTATAACTTATTATTTCAGTAGTCATTTTCTTAATAGTACTCACTAATGAACCCGCATTTTGTCTCTTTATTTTTGTTAAAAGTGTCACTTCAAAACATTTTGACGCTATCAAATTTTTTAGTACAAGACCAGGACCAATAGAAGGTAATTGATTAATGTCTCCAATTATTATTAGTCTCGCATCAAAATGTTGGCATGATATGAGTAGTTCATAAAATAGAAACATGTCCAACATAGAACTTTCGTCCAAAATAATTAGTTTTATCTGTTTTTCATTATCATTATTACCATTGGGTCCAGTAGTGGATTTGCTTGACTTATACTCCTCACTGTCTTCATTATCTTGATTGTATCTGTATTCATCAAAAATATTTGATCGTTCTTGCATTTCATCCTGCATTTCATCATGAATTTCATCTTCTAATTTTGATTGCATTATTTTTGGAAAAGTATGATACAGTGTTCTATGGCATGTACCAGAAATTTTTTCATTGTAAAAACTTTTTTCTAAACTCCTGTGAAGATTAATATAGGCCAAACCTGTAGGAGCCATAAGCGAAACATTTTTAAGAGGCCAATATTTTTTTTTGTCACTATTTTCACTCAGTTTTTCATGTCCACCTAATTCAGGAAAATATTTTTCAGCTATTTTTGATAAAATAAAGAGAATGCATTTTACTATTTCCGTTTTTCCTGTTCCAGGAAATCCAGTAATAATGGATAATTTATTTTTTATCGATCTAATTATTCCATTTTTTTGATCTTCTTCAAAAATTTTATTGTTTTTTGTTTCATAAGTTTCAATCAACTCATTAATTTCCTCAATAGGCACATCATATTCTACATCATAAAATAAATCCATTGTTAAGTCCGTGGCCTTTTTTTCTAATTCTAGTAGAAATTGTGTCGTTTTGTATTCTTTTCCATCTATGTTGATATTAATTACAAAATTAGCAATGTCAATTTCTCTCGCGTTTTCGCTATATCTTTCACAAAATTTATTGAGTTCTTTATTAAATTTCCAGTTTATCATATAAAACGCATTTTCTTTATAAAATAAAGAATAAATCCATTTTTCACATTTAACTTTAAAGTCAATATTCAAATTAAATTCTTGACAAATTTTTTCGGCTTTTTCAAAAGTGATTAATTGAACTTCTTGCCTAATGAAATCAAAAGGATTTTCATAAATACAATGAAACTGGAAAGATGGGTTATGAGTTTTTTTTAATGTATGAATAATTTTATATAATTGATTTATGTTCAACTTACATACATTTAATAACTTGTTCATCGTATCTATAATATCGTCTGGTTTAATGAATATATATGTATTGTAATTTTCTTTTCTTGCTCTTTGCATAACAAAATTCAACGCCGAATTGTATTTTTCTACCAATGATAAAAAGGGTGGCAATTTTTCCTGATATTCTGAAGGAATTGAAATAATTTTGGGGTCAGTAGAAGGTACTGAAATTTTTTTTTTATTTTTATTTGTAGTATGTTCTTCTAATTCATAGTGAATATTACTGTTACTACCAATTTTCTCTCGTTGAGTACCAATACCAATATCTTTAACTCTATAAAAAGAGTTGTTGTATAGTAAAATATCATATTTGTTAAGACTTAGCTTTGATACTTGTGATTTTTTAACATTAACGGTATTACCATTTTTAGTATTTTTAATGCTTAAATTATCAGACCTCGAAGTATTCACTACTGTATAAACTTCATTATTGTAAATCACATTATCACGACATTTAATTTGTTTCGACATTTATTATTTGTGTTATTACATTATATTATCATATCATTACTAAGTCATTTTTATTTAATATTATAACTACGATGTCAGTTATAATATTTTAAACCAACGAAGAATTTAATCCGTAGGGCTGATTTAATTCTTCGTGGTCAATGACCGATAAAGAGATAAATCCTAGCCCGAAAGGGCTGATTTAAATCTTCAGCGGTTTAAGTTTTTATGCTGGTTCCAAGGTTCCCAATTTAACAATTTTTTCATCATGATAAGTTTTATAGTATGCTGTTAAATTGGTTAAGTCATAAACAGCAGTATACTGCGTAAAATCGACTAATGGAGGATCATTTGTAGTATCTATACAGGTACCATAAACAATATCAAAGTTATTATTAAAATGAAAAAGGGTTTTAACGTTGGAAATATCAAATGCTGGTAGTATTATACCTTCACTTAATACATAAGCTCTAACAAAACGTCCTTCACTGCTATAGTCTCCAGGAAGTCCTATCAGTCCTTTTCCCATCCCACATCCTGTCTTATTAGGAGGATTATTATATAAAAAATGATTTCTGTTTAAAATTGTTCTTAAATTTGTAATTTGTTCAGGGTAGCTCGGATTATTGGTGCATACTTTACAATTAGAATTATCATAACAAATTAATTTGCCATTTTCAGCTTCTACAATTATTGTATTTCCTTTGTTGTCAGAAATAAACCAATGCAACGGTATTACAGAATTGAAAGGTTCACCAAACCGTTGTTGAGTTACATTTATCATTTTTGATTTTTCAACAACATCTTCTACAGAGTGTGCATTTTTTAAAAAATAACCGACTACTTCGTAGCTTGCTAAGTTTATTTTTGTTTTCAATAATGTTTTTTTATAACTAGCGTTACATTTAAAATAAAAAGCCATAACACATAAACCATGACTATTTATTCCATCAATAAATATATTTCCTCTTAATGTTGATCCAATTATATTTTTACTTACAACTGGTAAATAAGGTAAAATAGCTTCAAACTCTAGTGTTCTTGTTTGATAATAGTTTCCATCTGGTGATTGTATAAAAATACCTGTACACATTTCTATATACTTAAAATATATATAAATATATAAAAAAAATATATATATTTTTCTTTAAGTTGTTTCAGTAATTTATTATATTATTAACGAAAAAGTGGATCCAAAAGTATTTTGGGTTTTCGATTTTGGACAAAAAAAATGTCCATTTTTGAAAAGGGTCGATTGACTTTCCCAAAATGCAACATTTGTGACTGAAACGCAATTTTAGCGTGCGGTGACCAAAATTTTAATTTTCAAAGTGTTACGACAAAATTTACAATTCAAAATTCAAATTTTTTTCTGTTCTTAAAATATGGCAACATTTAGCAACAATTTTGGGGCAAAAAAGGGCAAAAAAGGGCATTATGAATACTATTGTGAAAAATGTGACTATGAATGCAGTAAAAAATATAGCTGGGATAGACATATTCTTACAGCAAAACATCAGTCGGCAACAAATAGCAACGATTTAGCAACAAATAAAGGGCAAAAAGGGCAAATTTTCGTATGCGAAAATTGTAGTAAAGAATATAATGACCGAACTGGATTATGGAGACACAGTAAAAAATGTGAAAATGAAACGGATGTTACTACTAGTGTTAGTAATAACAATGGTATTAGTAACAACAATGGTATTAGTAATAATACCGATATTACCAATTTGACATCACTTATTTGTGAACTTGTAAAATCAAACACAGATATTCACAAGTCAGTAATAGAGTTATGTAAAAATGGTATTTCTAATAACAATAATGTGAACAACACAAACATTATAAATTCTAATAATAAAACATTCAACCTGCAGGTTTTTTTGAATGAAACATGTAAAGATGCAATGAATATTAAAGATTTCGTAGAGTCTGTTAAGTTGCAAGTTACAGACTTAGAAAATGTAGGAAAAGTCGGTTATATTGAAGGGATTTCCAATATAATCATTAAAAACTTGAAAGCATTAGATGTTGAAAAACGACCTGTTCATTGTACGGACAAAAAGAGAGAAGTTATGTATGTGAAGGATGAAAATATTTGGGAGAAGGAAGATGAAAACAATAAGAAATTGCGAAAGGCCATTCGAATGATTGCACATAAAAATATTTGTATGCTGAAAGAGTTTCGAGAGAAATATCCTGATTGTGAAGAATATGATTCTAATAAAAATAGTCAATACAACAAAATTGTTTATGAGGCCATGGGAGGAAAAGGAGACAATGACTACGATAAGGACACGAAAATTATTAAGAAAATCGCAAATGTTGTAGGAATTGATAAAAAAATAGAATAATTTTTTTCATAACTAAAACGCATTAGGTAAATTGTAAAAATTCGAGTTTCCATACATCACATAAGAATATATTTTTTGAATTATACCAGCGTCTTTACCTGTTTTTGATTGCTCAGAGCTAGTTTGAATTTCTTTTTGTGTATAGTTGGATAAAACTGGAAACATACATGATAATTTTTGCTGCATTTTTCGTACATAAAATGGCATATTGTTGTCTTCATTTAAAATTTTGTTGTAGTTGTTATAATATTCCATGACAGGTATATCATCTTTATGCGTTATTTTCATTTGGATGCGTAAATTGTCATCTCTCGAATTGAGTGCACCCACATGAATTAGATTTGCATTGAACAAAATAATATCACCTTTACTACATACTAGATTTGTAACATTTTCAGTAAAATTAAAATTAAATGAATTGACATCTTTATGACTTTTTGGAATGACACCTAAACATTTTTCCATGTCTTCTAGAAAAAGTAACATAGTATAAGATGGGTACTTTTGTCGTTCATTGAAAAAATCACCATTTCCATCACGATGACACGTATGAATGGCGGATTTTTTTATGATAAATACGTAGTCTTGAAAAATATAGCCGTTGCCGACTTTATTTTTAATAATAGATTGCATTTTTGGATTTGAAATTATTCTTTCTTTAATGACTTTATAGTTGTCACGATCGCATTCATTTTTGAAATATTCGATTTCGTTTTTGGTGAATGTATTTTTTACTACACACAAACCATCATTTTGTAAACTATAAGATGTATTGGAACTTAATTTTTCTTTATCAAAAAATATTACATAAATAAATAAGAATACCACTATTATAATTATAATTATAAAAAATGAAAATGTGTAGTTTATAATGTTATATTTTTTATTAATCATATAATATATGTATATTATAAGTTAGACTAACTATATAAAGTAAATATAATTTATATAAAATTGAAATTAACTTTCATATAAAAGTAAAATTATAGGTAAAAATAATAATATATAAATATGATAATTAAAGTAGATATGAAAAGGGTTGTTACAAAATATATTCCAAGTTTACAAATTAGTGTTGTTTATAAAATCGGAATAAATGCTAAAAATAATTTTGAAATAATAGATGAAGCACATAAAAATGATATATGGTTTCACTTGAAAGGAACATCGTCTTGTCATGTAGTTGCATGTCTAAAAAACATAACTTACACAACGTTGGATGATGATATGCCTAACTGTTATGATCTGATTTTTAATGAATTGGATAAAAAACAGAAACAACAAATTATCAAACAAGGGGCGCTTTTATGCAAGCAATATTCTAGAATGAAATCAATGAAAAATGTTGAAATTATTTACACAAAAATAGAACATGTACAAAAATTAGATGTCATTGGCAGTGTACTTACTTGTCAAGAAAAAACAATTATTGTGTAAAAAACAGTAAAATTTTTAATTTCTGTAAAATTTATTTTAAGGAATATATATATACGTAATGACTTTTGAAAAGTTACCAACCGCGGTTTCTTCATTAATTATATCATCATCACAGTTGTCTAAATTATTGAGTTATGATAATATTGAGAATTTATTAAGTTCTTATTTAAAAACTATTGGATTAGTACAAATTAAAAAAAGTTATCCATTAATAACTGATTGTACATATAATCATGGGCTTAGATATCAAGATGTAGTACTATTAAAAGAAAAACGTGCTTTCTCTAGCCAGTATTGTTCTCGAATAGACGATATTAATAAAAGAGAAAAAACATGTGTATTACCTTTGTTTAAAATGATTTTTAGTAATAGTAATGATTTAACTTTAGATGAAGTTACAGATTTTATTTCTAAAATAATTAGTATATTTAATTTAGATAGTTCAAAATTTTTAATAAAGACAACAAAAATGAGCAATAAATTAGTGAATGAATTGAAACGAAAATGTAAAATTGAAAAAGTACATTTTATTAAAAAAAACACTGCATTAATTAAATGTGATGGAGATGGTTACATATATAAAAATGTGTATGACAGTAAATCATCTATTTTAAGAGCAGCGTCGTTATGTTATGATTTAGGAGACAATAATATTATTGAAACAATACAAATACAACATACTGATGATGAAATTAACAGTTTATACGGCTTTGGAGTTGGCATAGAAAGATTGTCTACTGCTATAAATTATAACGATAAAAATTTTGATAAACCTAACTGGTATAACACACTTCCTAAATTTGAAAGTTATTGTAAAAAAGAAGCAAAAATATTAGGAGTAGAATTACCAGAAGGATATAATTTAATTATGTCAACCCATAAAATTTAAAAATTAATAGACATAATTGAAATTAGATAATGAATTTTTTTAAAAAAAGATTAAATTCAATAATTTATATTATATTTCATATAATATAAAAATATGAGCAAGTTTTACGATAAATGTTGCGCAATTGTGAAAAATATATATAATTTTTTTATGTTTTTTTCATTCAGAACAAACCCTGAACTACAAAAAGAGGAACAAAATTGTAACGCGGATAAGTCAAATACAAAATATTGTGAACTATGTGATTTAGATGATTTTAGATCAGAAACAGATTTAGAAAGTAATTGTTGAAATATTAGAAAATATAATAATTATTATTTTGTTACTATTACCCATTATAATATATATATATTATATATAATATTATGCACGACCAGGCAAAATCATTTTTATTATTTGTAAAGTCTATTTTAGGAGAATATTTTATAAATAAAACTCTATTAGATGTGGGTTCGGGAGATATAAATGGTAATAATCGATACTTATTTGAAAATTGTCTTTATGAAGGTAATGATGTTGCCGAAGGTCCTAATGTAACAATTGTATCAAAAACTAAAGATCTTTATTTTCCAGAAGAAATATTTGATACAATTATATCAACGGAATGTTTTCAGTTGGACCCAACTTACAGTGAATCATTCAAAAAAATATATAGTATCTTAAAACCCAATGGGTTATTTTTATTCACATGTGCATCAACTAATCGTGAAGAGCATGGCACTAGAAGGAAACATCCATATTGTTCATTTGGTACAATGGCTAATATAGATAATATGGGTGACTATTATAAAAATTTAACTGTAGAAGATTTAAATAGTGCTTTAGATTTAAATACTTTATTTTCAGTATGGAATAGTTATTATAATTTCGAATCGCATGATCTCTATTTTTTAGGTATTAAAAAAGATGAAAAAAATTTAACTCTAGTTAAAGAATTAACTGAATATAATGCTCCGTATACTATTAACACTACAAATAAAATAATACATTATGAGACAACTTTTCATACAGATAAAAAATATAAATATACAGCTATTCTTGTTGAACCGCGATGTCACGCAGCTCTTTCTTTTGTATTAAAAAATTTTTTTGAAAATTTATCAGATGATTGGGGTTTTGTAATATGTCATGGTTGTAATAATAAATATTTTTTAGAAAATATAATCGATAATGAATTAATTATGTATAAAAACAAAATAGTAAAATTAGTCAATCTTAATATAGATAATTTAAATAATAAAACATACAATGAACTTTTGAAAAATAAATCATTTTATGATTTTATAGATACGGAAACTTTTTTAATATTTCAAACGGATTCGTTGATAATAAAGGAAAATAAACATTTGATAAATGATTTTTTGGAGTATCAATATGTTGGTGCTCCTTGGAGAAATGGAAAAGTTGGAAACGGTGGACTATCTTTAAGAAAAAAAAGTAAAATGATAGAAATTATAGACAAAGTAAATGTTGATAATCAAAACGAAGATTTATTTTTTTCACAACAAGACCAAGTAGACATGTACATACCTAATTTTTATAAGGCGAAAAAATTTTCTGTAGAAACTGTATTTAGCGAAAGCCCTTTTGGAGTTCATAACTGTTATAACTATTTAGACAAAGATAAGTTAAATTTTTTGATTAGTAAATATCCAGATATTAATGAGTTGCGTAGGTTAAATAGATTATAATAGTAAATGCAATAAAGTATAAAATATTAGTAACTATCATTATCTTTCAATAAGTCTGTATCATTCTGCTCTTCTACATATGAACCTGAAAGTTCATTTGTTTGATCGTTCTCTATATTGGATTTATTATTGACTATATTATCATTTTTTTCATTGTTTATCTCCAAAAAAATATTATCCAATAATGGTTTGTGAATTTTTGCATCTTGGTAACCATAATCAAATAATTGCATATAGTTTTTTTTCTTTGTAATTAAAAATAATTCAATAATAATATCCAGTGACGCAAATTTATTTAAAAATTTGTTTTCTTTATTATTCAATTTTTTCCACATTCCTGGTGTTATATGTAGAACATTTTCAGTGAAATTTAAATAAGGGTATTTACTAAAACCACCGTCAAATACATATTTATTGTGATATCGATTTGTTAATCCGCCAGTTATGAGTGGAATATGTGAACTTGCAATACAACAATTTATTGCATCTTCTAAATTATTAAAATCCGAAAATATATTTGTAACTGGTCTAAAATTTTGCAATGTTGTAACACCGATAAATAAACGTCTCAAATCAAAGTCGGTTGAGTTATATTGCACGAGTAGTTTATATTTTAAATAATACTCTAATTCATTTATGCTTTTAACTTGTGATAATTTATAGTCACTCAATAAATTAAATACAAATTGTTTTGTGTCATTTTTGAAACACATGAATAATGCATTCCATGAACCAGCTGATGCACCCGAAAAAATATAATTTTCCATGTTATAGTTGTCCTTGATATATGACAAAACACCCAATTCATAAAATCCTTTCAGTCCTCCTGGAGAGATTGAAATTAGTTTTTTATTTTTAATAAAGTCATTGTCTTCTAAAAATAATTCTTTGTCTTTTTCACAATAAATCAAATTATTTTTATTAGTTATTACTAACTGCTCCTTCAATACTAACTGCTCCTTCAATTTTGCATTGAGATTACTTTTATAATCTAGGCTTATTTTTTTTTGAAAATTGAAAGCAAAATTTTTTATTTCATTTTTTAAATAAGTCTTTATCGTAGCTTCATCTAAACTACCAGGAACCTGAAGATATTCAAGTGTGTTATGCCGTCTAATTATATTACCTACTATCCGACCACTATTAATAAATTCTATATATATAAAAAAAACCCATAGAAATTTAATAAATAAAAAAAACATGCTAGTTAAGATTTATATTATTATAATGATTATTATTTAAATTTATTACATAAAATTATATAAATTTAAACAGTTTAATAATACAATATGGAAAAAATAGCACTTTGTTTTATAATTAGTTATGAGCATATATTATACAAAGAGGAATTATGGAGAGAATGGATTGAACCTAATAAAGACATTATCAATGTATATTTTTTTTATAAAGATTTAAAAAAAATAAAATCAAGGTGGGTATTTCAACATGCTATACCTGAAAAAAAAATTTGCAATACATCATATTATCAAGTAGTTCCTGCATACATTGCAATATTGAACTTTGCATTAAAACATGATAAGAAAAATAGATGGTTTTGTTACTTAACAGAATCATGTTGTCCAATAATAAGTCCTTCTAAATTTAGAGAATTATTTAAAAAATATAAAAAACAAACTATTATGCCTTATACAAAAGCTCATTGGAATATAACTTATCATCAAAGAGCAAATTTAGCACTGTTGCCAAACATATATCATCTAGCAAATGATCCTTGGTTTGTATTGACGAGAGAAAATGCAATAGATGTTATGAATTTTGTTGTAAATGAATCAAGAATGTGTAATACTATTTGTAACGGTGGTTTAGCAAATGAAAGTTTATTTGCTATTATTTTTACTCATTATAAAAAAATTCAAAATGTCATTGCAAAAACAACACATATGGCCGACTGGTTTAGAATGTCAAGTCCTACAAGTCCACACATGTTTAAAGAAGGAAATCAAGAAGATTTGGATTTTATTGATAATTTTTTGAAAGACAATGATTTTGTCATGTTTATTCGAAAAGTTCATCCAAAATTTCCAGACGAAATTTTAAGAAAATATATTTATGAAATGGATAATAAAAACATAAATAAATTTACTGAATTTAACGAAATATTTTCCTATATTTTTCTTTTGTTGTCGTCATTTTTTGGGTTTGTATATATTTTTTTTTTTATAAATAAATTTTATACAAATGGCCGAGGATAAAATTATTTTAATTTGTGCAATAGGAAGAAGCGGTTCAACAACTCTTCAGTTGATATTAAATACAATACCTAATTCTAATATTTGTGGAGAAAATGAAGGAGCAATTAATTCTTTATTAGAATTTTATAAACAAATAAAGAATACATATAATAGAGTTGATAGTATTGAGTTTGATAAATTAAAAAACGAAGATAAACAAAATATTTTTAAAATATTTCAAAATAGGATTAAACCATCTTGGTATAATAGTTTTGAATTAGAACAAGTTAAACAAACAATTCGAAACACGATAATAACAATGTTTAAAAAAAATGATGCCACAAATGTGTGGGGTTTTAAAGAAATACGATACAATGGTAAGTTAGAATTATTGAAAGAATTTCGTGAATTATTTCCTCAAACTAAAGTGATATTGAATATTAGAGGCAATATTAAAAAACAATCACAAAGTTCATGGTTTAAAGAAGACCCAAATAGTTTTAAAAAATTAATAAAAGAAACAAATGAAATTATTGAATTTTGGAAAAACAATCGAGACTTTTGTTTTTTAAATGTATTGGAAAAAATGTACAACAAGCAACATATGATTCAACTGTTTCAATTTATTGGTTGCTCAGAACATTTTAACGAAGATAAAATAAAAAAACTGTTGTCATCTACAAGAGAAAGTTGAATGATACAAACTTTTTGTAATTTAACTTGTTTTCCATCGCTGACCACAATCTAGACAAGTTACAAAAATTGTCATTGGTTCATCACTTGATCGAGTTTGTAATGCGTAGTAAGTACATTTTTGAGATTTACATTTTCTACAAGTGAAAGTGTCAGTTGCTGCCTCTAAGTTAGTCTCAAATTTATTTTGATCCCTTTTACTTTTTGCTGTGATAAGAGCGTCCCATTTTTCAGGAGACATTTCTTGGTGTGTCATAAATGCTATACTGTGTGCCTTAATTGTTCCAGAATTCAACTGTTCCAATAAATTTTTGTTAGTTAAATTCGTAAAAATACTGCGTAGTCTATCTAGATAAATTTGAACAAAATAAGGGTTGTCCCATTTTTTGACTACTTTTCTATTTTTTGCTTCATTTAACGAATAGTTGAAAATACCTTTTTCCAAGTTATTACTATTCTTTTCATTATGGAGAATATCATTTATTTTTGATCGTATATTAGATCGAAACTTGTCTGAGTTTTCAATTTTACGTAGTGTTTGTGACATTTATACTTATTTAAATATTATCTTTATTTGTATTTAAATAAATTTCAATTTTATTTATTTAAGGTCTTCTTCATTGTTTTCATCTTCGTCATCTTCATCGTCGTCTTCATCTTCATCTTCATCTCCGTCTTCGTCATACAAACTATAATCGTACTCTTCTTCGCTTAATTCAGACCCACATTCTTCTAACTCCAAATCTAAGTCAGTTTTGTCATCTTCTTTATTATCTACTTCTGTGTCAGTATCATCTTCATCGCTTTCATCATCGTAATCATCATCATCTACTTCGCTACCCGCGTCATCTACATCATCGATTTCTTTATCGTCGACTACAAATCCATCTTTTAAATATCCACTTTTAGTTTTTTTTTCTTTTGCTACATTTTCCAATTCATCTATTTCATTTTCATCTTCTTCCGCAGTAGCTGCTAGGTCTTCGAAACCTCCGAATAATTTCTCGTATATCTTTTCCCATAACTCAAGTGTTAGATTTGTGTATTTATAATTATCTGTATCATAATCATTTTTTTCTATTTTTTTCGACGTAACTGCACAATTACCAAAAAATAATCGCGTGTCAATGGGAGGTGGAAAATCATATTTGTTTTCATTATTAGCGCGGCCTTTCGTTTTAGCATAAACTTGAACTAGATATTTAGTGCCATCAATTTTAACTTTCCATTCGGTTTGTTTAATAAAGTCATCTGGCTTTTTGAAACCGCATTTTTTATACAAGTCTTCTTCCTTAAAATCTTTTATTAATAAATTTTTTAATGATCCATTTTTTTCAACAATAATAATATTTAATGACTGAACAAGAGACATTCTTTTAATAATGTTTCATGAATAGGTTTAAATAGTTTACTATATAATTTAATAAAATGAAAATTTATATTGAAGATAATAATAATACAATCTTAAAAAATTTACCTTCCAATAAAAAAAAACTGCATAATATTGAGAAATATTTGGTAGATAAAAAAAATATAACAAAAATTTATTCGAAATATGGATTTTTTGATATTAATGATAATAAAATTTATAGTACAAAAATAATTACAGATAATGTATATAAAAAAACAGTCATTTGTGAAAAAAATGAAGTCAATTTACTAATAGACAATTCAAAACTTGAAAAACATATTGCATTTCAAATTCCCTATGAACATGTTTGTGTTCCTTTAATAACACATATTTATGTCAACACTATGAATAAAAATTTAAAATTAGTAGTTGAAAATTTATATAATATGGAGGATATTACCCCAATTAATTTTTATTTTGAATACTGTTTAGAAAACAATGTAATACCAATTGAAGACATTAATGTGTTCTTATCACTGTTAAACTAATATAATAATATATTATGTTAACTTGGAGTTGGATAATACAAATAACTATTATTTCATTTATTTTAATATTTTTAATTCATCACTTATTAAATTTTTTTAAATCTGTTTTGACAGTTCCAAAAATAAAAGATTTAGTAAATAGACCAAAACAAAAATACAATGATATTTATAACGTGATATCAAGTAGTGAAACAGTTACCTATAATAACAATAGTAGTAGTTTCAACAACGACACTATAAATTATAATTTAGAAGATATTCTTCCTAGTTACAAAGCTGAACCAAATATGAAGACAGAATTAAAAAATTTTATTAAAAAACAACTAAATAATGATTTAGAAACTACAATAGATAATTCCACTAATATTCAAAGTTTACAGTCTACTAATGAAGATCACTTTTCATTTATAAACTAATTGTAAACCATTATATTATAATGATATAAAGATAATACTATAAATTATAGTATAAATGCTAAGTTTTGAAGAAAAACAGGGATTATTATCATCTTTCCCTAATATTAAACTTTGTTATGATAATATGAAACATAACAAAGTTGACTATAGAAATGAAAATAAAAACACGTTTGATATGTGTTTGGCAATGCCTTGTGGTAAAAAATGTTTTGCGTGGTTTACGCATATTCAAAATAAGAATGTTTGTTTGATTTTAGAATTGAGCAACAACAAAAATATTAATGATATCAGAATAGTTAATTGTATATTTAACAGTAACTTGGTATATGGTGAACATGGAAGTATATTTTACGGAACATTATTTCAATATGCACATTATAAAAATGATAAAAGATACATAGAAAGTTTTTTTACAATAGAAAATATATTTTATTGGAAAGGTGAAAATGTAAACAATCTTAATTGGTTCAATAAATTCAATCTTTTAATGAATATTTTTAAAACTGATATTAAACAAGTATCGTATAATAAAAATTTTGTTGTGTTTGGATTGCCATTAGTTGCAAAGAATTTGACAGAACTTAAAACGTTAATAAATGATATTAAGTATAAAATTTATAACATATATTTACAATCATTTAATGATGTAAACACAGTAACTACAATATCATATTACGACCTAGATGCGAATATTGTAAAATATGATAAAATTATAGATAGTAGGCAACAAGTCAATCCTGTTATTGAACCACAACCAATTTCACAAACCCAAACCCAAAGTCAAAAGCAACTACCTCGAACTAATACTAATACTAATACTAAGCCAATAAAAAGTAATAAAGAAATTATTTTCAATATAAAACCCGACATTCAAAATGACATTTATAATTTGTATTGTATAGAAAATCAAAACGAAATATTTTACAATATTGCATACATACCTGATTACAAAACTAGCGTTATGATGAATAAACTATTTAGAAATATTAAAGAAAATGACAACTTGGATTTACTAGAAGAAAGTGATGACGAAGAAGAATTCCAAAATGAAAATGTAGACAGATTTGTTGATATGAGTAAATCATTTTTATTTGTATGTAGGTACAATTATAAATTTAAAAAATGGTTCCCTGTCAAATTATTTGACAATGCACATTGTAAGTTAAAAATGTGTGATATTATCGTTAAAAAAGAGGATTTGTTGAATAGTGAGAAATATTTTCAAAATAATAAAAATAAAAACTACAACAACACGAAAACAAAATCTTAACTATATATATGTCATCAGGTTCTGATAATTCCAATTTTGGTTATGGTGGGATGAACCCATATGGTTCAAATGTAAATCCAGTGTTTGTTAATAAATGGAGTTCAAATAATCCTGCCAATTTTAGTTCCAATGAAATACCTGGATTACCAGGTTTAGCTGGAGCTAAAAATAGTGTATATGCGGCAGCTGGAATTGTTCCAGGAATTGCAGTCTATAAGGGTGGTTATAAAAAACTAAAAAAGAAAATAAAAAATATCACTAAAAGATATAAGAGAAGTATGGGTATGAAAGGAGGTAAAAAATATATGCGTTCTATAAAATCAAGGATTAAGGCAAAATATGCATCATCGGCTTCAAGAGGAAGAAGTAGATCTAGTAGAAGGTCAAGAATGACTGGTGGGTCCAGACGTAAACGTACTAATAGACGGCGAAAACAGCGAGGTGGATATTCGCAATACCAAAATAATTTGCCAATGACACCCACTTATTCAGTCGGTGGAGTTTTGACACCAAGTCAAGTGGGTTTAGCCAATCCACCACCTATTAAGGTGTTGCCTAACTGCACGAACTGTACTGATAATTTTAATGCGTACACTAGAAAAGGTTTCCCGTCACCAGGTCATTAAATAAAATAATATTTTTATATTTAAAAAATATATATAAAAATATTTGCGGATTATACAATAGTAAATGAATATTGAAGAATTACAAAAAATAAATAAGTTGCAAGAAGATAAAATAATTGCTCTAGAAGCAGAACTGCAATCAACTAAAGAACATCTTAAAAAATATACGGCACCTTCATATAAAAAAATATATTATGAAAATAATAAAGAAAAATTGTTAGAAAAAATGAAATCAAATCCAATACCGCCTGATAAACGAAAAGAATATAATAGACAATCATATTTACGAAGGAAAGAAAAATTGAAAACCCCAACTGAGAAAGATGAAAATATTTAACATTAATATATTTCTGCGAAAAAACTTAAAAATATTTTATTTAGTAAATATATAAAATGCCATTAAAAAGATTTACAAAACAATTATTAGCTAATCTTTCTTGTAAATATAATATTACTTTATTACGTAGTTATAATGATAATGAACTTGGTGCACAAAAATTTATTGATTTTAAGTGTATAAAATGCAATGAAAATACAAGTAAAAGATTTGAATATATAGAAAAATATACTCCAATTTGTCCTACTTGTAGTGATTATGAAAGAAGGAAAACGGCAAAAAATACAATACTACTCAAATATGGAGTAGAAAATATTTCACAATCAGAACAAATAAAAAATAAGAAAAAAGAAACTACACTTAAAAATTATGGTGTTGAACATAATTCACAAAGTGATATTATTAAAAATAAAAAGATTGAGACATGTTTGAAAAATAATGGTGTTGAATATCCACAACAATCTGAGAGTATCAAAAATAAAAGTAAAAATACTTGTTTGAATAATTATGGTGTTGAACGTCCAAATCAAAATGAAAAAATTATGGAAATTGTGTCAAAGAAATGTTATAAACAAAAAAAAATTATACTACCATCAGGCAAAGAAATACAATGTCAAGGATATGAACCATTTGCATTAGACGATTTAATTAAAAATATTAACGAGGATGATATTATAACAGGTTGTAAAAATGTTCCGACTATTTGGTATTATGATATAAATGGTAAGAAACATAGACATTACGTTGATATTTTCATACCTAGCCAGAATAAATGTGTTGAAGTTAAGTCAACTTGGACAATAAAAAAAACAAAAGCAAACATATTTGAAAAACAAGAAGCAGGAAAAAAATTGGGATATGAATACGAAATATGGGTATATGATACTAAGGGTAATAGAGTTGAAATATTTACTTAATCTTATTTTTTTATTCTGATAAAGCATTTTCCAGTTAGACTATTGTTTCTTTTTAACTTTTCTTCTTCTTTTCCATCACCAGGTCACTAGGCACAAATTATTTTCATTGTTCTAATATCAAAATAATAACTACTAGTATTTTGATATTAGAACAAATTGTATAAATATAAAATAAATATTATATCTGTAAAATTTATAGTCCCAGTTAAAATGTGTGGAATAATAGGATACCTTGGTTTAGAACAATATAAGGAATTTGTGTTATCTGGATTGAAACTGTTACAAAATCGCGGTTATGATTCTGTTGGTATTTCTTGTGTGTCAAATGGAGAAATTAATACAATAAAATTTGCATCAAAAACAACATGTGATGCTTTAGATATTTTGGAAAAAAAGGTAAATGATAATTTGATTACATCATCTTGTGCAATAGGTCATACTCGTTGGGCTACACATGGTGGTAAAACCGATATAAATGCACATCCACATCACGATAATTCCGGCAAAATAGCGTTAGTACATAACGGTATAATTGAAAACTTTGATGAACTAAAACAAAAATTATTAGGAAAAGGTTATATATTTAAATCACAAACAGATACTGAAATAATAGCCGTTCTTATTGGGTTTTATATAAATATTGGAGAAACTATAGTAAACGCTATTCAAAAAACAGTTGAAGAATTAGTAGGTACTTGGGCGTTAGTAATAATACACGCTGATTATCCTAGTAAAATGTGGATTACGCGTAATGGTTCTCCATTATTATTAGGTATAGAAGATGAATATATTATGGTTGCTTCAGAACAAATTGCATTTAGTAACTATATTAAAAAGTATATTGTATTGGACAATCATGATTTAATAGAAATTACAAAAGAAGATAATGTTATAAAATATAACAAAAATATTCATAGGTATACATTAAAAGAAAAAGTAATAATAACTGCAGAAACGTCGCCTTTAAATTATAAACATTGGTTATTAAAAGAAATTATGGAACAACCTGATTGTATTATTCGTGCAATTAATAACGGGGGTAGAATTGAGAATAATGTATGCGTAAAATTAGGTGGATTAGATTTGAATAAAACAAGACTATTGGCGATAGACCATGTAATAATTTTAGGCTGTGGAACATCTTATAATGCAGGTTTTTGGTCTTTAGAAATATTTAAAAATTTGGATATATTTGATACAGTAGTAGCTTATGATGGCGCTGAGTTTCAAATAAAAGACATACCAAAGAAAGGAACCACCGGTATAATATTATTATCGCAATCAGGAGAAACGAAAGATTTACATAGATGTATTCAAATATCGAAAGAGTATGATTTAGTTACAATTGGTATAGTAAATGTACCAGATTCTTTAATAGCAAGAGAAACAGATTGTGGAGTATATTTGAACGCAGGAAGAGAAGTTGCTGTAGCATCCACGAAATCATTTACTAGTCAATGTTGTGTATTGGCGATGGTTGCGGTTTGGTTCTCACAAAATTGCGGAACATGTATTGATAAAAGAAAACAAATAATTAATGATTTACGTAATTTACCATTTCAAATACAAAATATTTTAGATAATCCTGAAAAAATAATGAACCATACTGAATGTTTTAAAAAAACGTCTTGTTTCATACTAGGAAAGGGGAAAGAAGAAGCAATCGCAAAAGAAGGTGCTTTAAAAATGAAAGAGATTACGTACATACATACAGAAGGTTATTCATCATCGGCATTAAAACACGGTCCGTTCGCATTAATAGAATCTGGATTACCGATTATACTATTGGATATTAATGATGAGAACCGTGATAAGAATAAAAATACGTATCAGGAAATTAAAGCAAGAGATGCGTTTGTATTAAGAATATCTGATTTAGAAGGAGAACTTATAATAGATAAAAATAAGACTTTTGGTGGACTGATCGCTAATGTATATGTTCAATTATTATCATATTATTTATCTATTGAAAAAGATTATAATCCAGATTTTCCACGTAACTTGGCAAAAGTTGTTACAGTAGAGTAGTAAAAATTTTTCCTTTCATGAAATTTAAGCAAAGTGTATTATTATTATTGTATAGTTATATAATAATAATGGTAAACAAAAATAAAACATTAAAGAAAACAAAGAAAACAAATAAAAAAACATTTTTTGACAAATACAAAATAGATTTGCGTAATATAAAAAACGCAGGACTTGCAAAATATGGTAATGCAAAAGTAGTAAATGGTTCGAATTATTTAGCTTCATTTAGTTTATATTCTGTTGAAATTTATGATAATAGTATGAGAACAATACATTCTCATGACTGTGATGAGTTAGGTTTTGTCCAAGATGGAGTAATACAAGTATTTATATGGAAAAACGAAAAAGACTATACAATGACTACTGTTACAAAAGGAAATTTGTGGTTTATTCCGAGAGGTACACTTCATTCGTTAAATAATGTTGGAGACAATAACGCAGTTTTAAGAGTTGCGTTTAATTCAAAAACACCTTCTGACAACGATATTTCGGTTTTACTGAATGGATTACCGCATTATATTAAAAATGAATATTGTGGGTCACCACATTCACTTCTAAAACACTTTATTGGACCAAATACAGGATATTTATTTGCACCATATCCTAAAAGTGAAGTTAATTTTAAGACAGATCAAAAAAGTCCTTATTTGTACAAACTTGAAGATAGCAAACCAGATTTTTATGATAAACATTTGGGAAAAATAGTATCTGTAGATAAAAATAAATGGACTACATTGAAAGATAAGAATTTCTCTTTTTCACATATCTATTTACAACCAAATGTTTCTACGCAAGCATTTTGGTATTTAAATAATGATACAATATATGTTATATATGAAGGTAATGCAGAAATTTATATGACAATACCTGGTCAAAATAATAATAACAATAAAGTTTTATTACAAAGAGAGAACTATTATTTTGTACCGTCTGCTACTCAACATGTAATTAGAAATTCCTCGTCTACTTCCATATTAAAAATAGCAGCATTTTATTCCAATGATACTTTTGAATATTATTCATTAAATCAAGGATTGTTATTTTTCGGTGAATCTGTTATACAAAGTAATCTTATTACAAATAAAATGAAACCTATTGGAAGAAGTAAGTATCAAACATTAAAAAGAATTAGTAAAAAACTTTTTAAAATCTCATAATATTGTATATTATGAGCATTGTATTTTTGTATTATAAAATATTATTGATTTTATTATACATAACATCATACCAATCCCATATCACATTTCGTATTATAAAATCTGCTATTCTTCATTTTGCTCCATCTATTAAGTTGCATCATATTGTTTTGCTATCGGATAATTCAAAACAGCATGTTTATACTTTGGATTTTACACCAATTAATCAAACCCACAGGGCTACATTATTGAAATTGTTCTTTGGACGTAATGTTCCAGCCGAAATTCGTTTACGATATATAGAAACGAATATAGATTATAACGAAACTATTATGCAAAAGTGGAGTACTATGATCAATATGGATGAATATAGTTCAGCCAAACTGAGTAAAACTGTTTATAATAATATATACAATAAACAAGTAAAAAATATAGTCAATAGAGCATTTGCATGGTCACCTTATATGAATTTATATAATCACAACTGCCAACATTTTAGTCGCTATGTGATTTCTTAAAATTAATCAAACACTTTCCTACAAGAAAGTTGTTTTTGTCTTTAATATCGATGGGCACATGCGTTTCTTCTTCATCTTCGGATTCCGATGACGAATCATCTGCAATACTTTTATCTGTAGAACTATGACTTTTATTGGTCTTTTTTTTATTTGTTGTTTTTGATTTTGGTTTTGATTTAGTTTTACTACATGGATTGTTGCTGTCGAAAACGGTAGTCCATTCACTTTCTCCAAAACTATGAAACTTATTGCTTGTTGTATACATTATTTTGTATTTTTCTTTCATGTAAAACGCCCGCCGCTTTTTCCATTGATTTTTAAAGGGTTCGTGACTGTCAATAATATCAACAACAATAGGTTGATTGTGTTTTTCTCTCAAAATTCTACCAACAGATTGTTGAATATCAGTTTTTGGAGTTGCCATGATAAGTGTATTCAAAGTCCTAATGTCGAGCCCCTCCGATGCCATGCAAAATGTAGCGACAATTACTTGTTTATTTTCTGATTCTTTCAATGCAGCCTCTTTCATTCCTCCCACGTAATAACCAACGGATGCTATATTCCTGTGCTGAATTGCATCATGAAGATATTTTATTAAATTTCTATTATGAGCTAAAATTATAATTTGTTGCTTAGGATTATCATTCAAAAGATTAACGACCACTTTTATTATAAATTCACTGCGGCGATTGTATTCACATAATTTGGAAATCATAGAGCTATAAGAAACATTTCCACGAAAATCGGTAATTATATGATTAAAATCATCATCATTTGAATGGTATTCTATCGCTCTCACTTCGACATTTCTCTCTTCGTCTCTTTTCCCTTTAAAGATTACATCTCCTAAAAACATTTTGAATACTCGTGTAGTACCATCTTTTCTATTCATCGTAGCAGACAATCCCAACATATATTTGGTTATTATTTTGAAAAGTGCGTTTGAAAAGGTTTGACTTGATATATGATGCACTTCATCAATGATAGTGAAACCAAAACTTTCAAATACGGAAGCAGGGTATTCTTTCATCGACAAACTCTGCAACATTCCAATAACAATGTCTTTGTTTTCAATATCAATAATTTGTCCTTGTATTCTGCCGATGCGAGCAGTTGGTAAAAACTGCTGTATCCGTTCTACCCACTGGTTCAATAAGAATTCTTTGTGAACGATTACAAGAGTTTTTTTTTTCAATTGAGATATAATCCACAAAGATGCGCTCGTTTTTCCCCATGCACATGGGAGTTCAAGCAAACCACCTCCGCCAAACCCACTATTCGTGACACAATCAATATATTTTTTAACAACTGGTTCTTGATAGTCGCGAAGAATACCGACAAAGTCAACATCAATATTTTCGCCTTGGCTTATTTTATATTCTTTAGGGTTACCAAAAGTTTCTACACCATAATAATGAGGAACATAAAATTTTTTATCAGATTCTCGATATGCTGGATACGTTACAGGATTACTATTATTAGCACCAATACTTCCTGTGTATGGTTTAATAGTTAAATCATTTCGTATTTGCTTTTGTTGTTCGATAGTAAGTTCTTTTTTTAAAAGTGTATATCCTTTTTGCCCTAAATACGAATTTATATTTATATTATTTTGCATAAAATATTACTATAGTCTGTTATATTTAGTAAAATAAAGACTATTTATATCATTTTTATTTAGATTTTGTGTTTTAACTTTCATAAATACAATAAATAAAATCTATTATTATGATATATGAATAGTTTTTCAAGTTTATTAAAAAAAGAACATAGGGGTGAACTTATTTTAACAATTATTTTTATAATATATTTAATTTTGGGTTATAGAACACCACAACCAGTAGCTTTCTTAGTAGACAATATAGTTGGCAAAATTGTGATATTTATAATTGTTATTTATATGTTTTTATACATGAACCCAATTTTAGCGGTTATTGCTTTATTTGTAGCTTTTGATTTGATGAGACGTTCAACAATGACAGTTAGTAATGACTTAATACAATCTTATATTCCTTCTGAAGAAAATAAAATGAACCAATTTACTGCTTTCAACCAGTTTCCATATACTTTAGAACAGGAGGTTGTCAAAAAAATGGCTCCAATAGTTCAGTCAGGATCTGTACTGAAAAAAGCTAGTTATAAGCCAATGTTAGAAGATTTATATGGTGCTTCACCAGTCAATTCAAGTAACTAATCTTGGCATTTTATAGTATAAAATTATTGACATTACATTGTTAATAATTTTATTATGATGATGAAAATCTGGGCATCTTTATTGTAGGGAGTTTTTGTGGTGTAGATGTCAAAAAGTTGTAAATAAAATTCAATATTAAAAATACTACAATAAAAATGATGCATCCTATAAAAACTTGTAAAACTTTATTGAATGTTGGATTATTGAACATAGAATTAATATTTAAGCTTACTGGATTTTTATTATTGTAAGTAACTTGTGTTTCATCACTTGAAGAACCAGTAGGTTGACATGAAATATAAATTCCATCATTATTTACTTGAACACTATTAGGTCCTGTACTATTATAAAATAAATTACCTCCGGTAATAGTTATAGGATATGGGGTAATAATTTGTGACAAACTAGTCAAGACACTACTATTTAATGGTATTGCATAATTGTTTCCAAAAACAATCACTTGACCTACCATACCACTTGTTCCTGAATAAGCAAAAAATGGTTTTTTGGGAACAAATGTATCCAAATTAAAATTACTAATATTTAAATTTGTAGTTTCATTTACACTAGGAGCATTAGTAACAACACTTTGAATTATTTCTGTTAAAAGGTTAGAAGAGTCAGATGAATTTGTAGATTCAATAATTGGAATACAAACATACAAGAGATCACCTCCCATTTCGGCTCCATGTTCAATAACCATTTCAGCGTTAACCAAAGCGCCATTGAACATATGGAGTGACGGACTATATATGTTAATTTTTGATACAAAATAATTCTGTGTATTGTATACTACTGGATTGGTAGTTCCCTTATCGTAAGAAAGAGAGATAGAAACTCCATCATTTGTAGCGATTGAATTACTATCAGTATATTTATAATTATATGAACATTTTAAATCACAGTTGCCATAGACATTTTGAGAAGATATGTTAATTGATTGAGGTGGATTATTTGATGTCATTAATATAACTATATAAATAAAAATATTAATTTATTTATATAGGAAATGAAATTATCTAAAGGTAAAATATCTAAATTACTAAAAAAAAATAAGCAGAGTAAAAGAAAATACAAGACTAAAAATAAAAATAGTAAGAAGAATAGAACATTTAGAAAAAAACATAGATTAAATTTAGCTAATAAGACATTAAAAAGAGTAAAATATTCAAAAAATGGTGGAGTTATTTTGCCGGAAAATAATTTACAACCTCCTTTGCATGAAGAACCATTGCTAGAAAAATCAATAGAATTACCACACGAAGAACCAGTAGTAGAGAAGCCATTCGAATTACCACACGAAGAACCAGTAGTAGAGAAGCCATTCGAATTACCACACGAAGAACCAGTAGTAGAGAAGCCATTCGAATTA
>Ga0164295_10000116_pt1 | contig 65912 bp, 62 predicted proteins | sample GEODES006metaG_FD_111798 | JGI IMG/M metagenome (GOLD analysis project Ga0164295, IMG submission 111798) | Oligotrophic lake water microbial communities from Sparkling Lake, Wisconsin, USA - GEODES006 metaG | ecosystem: Environmental > Aquatic > Freshwater > Lake | place: USA: Sparkling Lake...
AAAGGCACCCTAGTTGGTGGAGGCTTAATGCTGGGCGTAGGCGCTCTACCTGAGGCAGCATTTGCTCAAGCTGGTAGCAGCTACGATCCCAATACCCCAACTCGATTTGGCGATGCAGAGGTCAATGCATGGGTAAGCATTAAACCCGACGATACCGTGTTTATTCGGGTTGCTCGCTCTGAGATGGGGCAAGGCACGCGTACTGGCTTAGCTCAACTCGTCACAGAGGAGTTAGAGTGCAATTGGAGAAAAGTAAAAACACAATCAGCAACCCCTGGGCAGAGTTTGGCTCGTAAACGCGTGTGGGGAGAGCATGGCACTGGCGGCAGTCGTGGTATTCGGATATCGGAAGATTATGTGCGCCGAGGCGCTGCAGCTGCTCGGATCATGCTCGTTCAGGCTGCCGCAAATCAGTGGAATGTTTCCGTTAGCGAATTAAAGGTAGATAAAGGCGTCATTACGCATCTTCCAACAGGGCGCAAAACCACCTACGGCAAAGTGGCCGAGCTAGCATCTACCCTCACTCCACCCGACCCAAAATCGATTACCTTAAAAGATCCAAGAACTTGGAAGGTTGCCGGCCAACCTTATGCCCGATTAGATACTGCCGATAAAGTGAATGGCAGCAAGGTGTATGGCACTGATCTTCAACTACCTGGAATGCTTTGCGCATCCGTAAAGGCTTGCCCCGTATTTGAAGGTAAGTTAGTCAGCTATGACGAATCTAAAATTAGTAATATGCGCGGGGTAAAAGGCGTTGTCAAAATTAACGATGACACTCTAGCGGTAGTAGCCGATACCTGGTGGCATGCTAATACAGCACTTAATGCCTTACCCATAGTCTGGGACGAAGGTAAGGGAGCCAACACCTCACAAGATGGCATCACTAAGACATTGCGAGATGGATTGGATGAACAAGGTGATTTCTGGCAACGTAAGGTTGGCAATGCCCCTGAAGTGATCCAGACTTCCACCAAAAAAGTGGAGGCAATTTATTTCACACCCTATAGAGCTCACGTCACGATGGAGCCCATGAATGCGACAGTGAAGATTTCTGGTGATCGCGCGGAGGCTTGGGTACCCACACAAAATGGTGAAGGTTCTCACGCAGCCCTGTCTGAATCAACCGGTTTACCGTTGGCCAATTGCGAAGTCTACAAACTGGATTCAGGATGTGGCTTAGGTCGGCGTGGATCAACCCAAGACTTTACGACTTACGCAGCAAAAGTGGCGCAGAAGTTTCCTGGAGTTCCAGTGAAGGTGATTTGGAGTCGTGAAGAAGATATGACGCAGGATTTTTACCATCCGATTGCGATGGCAAAAATGACGGCAGGTTTGGATTCGACTGGTAATGTCACCGGCATGCATATTAAAGTTTCAGGCCCATCAATTAATGCAAGAGCTGCACCCCATAATATTAAAAATGGTAAAGATGAGCGTCAGCTACAAGGTCTCTACGAAAAAGGTCCTGATGCGCAGTTAGGCTATACCTTCCCAAGCCTACTCACTGAATATGTCATGAAAAATACGCATATACCAGTCGGCCCCTGGCGCGGCGTGAATACCAATCAAAATGGTATTTTCATGGAATGCTTTATGGATGAATGCGCCAAGGCTGCAGGCAAAGATCCTGTGCAATTTAGACGTTCATTAATGCAAAATCATCCCAAGCATCTGGGTGTTTTAAATGCCGTAGCCAAAAAAGCAGAGTGGGATAAGCCTCTGCCAGCGGGAACCTATCGTGGCGTGGCGCAATTTATGGGATACGCCAGCTATTCTGCTTGCGTAGCTGAAGTCACGGTCCAAAATAATGTTGTGAAGGTCAATCGTTTAGTGTTTGCATTAGATGCCGGTCACATCGTGAACCCGTATCTAACCCGTGAGCAAATTGAAGGGTCTGTAGCAATGGCCCTAGGTGCAATTTTCCTTCCAGAAATTACGGTTGAAAAAGGACGCATTAAACAACAAAATTTGGATACTTATCCACTACTTAAGTTGAGCTCCACACCCAAAATTGAAACGGTACTTGTTCCGACCTATGACTTTTGGGGCGGTGTTGGCGAACCTACCATTTGCGTTGTAGGTCCTGCCGTAGCAAATGCTATTTCTGCAGCAATTGGAAGACCGGTGCGCAACTTCCCACTATCGAAGGAGAACCTGAGCCTAGCTTAATGGGCGGCTTATTCTGAGATGTTGCAGTAATACAAACCGAGCAAATCAAAAGCCCCTCAGTTAGATAGGATGTTCAACTGAGGGGCTTTTTTATGGGTATGTGCGTTGACACATAGGTCAAATTAGCCTAGGTGAGCTAGGACTTACCCATCCCACTCTACATATACTTTTAGCTATATAGACTCAATATTTAAGTATTTGTAGTTATGGTTATAGCCCCAGACAATACTAGGCTACACCGCTTTAGCCACATTCATCTTAGTTATGCCTATGGTGACCGTCAGCACGCCAGGGCCTGATTTCACCAAGAGCCAGCTTGCTTTTGCAGGAATAGCCTCTTTTGCCTTGTATGGCGCATTCTTATTTTTCCAGACTGTCAGTCATCGCGACTACTACCTTCCTAAGGCAGAAGGCCAGAATGTCAATAGCACTACCCATGCAGACAAGCCCAGCAATCTGAAAACCAGTATTAGCGCAGTACTACTCCTGATCTCACTAGCCATAGTTGTAGGCTTAGCAGAAGCGCTCAATCCAGCAATTGAAGCAGGGGTCAAAGCAGCAGGAGCCCCAAAAACAGTGGTGGGCATAGCCATTGCAATGCTGGTATTAATGCCAGAGGCTTATGCAGCTGTCAGGGCGGCTAGAGCCAACCGATTGCAAAGCAGCTTAAACCTCGCATTAGGATCAGCGCTAGCCAGTATTGGACTCACTATACCAACAGTAGCTGCAATTGCTATATTCTTTAACCTACCATTAAGCCTCGGTATCAGCAGTCTCAATATGACCTTAATGTATCTTTCATTCTTTATTGGGGCGCTAACACTGGCAATTGGCAGAACTACCTTATTGCAAGGGGTGGTGCATTTGATTATCTTCTTTGAGTTTTTATTTTTGAGTTTGGTGCCCTAATAGAATAAATTGAATTGTTAATTTTTATCAGCATACACAGAAATAAACATGTGGAAATAAGGGTCGGCATAAAGTATATTCGGGCTAATACCATACCAAAGGTCTAAAAGACTAGTATTTTTACAAACTAATTACAAATACTATCAATTCAAGAAAACTAGCCCAGTAAAAAAGGGTTGGATAATAATAATTGCATCATCTACCCCTTTTAAGATATAAAATTGCCTGATGCTTCAAATAAATATTAAAGTTTTTTAAAGAATATAAGTTTGGAGCAACTAAAAAGCTACCCGTATTTATGATAAAACTTATAATGAACGCATGTCTGAACTCATATTTGCCTTATTTCCATCTTTTATTATCGCCTTTTTAATCATTCGATACCAGCGCCTCCATACTCGTTACTCTGGCGATAATGATTTAACGGGCCCCCAAAAATTTCACTCTAGAATAACCCCAAGAATTGGAGGCATTGCAATCGGAATTGGCTTACTAGTGGGGCAAATTTTCCAACACACTACCCCATCAATCCAGCACGTTGAGCTTGCATTATTGGCATGCTCGATTCCCACTTTTGCTGTTGGACTGGCAGAGGATTTGACAAAAAAAATTACCATTAAGATTCGATTATTTTTTTCAGCAATCTCAGGGATTTTATTTATCACTCTCCTTCAAATTCAGATAAATAAGGTAGATGTTCCATTTTTAGATTTGATTTTTGCATTTCCTTTTGCAGGCGCTGTCTTTACAGTCTTTGCCATCACTGGCTTAATCAATGCATACAACATTATTGATGGCTTTAATGGGCTTGCCAGCGGTGTGGGCATATTAATATTGTTGGGCATTTGCTATTTGGGGCTTGTTTTAGCGGATCCACTTATTACACACCTCAGCTTTGTAATGATTGGGGCAATTTTGGGATTTTTTTTCCTTAACTATCCAAGAGGTCTGATATTTTTAGGGGATGGTGGCGCCTACCTAATTGGTTTTTGGATTGCAACACTATGCATTCTTATCGTAACAAGACATACAGAGATATCCCCATGGTTTCCAATAGCAATTAATAGCTACCCCATTTTTGAAACTCTCTTTTCCATTTACAGAAGAAGCATCCATCGCGGCAAAAGTTCTGGAGTAGCTGATGGTGTTCACTTGCATACGCTAATATATCGTCGCATATTAACTCATACTGAGCCAGATAATACGACATGGTTGACTAACGCCAAAACCTCTCCCTACCTGTGGGCTTTTTCTATTTTAGGCATTATTCCAGCAATTGTATGGCCGTACTCAACTGGAATCCTTATTCTCTCAGTTACCGCATTTGCAGTAACTTATGTTTGGATATACTTAAGAATTGTGACCTTTAAGACGCCGAAATGGTTGCGAAAAAAAATCCTCTCACGCAGCAAGTCAACATTTAGTACCCGCCAAAATTAGATCAAAAAAAGTATTGAAGGCTATGAATAAATAATAGAAATTACAACTAAGATCAGGGGCTACTTAATTTGAGGGCGAATTCTCTTTAATCTGTGACTTATAGGTAATACATTTACAAACTTAATTTTTTGCGGAATCATAAATTCTTGAAGTTGGCTCCGGCAAAATAATCGTATTGCCTTAGATGCCTCACTCTCAATGACATTTTTGGCTAACACAATACTGGCGCAAACAATTTGCCCTAGAATCGGATTCTCTTCCCGATATACCATTGCATCTTGCACACAAGGGCACTCGATCAAAGTCGACTCTACCTCTGCTGGATAAACTTTATTACCACCTACATTGATAATATCGCTACTCCTACCTAATATTCTCATCCAATCACCATCAACTTCAACTAGATCGCCAGTTATCAAATATCCATCCTCTGTAAAAGGACTCTCCTGCCCTATGTAACCGAGCATCGCTGAATCTGCTTTTATCTGTAGAATATTATCCATAACCCTCGTTTCATATCCCTCCCCGCCGATCTTTAACCATAATGAATCCTGTGATCTGGATTTAGCCCTCAAAACCCCCAATTCAATCATGCCGTACGTTTGACGCAACTCAACGCTAGGCAACGCCAATCTCAGATTTTGTAATGTTTTCTCTGGCATCGGCTCAGCACCGTATGTAATTAGCTTCAAAGAGCTAATATCAGCCTTTGAAAATACTTTGCTCAATATCATAAGCCCTAAAAAACTTGGGGTTGTTGGCAGCAACTCGACTTTATATTTTTCTATAGTTTTGACAATAGATTCTGGCGTTCTCTTATCTGGTATGACCACCAAAGATGTATTTGAAAGGCTGTTAAATAAAGTATTTAACCCGCCCCAATGATCGAATAAAAGAAAATTTAACGTAATTAATGTTGATCTTTTTTGATGAAACTTTTGAAGTAGCTTAGAGAAATCATGGACAACGGCCTTAGGGGCCCCAGTTGACCCAGAAGTAAACATAACCAACCCAGGCAATTCTTTTTTAAATAACTGCCCATATAGTGCTGGTTTTTTTTGAGAGACTAGAAAATGTATATCCAAATCATCTTCATTCAGGTTAATCCTTACGTCGGCTGCAACGGATTCAATGATGTCCTTAGCGGATAGCATTCCCTGGTGAGTTAACGGAATGATAATGCACTTTAATTCAATTAAAGCTAGCAATAAGGCAATTGAATTATGAGAGTAGTCAGCATGCAACTCAACAACCATTGAGCCTGCGACTTTATTAATCGACAACCATTTTTTAAAATATTCTATCAGTGTCAATAATTCACCGTAGGTTAGAATACTTTGATCAACCACAATCGCCCCTTCTTTTTTGGCGACATGAAAACGTTCGTAGAGGAAATTTAGATGGCTCAATATGAGTTCTCCACATAAGCGAGAGAGAGAGACCAGGATAATCCAACACCAAAACCGCACATAAGTATCAAATCTCCTCGCTTACTTATTCTAGATTCCAAAACATGGTTAAGCAATACAGGGATAGAGGCGGACACTAAATTACCAGTATTTTGAATATTTATTAACAGTTTCTCATCTGGAATTCTAAGAATTTTTTTTATCCCTTCTAGGGCCACAAGACTGGCCTGGTGAAAGATAAATAAATCAACATCATCTAGTGATTTATTATTTTTTTCTAAAAGTGTAATTATTTCTTTTGGAATTATATGGTTAAAAAAGCTAAGTAACCCCATGCCATTCATTGAAATGTAGTCTTTATTATGAATACTTCCATTCCTATGTAATATTGTTGGCGCTTCTTGAAAACCACTTGGATTCCTTGCCCCTCCATTTTCGACCATGAAATAGTTAGAGTGGTTGCCTGATGTTCCAAATATAATGTCTTCCATTTTAAACTTAATATTTTTAGATGTAATCAGTGTAGCTGCCGCGGCATCACCAAACAAAGGTCGCGTAGATCTGTCATTCGGATGTGTTAATTTTGAGTATGTATCTGCCACAACAACAAGCACATTTGTTGCGGATTTACTTAGAATAAGACTTCTTGCTATTCCAATAGAATACATAAATCCAGAACATGCATGAGTGATATCAAATGCAATTACTTTTGTGTGTAGCTTTAATTTTGAGTGCAAGAGCGCGGAATTGGGCGGCAATAAATAATCCGGTGTTTGAGTGCAAAAAATAATACCGTCAACCTCTTGCACGTCAACTTCAGAATCGATAAATAATTTTTCAGCTGCCTCAAGACCCAAATCAAGCGCAGTCTCTCCCACTCCTACATGCGGTCTGCTAAAAACGCCTGTTCTTTCTGTGATGCGCGACATATCCCATTCAGGGTTTTTATTTTTTAGCCCATCATTCGTTACTATTTTTTTTCCATACGAGACAGCTATAGAGTGTATTCCGACCATACATTTATTTAGCATCATATTTGGACAAAAATTCGCCTAAGTAAAATGGAGATCCATGTCCTGGATACACCTTTGTTTCTTCTGGCAATCTTCTCAGTAAATTTATACTACTTTCTAAAAGGGCTGGGTCGAACCCAGGCAGATTTATTGCTACGGACCCAGGAAATAAAAGTGTGTCTCCCGAAAAGAGGGAGTCCTGAATTTTTAAACAAACGCTGCCTGGCGTATGCCCTGGAGTCTCAAGAACACTAACTCCAAACTTATCAAAATTTATAAGCAATGGATCATTTGGGTTAGACAAATCCCCATCAACTTCTGGGATAGTAACAGTTAACCTAGACGCAAAAAGAAATCGATAAATATTGGCTTGCTTCAATAAAGGTATATCGGCACCATGAAGCAAGAAGGGGGCAGAAAATTTATTTTTAACAGCACTAACTGCTCCAATGTGATCATAGTGGCCGTGAGTGTTAACTATATACTTTATATCTCTTTTTTTCACCCTATCTAAAATAGTTTCCTCATCTGCGCCAGGATCAATTAATATTTCACCTACTCTAGGAATAGATAACACATAACAATTTTGCTTTAACTGCCCAGTTATGATTGTATCTATCGAAATTCCACTCATACACCTCCAAAATACAAAGATTGTCCTGTAATATTTTTGGCGATAGGGGAGCAGAAAAAATCAATAGCATGCATTATTTCTTCTATCTCTAACTCATTGGGCTTAATCAATGAATCCTTTTTGGCCTGAATGACATTTAACGGCAATGAATTTATCATTCCGGTCTCCCTCACCAAAGAAAGTCCAAGATTGTTTATCGTTATATCTACGCTTGGAAATTCCCGCACAAGAGGCGTTGCCAAAGCCTCTAAGCCAGCCTTGGATGCATTGTAAATTGAACTTCCAAGACTTCCGAGTCGTAAATTTATGGATGAAATGTTAATGATTCTTCCAAATCCGCTCCTCACCATCAAATTTAGAGACTTCTGACAAACTAAATATGAACCAAGTAAATTAGTCTGTATAACTTCTTCTATCTCGGAAAATTTAGCAAATGAACTTAGACTTGAATAAGTAATTGCAGCATTGTTTACAACCACTCCAAGAGGGATTTTAACTTGTGAAATTTTCCGAAAAACATCATTGATATCATTTGGCAAGCCAATGTCAGCAGTGAAATGCATATAGCCATCCGGACTATCGATTGTAGATTCACCCCGTGAAATGCCAAAAACAAAGTATCCACGCTCCATTAGACTAATTGCAATTGCTCTACCCAAGCCCCGACTCGAGCCGGTTACAAGGGCTCCAAATTTATTCATTTAAAAGTGTTTTAACATGGGAAATTAAGGTCGAAACGTTAGCAAAAGGGGTTTCAGTAGATGAAAATGTTGCCTCATCCACAATAGAAATGGGGTCCCCAGTCCTTTCTTCGATTAATTGCTCAATAGAGATGAGAAGTCGAACAAGCGTCAAAGAATCTATAGAACTAGAGTCCCCAAGTAGCTCAATTGAATCTGGCGGCAAAGATAAATCTATGATTGCTGCTGAGTCCTCATTCACCAGAGAAATTGCATCGAACACTATTTTTTTTGCTGAATTATTATTCATATACCTAATCTAGATCAACGAGTGTAAAAAAATGATCATTAAATTTTATAGGAAATAAGTTGTGGCCATAAATATTTAAATCTACAAATTTGTTTAATTTAGAAACCTGAATAGAAGGAAATCCTTGGATCCACTCCAGCGAGGGATTTAAGATATTTCCAGCAAGCACCACACCGTCATATCCGCCCTTAACCGCATACAAAACTAAAATTAATTTAACAAAAAAAGAATCCACTTTTGATAATTTATGTCCAAATACTGAATCAATAACCATGAGCACTTTAAAATTAGATATACTGCGTAATCGTGTTGATAAATATCCAATGCATTTACCATTACGATATATCCAGTGAATTTTTTGCCTCAGAGGATTATTCGGATGATATTGCCAAGTTAAGAACACTTTTCCTCTAGAAAAGTGGTTTTGGGCAACAACTCCGAATGATTTTAAAAGGAGGTCATAATCCTCATCACTAGGTTCAGAACCAAATGAAATACCATACATATATGAAACTAGAAAACCAAATAATGACAATAAAATTAAAGGGGTTAAAAATAATATATTTATTACCTGCCCAAAAAAGGACAGAGACGGTCCTCTATAAATAATTAAAAAATATTTAATCTTTGCAATTGGTTTAAATTTAAATAAGCCCCTGTAAATAGAATCACTAAGTTTATTCGAGGTATGAAAAATCATATTTGCCAGTTTTTTATTAGAAAAAAGACTAACTAAGCTTATTAAAATTAATGGGTTTTTTATTTTTGGAGAAACAATAAGATCTGTGATTATTCCAATTTTCTCTACTTTTTTTGTAAAAAAATTGTTATACAATCTATTCTGGACGAAAAATCTTCCTTCAACATCATTATCCCCGACGCAATAAGCAGTTGAGGCACCAGTTGGTGAATTCACGTGCTTCCACAAAAAAACTTCTTCGTTTGAAATCCCTTGTGGTGGCGTTGATAAAGAGCTAATGCGAAGGTTGTCTTCAATGTTGCCCCGGTTAACTTGAAAAGTTTTTATGTTTTTATATTCTAAGGTCATGATTTATGTTTTAAGGTTTGTACCATTATTGTTTTTAATGGTGATATCTTCTGTCTACTATCCACATAGTCATGACTTTGAAAATTATGAAATCTTTAGCGTCTTAATTCAGGACTCAATACCCAATATTATATCCGAGAGTAGATTTGGTCTAGGTTATATTATATTCATAAAGATAATTTCAATATTTTCTTCTAACAACTATATATTAATTGGAATAAATATAGTATTATTTTTTCAATATTTAATATTATTGAAGTATGCAAAAAGTATAACTATTTTTATAATATTTTTCGGTCTTTATCTGTTTTTACTTAACTGTACGCAAATTCGAGAGTCAATTGTTGTTACTCTAATTCTATATTTAATTTTAACAGAAAAATATACGAAAAAAAATACATACAATTTAATTTCATTTACTGCCTTTTTTTTTCATTATTCAGCCGTTTTAATTTTATTGAAAAATATCAATAAATACTATCAATTATTTATATTTATTATTTTACTTTTAATATCATATATATTTTTAGAGAACTTTACCTATATTATGAGTGATTATGATAGTTTAATCTTGCAATATTTTCAAAAAGATTTCTTAAGAAATTATTCCAACCCTTTCTTATTAACTAATATTTTACTATTGTTAATTAGTTATATTTTAAAATTAAAATACAATTTCGGTACTGCAATTTTAATTTTAGGCATTTTTTCTTATATCGGACCATTTACGGATCTAATTGCCCACCGAATATTAGAATTATCATTAATTGGCGGCCTTAGCCTTATTCAACTTAAAATAAATATTAAATACACAGTGTTTATAGTATATTTACCTATTATTATTTATATAAATGTTCAACTTTTGAGTAGAATTCCATGAGTCAATCTGTATTAATTATTGGGGGCAGTGGATTTATCGGTAAGAATCTAATTGATAGACTGCTTAATGATAACTATTCTGTATTTAATTATGACTTAAATGATATTCATATTAATCATATCAACTATTCATTTATTAAAAAAAATACCTCAACTCAAATTGACGATATTGATTTAATTATTTCATATAGATTTAAATATATATTTTTTTTAGCATCAACTTTACTTCCCAGCTCAAAATTAGAAGACTACCTGTATGAAATGTCTAATTTAGGTAATTTTTATGCCAGCTTTCTTGACAGAATAAAGGCATCGAGGGAGACTAAATTTATCTATTTATCATCTGGTGGGTGTGTATATGGAAATAATCTATTAAATGTAAATAATGAGGATGCTAACTGCAACCCTAGCTCACTGTATGGACTGAAGCACCTATATTTTGAAAAAATATTAACTCACTATAGCCAATTTGGATTGCAATACCTGATTCTAAGGCCTACAAATCCTTTTGGGCGATATCAAAACCCGCAAAGTGGAATTGGACTTATAACTAAGATTCTACACGATGCTTTTGAGCACAAGGAAACTATAATTTGGGGGCATCCACACTCAGTTAGAGACTACATACCCATTGAGGAAATGTGTAAAGTTATTTTAGAAATAATGCCAAATATAGCCAATGAAATAATTAATATTGGTTCTGGTGTTAAGCTAACTATTATAGAAGTGATTAACCTCATATCTAAAAATATAAATACACCAGTGAATTACTTAATTAACAACTCTGTAGCAGCATTGGCATCGGATAATACTGTTGATTTAACAAAACTATATGGTCTATCTAACCTTAGAATTAATCATCTTGATGGTTACTTAATTAACTATTGGCTAGATATAAAAAACACTAAATGAATAAGAAATTAATTTTTATAGAGCTAAATGAACTCAATTTTGATTTAGCAAAAGCCTATACAAGATTGCATCCGCATAGATTCAAAAATTTTTTAGAGATTTTTAAAAAAAATAATCTTATAACTAAATCTGAAGATTCTTATGAATATCTAGAGCCCTGGATACAATGGCCATCTATAAGGACAGGAAAAACGTTTGCAGAGCATAAAATATTTAGACTTGGCGATATTAATTACTGCATCCATCCAGAATATTATTCCATACTTGAAAGTAATGGAATAAAAGTAGGCTGTATATCCCCAATTAATAGCAGAAATAATTTAAAAGAGCCTTCATTTTTCATTCCAGATCCCTGGACGGATACTTCATCCGATAATTCATGGACGAGTAAATCAATTCATAAACTTATACGTCAGGTTGTAAATGATAATTCTAAATCAAGAATAACAATTAATAGCCTGTTAATTCTGTTATTTTTATTTTTTCGTTTCGCAAAAATAAAAAATTATTCTACGTATTTAACATTAATTTTCAAAGTATTGCAAAGAAAAGGCTGGAATAAAGCATTATTTTTTGATTTAATTTTGCATGATTTACATATTGGTTTAAATTATAAATATAAACCTGATTTTTCTACAATCTTTTTCAATGCTGGCGCCCATATACAACATCACTACCTATTTAGTAGCCAGCTAAATTTTTTTAATATTAATAAAAATATTTTCAATAATCAAATCACAGAAAATGCTGATCCAATCCTGGATGCTCTTCTTATTTATGAACAAATCTTAGGGAATTATTTAGCTGACACTACTTGCTCACTCGTCATAGCTACCGGCCTTACACAAGTTCCATACGACAGATTAAAGTATTACTATAGATTAAAAAATCATGATGCATTTCTAAAATTATTAGGAATCTCTTTCATTTCAGTGAAACCAAAGATGACAAGGGACTTTAGCATTTACTTTTCCAGCGAAGAAGAATGTATCAGCGCTAAATTACTACTATCTTCCTTAAAAATAGATGGTGATAATATGCCAATATTCAAGGAAATAGAGAGTACAGGAAAAAGATTATTCGTAACACTTACCTATCCAAATTTAATATCTAGAAGTTCCATCATTAAATCTGGACATCAGTGTTTTAATTTATTTAATGAAGTTGTTCTTGTTGCAAATAAAAATGGTATGCATAGTCCGAAGGGATTTTTATATATAAGTGACGACTTAATACCATTTGCACCCAAAGATAATTCTCATGTTAAAGAAATTTTTAAGATGATTCTCAAATTTTATCAAATTTCTTGATAGCTTTTAAAGCAGTTTTTTAAATATGGTAAATTTGGCTCTTTTAATGTTTGAATTTCATAAAGCTTACTGTTAACCTTCCACTTTTTTGATGGATTAAGCTGAACAATCATCTGCCTTCTTGTTAATCCATCTTCCGGCACCCCAGCCTTATGTAGCATCTTATTTGGTGGAAATATAAAAACATCCCCCTTACGTCCTGTATTAAGTTTTTTATGGCAGTCATTTATTTCGGTACGATTCTGTTTACTTAATACTTCTTTTGTATGGTCTTTTGTTAGATACTCCATTGGACCTTTAGTTATATCTACATCTTCCATTAATACACATATCTTTATACAATTTTTTGTAAATAATTTATCAACATGCCATTCGTTTGCGTATATATTGCCCTTAAGCTGATGCGGTATATTCTTATTAACATATACAACAAAATAATCTACTGAATACCTAAAGCCAAATATTGACTCAATATGAGCTCTTAAATCTTCATTGAATATGTTTTTTATAAACTTATATATATCAACTTTTGATATTACTTCAATATCCTGATAGTCTGTTGAATTTTCAATTCTCTCCTTTTCAAAATGTATATAATTTGAAAAATTTAAGTTGGCAATATTTTCACCGATAGAGTTATTAATAGCTATAAAATGGTCTTCATAGTACTCGGCAATCTTGAGAGCTAATTTATTTATTTGTATTGCACTTGATTTAAAGAAAGTTGACATGACGTTTTTTGATTTCATAAGTTCAAATATTGGTGATGGACCTTTTTTTTGCCTCGATGCTAATCAGGCCATGTTAGCAGGAAAGCAATTACACTCTCAATATATATCCGCACAGCCTTTTCCAAACATTACTATCGACAACTTTCTTCCTGAAAGAACCGCCGAAGCCCTTATTAATGATTTTCCCACTCATATAAATTCTAATGATTTTATTTTTAACAGCTCTTTTGGCGGATTACACAAGAGGCAAATTTCTATCGATCAATGCAATGATTACTATAGAAATTTTTTTTATTTCTTTAATTCTGCACCAATATTACAATTTCTGGAAGGGCTTACTGGAAAAAAAGGTTTAATTGGGGATCCCTATTTCACTGGTGGTGGACTGCATGAAACTACCCGCAATGGGAAGTTTGCTATTCATTCAGATTTTCAAATCTACGAGAAATTAAAATTAGTGAGGAGAGTGAATATCCTGATCTATTTAAACAAGGATTGGCAAGAATCCTATTTTGGCAACTTAGAATTATGGGATACAAAATGTAAAAAATTAGTTAAATCAATTGCTCCAATTTTTAATCGCTGCGTAATCTTTAATACCTCAAGTAACTCTTATCATGGACATCCAGTGCCCCTTAACACTCCTTTTGGCGTAAGCAGAAAATCAATTGCCCTTTATTATTACACTTCAGATTTAGCCGATATACTTAACACTGCACCACACAATACCATGTATCAACACATGCCTACGGATAGCTTTAAGCTTATTCTTTTAGCTTTTATTAGCCGTCAACAGAATTATCTTAAAGACTTTCTTCCCCCAATAATTTTTAGACAAATATATAAATTAAAAAATTATATATTCAACCACCTAAAATGAGTGAGCCATGCTTTACATTGTCCCTTGATTGTGAGGGCTTGTGGGGAATGTGCGATAAGATCGACGATCCCAAATATTCACTTATTAGATATTGCAATCTTTCAAAAACGTATAGTTTTATTGCTGATACCTTAGCAATGAATAATATTCGAGCTACCGCAGCTTTTGTTTCAGCTTTTTCTGTAGAACATGAATTTCTACACGACAATAAAGTAGCGCTAGAAGAAATGAAATATTATTCGCCATATTGGTTTTCAAAGGTTTTTAGCTTAATCAATAGCGGCCACACCGATGGCCTAATAGGTCATGATTTTTTTAAGTTACTCAAGAGATCTGGACATGAAATCGCTTGGCATGGTGGAACTCACATTCCACTTATTGAAACATGCTGTACTAGTAATTTATTCGATCTTGATCTTGACCTGTCGAAGAATATATTCTCGGCATATGGCTATAGACCTACTTCAATTGTTTTTCCAAGAAATCAAATTGGCTTTTTAGACAATCTGCATGAAAATAGTTTTCTTGCTTACAGAGACTCAAATCCTCGAGATCAACTTACAAAGTTATATGGTTATTTAGGTGAATTTAATATGTATCAGCCTACCTTGCCAACAAAGCATAATTATTATCCTCAGGGTCCAATGCTATCAATCCCATCGGGATACTTTCTCAATTGGCCTCGAGGTTATAGGGCGCTTGTTCCAATCTCTACAACAATCTCTAGGTGGAAGAAACTGATTCTCTCGACTGTCAAAAAGGGGGGGGCCTTACATATGTGGTTTCATCCTCACAATCTTATTACAGCACCAGAGATGAATGTTACTTTTCTTGAAATTATGAATTTTTTAGGTACGCAAATCAAGAATGGAAGCATTAAAAACTTGACAATGGACGAGATTTACAAAGAACAATCTCGTAGTAAGAAATATGTATAGATTTGCAATTGCCATACCCTCCTTCAATAGGGCAGAGTCAATTATTTTGCTTTTAAATTCCTTGCCATTATCACGCCTAAGTATTCCGATCTATATTCTTGACGATAGTACCGATGATTTAGTCAACAATTCTGTAATTTACTTTTTAAGTAATTTCTCAAATATATATTACAAAAGAAATAATACAACACTAGGTCATGATCAAAATTTCATAGAATTAATCAAATGGGTAACTGAATCTTGTAGCTGCGATTATATTTGGCATTTAACAGATGCAACATCTATTAATTTGAATTTTTTTGATGATATTGCAATGATAATGAATCAGGAAAATTCTGATATTGTTGTTGTTAATACTATTGGGAATAGAGTAAGAAATATTCCACAAAAAATCTACAGAGATACGAGCGAATTTATGCTTGACTTAGGATGGCATGTTACCTTATCAGGATCAGTGATATATAAAATTAATTCAATAAAAAGAATATTAACATCGTTTGATATTACAAAATATAAAAATTTTCCGCAAATAGGATTAATTTTTGAAATACTTAATTCAGATGATGCCTCTGTGTATTGGAGCAATTATCCAGCGATTGGAAAAATTGATAGTGGCGTAACTAGTTATTGGAGTAAAAAAATATTTGATGTTTTTTTTAAAGATCTTACTAATACGATTTTTAATTTACCCAAGAAATATTCTGATGAAATTAAACTTAATTTAGTTATTAAACACACGAAATATTCCAAGATTCTTTCATTAAAGAATCTACTGGCTATGTCAGAAAAAAATATTTTAACCTGGGAAGTATTCATAAATTATCGAGTTTTTTTTAAGGCATATGGTAACAATAGTTTATTTACTATTTATTTAGCTCTTATTACGCCAAAAATACTAATTTATTACTTAAGAAGATTTAATTCACTAATTAAATCCCTCTCACCATAGAGATATTATTCTTTTATTAATGCATTCAATCCCATATAATTTTTCAGCCTTTCTCCTGGCTTCTCGCCCAAAAAAATCTCTCGTTTCCTTTGAACTAATTAATTGGAGAATTGCGTTTGCAAGAGCATTAGTGTCACCAAATTTAACAACATAGCCGTTAATTTCATTTTCTACGATATCACGGCACCCGATCGTATCGAAGACAACTGCTGGAATGCCACATGCTGCACCTTCAATCAAAGCTTTAGGTAGCCCCTCTCTATATGAAGGTAGGCATAATATGCTAGCTGATGTATAAATTGGCAGCATATTTTCCTGATACCCCTGATACTCAACAATACCTTCATCAACCCATTTGCTTATCATATCCGCATCAATGCACATTGAACTATTAGAATCCAATGGGCCAATAAGAATAAAACGTGCTTGAACCCCTTTCAATTTCAAAATTTTTGCTGCCTCAACGAATTCCACTACACCTTTATCAAAAATCATTCTTGCAGGTAAAATTACCTGGATGTCTTTTGGTTTATTTATAGTAGGAGCATATAATTTTAGGTCTACCCCAGAACCTGGAATAAGATATATATTTCCATTAACACCACTAAAAAATTTAAAATCATCTTTATTTTGAACAACTAACTTATTAATTGGATTTTTTTCGATAGTAAGCAATATTGGTTCAATTATTTTTTTTAAAAGTAAATTCTTTCTACTTTTGTTAGTAAATATAGTTCCAAATCCACTAAAAACATACAATATATTCTTGCATTTAATTAGAGGGGAAATGGCATAGAGGATCAATATTTGCTTTAAACCAACTGCATTGATAACATCAGGTTTGTAATTTTTGATTGTATAGAAACAACTTAAAAAAGATGATAAAAAAGAGAAAGGGTTTAGAGATGACCTATTAGAATTCCACTTATAAAATATTACTCCACTATCTATAATATTTTTTTTATAACCAGTGCTGCGACATAAAACCGCTACCTCGTATCCATTTTTTTTAGCATCAATTGCCAATGCTAGTCGATGACTTGCAAAAAATACATCCTCACCGATAATAAATAATGCTTTTTTATTCAAAATTAGTAGCCAAAGAATGGTATTTATTTTTGTAGTCTTCTTTTAAGCCAATATTTTTAATCGATTTAGTTGCATTATCTGAAATTTTTTGGAAATTTATATTATTTTTTTTTAACAGATTGATAAAAGGATTTTGATTATCTGAGTTAAATAGAAAACCATTTTCACCAAACTTTACAATTCGGTTATGCATCTCCATTTCTTCACCAAAAACTACACATCCAGCACCCATTGCAATTTTGATTTTTAAATTTCCTCTATATGCATGTATTGGATCTTCTTTATCAAAAGGTATGATTGCGAATTTTGAGGTGGACAGTAAACCCAAATACTCCGATCGAGTTTGTGTACTTATAGAAATAAAATCAATGCCTAACTTCTGAAGGTCTTGAGACACATCCTCCCGCAATCCATTTATCAGTAATTTATAGCCCAAAGAATTCAAATAATGTAATAACTCTACCGCCCTTAGTAGGGTGTCAGAATTACCACTGTTACCAAACCATAAAACATAATTTGATCTGTCACTCCATGGGGTCGGTATAAAGTCCTCTACTTGAGAATAATCATCTATTAAGTACCCAATTGCTCCGTATTTATTTTCGCAATAATTTTTAAACTCGATTGATTCGAATATTAATTTTCCATTAAATAATTTGACCATTAAAAGGAATTTAAATCGTCCTAAAAATTCTTTACGGTCTAATGGGTCGTTTATATCAACTATTAATTTTTTTTTATAAATCATAAGAAAAAATATTAATACAATTAACGAGTAAGGTTTAATGATTATTACCATTTTATATTCTCGTCTTGAAGACCATAAATTAAAAATATTCACCCTTAAATGGCTAATCTTCTTAGAGAAAGTTGGTTGCCATAAAAAGTTGAAGAAATTCAATCCTTTAATATTTTCATCAAAAAACTGTTCTGCCCTAACGAAGTTAGAGACTGAGTTTGATGTTGGGTGCAAAAGGAATAAAATTTTATTCATCTTTTAGCAAAACGAACTCAACTTCATGACATGAAATTAAGCCTGTAAAACTCCCTTCGTATAGTTCCTGAAGATATGTATTTAAATTAAATATGAGCCCAACACAATACTTTAATAAATAAATTATCTTAAATGACTTATCTGATTTAAATTTCAAAAAAATTGATTTATAGGTATATTGAAAATTATTCGCATATTGAGGAACTTTTCTACGAAATTTGTTTGACCTAAAGAAATATGAAAAAGTATATAAGCCGAAAAATGTTTTATGAGTGTAGTCAGAATACCAATAGGGATTTGAAAAATGAGGAACGATAATTATATTTACCCCCCCTATTTTTAATACCCTGTCCATCTCAAAAAAAATTGCACCCAAATCATCAATATGACTAAGGAAATGTCTTGAATAAATTAGAGAAACAGAGCCATCTTTCAACTCTCGAAGTATGTCAATTACGTCTCCACATATATCTACATTATTATATGGAATCTTATCTATAGATATACTACTGTCAAATTCTTTTTGATGACCACACCCCAACTCAAGAATAATTCCAGCATCTGAAAAGTGATAGTTATTATATTTAATATACTCTTGAAATGATCTGCATATCATTTTTTTACCCAATGTTTTATTAACAAGTAGTATATTTTAGATGGGTATTCAATTAATAATATTAGTAAAATTAAAAAGAGTGATATAAATACATTAGTATGTTTTCTTACGTATTTAATTTTGCTATTCAATGCATAGATTGCTCTTTTAACAGGAATGCTATTGGAAGACCCTCCACCATAATGCATTGCAGAAAATCTTGAGAGATAGTACAAATCATACCCTAAATTTTGAATTCTCTTGCAGAGGTCAAGTTCATCACAATACATAAAAAATCGCTCATCAAAACCCTTCAATTCTTCAAACACGTCTCTTCTGATTAGTAGAAATGAACCATTTATCTCTTCAACAAATTGATCATTTTTACACTCTTCTTCTGTTAGAAACCTACCTTTAATACGTGATGAAAATATTTTATCTATATGAAATATTTGAATTATGATGCTTTTAATATTTGGAAATCTAGCAAGCGTTGTTGAAAATCTTCCATCAAAATCAATCATCTTAATTCCGACGGCAGCTATTTTAGAACTATTACCGTATTCTAGAAAATCAATTGGGCCCATTAAAGAATTATGATTAACAACTGTGTCTGGATTTAGGAAGAGAATATATTTATTATTACCGTAACTAGCCCCAATATTGCATCCCGCTGCAAAACCCAGATTTTTATTATTTTTTATAAAGGTATGTTTAAATTTATTAATTCTTAAAGTTGAATCGTCTTGTGAATTATTATCTACAACTATTATTTTTATATCAATATCAGCAGATGAAGCCGTTAGACTTTCCAAGCATTTAAAAAGAAAATCTCCCCCATTCCAATTAACTATAACAATATCAAGCATTAAAATTATCTAGAATTTTGAAATTTACTAACAATGTCACATATTAGATCCACTTGCTCTTCCTTCATCGCCATGTGTAGCGGCAATACCAAATATTTGTCTTCCAGCTTATTCATCATTGGCAATGAATCTCTTTTAGTACGAAATATTGAGTATCTATCATTTCTATAATGGACTTGGCCTGACTCTACATTATTTTCTCTTAAATACTTCATTAATTCCAATCTTTTATCAGTTAATATTGTGATTAGCCATGGGCAAAAATCTATATTCTCGGATTCATCCCCTCCAATTAATTTTATATTTTTTATATTCAATAATTTTTCTTTATAACGACTGAATAATTTTTTTCTATAATCAAAAATATTTTCTGAAATTTTTAAAGCCTCTATACCTAATGATGCGGCAATATCAGTCATCTGATATTTGTAACCAATCTCATTAATATCATTCTCCCATATTCCCATTTGCTTTGCTGTTCTATCTATTCCAAACCATCTTAATCTTTTGGCCTTTTCTAAAAGATTAGGATCCTTTATTATTAGTGCGCCACCGTCGCCCGTTGTTAATGTTTTAATTGCTTGGAATGAAAATATTGTAAAATCAGCGTATTCACAAGCAAATTTACCATTATATTTAGTACCAATTGAGTGTGCTGCATCTGAGATAAGTTTTAAATCGAATTTTTTACATATTTTTATTAAATTCGAATAGTCGCATGGATATCCACCATAATCAACGCATACAATAGCTTTTGTTTTTGGTGTTATTAAACTCTCCACATGCTCTAACTCGATATTCATTGTTGCAGGATTTATATCTGCGAATATTGGTTTTGCCCCTATATACAGCAATGGTATATTAGTTGCAGTGCATGTAAAAACTGGGACAATAACCTCATCATCTTTTTTAATATCTGCTAGTAGATATGCCAAGTGAAGAGCATCAGTGCCAGACCCAACTGCTATTACCTCGCAATTTTTGGCAAATTTAGCTCTGAGTTCTGCTTCAAACTGCTCTACTTTAGGACCCTGACCAATCCACCTTGTTCCCAATGTCTGAACTACTGAGTCAATTGCCGACTTAGGTATGTATGGGTAAAACAATGGGATGCCATCATCTGGTGAAAGTAGGGGAAACTCATTCATACCTTTGTCATTTGTCATGATATTCCTTTAAATTTTTTTATTAACTTATTTATTATTAAGTATTAACTTACTTATTATTAATTATAATGTAAGCATATCTGTGTTACTATCAATTTTTTAATTGTTAGATCTAAAAAAACAAATTTATTTATCCAACGATGTCTAATAATTTTAAAAGGCCTGTCTTGGCATTAATTCCAGCACGGGAAGGCTCTAAGGGACTCCCCAATAAAAACTTTTTAAATGTTAACGATAAGCCATTGATCAGCTTCACAATTCAAGCTGCTATAGGATGTCATGCTATAGATGAAATTTTTGTTTCCACTGATGATTTGCGTATCCTAAACTATTGTGAAAATTATCCCGTCCAGTGTATAAAACGACCCGCTATTTTTTCCTCAGATAGCTCTACTGCAAACGATGTCGTACATCATTTCCTCTCTAACCTGGAAAATTCCGTAAAAGAATTAAATCCAATTATAGTCTACCTGCAACCAACATCACCTCTAAGAACTCAAACTCATATAATGCAGGCCATCAAAACCTTTAAAGAGGGAGATAAGGAATCCTTAGTTAGTGTTGTAGAACTTGAGAAATCACCCTTCAAATCCTTCACAATAAATGAATTTGGAGAGTTGACATCATTATTTGACGAAAAATTCTCTAACTTAAGCAGGCAATTTTTGCCAAAAACATTTATGCCGAATGGTGCTATTTATATATTCTCACTCCACTCTTTTGTTCGGCGAAAAGGATTTCCATCAAATGGGGGAATCCCATTTGTAATGAGCAAGGAAGATAGTCTTGATATTGACACGCAAGATGATTTTAATTTTTTAATTAACCTACTTGGAATGAAGTGATGCCTGAATTTTATATCGGTAACAGAGCAATTGGTAACTTACATCCCCCTGTAGTAATTGCTGAAATTGGAATTAATCATGAGGGCTCAATTGATACGGCTATTGCAATGGCAGACGCAGCAATTAATGCTGGTGCTGAAATTATAAAACATCAAACCCATATACCTGAAGATGAAATGTCATCGGAAGCAAAATATATTATTCCGGATAACGCTGATGTTTCAATTTATGAGGTCATTTCTAGGTGTGCCCTGAATGAATCTGAGGAGTTTAAATTGATGCAGCATATTGAATCAAGAGGCTCAATTTTTTTAAGCACTCCATTCTCAAGGGCTGCCGCTCAAAGACTAATAAACTTCAATGTTAAAGCTTTTAAAATTGGATCCGGTGAATGCAATAATTATCCGCTTGTTGAATACATTGCAAGTGCCGGTAAACCAGTAATTTTAAGTACTGGCATGAACTCATTAGATACTATATTCCCTTCTGTTGAAATTCTACGAAGGGCTAAGGTTCCATTTGCATTACTTCACTGCACGAATATTTATCCAACGCCCCCAAAGCTTGTTCGTCTTGGTGCATTAAGTCAACTCAGATTATCCTTTCCTGATGCAGTCATTGGTCTATCCGACCATACAGTAAATAATTTTGCTTGTCTGGGCGCTTCAGCCTTAGGCGCCTCAATATTAGAAAGGCATTTTACAGATAGTAAAGATAGAAATGGTCCTGACATAATTTGCTCAATGGATCCCAAGGATCTCAAAGATCTAATTATTGGCAGTCATAGCATTTTTGAATCAAGTGGAGGATCTAAAGTAGCAGCAGAAGAAGAGGGTCCAACCATTGCATTTGCATTTGCATCCGTTGTTGCTGAAGTGGATTTACATCCTGGCGACACCATAACCGAGTCAAACATTAGCCTAAAAAGGCCAAGTGGTGGAGACTTTTCAGCATCGGACTACAAAGGATTGCTTGGGGGGAAAATTCAAAGCTTTGTAAAATCTGGTACCCAACTCAAAAAAAATAGCGTCAAAATTAACCCGTAATTGCTAAAGTGAAAAAAATAATATTTTTAACAGGTACAAGGGCTGACTATGGAAAATTAAAGCCATTAATGCAAAAGATGGCGGAAGATGGCGACTTTGAAACCCATCTCTTTGTAACTGGCATGCACCTATTGACCAAATATGGCTATACATGCAGCGAAATTGAACAAAATGGATTTAGAAATATTTATAAGTTTATAAATCAGAACGATAGTGATGGCATGGATCATATTCTTGCGAAGACAATAACCGGTCTATCTGATTATGTTAGGGAAATTAAGCCTGATCTTTTAATCGTTCATGGGGACAGAGTTGAAGCATTAGCTGGAGCAATTGTAGGATCATTAAATAATATTCCTACAGGGCACATTGAAGGCGGCGAGGTTTCTGGAACAATAGATGAGCTAATTCGGCATGCAGTGACGAAATTATCCCATTTACACTTTGTTGCAAACAAGGATGCAAGAAGGCGCCTAGTTCAATTAGGCGAAGACACTACTTCAATTCATATTATTGGGTCTCCTGATATTGATGTTATGAACTCAGCTGCCTTACCAACAATAGATGCCGTAAAAAATTACTATGAGATTAATTATGATAAATATTCAATATTAATCTTGCACTCCGTTACAACTGAATTAGATTTATTGGAATTCCAAGTTAATGAGATAATTGTAGCTCTTATTGAATCTAAACTTAATTATGTAGTTATATATCCAAATAACGATCCTGGATCAGAAATAATCCTTAAAGAATTTAATAAAAAATTGTTAATAAGTAATAATTTCCGTATTTTTCCATCAATGAGATTTGAATATTTTCTAACTCTCCTAAAATATTCTAATTTTATTATTGGTAACTCAAGTGCCGGAATTAGAGAAGCGCCTTTTTTTGGAGTGCCAACAGTTAACATTGGGACACGTCAAAACAGAAGGTCAAATGCACCCTCAATAATTAACGCAATTTCCACTGCTAAAGACATTGGAATTGCTATTTCCCAAATCAAAACTACTAAACGCATAAAATTTTCAGATTTTGGACTTGGAGATAGCGCCAATGAATTTATTAGAATAATTAAGTCGCTCAACCTTAAGGAAATTGAAACGCAAAAATACTTTAATGACATAGGTAATAGCGCAATTAATACAGCAAATGATAATTAAATTTGGAAAATCTTTTGATTCAGCAAAATTAAATCGCACAATTGAATGGCGGCGTGACATATCAGGTAGGCAAAAAAAATTAGCCACTGAACTATTGAAATCTACAGATAAGATTTATCACTGTCCACTTTGCTTATCAGATAAATCTCAATTTTTTGTTAAAGTTTTCGATTACCCATATTTTGAGTGTTGCAGCTGTAATCATGTTTATTTAACAACGCCTGCAAGTCAAAATGAAATTAAAAAACTTTACAGTGGCGAACCCTCTTCAGGATCGTCTCAATCAAAGATTTATTTGGACCATAGTATTAATAATCACAGGCTAAAGTATATCGCTACACCTAAAGTTGCATTTATTGATGAAGTAATTGCACTTAAAAGCATTGAATCTGGACATCTATGGATTGATATTGGATCCGGTAATGGAGAAATTTTAATTGCTGCAAAAAGTTTTGGATATTCGACATTGGGAATTGAGAGTGACGTCTCTGAAGTTGAATACTCTAAATTACAGGGTTTAGAAGTTTTGAATATCTTTTTAAATAAAGATAATGTAGCAGAAAGCCTTGGTGGAGCTAAAATTTTAACGCTTTTTAATGTTTTAGAGCATATCAGAGATCCACTCCAATTTTTTAAAATGATTTCTTCAAGCATTGAGTCTGGCTATATTGCGTTTGAAGTTCCGCGCCACCCATCGCTTAGCTCACTAAATGCTCAAATGTTTTCTGATATTGGCCTTAGACATATTTACCCACCTGATCATCTTCATATATTCTCGGAAAATTCAATAGATATTATGCTCAAAGAATCAAATTGTGAATGTATTGGCAAATGGTATTTTGGTCAAGATTATTCAGATCTTCTTCAAAATTCAGCTAGTACTGCTCAATGTTTAGACATGAATCTATTTCATAAAGTTTTAAATATTAAAGATGAAATTCAAGAGGTTATTGATAGAAATAAACTTTGCGATTCAATAATAGTTGTAGCCAAAAAGGATTTTTATGAATAATATGGGCCTTCCGCAAAATGTATTGTTTTGCAAAAAGTGTGTTATTTCTAATCAAAGACCAAACTCAACAATAGAATTTAAAAATAAGCTTGGCATTAGAAAAGAGACAATTGGGTTTTTAGATGGTGTTTGTGACGCCTGTAGATACCAAGAAACAAAAGCGATTGCTATAGATTGGAAAGTTCGCGAAGAGCAGTTGATTGAAACACTTTCTAAGTATAGAAAAAATGATGGGAATTATGACGTTATAGTTCCCGGAAGTGGTGGCAAGGATAGTGCATATACTGCCCATGTTTTAAAATACAAATATGGCATGAATCCTCTAACTGTTACATGGGCACCGCATTTATATACAGATGCCGGTTGGCATAATTTTCAGAATTGGATGCATGTCGGAGGGCTTGATAACATTCTATTTACTCCCAATGGCCTTTTGCACAGATACCTAACCAAGAACGCATTTTTAAATCTACTGCATCCATTTCAGCCATTTATAATTGGCCAGAGAATTATTGGCCCACTAATGGCAGCTCAATTCAACATACCCTTAGTTATGTATGGAGAGAATCAGGCAGAATATGGCAATAATCCCTCAGATAACTTTAAACCAACAATGGATAAATCTTTTTTTTCAGCCAATAATCATCTTGAAATTATTCTAGGTGGAGAATCAATTGGTGAGATTATCAGTAAGACTAATTTTAAGTTGCAAGACTTTAAACCATACATTCCACCTTCTGCCTTTTATTTGGAAGAAAAAAATATAGAGGTTCATTATTTGGGCTTCTATTTAAAATGGGATCCTCAAGAATGCTATTACTATGCCGTCGAGAACACTGGTTTTGAGGCAAATTCAGAAAGAACTGAGGGGACCTATTCAAAATATAGCAGTATTGATGACAAGATTGATATGTTCCATTACTTTACAACATTGATTAAATTTGGAATCGGCCGTGCAACCTATGATGCTGCGCAGGAAGTACGTAACGGTAAAATTACAAGGGATGAAGCAGTGCAGTTAGTAAAAATGTACGACCAGGAGTTTCCTAAAAAATATTTCTCAGATTTTCTTGCCTATATTGATATTACAGAAGAAGTATTCTGGCAGACAGTTGATAAATTTCGCTCACAACATCTCTGGAAAAAAGATGATGGTGAGTGGGCCCTACGAAATAGCGTATGGAATAACCATAATGAGACCTCAGTAAAATGATCAAATCTGTAAAAATATACTTATGCCAGTTAACCCATGAAGAAAATGGATTCAGCCAAAACTGGGTCTTTCCGCTTGGTGCCGGTTATGTTGGTGCAGCCATAAAGAAACATTTTCAGGATCTGGTTGAAGTTGAGATTTTTAAATCACCTACAGATTTGAATAATAAAATTCTGCTACAAAAACCAGATATAGTAATGTTTGGCTGTTACATGTGGAATACGAGACTTTCAGAAGTATTTGCATTATCAATAAGGGATCTATACCCTGATATTCCCATTATATTCGGTGGTCCAAATATTTCCACCGACCAAAATGTTAGACTTAATTATCTCAGGGATCACCCTTATGTCGATGCATGGATAACTGCAGCCGCAGAAATCCCGTCCATTAAATTGATTGAGAGTTTTATCCAAACCCCAACTGTTCATACAATTCGAAATTTCAAAGATCAGGATATTGTTAATTTAGGGGATAAACCTAACGTCATACCATTCAATACCAAGTCGAGATTGGACTCTAGACTTCCGGAAGAAGAACTAGACTGCATACCCTCACCTTACCTACTAGGTTTGATGGATAAATTTTTTATTGATGGGGAAATTCCCCTTATAGAAACAAATAGGGGATGCCCATTTAGGTGCGCCTTTTGCCAACAAGGGGAAGACTACTTTAGCAAAGTAATAAATTTTTCGCTTGATAGGGTGTTAGCTGAATTACAGTACATAGCCGATAGGATTAGCTCACTCAATGTGAAGATAAATTCACTTGAAATAGCAGATGCAAATTTTGGAATGTATAAGCGCGATAAAACCATTTGTGAATTCATGAGAACTCTACAGGATAAATACAATTACCCTAAGTCCATTGGATGCTCAACAGGAAAGAATAAACCTGAGGTTATTTTAGACAACATTGGAGTTCTCAAAACGGGATCGCTAATATTGAGAAGTGCCATTCAGTCAATGGATCCAGATACTCTTAAAACGATCAGAAGAGACAATATAAAATTATCTGCCTATAAAAGTATTCAACAGGATATGGCACTAAAAGGCCTTGATAACTGCGCAGATTTGATGCTTGGACTTCCTAATGAAACATATCAGGCTCACATTAATGGAATTTTTGAGTTGATAGATTTTGGAATAAAGGAATTTTCATGTTTACAGACAATAGTTCTCAAAGGAACTACTTTTGAAACTCAAAACTATAGATCTTCCCATGGTATTAAAACCCTTACAAGACCAGTTTCTGAATGTAGCGGCAATTACCCAGTACTTGGAAAAACTTTCAAAGTAATGGAAGTAGAGGATGTCATCACTGAAACTAACTCGTTATCCCATCAGGATTACTTGAATGCCAGAAAAGTTCATTTGATCGTAATGCTATATCACAACTCAAGATTACTAAGTCCAATTTATAGTTATTTAGATAATATTCAAATCCCGCACTCAACTGTTATTAGAGAAATTCTTAAATCTAAAAATTCTGAATTTAATAACCTCTTGGACATGTTTATCAAAGAGACGATGGATGAACTGAGTGAGATTAATAAGTCAATATTTGCAGAAGAATCAATCTCTGATAACAAAATATTTAAGTTTTTTTCAATTGGATTTTTCAGTAAAAAAACAACTTTACTGAATGTTTTGAGAACAGCCCTAACTGATATACTAGGCGAATGCAATTCAGTTGAAATTGAGGAGTTGGCAAGCATTGCAGACTCAATGATGTTTACTCCAAGTAATATGTCCAATAAAAGTATTCATATAAAATCCCTATCTCTGCGGAGAATTTTTGGCTCAAGTCTTAATTTTGAAATTTCTCCGTTTCAGCAGGAGACTATTGAATTATTTATCAGTAAATTCGGCTACGATGATAATGCACTATCAAAACTATCTTATAGACTTCGCCCTAACAACATGACGCTACCAGTTGGATAATAAATTCTTTAAATTTACTATATGAAAATTAGGCTTGTTGCTAGATTAGATATAAAAGGCGAAAATCTAATTAAGGGTATTCATCTCGAAGGTTTAAGATCTTTGGGTGATCCGAATACCTATGCTAGCAAATACACAGAAGATGGAATAGATGAATTGCTATTTGTTGATAGTGTCGCAAGCCTCTACCAGAGGAACAATATATTTTCGGTTATAAAAAAGGCTGCCAACAATATTTTTATCCCAATAACTGTTGCTGGCGGGATTAGATCTATAGCAGACGTTGAAAGCGCGCTTATTTCTGGTGCCGATAAAGTTGCTATCAATACAGCTGCCATTAAAAACCCATCACTTATAGAAGAAATTGCTCGTGCATTTGGAAGTCAATGTATGGTTGTTTCAATCGAGGCTAAAAAAATTTCAACAAATAAGTGGGAAGCCTACACACACAATGGCAGAGAGCCTAGCGGTCTTAATGTGATTGAATGGGCAAGCAGATGTGCTAACTTTGGGGCTGGAGAAATACTAATTACTTCTATAGATCAAGAGGGGACGAGAAAAGGGTTCGATGTTGAGCTAATAAGATCCGTTAATAATATTGTAAATATACCAATCATTGCTAGCGGTGGAATGGGGAAGCCCTCACATATTGTTGAAGCAATCAATGAGGGTGGAGCCGACGCTATAGCTATTGCAGATAGCCTACACTACAATAGACACACAATACCAGAGATCAAAAATTATTTATTAAATAATAATATTAATGTCAGAAAAAATAACCTCTAAGTTAATTACAATAATTGATTTTCAGCGCTCTAATTTATTAAGCCTAGTTAGGGCACTTGAATACCTCGGGTCTAATGTACAAATTTCTAGTGACCCCGAAACTATTTATGAAGCTGACTGTCTTATCCTACCAGGCGTTGGGGCATTCAAAGAGGCGATGATAAGACTTAGTAGTAAAAAAATAGATCTTGCTATAAAAGAAAATTTAAAGAAAGGCACTCCTATGCTTGGAATCTGCCTTGGTATGCAGTTGCTTTTTGACTCTAGCGAAGAGTTTGGGCACACCCTTGGTCTTGGCATCATACCTGGAAGAATCATTGGAATTAAATCTGAAATCCCAAAAATTAGCTTTAAGACCCCTCATATTGGGTGGGAAAATCTAACTCTTTCTCAAAATATTAATCGACAATCGATGACATTTCTACAAGATATAAGCAATTTAGATGAATTTTATTTTACCCACTCTTATTGCGCAAAACCCCAAAATATTAACGATATTCTAGCTATTTCCAATTATTATCATTATGAAATAACAGCAATTGTAAATAAAAATAAAATATTCGGAACCCAATTTCACCCCGAAAAAAGCGGGTCATCAGGACTTAAGATTTTAAGAAACTTTATTGATTTAAGTTTTAAATGAACGACTTAATCAAATTAAGAGAGGTTAGTGAAAACTGGATTAATAACTCAATTAAAGTTCTTATTGGAAAAATAGTAATAAGATATTTTTCAAAAATAGTTAAATTAGGTTGGGTAATTTATATTCTTGAATTTCTTATAAAAATTTGTAGAGTAAAATCCGCTGATTACTATTTTTATAAAATAAATATACTAAGGCTTAAATATTTTAAAGAATCAATTTTTTTTTCTTCCACGTCAATTTCTAAGATCGCTTGGGCGAATTTCATTCTAAATAATTCTAAAGATACTGCACTTGCTAATTATTCTAGTTTTTATTTAAATTTGTACAAAAATAAAAGTGCAATTAACTCTAAAGTCCTTGTAAGCAGAAAATTACACTACAGCGAAGTTAATTCAAAGTACTTCTACATCTATGGACCAAATTCAAGTAGCCCTCCAAACAATAATTTGAATAAAACAACTCTTGTTTTGACTAAAACTACAGATCTTGATATTTCTTCATTTTACTCTAATATTCTTTTCTTAAATTACTATACCTTCTCTAGACTGTCGCACGAAGAGCTAAATAATATTCATATTAAGTATAAAGAAATAATTATTTCAACTGATAAAAAGATAATATTTCCTTGGGGGAATTTTGAAACCATGAAGCCGACAGGAACAGACCTGGCTAGTCCAATGTCACTAGGTAGAATTCTTCAGTATTTGACTCTTAAAAATGTAAAGCCTTCAATAATTATTGAGGGATTTGACTTATATTCGAATTCTATTTGTTACAGCAAAATTATTAATACACTCATGCCACTTGAAAATAAACTATCTCTAGAAAAGACGCTCTGTAGATCACTATTAGATCATGATGCTGAATTTAACTTTCTATTTATTAAGCAAATTCTTGAATCAACCTCTTTATATGAGAGTAAGGACTTCTTAGAAATTTTAAATCAAACAAGCTCCTCCTATATGACTAGGCTGCATTCAGTAAGGAATTATGAACTTCTTTACTAATATAAAACTTCATGAAGAGGGCATTAAAACAATTGATGAACGCATAGACGTGCTCTACGCTGGGCATGTAAATTCAAAAAAAATTAAAAATCTATTATATTTTTGGTTATTTTCGCTAATTTGTCTTGACAAGACATGCAACAAAAAAGATATTCTTGCATTTAGTAAATCTACTAAGTCTTCCAATCCTTTAAATTATTTATACAATAGAGCTCAATCTAAATCTGATTTAATCACTTTTTTACCAGATCTTAGCTGGTTTATTAATTTTTTCAGCTACTTATTTTTAGCAGGTTGCGATACTAAATTAAAATTTACTCTCAAGCTTCGCTATAAAGTATCAACATTTTTACTGAAACTTATAAACACGAAACTAGATAAATCCATACGTAAGGTATTATCCTCATTATTAAGAGAATATTTCCGTGATAATACTGAACTGTATTTATTATCTATTAAAAAAATACCTAAAGTATTTTTTTCTGAACCAATAAGCACTCTTAACAGAAATACTCTTACCCTTTATGGATCAGCTCATGAATTAATGAATCTAGATGGATTAGAAAACATACTCCTTTTACAGAGAGAAATTAATCTCGTAGGAAGACAGCACGGGGGAGGCTATGGAATTTATAATTTTGATTATTACGAAAATATAGAGCTATCACTTTGCAATTCTTTTTATGGTTGGAATTTATTCAAACTTAATGAACCTCAACATCGATATAGAAAGATGAGTATATCTAGTGAAAATCATATTAAAGGGATTATATGGATTGAAAGACCTAAATTACACATCATCTCACAAGGTATGAGTCCAGATCTATATATTGAACACGCTAATTCTTTGCCAATTTCATTTATTGATAATATCTTTTCCAATATGAATTTATCAATTTCACTATTACCCCATAGAGAAAAAAGTAATCTATATGATAATTTGCGGCATAATAAAATTGAGCCAAAGGGCTTAGACGCATTTAATTATATCTGTAAAAATACCTTAGTTATTTTTGATATTATTTCAGCAACACTTATTTATTTCTGTATAAGTTTTGATGTTAAATTTATTATTGTTTTAGATCGGAAAATCACAGCTGAATTTACTCCAAGAATGAAAGAGTGGGCACAAGAATTACAAGGAAATTTTAATCTAATATTTACAGATGAGACTGAAAAATTTATTAATCTTGTAAAGGCTTATCCTAGTTTGGATTCAAAAGTATAGCCACAAAATTACTCTGTTGCCCTTATGGATATTTCCTGCTTTATGCAAGGCTCTTGAATTAAATAAAATTATATCCCCAGGATTAGCTGTTAACTTACATTTATCCTTAATAATTTTACTTTCCTCAATCATATTCATCCTATTCTCTTTTATAAGCCCTCTTGTTTGAAGCCAACTTACAAAATATTGTTTAATGTAGCAAAAATGATATGAAGAAGTATTATTCCAAATTTCTGTAGGGCCGTTTTCATCTGAAACACGTGATATCGGTATAGCTATCTTTAATTCATGCTGCCATGAGTCAAAATGTACATGGCTTGCAGGAACTTCTTGCTCGATATTCTCAAAATGATTTTTTTTAGTAAAAAACAGTATTGCAGTTGGAATTGTCTCTCTAGATGTAAGCTGCCTATTAATTTTACGAAACTCTCTAGTCAGTTTAATTTTTTCGATGGAAGGTAAGTGTAATAGATCCCTACACTTTAAGAATCCATCATCATTGATTTTCTGATTCTCTAAAAAATTATTAATTTCTTTTTGAATGTTAGAGATATCATTCTCACATATATAGTCTCTGAGGATATAAAAATCATCTCGATAAAGTTCAAATTTTTTTGAGATGAATTTAACTAGTAATTTTTTTAAATTAAACCTCAACTCCTCTTTAATTTGTTTAATACAATAATATATAAATAAAGGTACTAATTTAATCCCAAGCTCACGCATTAAATTATTACCAGATAAGACAATATTTCCATTTCTTTTATACTTCATTTTGTTAAAAAATCTTTTAAAAGTTTTGCTGCATGCAAATAGGCTAAAGATTGGCCCTCCCTAGTCATTCCCCCGATATGAGGTGTTATAAAAACTTGACTTGACTCGTGACTGTATTTATATAGAGGGCTATTTATTCGTTCAGTAATTTCATTTCTGAGTACATCAACGAAAGCTTTTGCCTTTGGATTACTTCTAAGGAATTTAACCATTTCATCTTCATCAACTACATCCCCCCTTGATGTATTAATAACTAATACATCTTTTTTCATTAATGAAAAAGACACTGAATTTAAAAAATTTATATTTTCTTTGGTTGCATGTATGTGAATAGAAATAATATCAGATTCCCTGTAAATATCATTTGGGCTATTTACTTTCTGAATTCGTGGGTCTATGATTTCTTTGTCTGGATCATAAATTAATACCTTCGCACCAAATGCTAAGCAATAGTCAATGTAAATTTTTCCTAATCTTCCGTATCCAAGCACACCTACAGTTAACGCATTTAGTTGCCTGCCTATGAATTTTTCGTAATCCCACTCGCCCTGCAATACTGAACTATTTGCATCCACAATATTTCTTATTCCAGCAAGAGTTAATGAAAATGCAAGTTCTGCTGTTGAAGATATTTTATTAATTACATCATATTCTTTTGCTAAACATATTATTTTTATATTCCTGCTCTCAGCTAAATCAACGTCTATATGGTTTGTTCCCGTTGATGCTGTAACAATCACCTTTAATTTTTTCGCAAATTTAAAAACTTCCTCTCCAATATAAATTTTAGATTTATTTGGATTTGTGAAAAGTATATCTGCCTCGCATAAATCATTATGAATTTCTGATAAGTTTGGATTTTCTCGATATATAACCTTACCTATTTTCTCTAGGGTAAGGTTTAAATTTTCTATATGATTTGTAGGAGTTATTACTAGTATTGTTCTGTTCAAGTTATTTTCTAGCCTCTATAAATAGCGACATAAATGGCTGAGTGTTATTAAATTTAGCCTTATTTCGAAATATATATTCAGAGCTTTCTCTTCTTGTACATTTTTTAATGTCCACGAACCCGATTTCCGTCAAAATAACCTTCATTCTTTCAAATGACCAAGCACTCATATGCTGGTGAGCATTTTTAAAATCAACATTTACATTTTCATTTTGAGTAAAGCAATCAATGAATTCATCGAAAGTTGTTGTTTTTTTGTACATATCGAGTAATTTAGCATCATCGTATTGGTCTACGATATGACCTGCGAATGACCTCACAATCAGTCTGATCCATGAGTCATCTCTCCATACTTGATTACTATTGCTTATGGATTTTTCCCTAAATGGTTGGTAGTAAGCAGCATCTTTTTGTTTATATGCATTCATAAATGCCTCGATATCTGGAACTACGATTCGAATTATTCCATTTTTCTTTAAGACTCTAAAAGCCTCACTCAAGTTATGATGTACATCAGAATTCATTAGATGCTCTAAGCAATGGGAAGTATAAATTCCCCCTACTGAATTTGACGAAAGTGGGTACTTTGGCTTGGATCCAAGATCAATATGATAGGAATATCCTGGAATAGTTTCTAATTTGAAATCGAAATTTATAAATTTGTAATGATGAAAATGCTGTCCACTACCGATATTAAGATAGTTTCTTTTAGGGTCAGTAATTTTGTGGAAAATTTCTTCAAATTGATACTTTATCCTATCGATTGTAATTCCTGGATGCATAATCCTTATAATAACCTTCCTATGTATTTTTTTAATTAGTATATATAAAAGTTTTTTTAGCTTATTAAATACCTGAAAATACACTGAGGCTGATGGCTGGAACGTATTTTGTAAAATACTTTTATTTTTAATTTTAGATATAAAAGTCTTTGAATCTTTTAAAGAGTATCTTCTTCTGAATATTCTATCTTTCGCTCTTCCAAAATTTAGTATTACTACTTTCCTTGTTTTATCTACATGATAGTTTTCAGTTGCGGCATGCAGAAGAGAACTATTCATCAGAATAATAGTACCCTTCTTGCCTTTAACTTTTATTTCATTTTTAATGTAATTTTCATCTACTAGCTCATCATAAATCCAATTTTCCTGGCTTAAATTGTCTACTTTCTCATTTGATACCCCGAGACTGATTCCAACTTGTTTATTAATATGTTTAAAAACATCAAAATTGTGAGTTCTAGGAATTAATCTCAAAGGTGCAAGTTTTTCATCAACATCACTTAAATAGATTAATATATTTAAGACAAAATTATTTTTCTCTCTAGCTTTATATGCAGTTTTGGCATCTGTAAAATTGATAGTGTCTGCATGATATTGCCCGGAATTTCCCGTAGAAGCGGGATAAGATGCCGCATAGCTGCCGTTGTGAATAACTATATCATTCGATTCAAGAATCAATCTTGCAATCTTCAATATTTTTAAATTTTCAACTAAACTGGGATCATTCAGCTTTTGGATTGGCTTTACAGCCCTTCTTCCATAAAGTGGGTTCTCATTCACCCCTTTTTTAATAGGGCCAAGCCCACCTAGCAATCTGTAAGCTAGAGGTGACCCGCTCAATATAACCGTATTTGGTTTATCGTCAATTAAAATTCCGTTATAGTTTTCATATCTAGGAATCTCCTCATTAAATTTATCAATTTCATGAGATAACTCATCTTCAGTAAAAATTTCTGTTGAATCAATGATTAGGAATCCCTGCTCCTTGAATTGCTCAATGTTTATATTCATAAATCGTGACTCCAATGCATTTTTCTATTTTTGATTATCATTGACTCGGCAACCATGAAATCAATCTCATCGTCGATGTTAATTGCCCTTTCTGTTGGTAGGATGTAGGGTCTGCTATTTTTAGAGCCATACCTCATTCCATCAAGGACAATGTGATCTCTTTTTATTGCATATATAGAACCGCTTCTAATGTATGCTTCTGGCATTAAATCCTGCCTTCTCATTTCTAAAGTTTCAGGTACACAGAAATCTTCTATCTTATCATTAACAATTTTCTTTATTCTTGCGGGATGATGATCTTCTAATTTATGCATTGCGATAACAGAATCAGCGTCAGTTTCAATTAGCTTTGCTATGACTGCATCTATGTCTTCGGCAATCTTTAGTGGATTCGTACACATCAATTCGACCACAAAATCATACTTGATACCTTCATTTGATTCAGCCCACAAAACGGAGTGCTTTATTGCTGCAGCAGAAGTTGACGTATCAGTTGACAAAACAGATGGACGCAAAAAAGGTGCCTCGGCACCAAAATCAATTGCTACTTTTTGTATCTCAATATCATCAGTAGACACCAAATATCTTGATAAATATTTGGACAATTTAGCCTGCTCAATTGTATAAGCCAATAAAGGCTTACCATTCAAAGCTTTTATATTTTTTTTATGTACAGTTTTAGATCCGCCTCTAGCGAGAGTCACACCTAAAATATTATATTTATATTTGATCATGTTTGCGCATATAAAATCTGCTAAATTCATTAGCGCTAATTTTATACTCTTCTAGTGAAAACTCAGAATTTTGTTCCAGAAATTCATTTACTGCGACCCTAGCACCTGGATACTTTAGGGAGTAATATTCATCTAAGTAAACTAAACTCTTTGCACTTAATCTTGTTTTAATAAACTTTAAAGTTGTCCAATAAGAGTTATATAGGTCACAATCTATCATTCCTGCCATAATCCTATCTGGGCCATGAGTAGAAATCATAGTTTCATCAAATGTGCCGTTAACGATGACTATGTTATCTAATCCTAAGAAATCAATTTTTTTATTTAATAGATCTAAACTATTGCTAGAAAAATCATTTGAATTTGAAATATTTTTAGCGCTAATACTTGATTGAAATATTTTACTTTTTATTTTCGCATTTTTATGAACTTCATCATAATGTTCTTTGCTGATTTTATTTTCAGAAAATAAATTTTCAAAGAATTTAAGATTATCGAATTTAGTAAATACTGGAGGAAATCCGTTAAAACTATCATAAGCAAATACTCGTTTACTGGATCCAATTTCTTTTAGAAGGCATGCAATTCCTAATGTTTGCGCCCCTCTAAAAACCCCCGCCTCAACTATATCGCCCTCTAACTTTTGCGAATAATTCCTTATAAAATTAATCAGTGGATCGAGCTTTCCCTCCCTGTTATAGTTATAAACTCCAAGAGCGCCAAACTCCCAATCCTTATTCAAAATTTTCATAGATTACTTTTTTAATTTCATGATTAATCGGTAGAATTCCTATAAGTCCATCAATTAACTTACCTCGTCTTAAAATTCTTGAAGAGGTAAGGCAACCGGCTCCATAAAGAGCCTTATAAGCTGGCTTTCTCTTATTCCTTGAATTTAGTGATTCATCAGTTTGTCTAAATTCGTCATTATCATCAAGATACCAGTAATGTCCGTAGTCTATGAGGCCAGGGAAAACTACATCAAAACCATTAAATTGCTTATAAATAACTAGTCTGTCATATAAATCACTTATTTCATTTATATAGTGATGATTAATATAAAGGATTGAGTCAGCTTCTTCGCTTCTATCTATGATTTCTAAGCTTTTTTGCAATAAATTCTCAATATCCAAGATATCTTCATCATCAATTATTTCTCTGTCTATCCACTTAACTTCACAAGAGTCAAAATATTTATGAGAGCTGATTATGTAAATATTTTTTATATAATCACTATTTTTAATTTTTTCTATAATATGAATAAGTTGCCTGTACTCGGATGAATTTACTTGAACATCACCCCTAAGTGTAAGGATTGCGACTGTATTAATTGATTCCGGCTTCAAAGATTGCGGTAAATCATTTACCATATCGCCATCAACTTTTTCTATTATTGACACAACTCCTTTAGCGCGTTCAGGCTTATTATTTTGATGAAGCCCATGATAGTGATAAACGCACGCTTCAGGCTCATACAATATTTTATATCCAGCATCGATGACAGCCTTGCCCCATACCCTATCTTCAATATTAGTTACTTCCTCATCAAATGGAAAACTTTCCCAGATTTTTTTTGGTATTAAGCTGTTAGCATTGTGAAAAAAGTAATCCCTATATTGGACTTTCTTGTCAAGTCCAAAGGTTATCATCAGATCCCTTTTGTCAACATCACTTGTAAAACTTAGCGGCAATTGCCTTCCATAGACACCCGCTGCATTATTCTCCGATAAGTAACATTCAAATAATTTTTCCAACCAATTTTCTGCTTTTGGTATGCAGTGCGCTGATAAAAATACTAAAAAGTCGCCTGTTGAAGCCCTTACTCCATCATTCAAAGCCTTTCCTGGGACAAAGTCTTGAATGTGGATTATCTTATCAACAGGAAATTTCTTAGCAAGATGTATAGTTCTATCAGTACTATTATTATCAACAATAATTACTTCAATATTTTTAATGCTTTGAGAGTAAACCATTGAGAGACAATGCGAAATCCATGACTCTTCATTTTTAGTTCTTATAATTATTGAAAATTTATTATTCATTAAATTTGTATTCACAATTAGTTAACTACTTTTCCTTAATCATCCTATAAATTGGTTTTTCAAAAAATTCATAAATTAAAATAGCAATTAGAATACAGATAAATGTAACAACTATTTTAATAGTAATTGATAATTCATTATGCATTTCTATAAATAACTTATAAATAGGCCAGTGTAATAAATACAAAGAATAACTAGCACCACTTAATATCAAAATTTTGCAATTCTTTAATTTTAAAACCATCATCATACTGAATATTAGCACGGGCAAATAATTAGTATTGAAATACTGAAGTGGAGTAAAATTAACACTAATTCCATTTTGGCCAAAAGTAATCACCGACACTGTCTAAATTAAAATTCCATATACTGCTATTAAAAAAATTATTGATTTATAATTTTTTTGTTTAATTAAATAAAAGTAAATACTGCCATAAAAAAATAAGCTGATAGAAACTAAAGCCTGCGTAGGGAGATGTAATCCATACTCCTTTCTTATTATTCCACCTACTATACTTAATATAAGTATTCCTATAAAAATAATTAAAGTTATAAATAATTTTATATTCTTATGCTGTTCATAATTATTCAGGATATGATGTGATATTGCAAAATATAAGTAAAATATAATTTCAAATTTTAATGACCAATAAACTGGATTTAAGTTATCCGCCCCCAGAAAACCTTGAAACATTGTTAGATTTATCAATAAATCATAGATGTACCAATTATCTTCAATGCCTGAAATCAATGCTATAGCAATTGATAGCCAGTAAACAGGGTATAACCTGAATATTCTCTTTATGAAAAATTTTTTTTAATAAAATGATTTGGAATCACTATTTGATAGTGTTATTGAATATCCACTTATTATGAAAAATAGCATCACTGCGCTATATGCAAACATTATCTGCTCAGTATTTGGCAATATCTCAAAGTGACCAAATACCACCACTAGTGCCGACACTGCTCTCAAGTAGTCAAGTGTGTAGTGCCTAGCAACCATTTGCTTTTATTTTCAAATAGTCTTTAGCCTAGAAACATATTCTTATTTAGCAGGATATCTTCATCAATATCATTTTTAGCAGTTTTTCCCAATACTGTAGCCGCATCTTTAAACGGTATACCTGTACCAGGGTTTTTATATGTCACCATTGATTCCATAAGGATTTCTCCTGCTTTTATTTTGACTGCAGAAACCATTGATACATGATATTTATTTCTTGTTATCTGCTCTTTATCGCTAACCTTTTTTTTTCCATCCCCAATAATGGCATTAACTAATCTTATTTCTTTTATCATTGACGTTAATTCATCTGGCTCAAGTGATATTTTATGATCAAAGCCAATCATACCTTTATTCAAGGTAATATGACGCTCAACCATACTCGCTCCTAGCGCTACAGATAGCACCGTTGGCAAATATCCTATTTCATGACCAGAGTATCCAGTTCTTAAGTGATATCTATTTTTTAGAACTTGAAGCATTTTGAGATTGCATTCTTGACTCGGAGTTGGATATGAAGATACGCAGTGCAATATTGACAACAAATTTTCGGCACCCTTAAAAACTTTTACCGCCCTATCTATTTCATCAATGTCAGCCATACCTGTCGATAATATAGTGTGAACCTTTTTTAAAGCTAGATACTCTAGCAGCTTTATGTTAGTTAAGCTGTGACTTGCGACCTTAATTATATTAACTCCAACCTTTAAAAGAAAATCAACAGCATCAATATCAAATGCGGTGACTATAAAATCTAATTCTTTTTTTTCCGCATACTCCTTTAGTTCAATATATTGCTCTTCATCAAACTCCAAATGTTCCCTTATCTCCCTATATGTTTTACCAAACTCAGGAAATCTTTCATCTTTAGCTTCCATGACTTCTTTAATTGCAAGCTTATCAACCGATCTTTTTTGAAATTTTACGGCGTTACTTCCCGCAGCCTCTGCAACGTCAATCAGTTTTTTGGCCAAATCAACTGAACCGTTATGATTAAGACCCGCCTCAGCTATTATGTAGCAGGCGTTTTTATCTAAAGTATTTAGTATTAATTCTCGCATTTATTACCCCTATTGAAGATTTTTGGCGGTAGCCTTGATAAAGCTACCAAAATATTCGCATTTACTAGAAAGCTCCTCATAATCACCAGAACTATGAATATTACCTTTCTTCATTACAAATATTTTATCGCATTGTTTTATTGTGCTTAATCTATGTGCCACAATAATAGTTGTAACATTTCCACAATTTAATCTAATGTTCTCCATTACTGCAGCCTCTGTAATTGAATCCAACGAAGATGTTGCTTCATCAAGAATCAGAATTGGTGACATTCTGTAGATAGCTCTAGCAATTCCAATTCTTTGCTTTTGACCACCCGATAATCTTAGACCCCTTTCACCCAATATTGCCTCATACCCCCCAGGGAGATCATGAGCAATAAAATGATCTAATTCAGCAATTTTCGCTGCAAAATGAAGCCTTTCGTAGTCAACCCCTTCTTCATATTGGCCGTATGCAATATTTGATGCAACACTGTTGTCTGTGATAAATATATTTTGGGGGACATAAGCAATTAGGGACTGCCAGGCACGAATTCTCTCTTCTGTAATAATTATTTTATCTAACTCAATACTGCCACTAGTAGGTTTCAAAAGGCCAAGAATCACGTCAATTAAAGTAGTTTTACCTGAGCCTGATTTACCAACGATTCCTATCGTATCGCCCTTCTTTATCTCAAAACTTATGTTACTTACTGCTAATGCTTGCTTCTTTGGATACACGTAAGAAATGCCATGTATTTTTATAGATTTATCAAAGTTTATTATTGTTGAATCATCATTTTTTAAAATAATCGATGTATCATCTACTTCCTTCTGAAACCGATCAACGACATGCTCACCAATTCGGATTTTAGTTATGTCAGAGTATATGTTTTGTATTTTAGGCATCAATTTATATGCTGCGAATGCAAATAATGTCAATATTGGCAATATTTCTCGAGCACTGTTATCTTGTCTATTGAGAGTAATAATTACCATAATTATCATTCCCCCAAAAGCAATTGACTCCAATAGAAACTTAGGGAATTGGGCATAAATTTGACCCTGTATTAATGATTTAGCCAATAATTTAGATGCCTCATTAAAATTTTTGGTGTAGTGGCGCTCTAAAAAAGTGACTTTGACATCCTTGATCCCCCCAAATGCCTCACTTAAAATCTTCATTCTTAATAAAGTTGAATTAACTTTTATTATCCCTATTTGCAATAGCTTCGATCTGCTAAATCTATAAACTATAAGATATGAAGTGAAGCAGACTATAGATATTATAAGAGTTGCTTTAAAGTTGATAATAGCCAATGTTGTGCCAACTATTAAAGTCGCTGCAATGCTTGAAATGAGACTTAGCATTGGCATAATTACTCCGGCCACCACGGAATCCACTTCATTCAAAATTGAATTTGCCAATGTTGATGAATTTTTAATTAAATACCATTCGTACTTCTGTGATATGTAACGGTTAAACAACCTTTGTGAAAGTACCCTTGTGCTATTGTGTATGAAACTTACTTGCAGTCCAGTAATTAATGCTGAGTATGCTATTGAAATAATCAATAGGAAAAAAACTATTATTCCAAAAAATACTTTAAAACTATCAATGCTTGTGAAGCCACCATACTGGTAAATGCGCCCTAAGAATTCATACCTTTCCAAAAAGTAATCATCCGTAACGATTGCCATAAAGGGCATTATTGACGCAATCCCAACACTGTCAAGGCATGCGCCAAAAACTATTGCTAAGATTAGCAAATATATTCTATATTTTTCTTTTTTTTCAAACAGCAATAATGGCCGTTGCAATATATCCAGTGGATTATTAATCATCATAATCTTAGGTCTGACTCATGAGCCTGAAAAATACTCTTTAAGTCGTAGAGAACGTGTACATTTTTTCCATACGATCGAATAATCTTTGGACCAAATAATTTAAATTGATCATGTGCAACTGCTATTAATATGCCGTCATATTTATTGGATACTATTTTTTTTACAACTCTAAAAAGTTTGGCATCAATTGAATTTTTTTGAGCATCAATCCAAGGATCATAGATCTCTACAGAGATTCCGTATTCCACTAATTCTTCAGCTATTTCAATGGCTTTACTATTTCTTAAGTCAGGGCAGTTCTCCTTGAATGTCGCGCCCATTAATAGGATTTTGCAACCTTTTGGGGTAATTCCTTTTAGTATTAATGCCTTTAAGAACTGATTCGCGACATAGTGCGGCATATTGTCATTTATCCTCCTTCCAGCCAAAATAATCTCTGGGTTATACCCAATCTCCTGAGCTTTATGAGTCAAGTAGTAGGGATCTACACCTATACAATGCCCTCCAACTAAACCTGGTTGAAATGGAAGAAAGTTCCATTTTGTTGCTGCCGCTTTTAATACTTCATCTGTATCAATCTCAAGCCGATTAAAAATAATAGACAGCTCATTCATTAATGCAATATTTAAATCTCTCTGAGTATTTTCAATTACTTTTGCAGCCTCTGCCACCTTTATACTGCCAGCCATATATGTGCCGGCTGTTATTATCTCTTGATACAGATGATCTATTACTTCAGCAATTTCTTTTGTTGAACCTGAGGTAACTTTCTTAATATCTGAAATGCGATGTAATTTATCTCCCGGATTTATCCGTTCAGGACTATAACCACAAAAAAAGTCTACGTTAAAGGTTAAGCCAGAGGTCGCCTCCAATATAGGTATGCATACCTCTTCTGTTGCTCCAGGGTATACCGTAGACTCGTATATAACAATGTCACCTTGTTTTAAGCAATTACCAACTAGTTTCGTGGCTAAAATTAAAGGCTCTAAATTGGGCCTCTTGTAAGAATCTATTGGCGTTGGAACCGTCACGATGTAACAGTTGCAAATCCTTAGATCATCACTATTTGAAGTGAAAACTAGTTTTGTTGCAGACTGCAACAATTTCTTATCGCACTCCAGAGTACGATCATGTTCATTTTTTAGCTCGTCAATTCTTTTGAGGTCTATATCAAATCCAACTACCGCTCTCTTTCTCCCAAACTCAATCGCAAGTGGCAGTCCAACATATCCAAGGCCGATAACTGCTAAGCGCAAACTTTTGGCCATCAATTAATTTTGTAAAAATCTTTGTACCAAGATACAAATCTTCTCACCCCTTCATTGATGTTAATTTTTGGTTCAAACGCCAACTCTTCAGTTGCCCTAGATATATCAGCACAGTTATTTGGCACATCACCAGATTGCATGGGTAAAAATTCAAATTTGGCCTTTATCCCCAACTCATCCTCTAAAGCCTTTATGTACTCCATAAGCTTAACGGGCTTGTTGTTACCTAAATTATAAATTCTCCAAGGGTCAACACTACGTCCTGGATCCATAATTTCGGCCTTTAAATCCTCTTTTTTTAAAGATGGCGTTCTAATAGCTCCAATAATTCCAGTAACAATATCATCTATATAAGTAAAGTCTCGCACATGATTGCCCCAATTAAAAACCTTAATTGGTTCCCCATTCAAAATTGCTTTTGTAAACTTAAATAGAGCCATATCGGGGCGCCCCCATGGCCCGTACGCCGTAAAAAATCGCAACCCAGTCGTTGGCATTTGAAATAAATGACTGTAAGAATGCGCCATCAATTCATTCGATTTTTTTGTTGCAGCATATAGACTTAGAGGATGATCAACGTTTTGATTTTCTGAAAATGGTAGGGCTGTATTTGCGCCGTAAACGCTTGAGCTACTTGCATATACAAGTTTTTTGACTTCATAAATTTTACATAATTCCAATATATTGGCGAAACCTAAAATATTGCTATTTATATATTCCATTGGATTTTCAATGGAATATCTCACACCCGCCTGAGCTGCGAGGTTAACGACTATGTCCGGGTGAAATTTTGAGTAGATCTTATTTAATTGGTGATAATCCAATAAGTCACAACGATTATGGAGATAGTTAGGGCTTTGAATATTAATGGATACTCTGGCTTCCTTTAAATTCACATCATAATAATTATTATGATTATCTATTCCAGCAACTTGATACCCCATAGAAAGCGCTCTAGTTACAAGGGCCGAGCCTATAAAACCTGCAGATCCAGTAATTAGTATTTTCATTCTAAGAATCTTTTTTATGTGTTAATTTAAAATTACAGTCTGCCGATAAATTTACTTATAGTTTTGTTATTGCTTCTCTTCATTACATCAACGAGCTTTGCAATTACGCTACCTAAAACTAGTCCAAAAAATGCTCCCAAAAATAATTTTTTTAGAGTGTTGGTAAATTTTTCTCGGGATTCCTCTATGTAAGGTTGTCGTAAAATTTCAAATTTCTCAGCCTCGATAAATAGTAAATTTTGATTTAGGAATAAAGCCTCTTGAATATACTCAATCGATCCGAAACGTGCTACCTTTATTATGTATCTCAGTCTATCTGTGATAATTTTTTTGTTAAAATTTTCTCTATCAATAGAATCTTGTTTAATCCATTCAAGTAAAAAGTTAATGCAGTTTACTACCACATCTTTTTCTTGTCCTGTTACGGTTATCTCACCAATCAATTTAGCCTTGTTATATGGATCAACGCCTACAATAAGTGGAGCTTTTATCAAGCATTTTAATTCGTCACTGGCTAGCGACTTAATTTGAGCATCTAACCTTTCGAGAATTTCAATGGGAGCATCTTTATTTTCATGAAGGTTGAAAGCTGAGTTTTTAAAAACAGCCCGGCCTACATAGGTGCTAGAGGCATTTATTATTGTTAAAGTAGAAAATAATATACCCGCAGCGATCATAAAAAAGATAATCCTAAAATTATTTAGGATAAAAATAAGCATACGCCCTACAAAGTCATGTAGATAATGATCGTCCAAAACCCATTGATCAGATTGTGTCTGTTGGTTTAGTTTTTTATCTGTATTCATATTTTTTCAATTTTGACTCATTTTTACTTGTGAAGCGCCATCTTGGATGCTAGGACTGCTTGCAAAGCACATGATGCAATTGCAACCGAAGTATATAAAAATAAAATTCCAAGCCCGATCTTCGTGCACACCTCGGTGGTAATCCAAGTTAAGAATATGGCCAATAAACCAAAAAGCATGGGCCTAGAGATTGGGCTTTTTGTATTCAGAAGTGCGTTGGAGACGACCCCCAACCCTAGCAAAAGAATTAATAGCCCCGGCAAACCAAAAGCCAAACCAAAATCTAACCAGCCGCTATGCGTATGTGACAAGTTCAGCACTTCGGGCCACTTATATTTTGCTAATAGGGCAAATGAATCTTCAACCAACCCATACCCAAGCGGAACTTCACCGAATAAAAGATTGGATCCGACAACTGCCCATGCCACCCTATCGTAAGTTGTAGCAGCCACCACGACCCCTCTTGAATTTAATGGCAACCCTTTTGCCGCCTCATACTTCCAATGCTCGTATCTCTCCACTTGGACTGCAGTTTTAATATCTGAAATTAAATTTATCCACACCTCATCTGTAGAAATTTCCATCACTATTATAGATATTAAAAAAATAAATAATATAATATAAACTACCTTCACGATAAGCTCTGATGAGACCAGGAATTTGAATATATTTTTAGAGTAAAATATCAGCGGTAATACTGTTAAAAATGTTGCATACAATATTCCATTTTTAGTATTTTGTATATAGAAAGAAAGAAAAACCAAATTAATTACAATCAGGTATAAAGTTATCTTTCTAATTTTAATATTCTTGCCATCCAATTCATGAATAATTCCTCCGATACTAATGCCCAGTATAGGTAAAAACATTGCCACATAGTCGCTTTTGGGTATGTAGTGAGAAAGTGATGGTAAGGCATGTGCAATAAGAGCACTTGGTATCTCATATAGTCCAAAAGTAGTCGAAAAAGTTAAAAAAACTTTAATAAAATATATTGCTAATGGTGTCAACATAGACAAATATAAAATGCTCCATACTTGTTTAGTATCGTCGCACACTACACATACGCTAATTGTGAATCCAATGAAAAATAACGATATTAAGGCAATATAAAGCCATATTTTTAAAAGCTCATTAAATTGCATTGATTTATCGTTTGAAAATATTAAAAAATGTAATATTACCCAGGGGAATATTAAATAAATTATAAATATATATTTTTTAATTTTTATAATTTTAAGTTTCAATAGATTTATAATCAAAAAAATGCTTATAGGCGCTCCTAAATATAGCCCGATATTTTTGATGGCAGTTGTATGGGGAAGTATCCAAGTACCAATAATTGATATCCCTAATATAATTTGAATGCTAGAAATTATTTTATATTTTTTTATAATCATTTTTTTTAATAATTAATTCATCATATTATCTATTTTTTGTTTATAAAATAAATTTTAAGTTTATCATCTTAGCATATAAATTTATTATCTTGACTTAAAAGTACTTTAAATTAATCTTATAATTAAAAAAATACCTAACTGCCTTATTAAATTAATTGGATTATTGTGCAAATCGTTATTCCCATGTCAGGTTTTGGTGAGCGCTTTCGACGCGCTGAATATACAGTTCCTAAGCCTTTAATTGAAGCGGATGGTAAACCCATTATTGGGCATGTGATTGATCTTTTCCCGGGGGAAACTGATTTCACCTTCATTTGTAATCAGGATCACTTAACCAATCCTAGCTATCGGATGGCACAGGTTCTCAAAGACCTCTGTCCCACCGGAAAAGTTGTTGGTATCCCAGCACATAAGTTGGGCCCCATTCATGCAGTCCGCCAAGTTGAGTATTTATTAGATCCTTCTCGCCCTGTCATTGTTAATTACTGTGATTTTACTTGTTACTGGAATTGGGATCACTTTAAGTCTTTTGTTGCGGAAACTGGTTGTGCTGGCGCTATACCCGCTTATAAGGGATTTCATCCTCATACATTAGGCACCACCAACTACGCCTACATCAAAGAAGCTACTGGTGAAAATTCAGAGCAAGTTGGTAGTAGTGATAGCAGCAATAGCGCTAGCCGTAGTGTTTGGGCATTAGATATTCAAGAGAAGCAGCCATACACCGATAACCGGATGGAGGAGTTTGCCTCCAGCGGCACATATTACTTTGCAACCGCAAAGATCATGAGTGATGCGTTTAAGCAAACGATGGATCAAAATATTAATGTGGGTGGCGAGTACTATGTCAGCCTAGCTTACAAATCCATGTTTACCAAGAGTGAAAAAGTAGCAGTCTATCCACTGCAGCATTTCATGCAATGGGGCACACCTGATGACCTCAATGAGTATAACTCTTGGTCTGATACCTTTAAGTGCTTAATCAATCCAGATATTGCATCCGCTCCTGCTGGATCTCTGGTGATCCCAATGGCAGGTATGGGTAAGCGCTTTACTGATGAGGGGTACACGCTCACTAAGCCCCTCATTCCTGTTTCAGGTAAAGCAATGGCAATTCAGGCTTTAGAGGATTTACCCAAATCTAAATATCAGTCTCTCGTTCTTCGCTCTGACATGCCAGACTTGGCAGACATTCAAAAAGAAATTCAAGAGCACTTTCCCCATTCAGTTATGACACTAGTTCCACAAGTCACTGAAGGTCAGGCCTGCACAGCTCTCATTGGTTTAGATGCTCTTGAACAATCTCTTATTGGCAATGAGCTCGACGATTTATCACCCATCACTTTTGGTGCATGCGATAACGGAGTACTATTTAATCAAGCCGCATATCAAGCCCTCATCAACAATCCAGAGGTTGATGTGATTGTCTGGGGTGCACGTGGACATACCAACGCATTACGTAAGCCACAGATGTTTGGCTGGATTGGCGCTAATGCTGATGGACGCATCAATACCATCTCTGTAAAAACCCCATTAGCCTCACCAGCGACCGATCCCATTGTGATTGGCACCTTCACCTTTAAGAGCCCAAACGATGCAAGACGTGCCATTAATACCCTCATCGCCCGTAATGGCCGAATCAATGGTGAGTTTTATCTAGACTCCTGCATCAACGATGCAATTGACTTGGGATTGCGTTGTTATTTATTTGAAGTGGATAGCTTCATCTCTTGGGGCACCCCAAATGATCTTAAAACCTTTGAGTATTGGCAGTCATGCTTTCATAAGTGGCCACATCATCCTTATCGCTTAGAGCTAGATTCTCGAGTTGAGCGCGCAGCTTTAGAGAATTTATTTCTGCGCTATGCCGCAAGTACTCCCGCACTTCCAAAATAAGCATTGCTTAATACCCCACCTATTAATTAAATGACACCACCAATCAAACGTGAACTAGGTATTTTTTTAATCGTTGGTCTATTAACAGTTGGGATTGATTTTTTAATCTATCGTGGCTTTATCTATCTACAACTATTTGATCTTGATAGCATCAATATTGCCAAAGGCTTTAGCTTTATTAGCGGAACAATATTTGCTTACTTTGCCAATCGTTTTTGGACTTTCAATCAACAAACCACGGGTGCTGGTAGCGTATTTAGGTTTGTGATGGTCTACGTCCTAGGCTTAATAGCCAATATTGCGATCAATTACCTGTGTATTGAATGGTTTAGTAGCCCCGCTCTTGCCATGGAATTCACCCTCTTGATTGCATTCATCCTAGCAACTGGCGTATCTGCCGCATTGAATTTTATTGGCATGAAATTTTTCGTCTTTACCGATCGTAAGATTGGTAAACCTTAAGAACTTTTAATCACTTCATTCTTTAATACTTTCCACTCTCGTGAAACTATCTCTCATCATCCCCTGCTATAACGAAGCTGCTAATTTACCCCTGCTTTTAGACCGCTGTGCTTCCCTAGGTGGAAATCACGATATTGAAGTTATTCTGGTGGACAACGGCTCCACCGACAATAGCCCTGAAGTATTACAAAGTCTTTTGCCTAACTACCCACACTGCCGCAGCGTTCGCGTGCTTGTTAATCAAGGTTATGGCTATGGCATTTTGTCTGGGTTGCGCGCCGCGACTGGCGAACTATTGGCCTGGACGCATGCAGACATGCAAACCGACCCTAAAGATGTTTTGCGAGGCTTGGCAATATTTGAGCGGCTCGGCAACAACAATATCTACATCAAAGGTCAGAGGATCAAACGCCCCTTGGCAGATGTTTTCTTTACTATCGGTATGAGTGTTTTTGAAACGCTATTGTTACAAACTCGGCTCTGGGACATCAATGCCCAACCCAATATGTTTTCTAGGGACTTCTTTGAGTCCTGGGAGAACTCTCCGCACGATTTTTCTCTAGATTTGTACGTTTATTTCACAGCAAGGGCTCAAGGGCTGGCTGTTTACCGCTTTCCCGTAAAATTTGGAGAACGGGCTCATGGCGCCTCTCATTGGAATGTCAATTGGGCGGCCAAGATGAAATTTATTCGCCGAACCATCGACTTTAGTTTTGAGCTGAAAAAAAGGCTTTCTAAATGAACTTCATTTCTCATCGACGAAATACCATTGAGGAGCTTAAAGCAACTCCAACTGAGTATGGCGTTGAAGTAGATATTCGCTCAGACAATGGGAAACTGATAATCCATCACGATCCTTTTTCTTCAGGAGATGATTTTGAAAAGTGGATCCAGCACTATCAGCATGGAACTCTCATTCTCAATGTCAAAGAAGAGGGTTTAGAGACGCGCCTGATTGATCTAATGAAGCAACGTGGCATTGATGACTACTTCTTCTTAGATCAATCATTTCCATTTCTCATTAAATGGTCAAAACTGGGTGAGCGTCATTGTGCAGTGCGCGTATCTGAGTTCGAGTCAGTCGAAACCGCTCTTACCCTTGCTGGAAAAATTGACTGGGTGTGGGTTGATTGCTTTACTAAGTTCCCACTCAGCGGTGAAGACGCTAAGCGCCTGCAAGATGCCGGCTTCAAACTTTGTCTTGTTTCCCCAGAGTTACAAGGTCGTCCTGCCGAAACCGCAATTCCAGAATTAGCAAAACTACTAGCTGACCGTCAGATAGCAGCAGACGCTATTTGCACCAAGAAACCTGAGATCTGGAAAGACTTTCTATAAATATGCCGACCCTATCTCTCAAGCCAATATTTGGCTACTGCAAAAGCCCCCTCTTCTTGTTTGGGCTTGTTCTGCGCTTAGGACTAATCGTTACCATACTGCCTAATCCCGTTGGTCAGTGGTATGTACCTTTCCTCAATAACAGCATTGCCATATTTAGCTTAGATCCATGGCAAGCATGGTTAAACCAAGGGGGCGCCGCAGTTGCTTTTCCTTATGGCTATGCCATGTGGCTATTCCTATTACCCTTTAGCTTGTTATGCAAGCTTCTCTCGATTCCATTGGCATTTGGATATGGTCTGAGCTTAATAGCAGCTGACTTTGGTCTATTGCTCATTCTACGCAAACTACTGAAGACTAAAGATTGGGTATTGCTAGCCATTTACTGGCTCTCACCCATCAGCCTGATTGCCAGCTATTGCCTTGGGTACAACGACATCATTCCCGTATTTTTATTAATGAGTGCCGTTTACTTGCTGAGAGAGCATAAACTCCTCCTATCAGGAGTCTTCTTGGCTGCAGCCATCTCCGCAAAGCTCAGCATGGCTCTAGGACTAGCCTTCTTCTTAATTTACCTGTTTCATAACGGCAATCTTCGCCAAATTTTGCGGCAATTTGTCATTGGCCTTGCCATAGGTGCCGGTATTTTCTTTCTGCCTTTTTTGTTTTCTCAAGCAGGAATTGGTATCTTGGCTAGTAATCCGGAAGTGGAAAAGATTTATCACCTTTCGATTAGTCTTGTTCGCGATACCGCAGTCTATCTAGTGCCCTTAGCTTATCTCTTGATGCTCTATGCAGCCTGGAGAATTAAGCGCATGAACTTCGAGCTATTTAGTGCGATCTTGGGGATGGCATTTTTATTGGTTGTGCTACTGACTCCAGCATCGCCAGGTTGGTTTATCTGGATACTGCCATTATTAGTGGCCTACCAAGTGAGTGGCGATCGAGCAGCCATCTATATCACCTCGATCTTCTCAATCTTGTACGTATTGAGCGTTTTTTTATTTGTAGGAAGCCAACTTGAGGTGTTCTTGCAAGCATTGGATATGCAAAATATTGTGGGCGATGCACATTTGATCAACACGCGCCTCATTTCACTCACTCATACCGCGCTTGTCGCTACAGGTGTTGTCCTAGCCATTCGCATCTGGCGAGAAACTGTTATTCGGAATGATTTTTTCCGACTCAGCCGTAAGCCCTTTGTCATTGGGGTGGCAGGTGACTCTGGAGCAGGCAAGGATACCTTTGCCAATGCGATTGCAGGCCTTTTTGGATCCCACTCCGTAGCTGCTATCTCAGGGGATGACTATCACCTCTGGGATCGCCATCAACCGATGTGGCAAGTAATGACTCACATTAACCCAGCCGCTAATGATTTAGAAAGTTTTGCCACTAATTTAGTTTCTCTGACCGATGGCAGATCCATTCAGGCATGTCATTACGACCACGATACTGGCAAGATGAGCAGGCCATTTAAGGTCAAGAGCAATGACATCATCATTGCGAGTGGTCTTCATGCTCTCTACTTACCCATCCTGCGTGAATGCTATGACCTCAGTATTTATCTCGATATTGACAAAGATCTGCGGACCTACTTTAAGATACAGCGTGATGTGAATAAACGCGGTTACACCATTGAGCGTGTCTTGGATGCACTAACCAAACGCAAACCCGATTCAGAGAAGTTTATCCATCCGCAGGCTGCTTTTGCCGACCTGATATTCAGCCTGCGCCCCATTCATTCGAGCTCACTGACAAATGCCAGCGAGGCAAACCCTCCTCGCCTCAAATTAGTCGTTAAATCACGCCATGGCTTTAATGAGCTTTCTCTAAAACGAGTGCTCATTGGCGTTTGTGGTCTTCATGTCGATATGAGCACCAATGCCGACGTTTCTGAAGTTGAAATCAGCATTGAGGGCGAGGCAAGCGCCGAAGATACTCGAATGGCAGCACAGTTAATTTGCCCACAAATCTTCGAATTCTTGGATTTGCAGCCTCAGTGGCAAAATGGGGTTCTAGGACTAATGCAGTTAGTAACCCTTTCGCATATCAACCAAGCCCTAACAAGACGATTCATATGATCCATATTGCTAACCAAAGTTGCTTCTTGCGCCTGCCTGATGCCGTGTTATTTGACACAGATAACACCCTCTATCCATACGATCCAGCACACGCAGCAGCACAGCAAGCCGTCAAAGAAAAGGTCATGAATACCTTTTCTATTAGCGGGAAGGATTTTGATGAGGCATTTAGTGAGGCGCGTAAGCAAATTAAGACCCGCTTAGGTCATACCGCATCGTCACATAGCCGCCTTCTCTATTTGCAGCGCATGCTGGAGATCATGGGTTTGGGCTCACAAGTCTTACTTGCTCTAGATTTTGAGCAAACTTATTGGCGAACATTCTTAGCCAATGCCGTTTTATTTGATGATGTCAAAGAGCTCTTAGATGATTTACGGCTTTTAGGCATCCCCACTGCCATTGTTACCGACTTAACTGCACAGATTCAGTTCCGCAAAGTTGTGTACTTTGGTCTGGACCGCTACTTTAATTACATTGTCACCAGTGAAGAAGCTGGTTTTGACAAACCCCATGCAGCTCCTTTTCAGATTGCGCTAGAGAAAATGCAACCCAAAGGCGACTGTATTTGGATGATTGGCGATAATCCTATCAATGATATCCGTGGTGGCAAAGAGAAAATTAATGCAGTAACTCTGCAAAAAATTCATGGGGGGGTTGAGCTTGGGGAAGGCTCTAATGCACCTGATGCCAGCTTTAAACAATTCAAAGAATTACGTCATTTGTTAATTAAATTAAGCGAAGTCAAGTAGACAGTAAAAGCTATGGCGATTAACCATCAAACCATCAACCAAATGTGTGCCGATCTCGGTAAAGACCCATTATTAGTTCAGGGGGCCGGAGGCAACGTTTCATGGAAAGAACATGAAACGCTTTGGATCAAGGGATCTGGAACATGGCTTGCTAATGCTAATGATGAGGATATTTTTGTACCGGTCAATCTGAAACATCTTCATGACGCCCTATTTAACCAAGACTTTGATGCAAAGCCAGAGTTAATTGGCGCACACATACTCAGACCATCAATTGAAACCGTCTTGCATGCCCTCATGCCACATCAAGTAGTGGTGCATTTACATGCAATCAATGCCTTAAGCCATCTAGTCACCCAGAATTGCAGAAAATCCATTCAACAGATTTGTCAAAAATCCTCTATCAACGCTGCTTTTGTTGGTTACCATAAACCTGGTCCTGAACTTGCCCAAGCTATTTATAAAGCTTTACAGAGCACGCCCGAAGCAAATGTTATCTTCTTACAAAACCATGGAGTTGTGATTGGCGCAGGCTCCATTGAGGGCATTTATTCTGTTCTTAATACAATTGATAAAGCTTTAGAGATTCAAGGCGCATCCCCCAGGATAAACCCATCATTCATCACGAACGCCTCACCAATTACGGACTACATTCCATTTGCCGATAATGAAGTGCAGGCGCTAGCTTGTGATCCACGCCTATTTAAACGGCTGCATCAAGACTGGGTCTTATTTCCAGACCATGCGGTTTTTTTGGGCCCTAATGCGAACACTTACTCTTCTTGGGAGAGCTTTCAAAATCAGGAATTCGGAGAAGCTCCAGAACTTATTTTTATTGAAAATGTCGGCGTCTTTGCCAAGCCTGAGTTTAATCAAGCCAAAACAGCTCAATTACGCTGTTATTTTGATGTCATCAGCCGTGTAAATCCTGATGTTCGCCTAGAGCCACTTAGTGAGAGTGCCATACATGCGCTACTCAATTGGGATGCTGAAAAACTGCGCCAGCAGATGTCCAAGAAATAATAAATACTAAAAAATGAATGCCTAGAAAAATATTTACTTCAACAAGCTACGCCTTACATAAACATAGATGTGACTAGGGCAGTAACCTTCAGAGCAAGTATCGCCCGTTGATGTCGTCGGAGACACAAAACCACGCTCACGCATTGTTTGATAGTGGGAATTCTTTTGGAGACGAGTAAGGAACTCATCAAAATTTGCCTGTCCATGAGCATCTTGCAGAAGAATGACATCAAACTTGTTATCGTCAATATCCTGATCAATTAACTTGATTTCTTTTGGGAACAAGGAAATCTTAGTGTGGTACCAAAGTGGATAATGCAAAGGTGGCGCGCTACCTAGCTCTGCATAAATAGGTGTTAACTCACTAATATTTAACACCTTTAAAGAGATGTTTGGATTGGCTTTGGCGATTTGTTGCAGTTTCTCAATCATCACTACAGAGTCATCTGACCCCATTACATTTTTAAAGTAAGGCATAGATTCTGGGTAAGCCTGAACCGGTCTAGTGACATAAACATGCCTAAAAGAAAATGGCTCTGCTTTTGCCAGTACAGTGGTCTGCACTAGGCGATACATATACTTCGCCGGAAAGGCAATGCAGGTCAGCACAGCTAATAAAAGCAATGCTGATAACCATTTTTTCTGAACAAGCTGCCTATCTCCAACAGTTTGTACAAGTAGAGGTAAAAATAAGAAGAAAAAGAAGGCTGTATAGTCCAAGCCGCTAGTGCTCGAGACGATAAAAGCGCAAGCGAAGAAAATGCCCGCAAACAATAAGTCTATTCGATTAGTGCGATAAGAAAAATAAAAGGCAATGCATGCAGGTAAAAATAAATTGAAATGATCAGCAAAATCCCAAATATGAACCTTGCGAATTTCATGGGGAGGCTGACCATAATTGAACCAATAGAAAAACTGAGCGCTATCAACAAAATAAATTAGAGTCACTATCGGTGAAGCAAAAAATGATAAAAACAGAGTGATCGATACTAAAATTGATTTGATCTGCTGCACATCTCTGAGAGCGGAAAGTTGGAATACGATCTTGCGATAAGAATCACTTTTCTGAGATTGCGTTAATAAAATTACTAAAGAACCAAGGCAGAGATTCATCACCCCATAATCCTGCTTAGCCAGAAAACATATTCCAGCCATCAAGCCTGCCGCTATGATCGCCCAGTATCCTGCGCCAAATAATAAAACCATGGATGTTAAAAAGCATAAGAAAGCACCTGAGTTGTACCAAGGATGCGATAAAAATACTAAATAAAGAAATGAAAAGCAGGCAATGGCCTTATTAATATTGACCTGCGAGAATTTCAAGCGCCTAAGTAATTGATAGGCCAGGAAAAGTAGTATTGCGTTCTCAAACATCTGTGAGAGCTGCATCACAAACCAGCTCGGTGAGAATAGTTTGAAGAAAAGCGCAGGGATTAGGAAGGATGCGGGCCCGACCGGAGTACCAAAATCAGTAAATGGAATTTGGCCTAAAGAAAGTCTATAAGCTCCTTCCCAAAGAATGGAGTAGTCCCTAAATAACAGAAAGTGTCTTTGGTAGAAAAAGAAACTAATCAGCGCAAAACAAATGACTATGAAGTAGTCATTTCTGATGGCAAATATTGGCTTAAGCTTAAAAAACAAAATATATGCTCACGAAAATTACGACTTAGCAGGATTCAAAAAATCTGCGTAGGCCAATAACAATCCATTTTGAAGTTGAGTCTTTGCTTGCCAGCCTAGCTGATTTAACCGACTAGAGTCTATCCACTTGCGCGAAGCACCATCGGGCTTGCTAGGATCAAAACTAATTTCTCCTTGATAGCCTACTGCATTTGCAACTTCAGTCGAAAGTTCTTCGATGGTAATGTCCGATCCGTACCCTACATTGATATGACTTTCCATTGGTGATATATGTTGATCATAGATTACCCTGTCTAGCTCCATTACAAATACAGACGCAGCAGCCATGTCATCAACATATAAAAATTCTCGTCTTGGGGTGCCCGTACCCCAAATTACTACCTCGGGAGCACTACTTACTTTAGCCTCATGAAATCTTCTAATCAGCGCTGGAATAACATGGCTATTTTCTAGGTGGTAATTATCGCCTGGACCATAAAGATTGGTAGGCATAACAGAGCGATAGTCCACCCCATGGGATTGGCCATATTGGCGGTTATAGCTTTCGCACATCTTGATACCGGCAATCTTGGCAATCGCATAAGGCTCATTTGTTGACTCAAGCTTTCCAGTCAATAGCGCATCTTCACTCATTGGCTGAGAAGCTAGCTTAGGATAAATACAGCTTGAGCCAAGAAATAACAACTTCTTAACATCATGGGCAAAAGCTTGATGAATCACATTATTTTGAACCATCAAATTGTCATAAATAAATTCTGCTGGATAAGTATTATTTGCATGAATTCCACCTACTCTGGCAGCTGCCAAGTAGACTTGATCAGGCTTTTCTTGTTCAAAAAAAGATTTGACTATAGCTTGGTTTGTAAGGTCCATCTCTGCATGAGTGCGAGTGACGATATTGGTATAACCCTTCGCCTGCAGATGGCGTATGATCGCGGAGCCAACCATACCCCGGTGACCAGCAACGTAAATCTTTTGTTTTAAATCCAAAGGCATTGAATTAATTCTCTTTCCCTACCGACACTGAATAGCCATGCTTTTCAAGTAGAGCATGTTGTTTGGCTTGCTCAAGATCATTGGCTACCATCTCGACAATCATTTGATCTAGGGTAATTTCTGGAACCCAACCGAGTTTGGTTTTGGCTTTGGTGGGATCGCCTAAGAGGGTTTCTACTTCTGTAGGACGGTAGTAGCGTGGATCGATTTGGACAATTACATCTCCCACCTTGAGAGCTGGAGCTTTATCACCTTCAATGCTAGCGACGATCGCTTTTTCATTCTCAGCGGTGCCTTCAAACTTCAAGTTAATACCCAATTGCTTAGCGCTACGGATAATAAATTCACGCACAGTGAACTGTACACCTGTTGCAATCACAAAATCCTCCGGCACTTCTTGTTGCAGCATCAACCACTGCATACGTACGTAGTCTTTAGCATGACCCCAGTCACGCAGGGCATCGATGTTGCCCATAAATAGGCATTTCTCAAGACCTTGGGCAATATTGGCCAGGCCGCGTGTTACCTTACGCGTTACAAAGGTTTCACCACGGCGCTTAGATTCATGGTTAAAGAGGATGCCGTTACACGCATACATGCCATAAGCTTCTCGATAGTTCACAGTAATCCAATAGGCGTACATCTTAGCTACGGCATAAGGGCTTCTTGGATAAAAAGGTGTAGTTTCCTTTTGCGGAATTTCTTGTACCAAGCCATAGAGTTCGGAAGTCGATGCTTGGTAAAAACGGGTCTTTTTCTCAAGACCTAATATGCGGATAGCCTCCAACATGCGTAGTGGACCCATAGCATCAACATCCGCCGTGTACTCAGGAGACTCAAAAGAAACGGCTACGTGTGACTGAGCGCCAAGGTTATAAATCTCATCAGGCTGGCACTCTTGAATGATGCGTACTAAGTTACTTGTATCCGTTAAATCACCATAGTGAAGAATCAAATCAGGGTGATTAACATGTGGGTCTTGATAGAGGTGGTCAATACGCTCGGTATTAAAAGAAGAAGCACGGCGCTTAATACCATGAACAATGTAACCCTTCTCCAATAAAAACTCGGCAAGGTAAGAACCATCTTGGCCAGTGATACCAGTAATGAGGGCGATTTTTTGATTATTTTTCATATTGATTCTTACTGAATGTGATTTAGCTAATTAACTTGTGTATAGGTTGATTATAAAGATTGGTACATTCTCTTAACGACCTCAATACCCTGGGTTGAAGCCTTCCAGGCCAGTATCTGATTTGCCTTAACCGGATCAGCCCTACCAATAGCTAGGTCTGTAGGGCGGAACAAGCTAAGGTCCTGAACGACGCAATCTTTCCAATTGAGGCTTGCTTGCTCAAACGCTACTTTCACAAATTCTTCTAGAGTAATAGTAGTACCAGTAGCAATGACAAAGTCTTGCGGCTTGTCTTGTTGCAACATCAACCACATGGCTTGAACATACTCAGGCGCCCAACCCCAATCTCTTGCGATATCTAAGCGACCCAGTTTTAACTTTTCTGAACTACCTTCGGATATGCGCTTGACTGCTCGAATAATTTTCTGAGTCACAAAGCGCTCTGGGCGCAAGGGAGATTCATGATTAAACAGAATGCCTGTACACGCGAATAAGCCATAAGCATCACGATAGTTATTTACCAACCAATAAGCCGATGTTTTGGCAACTGCATAAGGGCTCATGGGATAAAACGGTGTTGCCTCATTTGCTGGCTCACCATGCGTATCACCAAAACACTCACCTGAACCTGCGTGATAAATTTTGATTGCCTTATCCATCATGCGGCAACCCTCCAAGATGTTGAGGGTGCCCAAGGTAATACTCTGAATGGTTTCAGCCGGTTGCTCAAAAGATAAGCCTACGGATGACTGGCCCGCTAGATAATAAATCTCGTCTGGATTACTTTTTCTTAAGGCCACCAAGACACTGCGGAAATCTTCCGGAACCATCGAGATATAAGCAATTTGATCTTTGATGTCTAGGCTTTGGAGATTCGAGAATGATGAGCCCTGCACATCCCTAGAAGTACCAAAAACTGCGTAGCCTTTATCCAAAAGCAACTGAGCCAAGTAACTTCCATCTTGACCGCTAACTCCACAAATTAAGGCGGTACGTTTTGCTTGCTTGATTTCATCACCCATTATTTGGAGCGTCCATAGTTATCTTCAAAACGCACAATATCATCCTCACCCAAATAACTACCGGACTGAACTTCAATAATCTCTAAAGGGGTTTTACCAGGATTTGCTAAGCGATGGGTTTGCCCCTGTGGAATATACGTACTTTGATTTTCAGTAAGCATAATCACTTTGTCACCATTAGTAATCTCTGCGGTACCTTTAACCACAATCCAATGCTCGGCACGATGGTGGTGCATTTGTAATGACAGGCTTGCCCCAGGCTTTACCTGAATGCGCTTTACCTTAAAGCGCTCGCCTTCATCCACGCTGTCATACCAACCCCAAGGTCTAACAACCTTGCGATGAAGATTTTTTTCTTCACGCTTTTGTTGCTCCAATTGATTGACGATACTTTTAACATCTTGACTATTGGCCCTGTCAGCAACTAAGACTGCATCAGCAGTTTCAATGATGACCAAGTTATCAATACCTACAGTACCTACCAAGCGACTGCTTGCATGTACCAATGAGTTATTGGTATTACTCAACAAAGTATCGCCACTGGTAACATTACCGCGTTCATCTTTTTTACCTACTTGCCACACTGCATCCCAGGCACCCAAATCATTCCAGCCCGCATTGAGTTCCACCATCTTGACCTGAAATTGACTGCCCGAACATTTTTCAATCACAGCGTAGTCAATCGACTCACTTGGAATGGATTTAAATATCTCTTTATCGGGGCGAATAAATTCTGTATCACCGACTTGATCGATAGCTCTTGCTACCCATGCAGTTTCGGTAGCACCATAGATATCGAGGCGAAATTCTTTCAGGGCAGCGAGCCAAGTGCTGGCTCGCAAAACAAACATGCCACTATTCCAAAAGTAATTGCCATTATCAACATAGGATTGAGCAGTCTGAGCATTGGGCTTCTCGGCAAACTGCTCTACGGCAAATTCACCATGGGCACCTTGAGCGCCACCTTTCTTAATATAGCCATAACCCGTCTCTGGCGCAGTTGGTGTTATGCCCAAGATTGCAATTGTGTTTTTACTGTCATCGACTGCAACAACACTGACGCAGTCCTGCAAGGCCTTGGTAAACGCTGCGCCATTTTGAATGGTTTGATCAGCAGGCGTAATCACCAGAATAGGATCCGATCCAGTACTAGTTAGCACTTGTTTGCTTTCAGCGCCCTGCCCGTTCGCACATAACGCAGCTAAGGTAAGTGCTGGAGCAGTATTGCGGCCAATGGGCTCGAGCAAAAGTGCTGCTTGAACTTGTGGCAATTCACGCAATTGATCAGTGACTAAAAAGCGATGCTCTTCATTCGTCACAATCAGCGTTTTGCCAACTTTAATGCCAGAGGAATTCTTGTTCGCTCCAAGCGTATTTAATCGCTCTACCGCCTGCTGAAATAAACTCTTTGCCGAATCATCCCCTGACAGCAGTAAAAACTGCTTTGGAAAGCCTGATCGGGATAGTGGCCAAAGGCGCGTACCAGAGCCTCCGCACAGGATGACTGGAATGACCGGTATAGCTGGATTGGCAGAACTTGTGTTGGTCATGAGCTGAACGGGTTAAGCCTTTATTCTTTTTGTAAATAAAACATGATTTTATAGGCTTTATGAGCTCAATCCGGACTTATTGGGGTAGCGTTTACCAGTCAGATTGCTGCAAAGCGCCCCAGCCATGACCAGCAATATCGAGTAGACCATAACTGAGAAAAAAACATATCGGTAATGCATCACATGACCTAGCACCACAATCAAAGCTACCGCTGCAGCTGGTGGGTGCAGGCAACGCAATATAAACATTCCCAAAATAGATAGGCTGGCAGCCAAGGGTATTGCTAATAAGGGCTCACCAACTAAGTGAATTATTGCGATACCAATTAAGGCAGAGACTGTATTACCTGCTATTACAGCTCAGGGCTGTGCCATATGGTTTCCCGGTATGGCAAGGACCAATAAGGCGCTTGCCCTTAGATAGACCATTAGCCACTCACAAGCCCGCCAGCTCAACAAAGAACTTGGCGGTAGTGAGCACTAACATTAAGCCAATAAAAGCCCCTAGAACTGATCGAATTCTCTCAATCCAGGGTACATACGGCCGATCACCGCCCAACCAAAATGAATAATACTTGAGCAGGCTCTTGTATTGATGTCTCATGCTTTTTCTATTGATATTCGTTAGCAATCATAAACCTGCATTGAATTGGGTCAAATCCGCGCACCCAATAAAAAAGGCTGCCGAAGCAGCCTTTCAATCACATTAATGCAAATGAAGTATCAAGCCTTCTTAGCGTAAGCAGAGCACCAACCTTTACCAGCAACTTGCTTGCCAGCAAACAATGAGCAGCCACCAGCAGCAGCATCAGCCTTGCCTTGGAATAAAGCGCAATTGGTACATACTTGCCCAGCAGCGTATTTAGGGTACTTAGCCTTGTCTACTTTAGAGGCATCCGCTTTATAGCCCAGCGCAGAAGCTTGTGGATCTGTCTCAGCGACCATGGCTTGAGCTTGCACATTGCCATTCAAGGCCAATGTGCAAGCACCGGCGGCGGACAAAATCATAAATTGGCGACGACTATTTTTCATATGAACTCCAGAAGTTAAGTAGAACAAAATTTGTATCTGCATGGATCATAGAGCAGAAGAAATGAGTTCACCATTGCGCACACAAGTTGTTGATTTATATAAATTTTTACTTGAGAATTGTTCTCAAAGAAGAAAATGCCGAATTACCCTAAATCTATAGGCAATGGTGATTGCAGATTAATACCAACCCTTCATATTCATGCAGCCGATTCGTTGCTTGATGTGCACCCCCGACCCAGATTCGGGGTAAGACTGCGCACAATCAATGGCATCTCGCTGAAATGTCGCTTTATTGTTTTTAGCAGGGTCTCGATTTACGTCGGGATACAGAGTGCATCCAAACAAAGTAACAGCAATCAAGAAACTGGCTGCGACCCTCATATACTGACCCTATCTTCTCTCAAGGAGTGATAAAAACTCTCTACGCAAATTAGGATCTTTTAAGAAGGCTCCCCGCATCACGCTATTGACCATCTTCGAATCGCGATCTTTTACGCCCCGCCACTGCATACAAAAATGGTCTGCATCCATGACGATCGCCACACCAACGGGCTTGATTTTTTTCTCGAGCATATCAGCCAACTCCACCACCGCCTCTTCCTGAATTTGTGGGCGACACATCACCCATTCAGTTAAGCGTGAGTACTTCGATAAACCAATGAGAGCGGATTCCTTGCTGGGCAAGACACCAATCCAAATGCGGCCCATGATAGGGCATAAGTGATGAGAGCAAGCGCTACGTACGGTAATCGGCCCAATAATCATTAGCTCATTTAAGCGACTAATGTTAGGAAATTTAGTTAAGGCGGGTTGCTCAACATAACGGCCATTAAAGACTTCTTTAACAAACATTTTTGCAACACGTTGACTGGTATTTTTTGTATTGTGGTCACTATCAGTATCAATGACTAAGCTCTCCAATACAGCTTGCATTTTTTCTGCGACCTCATCTATCAAGCCCTCGAGTTCACCAGGCTTGATGAAAGCAGAGATATTGTCATTCGCATGAAAGCGTGCTTTTTGGGCTTCGATACGTCGACGAATAACAAGGGATAACGGTAAGCCGGTATCACTCTTGTCTAATATGGCAGTTTTAACAGGCTTGATATTGGGAGATTTTTTAACGGCAGCATTAGGGGCAGCCTTCACAGGAATTTTTCTAGTTGCCATAAATATTGCTATCTCGATAATTTTCTTAGATCTGAAGGAAGATTGACACTACACAAGCCAATCCAAGGAGCCAAATGACCGATCTAGTGGTGGGCCAATTTGCAACATAGCAAATCAAATAGGCAATGCGTGCTAACACAAATCCCATTGCCAATAAATCAACCCTGTTTTGTGGTGCATGAGTTATAGACGCGATGATCACCGCAGCAAAGAATAAGGGAAGAGACTCAAAGAGATTTGCTTGAGCAGCATTAGCGCGCGCCCGAAAGCCCGTCTGCTGAGCTAGCCATTGTCTCGGCATGCCGTTGTCGTAACCCTCAAATCCTTTTTTGGCAATCCCAGCTGCTACGATCGGAAATAAGCCCATAAATAGAACGCACCAATAGGCGATAGTCATATTTTTCCTTTAGATAACTACTCTGCTTCAGCTTTTTTCTTCGAACCAATACGTGACTCGGTGCCATTCATCAGATTTTGGATATTACTGCGATGGCGCCAAATCAACAGCGCACACACTAATGCCAAGGCAAGCGCCATTGGCTGAAGACCAAACAGAAATATAAAGTAGATGGGGCCAAATACAGCAGCAGCTAGTGCAGCAAGTGAGGAGTAACGCATGAATGTCGCCACAATAATCCAAGTGCCCAAGGTGGCTAAACCTAAAATCCAGTTAATACCAAACAAAATACCGCAGGCTGTAGCAACACCCTTGCCCCCTTTAAAGCCATGGAAGATTGGGAATAAATGGCCAAAGAAAACCGCAACCACTACCCCGCACAAGAACCAAGAATTAAGTGTTGATGATAGTGACGCATCACCCAAGAGGATTCGTGCCAACATCACAGCAAAGTAGCCTTTCAGAGCATCGCCAATTAAAGTAAGTACTGCTGCCAGCTTGTTACCGGTTCTGAGTACATTGGTGGCACCGGGATTACCTGAACCGTAAGAATGGGGGTCAGGTAAGTGCATGCACTTACTCACCACCACAGCAAATGAAATAGAGCCTATGAGGTAGGCCGCAGGAATAACTAGAAGTTCTAGGGGGTAATTCATAGCGCTATCTTAACCACTTCCCCAAATTGCACATTATGCGGATCCAATTAATTAGAAAGTTTGCCCAGAACTTAACCGCGAGGATGGTGCTGCTGATGAATCGATTTGAGGCGCTCCCTGGCGACGTGGGTATAAATCTGAGTGGTGGAGATATCAGCATGCCCTAAAAGTAGCTGCACAACCCTTAAATCAGCGCCATGGTTAAGTAAATGGGTAGCAAAAGCATGGCGTAGAGTATGCGGGGATAGAGCTACAGGAATATTTGCAATTACTGCGTAGCGCTTAATCAGCGCCCAAAAAGCTTGGCGAGTCAGGCCTGTGCCAGTATGACGCCCAATGAAGACCGCGTCAGACGTCTTACCTTCTAGTAATGGTGTTCTGGCATCCTGTAGATAGCGACCTAACCATTGCCCCGCCTCTCCTCCAAATGGCACTATTCGCTCTTTGCCGCCCTTGCCATTGACCACCCGAATAACACCTTCATTTAATCCAAGAGCGACCGTCTTTAAAGAAACGATTTCCGAAACACGCAAGCCGCTGGCATACATTAATTCCAACATCGTGCGATCCCGCAATCCTAGCGAAGTCTCCACATCAGGAGCATTGAGCAAGGCAGTAACTTGATCTTCACTTAAGGTCTTGGGGAAACGCAATGCTTGCTTGGCAGCGCGTAAACCAATGCAAGGATCACTTTTAACTAAATTCATGCGCAGGGCATGGCGATAAAAGCGTTTAAACACAGTCAGCCTACGATTGGCCGTTGTTGCCTTATCAGCACGTCTATGCGCAATATAAGCAGTGAGATCTTTTTCAGTAACGCAGTAGAGATCTATTCCAGAATCCTGTTGAAGCCACTGGGCTAAGAGCAATAAATCTCGGCGATAGGCGGACAAACTATTTTGTGCCAAGCCATCCTCCAACCAACAAGCATCACAAAAGCGCTCAATGGCTTCTTGGCTTGCCGGGTGAATAGCTGGCACAGCTACATTAGTCACGGAAGTTATTAAAGCCTAATGGCGCCTCGCTGACTTCTTTCTTAAGTAATGCCATCGTTTCCTGCAGGTCATCACGCTTGGTGCCTGTTACGCGAACTGCATCACCCTGAATACTGGCCTGAACTTTAATCTTGCTGTCTTTAATAATGCGGACTACTTTTTTAGCCAACTCTGAAGTAATCCCTTTTTGGATTTTCATGGTTTGCTTACGCTTATCACTACCAATAGTCTCTTTTTTATCATCCCTCAGATAACGCACATCCACATTGCGCTTAGCCATCTTGCCAAAGAGCACATCGCGAACCTGGCCTAATTTGAAATCATCATCGCCAAACAGAATGAGAGTCTCGTCTTTTTGCTCAACACGGCTATCAGAGCCCTTAAAGTCAAAGCGATTAGTGATTTCTTTATTAGATTGCTCGATTGCGTTTTTCAACTCAATCATGTCAGGCTCACAAACTACGTCAAATGAGGGCATCTCAAACTCCTTAAATATGCTTGGTAATCTATTCTGTAAATTCAGTGTTACTTTTCAAGTTTTTCCATAAATTACAAACAGAAACTCGAACACGAATAAGATTGTGGCATGAACTCCGCAAAAAATGCGCCTCAAGTAGCAAAATTGACCCCCAATATAGGGCTCAAGCACCGGAATAGCTTTGGCCTGGATTCAATAGCGGAATTGGCATGCGAGATTAGCTCTGTAGATCAATTGCCACCACTGATGCAAGAGTTGCGTGATCGGAAACTGGCCTGGCGTGTATTGGGCGGTGGCAGCAACGTGGTCCTTCCTGATTCTTTGCCTGGAGCAACACTACTTATTAATATTCTCGGTCAAGAGCTTGTTAAATCAGATGATGCCAACTCATGGCTCGAGGTCGGTGCTGGTGTTAATTGGCATGAATTAGTTGCCTGGACTCTAGAACACAATCTCCCAGGGCTTGAAAACCTCGCACTTATACCGGGAACCGTTGGTGCAGCCCCAATTCAAAATATTGGAGCCTACGGCGTTGAAGTCGAAGAATACATCGATAGCATCGAGGCATTTGATTCTACAACCCATGCCTTTGTCACTCTCCCAAAAGAGGCATGCCAGTTTACCTATCGCGATAGCTACTTCAAGCAAAATCCCAATCGATTCATCGTGACAAAGATCGTCTTTAAAATCCCTAAAGCTTGGCAAGCGAGATTGCAGTATGCTGATCTGGCAAAGCAATTTGCCAACACAAACTCCACCCCAAGCGCTAAGCAAATTTTTGAAGCGGTGTGTGCCATTC
>Ga0164295_10000118_pt1 | contig 65362 bp, 96 predicted proteins | sample GEODES006metaG_FD_111798 | JGI IMG/M metagenome (GOLD analysis project Ga0164295, IMG submission 111798) | Oligotrophic lake water microbial communities from Sparkling Lake, Wisconsin, USA - GEODES006 metaG | ecosystem: Environmental > Aquatic > Freshwater > Lake | place: USA: Sparkling Lake...
GTGCTGGTTACTAGAGAGGCTTTAAAATGATACAGAATGCTATGCTTATATCATTATTAACTTTATCTGTTTCTTTTATAGTTGCATACTCAGTTCTTTTAAAAAAGTTTATTAAGGCAAAGAATGTAATGGCTAAATTAGTTTTTGATAATTTTACATTAGAAAAATTAATTGAGTTGCAAAATGACAAAGACTTAAAAACAAATGAAAGCGTTCATAAAGAAAACTTTCTTAAGTTTATTAGTGAATCAAGAGACTGGGCATTTGGATACATTGAAGAAGTCCAGGGTGGTTTATCTAAGTTTATAAATGAACTAGAACCTGAGATCAATTACTTTAAAGAGTATGGCGACATTGGATCAATGGCTCCAAACTATTACTCAATGAAAAAATTTGTAGAAGAATATGAAAAATTAAAAATGCTTTTACCTACAGAAGAGGTTCATAAATGAAAGATGTTATCTTATCAACGCTAACAGGTTTTGGATGCGGTGTCGTGTTCGCAGCATTCAAATTGCCAGTACCAGCACCACCAGTTTTTGCGGGAGTCGCAGGAATTATTGGTCTATGGATTGGCTTCACATTACTAACACGAGTTATATCCTAGGAGGAATAATATGAATACAGAACAACTAAAGGCAATGCTAGCATCATACGGAAGATCAGTACTTGCATCAGGTCTAGCACTCTACATGGCTGGCGTAACAGATCCAAAGGATCTATGGACAGCACTTGTTGCTGCTATCGCACCAGTAGCAATCAGAGCAATTAACCCTAACGACAAGGCGTTTGGCGTATTGCCAGATGCTAAGGAAGTAGAGAAGGCTCTAAAGTCTGCTAAGGCACCAGTACGCAAGAAGGCTGCTCCAAAGAAGGCAGCACCAAAGAAGTAATTCTTTAGGGAGGGATATGTCTACTCAGGCTATCCCTCTCTTTCTTTTATCACTATGACATACCTATACCAAAACCAAATAAAGCCAAAGTCTAAGACTGCACTCATTATGTGTACGTACATTAGACTTGAGAACATGCCTAAAATTATTCAAAGACTTCAAAACCAGACCAATAAACAGTTTGACTTCTATATATCTAATAACTGTGAAAATAAAGACAACAAACTCATAGGTTATTTTAATAAGTACGGAGAAGACTTTGGAACAAATGTATTTATTAAAAATTATGAAAACAAGTATAAACAGTTCTCAAGGTTTCACCTTGCTAGGGACTTGGCAAAAGAAGGCTACGAAAAAATAATATTTGTAGATGATGATGAAGCCTTACCATCAATATTTATTCAAGACTGCTACGATCAGTACGATCAAAAATATATTAAATCTTTTTACGCTCACAATATTCAAGATGATTACTGGAGAAAGATTAGACTTACCAGAGGCGAGATAGGTAACTATGCTGGCACAGGAGGATTGATTTGTTCTGCTCAAGTTTTCTTAGAGGATAAACTGTTTGAGTGCCCAGAAGAATACTACATCATTGATGACCTCTGGTTTTCTTATTACATTTTAAAGCACACTCAATATCAAATAACTTTATTAGACACAAACATTCAGTTCATTAAAGATGATAAGGGTACATTTGTTAATCTAAAAGATCTTAAAAGAAGTTTTTCAACTGATTACATTCTGAATAACATCTAAGTATTTATCTCTTAGCATATTCATATCAAAATGTTGCAACGCTAATTCATAGGCTTTTTTCTTTTGATCTTCTTTGTCATTGCTCTCAACATAACTATCAATTAAATTGGCTAACTTCTTTGAGTTGGCCTCATAAACATCAAGCCACATACGTGTCATAAGTTTATCAATCTTAGTAGACTCTACAAGCCACTCTTGTGGAAGAATAAAATTATTTGGGGATACATCTGTCATAAATACTGGCAGACCACTCATCAAAGATTCATTCATTGGCAAGCATAGCCCCGCATACCTTCTTGGAAGAACCATAGCGTCAAACCCATCATAAAGGTTTACACTGCTCTCGGTGTTTGATATATCTAGGGTAAGTCTAGGATCTCTGCAGTCTGTCTCTATTGGGGTTTGACTCTTAATTACTAACTCAAAATTGGCGGTAGAGTATTGAAGCATATCTATAACAGTACTAGTACCGTTTCTATCTTTAGATGCAAACTTTCCAGCAATATGAAGTATTCTATTGTGGGTTTTTGATATATTGTTTTCTCTAGTTACCGCAAAATCATCAGGATTTATTGGAGGAGGAAGGTAAGCAATTTTTGTTTGATCTCCAAGAACATCTATTACATGATCAATATTCCAAACACTAGGGGAAAGTAACATGCTTGGTATTCTTTGGTCAGGATCTTTTATTAAGTCTAAGAACTCATAGTTGTATTGACTAATTGTTTTAATATTTCTTTTTTCTGCGAGGGGTAAGAATAAATTACTATAAAAAGACTCACAAGTAAACACAACGTCAAGACCATCAAGGAATTCCACTATCTCTTCCCTTGATGCAAAGCCTCTTTGGGTTGTAATGCAAGGATAACCCGCATACCATTCAGGATGTTGCTTGTTTTCATTAAAGGGTCTTGAGTCTATAAGAAGAATCTTCTCTGGTTTAAGCATGTTGACAATGTTTCTGGTTTGATTACCTAGCCCAGTGTTATCAGATCTTGCAATGATTCCTAGTCTCATTCAGTATAGCCCCAGGCTTCATCATCTATTGTAAATTTTTGTGTACCCTTGCGACCATCTAAATGATATGAACGTTTGATGTTTCCTTTTGGATGATATATCCAAAGTTTATGTGTATCCCAACCGTCTTGATTAAAAATATTGTAAGGTAAAATGTCATCTTGAACCTTACCGTGAAATCTATCTTCAATAAAACTTTTTGGTTCACAGAAAGGTAAGACAACATCTTTATAATATTTAACAGTACTTAGATGAGGCCTTTGACTCCATTGAGATGTTTTCATAAAGCCATCTTCAAGCCCAAGCATCAAGTGCTTATGTGGCTCTGGTATAAATGCTTCAAAGTGAAACCTAATAGTATTAGCCTTTTCATATTCAAGCATATCTAAACACTTTTGCCAATCAATTTCACATTCTGGAGTAAGTGGTGCATCTCCTTCAACATAAAGTATTACCGCAGTATCAATAATATCAATTGTTTTTTTCATCATTGTTGTTTGGTGGCTATGCTCATCAAAAATTATTGGTAAAACATTTTTCCATTGATGCAAACATTTCCACAGAACTCTATTTTTATATTCATCGTAATTTGTTTTGTGGGATAAGCGCTCTTCACGCAGACCATCCATTTGCAAGATAATCTCATTGTTAGGGAAGTGTGCCCTTATTGTGGAAATTGTCTCATCAATGATTGCAGTATCTGGGTGGCTTGGCAGAACAGAGGTAGCAACAATAATAGTTACATCATTTTTATTCATACAGATCCCTCATTACTTTAATAGAGAAGTCTCTTTTATATTTAATCCACCAACACACAACTTGATGCATATTGTTAGGATAATTATTAATAAGATTAGGAAGGATTTCTTCTAGTTGGTTCCAGTCTGTAACTTTTTCAATTGGAATTCCTGCAGGGTAAACATAGTTAAAATAATCATTCATTTCACCCTTAGAATCAATGAGATCCCCAATAGGCAAAGCCAACATTTCAATAGCCTCAAAGAACCTAAAGGTATCTATTACTTGGGCACCAGCAGGGGCTGGAGCAACCTTAGCCTTTGATAGAGTCCTGTAGTACTCTTTAGGCTGCTCGCCCTGTGCAAAGCCCTCTGTGGGCTTATAAAGGGCATTAGGAAGGTTTGGCATGACTTTAGATAACTGTTTTCTACGCTGATGAGTTATCTGCCCACCAAAATAAATATCATATTCTTTAACAGGATAATCAGGCAAGTTAGACTTTAGGTGCTGAGGTGGACCAATAAAAAATTTATTATATTTTTCATGCTTTTTGTGTACATAGTGAATCCAAATAGATATATTTGGGTGATCAATTTTATCTACATTAAAAAACCCACATTCATCACCAGTAATAAATAGAACAACCCTATCAAGGTTTTTTAATTGTTTGGATATTGCATCTTCTTTTCCAGCATTACCTTGTCCAGGAATAACAACAAACCCACGATCTGCTTTTGGTATTTCTTTTACAACTATCTGACTAACATTATTTTTTTCAAATGTTTCTTTAAGTAATCCATAGTCCCATTTGCCATCCGCAGCATCAAGCGGATCAATAGAATATATGTATGCATTAGTCATTTTGTAGCCCTAACAAACATCCACTCAGGATGCATATGATCTGTAAAGATTAAGTTTTTAAATCCTGCACTACTCAGCATTTTTTCAATTTCAAACCTTGATGTTTGATAAGAGTATGGAGAGTTCTCTTCCCCAACAACAAACTGAAAGAATAAAATACCATCAACTTTTAATTTTTCATAAGCAAGTTTTATGTAGTTAATCTTTTCTTGGTGTTCAATATGTTGAAAGACTAACATTGAATATACAAGATCAAGGTTGTCTGCAAGTTCTTGATACTTTATATTATCTCTTTTAGGTGCAAGGTTTATCATTTCATCAGATATGTCTATCCCATAAAAGTTACACTCTTTGTGCATATCTGCAAAAGGAACTAACAGTCTGCCTATTCCGCAACCAATTTCTAAAACACTATTCCATTCGTGATTATTATTTTTTATAAGATCCAAAAATGTTTCCGTAGTTGCCCACTCGTCTGCAATATACTTATACCTTACATCTGGATCTTTAGCAGCGTTATCCCAAAAAGTTTTAGCATGATTCATAATAAAGATGCACCTCATGCTGATAGTCTAAAATTATTTCAGTATATCCTAATCCCTTGATCCATTGTCTAAGATTATATAAAGATTCATCCCATTGCTGTAACATAAACTCAGGGTGTCCAGATAGCCAGATCTTTGGTTTGTACTCTCTAAGCACCTTCTCTGCACCTCCTAGCACCCTCCATTCACTACCCTCTACGTCCAATGAAATAGCGGTAGGTGGCTTAATTCCATGATCATATACACAAGAATCTATAGTAATTTGCCCATAGGTATCTCCTTCAAGATACAACTCTTTAAATCCATGTGCTGCTTCAATAACATCGTTAACCTCTGGGGGCCATTCATTATAATAAATTCTTGCAAGATCATTTATCTTATCAGAAGCAAACCCAGGAATACATACCATAGGAAGTTCTAGGTTGTTTGCAGTCCATGTTGCAGGAAAGTGCGACCAAACTTTAGGATTTGGCTCAAACAACACCACCTCTGCTCCCCACATTTGACACAGCGCTGGAAACTCTCCTTCTTCAGCACCAACGTAGTAAACAACATCTCCAGTACTAATGTTCTCAGACATATGCTTTAGTCTTGGTTTTTCCCAGCCATGTGGCTGATACCAGTCTGGTCTATCTGCACGGTGCTTAGGCAAGATCATTTCAAACTCTCCGTTTAAAACTGCTTTAACCATTTCTGTCATTTTTTTAGCCATTCCATTAGTGATACCTTTGGTATCCATCCAGTTAAATCTTTAAATTTTTGATTTGATGCAAGAGTTTCTTGAACCTCTCCAACTCTTGACGGGATAAACTTAATATCATTTGAAATCATATTAGCAATATCAATTATAGAGTAGTTACTTCCATACCCAATGTTATATACCTCACCAAAACCATGACTTGCTTCAGATGCAAGTATGTTTGCTTCTATAACATCATCTATGTGCGTAAAATCTCTACGCTGAGATCCATCACCAACTACTGTTAGTGGCTTTCCTTCGTGGCATTGTTTTAAAAATAGTCCTATTACTGGCGCATACTGACCTTTAAGTGGCTGCCTATCTCCATAAACATTAAAATATCTAAGGGATATAGTCTCAAGACCATAAAGATTATAGTAAACTCTTGCAAGGTTTTCACCAAAAACTTTGGCAGCAGAGTATGGGGTTAGTGGGTCAGATGGCTGTGTTTCTATGTTTGGAATTATTGCCTTCTTGCCATATGCAGAGGATGTACTAGAATAGATTAGCCTACTTATATTGTTGACCCTACAAAGTTCAAGAACATTGGCTGTTCCTACTGCGTTTGACTGAATAGATTTTTTAGGATTTAGTATTGCTGGTTGTATTCTTGCATCAGATGCGACATGAAATACGCAGTCAATATCTTTAAAAAGTGGGGCAATAAGATCATAATCACAAATATCATACTTATAGTTTTGTGCTTTACTGTTCCAGTAGAATTGCTCATGACATTCTGCAGACTCATCATCAATACAAACAACATCGTGACCAAGACTAATTAACTTATCAACAAGGTTTGATCCAATAAAACCTGCTCCTCCAGTGACCAAGCAATTCATCCAATTCCCAATTCTTTCAAGATTGCAGTCCACCTATGGACATACGTGTGTTCTTTTTTTGTTCTTTCGTGCCCTGCAAATCTAATTAGTTCTCGTTCTTCATCATTCTCAAGATAATAATTAATCTTTTCTTCTAAATCTTTTAGATTACCATGCTCATACAAAACAATCTCTTTATCTGTGAACAACTCCTCAAGGCCTTTAATGCGAGGGTAGATAGTGAAACCACCACGACCAGTACTTTCAAACATTCTATCACTTGTATAGTAAGGATAGTTGAAGCCAATATTAAGACTATCACCAATGGCTATCTTACTACGAGCATAAATCTTGTTTAGTGCATCCCCACGAATTGTACCTGTATCTCCATCTCCACCAACGTGAAGGAAGCGCTTGCCATATACTGATCTTAAGTGGTTTATTAATTGTGGGCGGTATGGGTATTCATGATGATACCCTTTACTTCCAACAAAAATAACATCATAGTCAAAGGTATTGTCATAGGCTGGATGAACATAACATTCTTTGTCATATACCCCAGCAGGCAGGAAGTGTCCTTTTACTTCTGTATTTTCGTTAAACCAATCAGTCATTAGCTTGTCTGTAGCAAAGAAGTGTCCTATGGTTTTATAAAATGGATCTTCTTCCAGATCTTTCTGACGCTCAATTCCAAACCACAAATCAAGGTGATAGGTCATTGTTGGAATGTTTGCCTCTTTTAGTTTAACAAGAACATCTTCCATACCGATATTTCCTGGAGTATTCCAGCCGTGTGTGTGAACCCAGATAAATAGATCGCTTTCTAAGGACTCTGCAAGGATATGTTGGCTTCTTGCCTCACGTTCTTGCATTTTAACGACGGTATGTCCAAGGGATTCCAGAGACTTTACGTGATGATTCTCACTACTATAGTCCACACCAAAGTTACCTAAGAAAACAATTTTAGCCAAAATGCACCCCTTTTACAATAATTGTACCACAATCTATAGTATAATAATAGGATGGCTGATACATATACCCCTAATTCTGGCATGAAGGCTGCTGCTAGACGAGCATTAAAATGGAAAGAAGATGGCAAGGCAACTGGTGCTGGAACTCCTGTAGGTTGGGGAAGAGCAACAGATATCGTTAATGGATCTGCAATGTCACTTGATACAGTAAAGAGAATGTACTCATTTTTTTCACGACACGAAGTAGATAAAAAAGGTAAAGATTTTTACAATACATCTAATCCATCTAATGGTCGTATTATGTGGGATGCATGGGGCGGAGATGCAGGTTTCTCATGGTCAAGAGCAATCGTAAATAGAATGAAAGAATCATCAGATATCTTTATGAATTTTGGTAATTTTGTTAATGGTGCAGAAATGCTCACAACAATTTTTACTGTAGAAAAAAATGAACATATGATTAAAGAGGGCGACTTCGTAATGGGCAAAACCTCTGAGGGTATTGTTCATGGCATAGTTGAACATATTATGACTGAAGGTGGAGTCTACGGAGTTCCTGGAACTGAGTATGCTATTCAATCTATGCCTCCAGAAAATCCAGCGATGGCTGTTAGGATTTACGAAGAAGAAGACGGTATGTGGGAACCAACAGCATATAGTATTGGTATGATGTATAAAGATGCTAAAATTGTTAATATAAATAATCACAGCATGGAAGATGAAGAAGATTCGGATTCAGAAGACATGGCAATGGATGATGCACAAACAAGCAAGTCTTATTATTCAGAAAATGAAGAAGAAGACAAATGGGACAATATACAAAAGGCATGTTGGGTTGGATATGAGCAACGAGGTATGAAGCCTGGAAGAAATGGTGGAATGGTTCCTAACTGTGTTCCATCTGGTAAATCAGATGATGTAGAAAAAGCAAAAGGTGTTTCTGTTGGTGATCATGTTACATTTGCAGTTCCAAAACCTCCAGATAAAACAGAATCTGCTCATGGCCTTGTAGAAAGAGTAGAACGCTCTGGCAAGGTAACACTTTCTGGAACAAACGAAACCGTAGAAGCATCTTCAGAAAATCCAGTTGCAGTGGTTAGAGTTTATGCAACAAGCGAAAATGGGGAAAGAACACGAACTGATAGGCGTGTAGTAAAACCATTTAGCTCACTAAGAGTACTCTCTGAACCAATAGATAATGCAGAAAAATATGATGATGGTTTAGATATTGAAAAGGTATCAGCATCTAGACTTAAAGAGTTGGCAGATGCATATAATAAAGGCAAAGAAGGCAATAAAAGAATTACCGTTGGAGCCTTAAGGCAAGTTTATAACCGAGGCATTGGTGCATACAGAACTAACCCATCGTCAGTTCGAGGAAGCGTTTCTAGTGCAGAGCAATGGGCTATGGGAAGAGTAAATGCTTTTATGGCTGGCCTTCGTGGAAGGTTTCCAAGAAAGCCTTTTGATTTAGATTTATTTCCAAAAGGTCATTCAAGATCAACTAAAAAATTCTTATTTGAAGATTTTGCAAACAATGTAGAAGAACCAAAAAGAGTTATAAAACTTTTTAAAGATTAAATATCAAGTACCCCTGGCAGGAATCGAACCTGCGACACATGGCTTAGAAGTCCATTGTTCTCTCCACTGAACTACAGAGGCGTACAGCAGGTAGGACTTGAACCGACGACGACCGAATTATGAGTTCGGGGCTTTAACCAACTAAGCTACTGCTGCTTGGCTTTAGGTTTTGGATTACGTTCCTCAATCCTAACTATAATTTTATCAAGTGCTTCTATATATGTTAAGGCATCATCTTTGGCCCACAGCAAATTCCCATCATCGTCAAACCCACTACCACGATATTCTAAATATGCTAATCGATGTTCTTTTATCATTGCAATGATTTGTTTACGCTCTGATGCAATAGATTTCGAGCATCCACTACAAGGGCATAGCCAGTCTCCACGAGCAGGTGTTTGGTTTGGATCAGCCATTTGTATCGTCAAACACTTCGTTTTTGCCTTGAACAATAGAGCGACAGGCTTCAAATGCCTTACGGGTTCTACGACTCTTAACAAACCCCTTACGCTCCCATATCTGCTGGGTAAATAGAATATCCTGATCCATCTGTTCACGAATTTCTTTAACAGTCATGATAATCATTTCCATTAGGTCTTTCTTTTTGTCTTCGTCTAGTTCTTCTATCCAACTATTCACTTTATTCTCCTTCTAATTAATCCCGCAATTACTTCCGCAAACTGTTGTGAGTTTAAAGACTCTAAGAATTCTCCAGGCAAGCTCATCTGAATTCCAAGCATATCTAATTCTGAAATGATAAGAAACCTTTGGTTCTGCAAATAGAGTTCAGGCGTAAGTTCAATATTGTTTGTGCTTGCCCAAGTTTCAAACTCTATCTCTTTACTCATCTTCCCTTTCAAATTCTGCTAATGCGTTGTTATTACTAAAACAATTACGGCAATCACCGTTAGTTAATCTTGATCCACATATATCACAAAAATGATTAGGACTCATCTTTTCTCCAGTGTATGAATGATTTAACATAGACTATTCCATACGCTACCGCTGCAAAAATAAATCCGTATTGCTTTGTTGTTAGGGCATAGATGATCCAAAGACATTCATTTACGCACAAGACAAGCCATCCCCAGATAGTCTTACGACCAACTAAAAATATTCCCGAAACGCCTATAAAGGCTAATACCCACGACCACATATTACTTTGAAGACTCTAGCGGCATTACCGTTTCGCAAGGGCATATAATTGATTCGGGTAACTCATGAACCTTAGTATTAATAATAATAGAGGTTTTGCAATCTGGACATTTATAAGTATTTTTCATATACTCAGTATATCAAACTTTGGGCTTAGGTGCAAGTGTGATATCATTGAAGTATGTGTGATAAATGTAATTCTCCATTGATCCCGATAGTCTACGGTCAAGTCAACCCTATCGTTTTAGAGATGGCCAGATATGGTCGTGTTATTATAGGTGATGATATATCTTTTGATAGACCGACATTTTATTGCGCTACTTGTACTGAAGCTTTTTAAAATAATTTAAAGATTGATTGGCCATATCATTGGCCTGCTCTTCCGTATGGCAATAGCCAAACCCCACAACCTTACTACCCTTTAAAAGCGTCCATTGCCAAGGAATCGGCGGGAGATAAAAAGCATCCTTTTTAATAATACTAGGATCAAACTCTTCAATCTTTATCTGGAATGTCATGAACAGACCTATAGCCTTTACTAACTAAATACCGTGCAATTTCAAGGTTGGCTATAAAATACCCTGCCAACATACCCCATAGGAACTTAAGCATCTACTTTTTTATGGTCTTTCTTTATGTGGTTTGTTAAGGTTTCGTGGGCAAAGGGGGATCGAGATTCAATCTCCTTCTTACAAATACTACATATAATTATTCTAGCCATGGCTACCCCTTACGTAATAAAAGCCATAATCCCAAAGACATACAGAATAGGCTAAACAGTGTAGAACTTAGTGTCATATATTAAGTATAGCAAAATTACTTTGATTTGTCAATCCCAGGCTTTTTCCATAACATCTGGATCATCAATATCTAATCTATAAACAGTCCCCCACTTAAAATAAGGTTTATAAAACCAGTGTGACAAAAAAGCGTGGTATGTGTAGACAAACCCATGATCATCATGGTCATCATAATGTAAAGCCTTGCCTAAATGATAATGAGCAGGAAGTTCACAAAGGTTTGCAAACCACCTCAGTAGTAGGTTCTTCGTCCTGTGTTCTTTGATAAACTTGTCCAGGTATCCATCGTAATCTTCCATTTTTGTATTGCCTTTCATACCCCAGTGATTTCCAGTCCATCTTCATGATCTTTGGCTCTTTAATTTTGGTCGACCTTATATGTCATTGCAATATAGCATACTATGTACCCTGCAAAAAATGCGGGAATAAGAAATAAAACATTAATCATTTTGTAACCCCCTTTATCATATAAGTATAGCACTCTGTACAGTAAACGCCACTTCGTAATGCTTGGCTAGCATTGGTTCCATAACAATTAGCACAAGTAATTCCTGTCATTAGTATCCTCCAGTACATTCATTTCTACTATGATACAAACGTATCTTTGTCATTGTCTTTTTGTTCGGGGCATTTAAAGTTTCATCACAACATAAACAGTCAAACTCCCATTCTCCACTAAAGAAGTCATACTTATAACCCTTAGCACTGGCATACTTCTTGGCTATAAAGGTTTGAAAAGGGTCGGGGATTTCAAGACTTCTTAGCATATGCACACCATATCCTACCATCAGTCATGGTCTGATGAGTCTCCCAAAATAATGGATCTTTGTGATGCATCTCACATTTTGGACATTCGTTTGGTTTCATACTTTAAGTGTACCAAAGTTCGGCGAAAAGTGCAACTAAAAGTCGGCGCAAAATAGAGGTTTCTAAACCTTTCTAAGCCCGACACGGGCTATATTGGTGAGTAGTCCTAATATGCTACAGCACATATCACACGTTCCACAGGATCTGTTATTGGTCTGTGTTATTTGCATTTATTGCAGTACATAGGACTTCTTAGGTTATCCTGTGATATCACGAATTTAATGGCACAGTGAGAACACTTTACTTCAGATAGAGAGTGCTCTTTTAAAACAACCTTATATCTGTCAGTGTAATAGAACATAGTTACAAACCATGTTACGGCACAAAAAAATACTATTAATCCTAGCGTCATTTCTACTCCTCAAAACTTATTTGTGTTTCCCAAAAATCTCTATTTGGGTAAAGAATAACTTCATCTACAACATGCTTACAGGCAGTACAAATTACCAAACCATCAAGGTCAACTTCATATGCGTGTCTGCAGTCCATCTATCCAGTATACCAAACCTTGGCGGGATAGTCAAGATAAGTAATCTATAGCCCTATTTAAAATAGAAACATCATCTTTTAATAATCCCAAGGCTACGTTGCAAGCATTGCATAGATATCCTCTAAATTCCTTAGTTTTCCAGTCGTGATCTAAATAATATTTTTTATCTTTCTTTTGACATATTGGGCAAGCATGATCTTCTGGTATAAGATTAGTTTTTCTTAAATTATTTACAAGCCTGCTTTTGATTCCAGCACAGGGTTTGCAAATATCTTTATAGTGTACTTTTACTGGCGTAGTATGATTAATAACCATTTGAGACACATCTTTTTCATCAAAACATATTCTACATATCATATATCTATTATCTCAAATTTTGCGGGGGAAGTCAATAAAGGATCGTAATCCCTAGTATAAGATATTAGCCCCTATGCCAGATATAGAAGGTTAGCGCAGCGACTAGGATATACGGGATAGCGCAGAAAACCAACATATCCACGGTTATTTATCCCCTGGATTTTTACAGTTAGGACATTGGTTTGTAGGGTTTAAAACCCCATAGGATACTTCAAACATACCCCCACAGTTAAAGCATAGTACTTTTAGCATAGATCAATTGTATCAGAGTTATCCACAGAATGGTTTGATATTTCTGGTTTGATACCGTGGCAAAAATAGTTCTTTGATGCTCCAGATATGCATTATGTAAAACCTCCTACCCAGACTATATCCCATGAAGATGTATTATATAGTCCTGCATCTGCTGGAATGCTGTTTTCATTGTATAAACCAGCATCTACATAGGTAAATGACTCAGGAGGGGTTACATCATTGTAAGAGGTTACAATAGGTATATTTCTTTTTACTACTATTGTTTGGCTACCCATATAAACATCTAGGTTAATGGTATTTTGTTTGACTACTAAGGTTAGCACTATACTGCCCCAGTAATATCATCCGTTACTGTTATGCTGCCTGTTAGGATTGTATAAATAATATTTGGAGTAGGAGTTGTATCTGTGATCTGAACATCATACACATATTGTCCTGCAGATAGGGTTCTACCTACTGTAGAAGTGATTGTGCAAGCTACTGTTGCTGGCTCGTGTTTTACAGCCAATGCAGATACTTGAGTACCACCAGATCCTCTTTGATTGGCAAGTTTGAATGCAAAGGTTTCGTATCCAGAAATAAGAAAATCAGTTCCATCAGAGTTTTTTAGTTCAACATTAAATTGAAATGTATCACCCTTATAATAGTTAAAATCAAAAGTTTTTGGAAATGGCATAAGTTGATTATATCATGGTTTAGAGTATTAAAGATATTTGAATTTAAATAGTTATCCACAGGAAAATACCTATAAATATCATAGTTATCCACAGGTTTATCCACAGGTAGATCTTACTGATATTTTTTAGATTTTCTTTTAGTGGAGGAAAGTGGAGCAAAAGGGAGGATTGAGCATTTATACAAAAGGGTTCGTAATGTCTAACGGGCCAAACCTCCTACCACACAAACCTTCATATGTCAAACCTTCATATCCCAATAGCGGATTATACCCCCAAACCTCCTATTTGTCAAACCTTTATAGCCTAAAAACCCTCTACAAAATGTAGCAAAATGTCCAATAAATCTAGGAAAAACCAGGAAAAAATATATAAAAGGTTTGATAATTTCTAGAAAACCAGGAAAAAAGGTTTGTCTATTTACTGTGTATTATACTAGGGGATTTGGTACTCATTCGTAATCCCCCGCTAAATCCCGTGGGATCGTAATGTCTAATAAGCCTGTGACTCTGGCCTGGGGCGGGGGATCAATTGATAAAATAAAGACCAAAACCTATAGAGGTAATAAGAACACCAAAGGATGAAGCTATAAAATAGAAAACCTTCATATCTGGTTTGATATCTTCATGAGGTTTGTTTGGTTTGTGATCATGATCATGCATAGAGGTACCATCGTTAACAAAACATGGTCCACCATACTTAGAAAAATGATTCCTGGTCATAATATTATTATACACCTGGTTTGACAATTGATCCTAGATATGCTAGGTACGGGGAAAAGTTTTTGGAGGTTCGTAATGTTTTTTTAGGAAATGAGGTTTGGTAAGGTTTGTCCATCAATGGGGAAAAATTTAGCTCTATCGTAATCTATTTTTAGGGTTTTAAGGTTTGTCCCATATGTCCGATTTGTATAGATAATCCGGCCCGTAGGCCGCAGATCACTCTGCGTTGCCTGATGCCGCAAGAACCTCATCAAGGTCTTCAAAACCTTCGTCTTCAAGGTTTAGAGAAGCCAAGAACAATTGCCAAGTCTCAGCAATATATTTTTCTCCGTCACCTGTTACGGCGCAGAGATGTTCTTTCTCTAAGTAAGCAAGTGGCAAACCTAAGTCATTGAATTCTATGAACTCATTGAAACCTGGGTCTTCTCTATACTCGGAATAGAGTTGTCCTAAGATGTTACAGATATTAGAAAAGTCGGTCACTGTTATATTCTACTCTCTTTTGTTCAACTATGTCAAGTTGGAATTGGGCAGACTCTAGAACTTCTAGACTCCTGCGAAAAATAAGATAAGGAAGGCTACGAGACATATACACTCCTACCTTCTCTAGGTCAAGATTAAAGTCTGATAAAAGTACGCCAATTTTCTCAGCAACCTTTTCCTCTTTAGTCTTAGTTACAGATTTACTGATACGATACATAGTACTCCTCTATATTCATTATACCAAAAAGAAGGGAAGGGGGCAAGCCCACCACAGCACTGCCCCCTCACCCTTAGACAGGGATGACCCTACCCCTAGTCTTGCTCAGCCAAAACCTTTGGAGCGTAGGCATTAATAAATGCATCAAATTCCACGGGCACATTATCAGTAACAGTCTTGTTAGTAAAATCGATTACCACTGTCTGTTCGCCAAGGTCATAGGACCCATTGCCACTGATAGCATATATGCCAAACCCGTGCTCATCTAGAATCTCGTGTTGGGTAAGATAACTAATCATCATACGGGTGCCATACGATGAGTCAAACCAGCGTGGCTTTGCGTGTTCCAAGGCCCTAGCAATGTTTCTTTCCCACTCTATTTGCCCCCAGTGGCTGTATAGGACTACACTAGGCCCGTCCTCTGAGTCTTTGAATACATAGTTAATTCTTGCTCCCATTAGTTGTTCTCCTTTAGGTCATAGGTGTTTTCTTCAATTGTATCAAACAGCGAAGGCTGTGTCCAATTACTCATCGCAGCCACAGCATTCAACACAGATCTGCTCATCGTCCTTGTAGCAGTTAGGACACATATACTCAGACATATTCATATCAGGATCTAGGCACCATTCACATATGGCCAGTGATAGTTCGGCAAATGTGTAGTCGCTTAGATGTTTTTCTAATCTGTTAGTCATTATCTTCATCCACCTCATCAATGATGTGTCTGTCGATCATCCAGTCACGTATGTGTTCATACAGAGACTCTGGCCCGTACTCTAGGGTGAAGCCTTGCTTACCTGCATCTTTCCAGAACATCTCCCATACATCCTCTATGTCCTCTGTGACACAGTATTCTTCTTCTTGTCCCTCTTGAATGCTTGTATACAGGTCTCTAGCAACATCCCAAGCATATACCCAAACCAAGGGCAGGCCAATAGGAAGTTTACTAATCTTCTCAATGATATCTTCAATCTCAGTATATACATCCTTCATCCGTGTATATTCTTTTTCAGGCATTAGTTCAACCTCTTTAATTGTCATTAAGATCTCCCTCAAAGTCAATTACAACCTTAGATACTCGTCCGTCCTCATTGATTTGTACATACACAGGATAAACACCGTCTCCGTATCCCGTGGAAAAAGCAACAGCGCTAAACCCGCCAACCTCTCCATAGTTTGATTCTATGGTAGTTGCGCTAACGCCTTGATAAGAATAATCTCCTACTTTGCCTTCTAAGTTCCACTCCTCGCCCTCATTGGTTTTCCATTGGTCAAGATAGCAGGGGTCGCCTACCATTGCTTGTCCTGAGTCAACTCCGAAGTGTCCTGCTAAAACTAGGTCTGATAGTGTTGCTTGCATTTAGTTCTCCTCGCATTGGTGTTGGTGTTCTATATCAATTATCTCATCACAGGTTTCACAAGTCAAGTCAGGTTCAGATACTAGGACCTGAACATCTACCCCTTCAGAAAAGGGGACCTCAGTAATAAAATAACCAATCCTATTAACAAAAGACCAGCCACTCCATATATAGGTCCCACCGTCGTCTCCGTCCCCATAGGTCCAGATATGTTTATCTGCGGCAGCCTTAACAAACTCATACTCTTTACCATAGGTCTCAAACATATAGCCGTGCTCTCCGTCATTAAAAGAAGCACCCTTATCTATATGATTAGGGATAGGCTTATAGATAGTAGACCATACGTCAAAGTCTAGTTCAAGAAGGGTGCTCATAGTTCACCCTCAATATTCTTAGAGCCACAAGGCTCGCATTCGCCTTCTGTAACATTCTCCCACTCATCAGTCTCTACATCCTCTAGAGTTCCGTCAGCATTGTAGATACCAAGTTTGTGGCCTGTCTCGGTATACCAGAATCGTTCTATCTGGCCACAGTCTAAACACTTAGGCATTTTTTCTCCTATCTGAAATAGCGAATGCTAGTCGGTATGTTAGTCCGTAAACTTCTACTAGAGCGTCTAAGTATCCTAAGTGGTATCTATACTCAGGTAGGTCTTGAGTTTCTGATAAGTTAGTTAGTTCTGTTTCACATTCAAGCATTAGGTTTTTTAGTTCCCCGTGCATAATGTCTGTGCCCGATTCACCTAAGTCAATCAGTTTTTGTAGTCTTGGTTCTAGGTCTGTGTTCATCATTGTTCTATCATACCTTCTGCCACTGACAACAGGTGCCTAGTGGCTTTGATCTGTCCCCTGATATTATCAATATCTGAGAGGTCATACTCAGAGCCATTTCTGTATTCCTCATAGAATTTCTCATAGTCTTGGTTAAGACTAATTAAGTGTATTCTCATATACTCTATCAATGTGTTCATATATTAAGTATAGGGGTTGCTGTTGATTTTAACAAGGTTTGGGGATGTGATATGAACCACTCCGTGGCCGTATTCAAGTTCTTGTTTATTTATTCTAATAATGGCTTGATGAAAGCAAGGACACCTAGGCTCATCTATACTGTCCAAGTAAGTAGTGATCTCTATTAAGGTATCACATTCGGTACAAAGAAAATCATACTTAGTCCACATTATCAAAGTACCCTTCTACTTGCAAACCTTGAAGTAACTCTTTTGCTCTCCAAGTATTGTTATATAGCCAAGGGTCGTCATTTGAATTTATCGTGGTAAGTACAGAATCCAACGCATAAACCATATCATCTACATCAGTGCTAATATAACCTAGCATTACTCACCCCAATACTTTAAGATAGTATTCATAGTCATATGTAGATTACAATCGCAATCCCCACCATTCATATTTTCCATAAAATCAAAGTGTGAGAAATTATCCTCATAGATTTCCTCTACGAGTTCGTGTATTGTGTAAGGTTTGAATGTTGTACTCATTTTGTGTGCCACTCACCTAGTTCAGGTAGGAATACATTTTCCTCTATATCCCATTGGGCATCATCCCAACTAAGTTCATCAGTCATAATTTTACCGATTTCATCTATGAAGGTTTGCATAACGGCTTCTGCGTGGTGTGCATTCTTAGCCTTGATATTTGTAATAGAAATAGCAAGGTCGCACGAATAGTAGTCTGCGTACATTTCAGGGTTTTCTATGTTTTCTGTTGTTGTCATATTACTATCATATCCTATGCCACTGACATTTTGGACTGCCATAGGGAGCAGTTATCATCAAGGCGTGAGCCAAAAACACGGATGTAGTCTGCGATATCTGCTGTTTGATCTGTTAGACATTCTTTAACTGTGTCTACTGATATAAAGACTCTGCCATTCCATAGACCCATTTGGCCAATGTTTGTTGGTACTTCTAAGCATCCGTAAGTATCCTGCTCCCAGCCAACACCCTCTGTACAAACCAGGGCATACTTATTGTCGCCAAATACATTTTTTTCTTCAAGGGTAACGAATAGAAGATTATCTACTGTACATTCACTAAAGTCACTACTATACTGTAGATTATAGATTCCATTAGCGATTACTGCTAACTTCTTGCCGTCAACGATTTGGCCTAAATAGCCCTTTGATCTTTCTCTCACTGGTGTATCCTTTGGTAGTAGGTATATATCAATTGTACCCGAACTGGGAAAAAATAGCAACTACCGTAATAAAGATTTGGGAAAAATCTCATACTTACGTAATAAGGTTTGTAACAAAATGTGATAAAGCCGGGCCACTTGCGATTCCAACGGGACTTGAACCCGTAGCCTCTACCGTGACAGGGTAGCGATCTAACCAATTGATCTATGGAATCTTGCGAGCAGTTTTAAATCTTGCTCAGGATTTTTTTTGTTATGCTAGAGACATAACACCTTGTACAACTTTTAGCAGACGATTTTTTTCTGCGTTGATAGCAGGGTCAAATCCGCTTGCACTTGCAAGGATAGATTCGTTAGAACCACCACGAGCAGAACGATACCAGTCAAGGCGCTCAGTTAGTGCATTGAAAGCACCCCACGCATTACCAGCAATCATTCCGTTATATTCGCCAGTGTAAATATCGTTAATCATATCTACCTTGTTTTCCCATTTCTTGCTTGAACCCTTAGCGTCTTTTTCTGGCTTAGGATAAGCAGCAAGAATGATTTTGTTAAAGTCAATGGCGCTAACTTCCTTTTCAATCATAGCCTTAGCCATAACATCAAATTCGTCCATATAAGCATTAGCAAGACCTAAAGTCTCACGAGCAATTTGCACTTTACCATTAGCGGTTTGTGTGTGGCGAATCTTGAAAGATTGCTTGATTCCCTTATTTTTCTTACGACCTACGCCACCAAGCGCAAGGTTAAGAGTGTTAGCGCACACAACACGAACGGGTGTTATGCTTGCTTGAATAGCGATAGAACCATCGTGTGATGTGTTTATAAGCAAATAAGTCTTTACCTTATCACTTACACCGTTAGGGTCTAGGATTGTTTCACGCTCTAGTGCAAGCGCACCGAATACAACACGCCCACCCTTGATTGAACCAGCGGTTTCCCAACGACCCCCGCCGTCTAGGATATTATCACCAAATGAAAATAAATCTTCATTCTGCAATACGTGATAACGCTCACCAACTACGCCAAGAATATCTGTCTGGGTATTGTCGGTAGGATTTGTACGCAATACATATTGGTATGATTTGTCGCTTGTTAGGTGTGTAGGGGTTTCCAAATCCTCTAAGCGAACATTCCAGTTATCTAAACTAGCAAGAGATAGCATTTCTGCTGTTGTCTTTTCCTCGGTAAATACTGTTCCCAATCCGTGCCAAGCAGGTTCTCTGAATGACGCAAATGAGGTTTTGCCGTTTTGTGTTTCTAAATCGTGAGCCACGATATTTTCCTTCTTTCTGTTGTTGATAATCTAATCATACACCACCCTACCGACATATGCAAATCAGGCTAGTTAGATATGGGGTAAATTGGACATTTCGTAAGCGTGTCGTAAATCATAGTGTGATCTTGGTCACGTCGGGCCGGGTTTGAAAATAAAAAAATAAGCAGTTTAAATGGACGCTGCTCAGGTCCTATTAGTAGCCCCCTACTAAATATCTATTCTATCAATGCTTGATGATAGGTATCCAATATTATCTGAGTTATACTGGACGGCATCAAAATCAATATCGTTAATTGCATCCTGTGCATCCTCTTCAGTACGAGCATTAACTGTAATGGAATATGAAACTGCAACTTCAACTTCAAATTCTTTTGTTAATTCAAAGCCAACAATTTCTGCAATTGATTCTGCATCGCTTTCATCAATGGTGCCGTGCTCCAAGGCATCTAGGGTCCACTCTTGCATTGCTTCTGTAATTCTGTTACGGTCTGCAGAATCTAAATAGGAGCGCTGGGTTATCTGTTGAACGTGCTGTTCAAGTTGAGCAATGCGCTCATCCTTGATTAAGATCTGAGACTCAAAAAATTCTTGCGATGTTACTGGTATTACTGTTGGATACGACGTTTTCATTTGGTCCATAGGGCTTATTCCATTTCTTTTTCTAGTTCATCGAATTCTTTGATTGTATCTACCATATCGTTCATCTGGCTTTCTGTTAAACAAACTGATGTAACTAATGTAGCAGTTAAGGCTGACAAACTTGCTGAGTATTTAAATAAGAATTGCATAAACTCATTGTCTGTCATTTCATTTCTTGCGTGGTATAAGTGCCCAGCCATATCCATAATTTCCTCATTGTGAACGGCTGACGCTGTTGCGTTTTGTATTCTTAGTGCTGTTGCTATCATAGGGGTCTCCTTCTTTGTGGTGTAATATAAGTATATGTCCAAGGACTGACAAATGCAAGCGGGAATCATAAATGTCTTACATAATGGGATGTGATGTTGATCACTGCGGCCCGGCCTGCAAAAAATAAAAATGATTAGGAACGAGTTTTTATTGTGCACCTGTCAACTCTTTTCAGCAGCGGGATCCGCATCTGCCTAATCAAACTTAGTGAGCAGTTTAGCGACCTACTCAGGTCGTTTGGGTTTAGGTGTCTAGACTTTGTGTGCTAACCCCCCAAACTTTATTTATAGATAACGAGCAACCGCATTGTATGTGGAAGTATTTACAACTTCCTCATCTGTCATTTTGAGAATACGAATTGCGTTAGCAATTTCCTCTTTCTGACTACGATATTCGTGTGTGTGTAGTACCTCAAACTCACGCTCAGGCTCTGATGGCATATCTTTTTCATTGGCTACAACAATATCATAGTCAATGTTTAGTGTGTTATTGTATGAGCGATATGATGTGCGGAAGTTAGTTGCTTTCTTGATGTTCTCAATAGCAAACGCCTGTATTTGCTTGCGCCATACTTCTCTAGCCTTTTCATACTTTGCTTCGTTGGCTTCTTGTGAAGTCCAATCAAGTTCTAGTTTAGCGAGTGCGCCTTCTAGTGCTTTGATTACTTTTGGTGTTGCGATTTTTACGCTAATTGCTTTTCCTCTTGACATAGTTTTCCTTTTCTTTGGTGGGTGTATTTATAGTATAGCGGAGGGGTCTGACATTGTGGTGAGCAGTTTAGTATCTTGCTCAGGATATTTACTTAGGCTATTATGCCTTCCAAGTAGTCCAGCGTGTTGCACCTGCAACATCTAACTTAACACGAACTGTGCCGTTAGCGTTTGGCTTGATTTCTGTAATTGTGCCAGTTACCTTTGACTTCTGTGAAGTGTAAGTGTCGCCGACCTTGTATAGTGCTTGTGCTACTGTCATTTTGTTTCCTTTTCTGTTGTTGGTTATATTTCTAGTATATCCGAAAAATCTCAGAAATACAAATCTATTGGGAAATAATCTCATATTTTGAGATTACTTAGAGGTCTTTACCATAGCGAAGCGGTGTGCGCCGTTTGCCAAGCGTAATGAAACTCTAGTTAGTTTAGCATTTATAGGGCTGAAGTCTGTAATGCGACCTGTAACTCCTGTTTTGCTTGTTGTGAATAAATCACCGATTTGGTAAGTGTATCCGCCTAGGGTCATTGGTTTTCCTTTCGTTTTGGTGTATATAACAATTCTAGCAAAAAAATATCACAAATACAACTTTTGGTGAGGTTCTGGGGTGTGTCCTTAATCACATCTTAAATGCGTGTCGTAACTTGACAAACCAACTTTTTTGCGCCGGGCTTCCTTGATCACTGATATATAAAAAGAATCAGTAACCAAAGAAGGACCCACCCCCACGTGTTCATTAAATATTATTTCTTAGTTGCAGAAAATACAATATCTGCTTTTGAATATACGCATAGCGAGCAAGATACACAAGCGGACCCATTGCTTGAAATTAATGGAATGGCCTTAAGGTTTTCAGGGCACTTAGCACCTGGTTTTGAAGTTAACGCTTTCATATCTGCTTGACCAATAGCAAAATTCTTCGCAAGGTATGCAAGGCGAATTCCGTGATCAGTCTTTAGTTCAATACCAATAGACTTATTCTCACTATCAGTTGAATAGTATAAGGATAGATTAGGAATATCTTTTAAAATTAGCGCTGCAGACTTAACTCGTGTGTATACCCAAAATTGAATATCAGGATGAGTATCAATTATATCTTTCCACGCATATGCATAAACATCGTTAAAAAAATCTCCGTCCCAGTGTATACGAAATAACCTAGGAGCGTTTTTCTTATTGCATTCTGCCTTGAATTCTACTATCATTTGATCAAGAAGATCTTTCATCGTATTAGAATCAGCGTCTTTCAATAGGTCCCAATTGTGTAGGAGGCTAGCCTTTACGGAAGGGAATACCTTTTCTAACTTGCCAGCATAGCAGATACGTTCGCACACGCTAGTAGCACTAGGGCAAGAATAAGACTTGCCAGCAGGTAGGCCGAAAGTATTCGCAATCGTGGGGGTTTTCCCATTGGGTGATACCGCATTAGCAACCTTTCTATCTTTAGAACGTTTTAATTGGGTCATAGAATTACTCGCTCTCTTTCTTTAATTCTAGCATTAGGGACTGACATTTCTTGCCTTTGCGAGAATAAACTTTTTTAGAAGGCACGGCTGAAGCAGCATTACTGCGGCGTAATTCCATAAGCCTGCGTAATTCCTCGGGACCCTTTGGCGTGTTCATAAATCAATTCTAGCATTATCAGACTAAAAATGTCAAATCATAAAGCTGTGACCAATCTCACACGGCCCGGCCTTTCAATAGTAATTAGATTTGCACTCAGAGCAAACAAAATTAAGTTTGCAATAGCAACCAATAGATACAGGTTCAGGATTTTCATAGTAGTCATCATATGAATCCATTATAGATCACCCATTTCTGCGTCAGCCATACGAGTTTCCATATGGTGTGAAACTAAATCAAAAGTTGAATAAGACGGATACATAGCAGCCTCTAACTCACAAGACCAACATAGATCAAAAACATTTAATTCTGTTTCATCACGGCAAACATTACAGTTGCCATAGTTTTCAACTGGTGAAGTTGTAGCATATAGTTCATCATAGAACTCATCATTTTCATATCGCATTTGGCACGACCTTTCGTTTAGATTATTCTAATCCTAGCAGACTGAACTGACAAATACAAGTTCTGGGGGATTTAAACACGGTACGTAACTGTGATCTCTGCCACAGGCGGCCCGGCCCCGCTATTGCTCGTCTATAAAGACGTAGAGTTTAAACATATCCTCAAAGGTGCAAGCAGTTTCATATGTTTCACCAAAATCATTACGGTGTGTAACTATATAGTTATCACCTGTTGCATCATCTACAACGGACAACACTTCAACAATGTCATCATCAACATTAATTAAATCGCCAACCATAAGTTGAGCGGGAGTTAATAAGTCAGCGTATACAAATTTCATAGTCTCCATTGTAGCAGTCATTTTACTTCCTCCACTATTACATCGTCATAGCCCATCTCTATCATCTCTTGCGCCCAATATTCTGCATCTCGTCTAGTAAGGTAGTTAGAATTTAATTCGCTTCCGCCAACCCATAGGGAGTACATTAGTCCTCCCAATCAGGTAGCCAGAATGATAAGTGGTGTTGGTCTACGATAGCCCTTGCAGGTGCTTGCGTTGAGCCACGATATAAAATCTGAAAGTCTCCAACCATAGGCATATCAATCATTCGATCATAGTCCTCATCATAGTATGCATCTATTGCCTCTATGCAAGGTTGCACCATCTCTGCGGGTACTGGAGGATAGTGATTACCTTTAAGGTGATAAAGTAATTGTGTTTCTAAGTCTAGTACTGAGTCTGTTAGTCCTATTGCTGTTACTGATCCCATATTACTTATAGTCCCAATCTGCGATTACTCCGTCAATGGCATCTGCCATATCTGCTTCAAATAATTCTAACTCATCTGCTGTTAGTTTGCTCATAACTGTTTCGATCTTTTCGATAAACTCTGCACTATACATTACTTAACCGTTACCTCTCCGTTGCGATAAAATGTCTTAGTGTACATCTTACCTGTTGGGTCTGACAAGTTATAGGTTGCGTATTCTTTAGCATCACCAAAGTCCACACACTTAGTCCAAGCATCTACCGCTTCCATTAAGTCTGCGGTACGCATAGTAAAATAAAGCACTCCGTCATATGAGGCAGTTAGTGAGTAGTTATATTCCATTAGTTTCCTTCTTTCTTTACAATAATAGTAGCAGAGAGGGCTGACAAGGCTTCTGCCTTGCTTGCTTCACGTTGGGCCTTGACGTGAGCCTTAAATTCATCTAGGTTCATAGACTTCCTTCTTTCTTGAGTTGATATAAATATCCTATCATCTATTACCGACAAATACTAATCCATAAGGGGGTTCAGGGGTGTGTTTATAATCACACGTAAAGGGTTGTGGATAACCTGTGGACGACACGCCGGGCCAAACTTTGAGCAGTTTTTATTCTTGCTCAGGAATTATTTATTTAGTAAACGCTTATGTTGCAGGCTTCAAAAAATTTATCTGCTTTGAAATTTTTATTATCCTCTGCAAACATTGCAGCAAAGTCATCAACAAGATCGTGATAAGTAAACTCATCACCGATCAAATCTTTATAAGATGAAAGAATATCTGAAACAGCAACATAGTCTTTTCTGCTCATCGGCATTAGTCTGCCACCTTAAGAATTGCATAAGTGCCGTTTTCGTTAATTTCATCAAGCACTGGCTGAATTTTTGGTGCTAGTAATTCTTTTAGCATTGACTCTAGCATTTCAATTTGCATTTCTTTTTCTAGTGATAGCAAGCGAATTCCTACTGGGTGAGTTTCATCAACCTCAGTTACGAATTTCAAGTTGTGTACGATTTTTACCATTTATTTATTCTCCTTCAGGTGTTGTGAATAGTTTAACGCAGGCGCATTGTACAAGTTTAATTGTATCGCCTTCCACCGACAAAGTGGCAAGGGTATTGCATTCATCGCATAGAGTTACATATTGCAATTCATCAAATAGGTTTCCCATTAGTTTTGACCTTTCTCAAATAGTTCTTTGCATTTATTAGGGTTTTCCCAATATGGCTCGCCTTCGTGGTATAGTGCAGGGGCTAAGACTACCTGACCGCAAGGACAAGTATTCATCATACCAAGCGGATAGTGACTAGCCTTAGCGAAAGTTGTCCAGTTGCTTGCCATTATTACTCACCAACCTTAACCGCAATAGTTGCATAGAAATCAGGCTGATATAGATTACCTTTTATGTATTGTGGGCGCACCTTGATAGTGTAAGCCTCAAAGTTTTCACCATACCAAATTGCTGGGCGTGGTTCTGCCCATACAATAGTACCCTCAATATTGCGAGAGTTTGAGCGATAGTGTTTTCCGTCAAGTAGATCAACGATAGAGTATTTTTTAGTTGCCATTATTAGCACTTCCTTTTCTTTATATTACTATTCTAGCAGGGGGGTCTGACATTTAGGGGCATTTATTTGCTAGGCTCACTGTGATACTGGTCACATTTATTTGCTAGGCTCATTGCCTTATCTGTCCTTATTTAATTGTTATAGTATCAATACTAGCAGACATAAGCCAGAAATGCAAGTCGACACGCCGTAAACGGGGAGTGAATTAGATCACACGTAAGTTATCCACAGCCTGTGGAAAACGGGCCGGGCTTCATTCCTTCCCGAATAAATAAAAGGAATAAAATAAAAGACCAATGCAAAAAAAGAATGCAGCGTTGCCGCTAATAAAAAAGTTACTCATTTATTCTCCTCTGCTTTCTTTATCTGCTTCCCAATCAGATAGCCATACACGATAAGCAATTGGGTCGCAATTAAAAAGAATTTCGGAGGCGGTGAAAGTTAAATAGCCAATTTTTACATCGGGATAACATTCATCAAGCATTTGATCAAACTCTTCTTTTATTTCTAAATCTTTTTCAAATTGTGTTTTCAATTATTTTTCTCCAATTCTAAATCACTTTTAAACATTGCAAGAATTCTTTCTCTTTCAGTATCCGCAAGGCTTGCCCATAGGTAACCTGCTAGATAGTGAACGCCAGTATCTTTATCGTTTCCACGAATTTTATTTAGTACGGCTAAAACTTCTTTTGTTTCAATATTCATTATTTAACTCCTTTGATATGTCCTGAGATACCGAGAGCGTCGCAAGACACTTGCAAGGTAATTGCTTTGGGTAGCGCATTAGGTAGCGCCTTGATATAGTTATCAGCAAGAGAAGCGGTAGCAAATTCCACACGCTTAGTGTTACCATTAAATGAAGTCAATTTTACTTGTACCATTATTACTTACCTACCTTTTCTGCATAGATAGCATTAGGCGCACAATATAAGGCGCATTGGCAATTAGTTAAGCCATTACGATTATTTAGCATTAGATGACGATTATATTGCTGAATATAACCGAGGTTATGAGTTAGTATGTTAGTCATTATTTTGACCCTTTCTAGTTTAAGGTATTTCCTTAACTTTCTTTATATGACAAGTATAGCAGGGGGGTCTGACAAATGGACTTGGACATTAAAGGGCAATTCGGACATATGGGATATGTGATAAGGCTCACATTTCATAAGATCACCCTGTGTATAACTTAACCTCACCCTGTGGATAACTTTTTTAGGCCGGGCTGTGTGATGTAACTCACAAAAATAAATTACGACACGCCCGAGAAAAGGGGTCAAAATGTCAGTGGTAGGTGCTAGAATACTATGTATAGAAGGTTAAAGTATAACCAAAAGAAAGGTGGTCTAAAATGACTACACTAAATAAAACACAATACCTACTAACTTGGGTTGGTACTAATATGGGTTGGACAGGTACTATCCAAGCCCTTTGCGAAAGCGAGACTAAGGCTTGGGATTACCTAAGCCAAAAGGTCTTAGAAGGTTGGGTAGTGTTAGAAACTACCCTAGAGGAGGTTAAATAAATGAAAGTTACATTAACATCTATGCAAGGTAACACTCGCAACATAGAACTTATGTCTAAGCAAGAGGTTTTAGATTTTATTGATTTATTTAAATTAACATTACACGCTAATCAGAGAGTTAAGGTAACTTGCGATCTGCTAGGCATTGACGGTTATTTGCAAGGTGTCTCCTAGAAATAGGAGCACCCGCATACGTGCGCTGTATTAATTTGCTATTTTATTTATTTATATGTGTATCGTACATCTCAAACATTTTGTCAGGAAGTTATAATATTGATAGTGTGCTACAATTAGTATATGAAAAATGAAATTTGGAAACCAGTAACACAAATTAAAAAGAAAAATCAGATTCTTAATTTTGAAGGGTATGAAGTATCAAACCTTGGTAGGGTAAGAACCTATAAACAAAAGTATGGCAAAGTATCTAAATCTGCCACGCACTCTGGTTTGAATAGACCATTAAGATCAACTCCTATTTTTATAACAGGTCGTCCTGATATCCGAGGGTATATGCAATTATGCTTATCTGACACAAATAAGAAACGTCATAACATAAGAATACACGTAGTCGTAATACAAACTTTTCTGGGTTTTCCAGAAGAAGGTTTGATAGTTTGTCATTTCAATGATATTAAGACGGATAACCGTCTAGAGAATTTAAGGTATGGAACACATAAAGAAAACAGTCAAGACGCTGTAAGAAACAATACTGGTGTTGGAAAACCGAAACCTAAAATTTAAAATTTTTCAGATTTTCCAGGGGATAGGAATAAGGTATAATAATACCTATGGGAATACTAGATAACTTAGATAATGCTTGGGATAATAACCTATCGTTTGAAAGCTCAAACCACAAACCAGAATATCCAAACCTGGCTGTAAAAATATTTTCAGATATTTGTTGCAATGGTTGTGCTTGCCAAACCTCAGATGCTCACAAACCAGAAAACTAAGGTTTTATATTTATAACGGTTTGTTATAGTTAAAAATTCGAGGGGATATAAACATCTCCTGGCTAAACAAATCACCATTTCCCAATAGGACAACGAGCATCTAATAGATCAGTCTTTAACTTCATAAAGCAATTACACTTCTTACATCTGGCACCATTCTTTTTAAAGAATTCGCAATTGGTGCATATAGCCATACGCTGATCTATAACTTCTTTGCTGGCTCTAGGAGTAGCAGGTTTGAGCCAATCTCCAATAGTAACATCTTCCATACAAACCATTATAGCCTATATTGGGGATAGGATCCATTGTTAGACACTATTGGGAGTATGTCCCATATGTTGTCTATTGGAGGTTTGTATACCCTCTATTTTCGGCTTTGTTGTATCCCGCCGAAATTTAAAACTTTATCTTAAATAATGATATAATTATGTTCTTATGACAATACAAGACTGGGCTTCGTTAGTAGTAGCAATTCTTACAATTGTATCAACAATCGCTTTTGGAATTAAATGGCTTGTAAAGCATTATCTCGTCGAACTTAAACCTAATTCTGGATCATCCATGAAGGACCAAATTTCAAGGCTAGAAAGCGCTTTAGATGAACAAAGAATAGATTCGGTTAATTCTAGAAATCGCCAAGAGAAAAAACTTGATGAGATGTATAAAATTTTAATTGAGCATATTGAAAAAGTAAGTAAGTAATATTTACTATATATAAACTATCTTTAAAAAACTTATTTACAGTATATTCTTTTCTTTATATATTTAGTATACACTATCAATACCCTGGACTATTAGGATAAAACGGACATAAGGTATATAACCATTTATAACTCTTTTATAACGATTTAAACTATATAACTATTTGTTATAAACTTCTTATATACCTGGTTTTAATTAAATAATAAGATATAATCTTGATGCTAGCACCCAGGTTGCTACCCCCACCCCACTGCGCTTGGGTGTCTAGCCTTATTTTATGGTATAATCAATGATATGTGCTCACCTACCATAGAACGATTCGGGGCTACCCCAGCAAATATACAATGGACCGTTGTTCGTGGAGACTATGCCTCATTTACAGTTTCATTTCTTGAAAATAACGAAGTTACAGAATTTGATACCGTTGGATGGGCTTTTGCCGCAACAGCCTATGATCCTACTACAGACGTTTTAGATGAGTTAGATGTTGAAGTTAATGGTTCGGTTATTACTGTCAGCGCCCCTGCCTCAGTTACTGAAAATTGGGGAACTAAATATAAATCTGTAGTTGCAGAATTATCTTTTGACCTTCAAGCCGTAGTTCCAGATGGAACATCAACAATTACCTGGACCCCAGTAATTGGAACAATATGTGTTCTTGGAGATGTTTCTCCATCAACCACAAGAAACACTTTGGGTGGAGTATCTTAAATGATAATTAAAATTAAAGATGCTAATGTAAAATTGCCACCAATCATAAAGGTAAATGGTACTGTTTTTAAAGTAAAGAAATAGTAAAATGGCTATATCTAAAAATATGGATGCTCCAAAAGCAAGATATGCCGAAGCAATAAAATCAACCAAGGTTGAAGAATCTAATAATACTGAATACATTGCCGTTCCAGGAATTCAAGGAGAACGAGGAGATACTGGTCCAGCGGGACCGCAAGGCCCAGAAGGTCCAAGGGGTGAAAGAGGTATTCCAGGCAAAGATGGCAAGGATGGTCCACAGGGTCCTCAAGGCCCTAAAGGAGATCCTGGCAGGGGCGGGGGAGAAGGGTATGAGAGTCCTTCAGGTCAATACCCAGGTTGGGCATATTATGAAAATAAAAATAAAAAAACATTATTTTTAGGACCTGATAGAGGAGATGATGGCTGGGTAAATATTTTGATGGAAGATGATGAAACTAATAATATTTTAAAGTTTCTTCCAGAAGGCTCAGTATCACTCTGGAATTCATATACTCAAAGAATTAATTTTAAGCAATTAAAGGTTGGGGCTAGGGTAGATATTAGATATGATATTGCTTTGACTACCGACACAAATAGCACAGAAGCCTGGATCAGAACTTATATTCCAAAAGTTGAATCTCCAACTGGATACATCGGAATGCTTAAATATAAATACCCTTATGAAATGTCAGTTAACCAAACCTTATATGTTGACTTATCAAAGATCAAATCTGAAGGCGGGATGATTCAAGCCAGGGCAGATAATGAAAGTACAATCATGCTAAAGGGTATGTACATATCAGTTTCTTAGTGGTATAATAAATTATGAATAATTTTTTAGGTGGAAAAAGGTCAATAATACCTTCAGGATATTACGGAGATTCTGCAACAAACATTGTTGTTATAAAAGATTTCATTAACCAAGAAGACCTTATAAATATTCAAGATTTTTGCTCAACATTAACTAGTTTTAAAAATATACCAAATGATAATTGGGATAACCGTGTATGCGATAACTCAATTTTAAGGCAAGTGTCACCAAAAATAAATGAAATATTAAAAAAATATCAAAGTAATCATAAAAAAATAATTGAAGATTTTTTTAGTGTTCAGTTAAGAGACAATGTTCCAAGCGTTGTTATTTGGAGAGAGGGAGATGGACAAACACCTCACGCTGATAAAGAGCAAATAGATGGAAGCCCTAACCCATATCCAGAAAATGACATTGCCTCTTTATTTTATTTAAATGATGATTACGAAGGTGGAGAAATTTACTTTCCAATGCAAAATTTACAAATAAAGCCATCTGCAGGATCAGCCGTATTTTTCCCAGGAGATAGATTTTATCAACATGGAGTTACTACCGTTAAAACTGGAAAACGTTTTACTTGTCCAGCATTTTGGAATGTAGTAGTTAACCATAAAGAAAATCAAAACAACAATACAATAAACAAAGGAGATAAATAATGAGTACTAACAACGTTACAGTTGAAAATCCAGCAATGGCGATATATGTATATAAAAACACATTACATAAGGGTCTAAATCTTGTTGAAAGATTAGAAAAAACTATTGAAGAAAATAGTGATGGTTGGTTTAGGTGGTCTGAAGCTCAAGTTGGCGACTATCAAACAATGAAGCATTATAGGGACTGTGTTGATTTTAAAGTAAGTAAGCAAAATTTTTTGCATAATGAAAAAGCAAACGCTTCAGATTTAAAAAATATTTATAATGATATAGACGAAAGACTTCAGGCGTGTTTGCAACACTATTGCTCATTATATAATCTTACAATGGAATATCAAGAGGCTGTAAACTTTGTTAGATATGGACAAGATCAACACTTTGCAGTTCATTCTGATCATGGCTTTAGCTATGTATGTACTGTTTCTTCTGTAATGTATTTAAATGATAACTATGAGGGTGGCGGACTATACTTCCCTTATCTTGACTATACATATCAGCCAGAAGAAGGAGACATTGTTTTATTTCCGTCCAACTTCTTATATTCTCACGCAGCTCTTCCAGTAGTATCAGGAACAAAATATGCTGCAGTTACCATGTTTGACTACAATGATCGTGTTCATGGTGCAAATTCTCCACTAAGACCCTCAAAAAATAACGGCATGTAATGTACAACATTGAAGCATATGAAATAGGTTTAGGAATGGGTGCAAACCTATCTCAGTTGCCAATGAAGAGAGACTGGATGGATAAAACATTTGATGGGCATGCGTATAGATGTTTTCCTCTATCTTTAGCTAATCAAATAGGGTGGGGATTTTCTTTTCCAGAAGATATAACCGTAATTTGGGACGGAAATGATTCAGAGCAAGGTGGACATATTGATATTATAACTGGAAAAAAATATGTTAATGCTTCAAGAGGAACAGCAACTTTGATCTTTAATATAAATTGGTTTTTTAAAACAGACCAGGATGTTAGTTTGCTATTCTATGGTCCACCAAACTTAGTTATTGATGGTGCTACCCCTTTAACGAATATTATAAGTACAAGTTTTTGGGATAGTCCAATCCCAGTATCTTGGAAAATTACAAAGCCAAATGTTCCGATAACGTTTAAGGCAAATGAGCCAGTGATAGCAGTAATGCCACTATCTCTTGGAAAGTTAAATGAATCTATCATAACATTAAATGATAGCCCATATGAAGTAAACTCGTATCACAAAAGATTGACAGACTATGGAAATGTTATTTTAGAAAACAATAAGATACCTAAGTGGTCTGATTTTTATAGAAGTGCTACAGATGAGCATGGTAATAAAATTGGTGAACACGAAGTTAAAAAAATTAAACTTCATACAGAAGATAAAAGGAGTAAAAGTGCTTAAGAATGGCATAGAGTTTTATTATGAAGTTTTAGACAACCCAGAACTTCTAATAGAAGAAATAAATAAATATGAGTGGTCCAAGCCAAGTGGAGTTAATATAGAAGATAGGTCTAATTCTGTTATATATTTTAACGACAAAAATAAACATGAAAAAATTTTTAACATTGTAAAAGTTGGGATAGATAAATTTTTAGGGCAATATAGAGATATTTATTATTTACCAGAATTAACATATTTTACAATAGAGGCATTAAAGTATGAACCTAATGAAAAATATGTTATGCACTATGATGACGGATCTAAGCATGTATCAAATAGAGTGACAAGTTGTGTCATATACTTAAACGATAATTATGAAGGTGGAGAAATAGAGTTTGTTAATTTTGGAATTAAAGAAAAGCCAGTAAAAAATTCTATGGTCTTGTTTCCTTCTAATTATCCATATGCACACGTAGCACACAGCGTTATCTCTGGAACTAGATATGCTATTAATTTATTCATGGAGTATAAGTAATGGAAATTATAGAAGATATTGCTAAGATTATGCAATCAAAAGGCTATTGCGAAAAATCTTCATATCAGTGGCTATGTTATGTTTTATCATCTATGGTAGACCCATCAAACTTTGATAAAGCAAAAGAAATAGCAGAAGGGCAAGAGCCACACGTGGCACAATAAAAAATGGAGAATAATATGAAAAAAGTTGGATCATCAAAAAACATAGTAATAAAAGAAGATTTTATTTCTCAAGACAAACTTGATTTTATCATGTCATCAATTGATGAAACAGTTTCTTGGGGTTCAAACTCAATGGCTGGAATACCAGATAAGGTTACTAACAAGCTTTATCAAGAAAAACCAGAAGTTCACAAAATCTTAAAAGAAGCAATAGATCAGGTACAAAAAGAGATAGAGTACCATTTTGGAAGACCTCTTGAAACAAATTCTGCAGGCATCCGTAGATGGGATACTGGAGAGTTTCAGCCACTACATGCTGATGGAGAAGATACAGAAGGACACCCAAACGAAGCATTTATAGTTGATTATGGTGCTGTCATTTATTTAAATGATGACTATGAGGGTGGAGAAATTTACTTTCCAGACCACGGTATAGAACTTAAACCAAAAGCAGGAACGCTTGTATTTTTTCCTTCCAGCACAATGTATATTCATGGAGTAAAAGAAATTACAAAAGGTTCAAGATATACGACTCCATCATTTTGGATACCTACCAAATATAAAATATTTAGACAGCATGTTATAGAGTCAATACAAAAAAATACCCCTACTTATTAAAGTAAGGGTATTCTCTTGTTATTAATTATATTGGCTAGGGAACTTCTTTAGCCATCTTTGATATTGGACAGGCTTAGCGTGTTTCCAAGACTTCCAATTTGTCCCACCTTCAGTCATATGAAATGCAATTTGTGCATTTTTTACGGGACTAAACAATTCAGCATTAGTATCTAGATCAAATTTTTCTCTACGATCTGGTCCTAGATCCCCGATCATATTTATTTGGAATACCCCGTAAGAACTGTCACCAGTCTCAGCATTTCCATTAAAAGCAAAAGGTCGTCCGTTTGATTCTGCCTTGGCAACAGCCCAAGCAGTTTTTAGACCTTTTCCTGTAAAACCTACAGCCTTTAACATTTTAACTAAATCGTAATCACTCAAGCTGGCAGCATTTTCATACTTTGCCAAGATTGCCTTTTTAGTTGGCTTAGAAACCAAAAAAGCCGACTTGGGGTCGGCAGGGGCAGTCAGAGTTTTATTAATCAACAAGTTATTGTCAGTTGTAGTTGTTAGCGCATTAGCAGAATTACTTACGGGTGCAAGTACTCCCACCAAAGATAGGATTCCAATCCAAGCCATCTTGTCTCTTCTCATAATATAAACCTCCTAGAAACAAAAGCACCAGTTGTCTGGTGTTACTACCAAGTATAACATGTTTTTGCCTTAAAGGTCAAGCTTTTGATATTTTTATTAAATTGTTATAAAACTGTAAGCATCAAGTGGTATAATGGTAAATACTATGGCAACTTACAGAGGACAGGGCGCATCTACCTATGACATTGGTGAAAAACCACCATTTGTTAATTGGACAATCGTAAAAGGCGATACAGCATCATTTAAGGTTTATTTAACAGATGATGCAAAAGAGCCTCTAACCATTGATGACTGGGATGTTGAGGTAGAATTTAAAAGACCTACCACTCCTGTTGAACCTCAGATAATTACAGATGTTGCAACCTTGCTTTTTACTATTACCCCAGAGCAAGATTTAGAAGATCTAGATGGTGAGTTTAAGGTTAATTTAACTGCCACCCAAACCGCACTACTAAGAACAAATGATATTTTTGATATTGAAATTCGTCTTCCACAGAATACTCTGGTTTGGACAGTTGCTCAAGGGAAGATTACCCTCCTTGAGGATGTTACAAACTAATGGCTTCAGTTGTTATAAAAAGTAATACCCCAGTTTTTACAACAGACATTCAAAGAGTTTCCTTTCCAAGTGTAGAGATTACTCAGCAAAATCGAGGGGTAAACATAAACTCAGTACTACCATTTAGAATAAGACTTACAGCCATACAGATACCAACGTCTATTGGCAATGTACCAGCGATTCCTTTGCAGATTATTGGCTTCTCTAACTATATACTTTAAAATCTATGATATAATTCACATATGGCTAAATTATCAATCGCAAGCATCAAATCTCTGTTTCAAACTGGAGATCGTCCAAGTCAAACAAACTATGAAGATTTGATTGACAGCACATCAGCAAGATCAACAGACCTTGGTTCAGATGGGAACAATGAAGTTACAATTAACGGCATTGAAAACTCAACAATTTTTGATAATTTTTTGACAACAGAATGGAGATCAGTAAAATACTTGATCTCAATTAAAAAGACTTCTGGTGGTGCAAACAAGTATTGGGCCACAGAATTAACCATAGTCCCTGATAACACAGATGTGAGTGTCAGTGAATATGGAACAGTAGACAATGATGGGAATATTGGCACCATCTCCGTGTCTAGAGCAGGAAATACAGTTTCTTTAACTGTAGTTCCAGTGGGTGGGCAAACACCAATAACCCTACGCTATTTGCGTATTGGGTTAAAGGCCTAACTAAGGAGATATAAATGGCAACAGTAACAAAAGATTTTAGAGTAAAAGCGGGACTGGTAGTTGAGGGATCAACTGCGACCGTTAATGGAAAGAATATTATCACAGCAGGTGTTGTTGACGCTAAAGGTGATTTGATTGTTGGTAGTGCAGACGATGCAGTTGCTCGTTTAGGCATTGGTACAAACGGTCAAGTACTTACAGCAAACTCAGGTGCAACATACGGCGTTCAGTGGTCAGACCCAGCAGCAGTTGGCGTGTTTGGTTCAAGCATTGAATTTGAAGGTGCTACAGCAAATAACTTTGAAACAACTCTTGCAGTAACAGACCCAACTGCAGACCGCACAATCACACTTCCAGATGCAACTGGTACAGTAGCACTTACTTCAGACATTACAGTTAGTGCATCTTCAACAAATACATTTTCAAACAAGTCAATTTCGCTAGCAACAAACACAGTAACTGGAACCACTGCAGAATTTAATGCTGCACTCACAGACTCTAACTTTGTAACCACTGGAGATACTGGAACTGTTACAAGCACAATGATTGCAGACGGAACTATTGTTGACGGCGATGTTAGTGCATCAGCAGCAATTGCTCAGTCTAAGATTTCAGGTCTTACTACTGATCTTGGAAACAAGGCTTCAGCATCAGATCTTACAAATCACACAGGTGCAACAGAGGCACACGGTGCAACAGGTGCGGTAGTTGGAACAACTAACACACAGACCCTTACAAATAAGACACTTACAAGCCCAGTAGTTTCAGGACTTGCACTTTCAGATTCAAGCGTTGTATTTGAAGGTTCATCAGCAGATAATAACGAGACAACTCTTACAGTAACCAACCCTACAGCAGATCGCACTATTACTTTGCCAGACGCTACAGGTACTGTTGCTCTTACAAATAATAAGTTGGATGCTTTTGCAGCAACATCTTCAGCAGAACTTATTTCAGTTATCTCAGATGAGACTGGTACTGGAGCACTTGTTTTTGCTAATACCCCAACACTTGTAACACCAAACATTGGTGCTGCAACTGGTACATCTTTGGTTCTTTCAGGGGACCTAACAGTTAATGGTACAACAACTACAATTAACTCAACAGAAATCACAGTTGATGACAAGAACCTTACACTTGGTTCAGTAGCAACACCAACAGATGCAGGCGCTGATGGTGGTGGTCTTACACTTAAGGGTACTACAGACAAGACTTTCTCATGGATCGATGCAACTGATGCATGGACCTCATCTGAGCATATCAACCTTGCTTCTGGTAAGGCGTTCTACCTAAACGGTACACTAGAAACAGCAGCAGCACAGACTCTTACAAACAAGACAATCGATGGCGCATCAAACACACTTACAGTACGAATTGCAAATGATGTTTCTGGTCTTGGAACTGGCGTAGCCACATTCCTTGCAACACCATCTTCTGCAAACCTTGCAGCAGCACTTACTGATGAAGCAGGATCTGGAACAGTAGCATTTACTACTAGCCCAACCTTTGTTACACCAACACTTGGCGTAGCAACTGCAACATCAGTTGGATTTGCTGATACTCTTACAGGTTCTGCAACAGCAGTTGCTGGAACTTCAGCAACAACAATTGACACATTCCCAGTAGCAACATATTCTGCTGCTAAGTATGTAGTTCAAATGAAGAATGCTGGTGGAGATATTGAAGTAATTGAAGTTCTTGTAGCCGTAGATGGCGGAAACAATGTTTACCTAACAGAATACGCTGATGTACAAAGCAATGGTGAACTAGGAACAACAAACGCTGTACTTTCAGGTACAGATGTTCTTCTACAGGTTACTGCAGCAGCAGCAAACACTGCCGTTAAGGTAAGCAAGACCTACATCAAAGCATAATTAAGAAAAGAGGCTAGAAGTGGCAACTGTAAATAAAGATTTTAAGGTAAAGCATGGTTTAGATGTAAACCAAGGCGGTACTTTTGGAGGAACTGTTACAGTTGCTACTCCTACTCAAAACACACACGCAGCGACAAAACTTTACGTAGATAGCAAAGGAGCGGTTGCTGCACCAGCAGCATCTGCCCCAGCAGGTCCAGTAAATGGACAATTGTGGCTTGATACATTAACAGAACGAGTTCACGTTTATTACGGATCTCAATGGCTTGCTATTGCAAACCTTGAAGATGCAGAAACACTTCAAGATCACATTCACGATACATCTATTGACGGCAATGGTTTAATCGTAAGTACTTTTGTTAGTGGTGGGGCATACAATGAACCAGGATATCTTGTCAGTGCTGGATTATATAATACAGCATCTTGGGAAGAAACTTGGGTAGGCGGAGAGGCAATCGATAATTTTAACTAATTATCTGATATAATATGAACATACCACTAAGGGAGTTATAAATGGCAACAAGAATGCAACAGCGCAGAGGTACCGCTGCTCAGTGGACCGCTGCAGATCCAGTTTTAAATGCTGGCGAAATTGGGTTTGAAAGCGATACAGGCAAGTTTAAGATCGGTGATGGCACAAACCATTGGGACGACCTTAACTACTTCTTAGATTCAGTTGACCAAGGTGGAAGCATTACCGACTATGTTCCATTAACACAAAAGGATGCTGCTAGTGGCGTTGCATCCCTTGATTCAAATAAGAACGTCTATGTTCCTGGATCATCTATTATTATTGAAGGTTCAACAGATAACACAAATGAAACAACACTAACTGTTACAAATCCAACAGCAGACCGTACAATTACTTTTCCAGACGCAACTGGAACAGTGGTCTTAGCCGACGGTAGCGGAAATGTTACAGTCTCAGGAGACTTAACTGTAAGTGGTACAACTACTACTATTAATAGCACAACGATCAATGCTACAACAGGAATTGTTTTTGAAGGTGCTACAGCAGATGCCCATGAAACCACTTTAACAATTACAGATCCAACAGCAGATAGAACTGTAACATTTCAAGATGCAACAGGAACAGTAGTTCTTAGAGATTCAACAGATACTCTAACAAACAAGTCAATTTCACTTGGTTCAAACACAGTTACATCAACTCTTGCTCAGTTAAATACAGCAATTAGCGATGCAGATGTAGCCACAATTGCTGGAACAGAAACACTTACAAACAAAACACTTACAAGTCCAGTAGTTTCAGGTCTTACAATTTCAGATGCTTCAATAGTAATTGAAGGCGCAACTGCAAATGAATTTGAAACAACAATTACTTTTACAGACCCAACGGCTGATAGAACAATTACATTTCCAGATTCTACAGGTACAGTAGCATTAACAACTGACATAACTGCTTCAAACATTGCAAATGATTCAATAACAGCAGTAAAACTTGCAGGAGATTCAGTTACAACTTCAAAAATTCAAAATTTAGCAGTTGAAACAGGAAAGATTAATGATCTTGCAGTCACTACAGGAAAAATTGCAGAGGGTGCAGTAACATCAGCCAAGATTGCAAATGATACAATTGTAGATGCAGACATTAACGCTTCAGCAGCAATTGCATTGTCTAAGTTAGCAACAGATCCACTTGCTCGTGCAAACCACACAGGCTCACAAACAGCCTCAACGATTTCAGATTTTAATGAAGCAGCACAAGATGCAGTAGGAGGAATTCTAGGTTCTGGTCTTACATATACAGATGCTTCAAATACAATTACTGTAGATTCCACAGTTGTCCAATTAAGAGTTACAAACGTAACTGACACAGAAATTGGATACCTTGATGGAGTTACATCAGCAGTTCAAACTCAAATGGATGCTAAGGCTCCACTTGCCTCACCAACATTTACTGGTACAGTATCTGCAGCAGCACTTACTCTTTCTGGAGATTTAACCGTAAACGGAACAACTACAACAATTAATTCAACTACTCTTTCAGTAGATGATAAAAATGTTGTTCTTGGTGATGTTGCTACGCCTTCCGATGCAACAGCAGATGGTGGCGGTATAACACTAAAGGGCGCAACAGATAAAACCTTTAACTGGGTAGACGCTACAGATGCCTGGACTTCATCAGAGCACCTAAATCTCGCTTCAGGAAAGTCTCTATATTTAAACGGTACTCTATTAAAAGATGCTACAGAAACTTTAACTAATAAGACTTTAACTAGCCCAACACTCACAACCCCTGCTCTTGGAACCCCAGCATCGGGTGTGCTTACCAATACAACGGGTTTGCCTATCTCAACAGGCGTTTCAGGTTTAGGAACTGGTATTGCTACATTCCTGGCTACTCCATCATCTGCTAATTTTACAGCAGCAATTACAGATGAAATTGGTACTGGTAACGTCATTCTTTCAGACTTGGCTACAAGTGCTCAAAATGCTTCTTATACATTAGTGTTAGCAGATAAAGGCAAGTTAGTAGAAATGTCCAACGCTTCTGCTAACAACCTTACAGTTCCTCTTAATTCATCAGTAGCCTACCCAGTTGGTTCACAGATCAATATTCTTCAAACTGGTGCTGGTCAAACAACCGTAGTTGCTACTGGTGGCGTGACCATCAACGCCACTCCTGGCTTAAAGTTACGAACACAATGGTCATCTGCAACGTTGATCAAACGTGCAACAGATACTTGGGTTTTGCTTGGTGACTTGGTAGCATAATGCCAATTATTCCAGGAACCTCTGCTTCTACAACTAAAACGGTACCCTTAAGTCCAACTTCACCCGTTGCAACAAATCAGGGTTCAGCCAGATCATTTAATAATGGTCAAGTATCAGTTGCATTTACTATACCAACATATAATGGCAAACTTCCAATTACTGAATATACAGTTACATCTAGTCCTGGTGGATTTACTGGCACAGGTGCCTCATCTCCAATATCAGTAACTGGTTTACAATCAAACACATCATATACATATACTGTAACAGCAACTAATGCTATTGGTTCATCATCAGCATCTGCTGCTTCAGCAGGTGTTACGGCAACAACTATACCTCAAGCACCAACTATTGGCTCTGCAACAGCGGGTAATGCAACTGCATCTGTTCCATTTACCGCAAATGCTACTGGTGGTTCTGCCGTAACAGTGTTCACGGCAACATCATCCCCTGGATCAATAACTGGAACAAATACCGTAAGCCCAATTTCAGTTTCTGGTCTTTCAAATGGAACTGGTTATACTTTTACAGTTACAGCAACTAATGCTAATGGAACATCAACGGCTTCTGCGGCTTCTAACTCTGTTACCCCAGTAGCACCTACAACAGCACCACCACCACTGTTCCCACCACCGTTCCCACCACCGTTCCCACCACCGTTCGCACCACCACCACCGTTCCCACCAGCATTTTCTTGTAACTGGTCTTTAGTTTCAAATACTTGTAGTGGTGGAAATAGAACTATAGTTTACTACAATCCTTGTTATGGCTACGATACTGTATACATCCCTAATGATGAAGGATGCTAATGAGAAAATTTACTAAAGGAGAAAAAAATGTATAAAGATTTTTACGCAACAGTTGGTGATGATAAAGTTCGTTTCTTTTCTACAGAAGTTGTAGATGAAAATACAAGCATTAACGAACATACACAAGCAATTTTAAGCGCTTTATCTTCTAATCCTTCTTTTGTTTTGTTAGCATCTATTTCTGATAAACAGGGCTATGAAGAATCTAGTAACGATGAAAATTTAAAGTATTTCAAGATAATGCTAAATGAAGAATTTGCAACGTATTTTTCTGTGTCTATAAAAACAGAAGAAGGCGAAAAAATTGCAGCAATACTATCTAGTAATCCAGTAATTACTTCAGAATTAAGATAGAAAATGCTAAAACATAAGCTATCGTTAAATTAATTAAAAAAATAAATCAAGAAGTATTCTTAAGAGAACTTTAAACAACTAAAAGCACTAACTCTAAACTAAAGATTTACACGTTCTTATTGAGCGTGTTTTTCTTTTTAAACTTATGCTATACTTAAGACTACTTCGCAAATTAAGAAGTACTCGTCTAATTTTACTTTGAAAGGTATATAAATGTCAGAAAGCGTATTCTCTTTTCGTCTATCAGAAGAATTTGTAAATAAATATCAAAACATTCCAGCACCATTTGGATTCTCAGATGCAGGATCTAACTCGTTGGGAGAGGTAACATTTATTCGTACATATTCTCGTGTCAAAGAAGACGGGACAAAGGAACGCTGGCACGAAGTATGTCGTCGTGTAATCGAGGGTATGTATTCAGTACAAAAAAATCATGCTAAAGATAATCGCCTACCGTGGAATGATAATAAGGCACAGAAGTCTGCTCAAGAAGCCTTTCAAAGAATGTTTGAATTAAAGTGGACTCCACCAGGTCGTGGTCTCTGGGCATTTGGAACTCCTATGACTATGGAGAAGCGTAACTCAGCATCCCTTCAAAATTGTGCAATGGTCTCTACTCGTGATATTGATCGTAATGATCCAGGTGCACTTTTTGCTTGGGTAATGGATGCATTAATGTTAGGTATTGGTGTAGGGTTTGATACCCTTGGACAAGACAAGCAAATGTCTATTTATGCTCCAACAGAGCCAGCATCTATTTATGAAATCCCAGATACTCGTGAAGGATGGGTTGAGTCTGTTAGATTACTCATTAACTCATTCCTTCGTGCAAACCAGTCTATCCAAGAGTTTACCTATGACCTTATCCGTCCTCTAGGTGCCCCCATTAAGGGCTTTGGCGGGGTAGCAAGCGGTCCAGCACCACTTATTGATCTCCATACACGTATTCGTAATGTAATCGGTTCTAGAGCAGGAGAAGCCTTTGATAGCCGTGCTATTGTGGATATTGTTAATCTTATTGGTACCTGTGTTGTTTCTGGAAATGTTCGTCGTTCTGCTACCCTTGCACTTGGCACACCAGAAGATGATGGTTTTATTAATCTTAAGAATCCAGAAGTATTTCCAGAAAGAAATTCATACGATCCAGAAAAACCAGGTTGGGCATGGATGAGCAACAACTCTATCTCAGCAACAGTTGGAACCAAGTATGAAGATTATGTAGATTTAATTGCAGACAACGGAGAGCCAGGCTTTATCTGGCTAGATGTTGCTCGTAATTATGGCCGCCTTGCCGATGCACCTGATTATAAAGATGCTCGCATTATGGGCTTCAATCCTTGTGCGGAGCAGCCATTAGAATCATACGAACTTTGTACACTTGTAGAAGTGCACTTAAATCGTCATGAATCTAAGGAGGACTTCCTCAAGACATTGAAGTTTGCTTATCTTTATGGAAAGACTGTTACCCTTATGCCTACACATTGGCAGATAACAAACGGTATCATGCAAAGAAACCGTCGTATTGGTACATCACTTACAGGTATTGCTTCATTTGCAGATACTTATGGTTTACCAACAACTCGTGAGTGGATGGATGAAGGATATAATACAATTCGTAAATACGATCATTCATATTCAGAATGGCTTTGTGTTCGTGAATCAGTTCGTGTAACAACAGTGAAACCATCAGGATCTGTATCACTTCTTTCTGGCGCTACTCCTGGAGTTCACTGGGGTCCTGGTGGAGAGTTCTATCTTCGTGCTATTCGTTTTGGAAATACTGATCCAATGCTTCATTTGTTTAAAGCAGCGGGGTATAAAATTGAAGCAGATCTAGTATCAGCAAACACATCCGTAGTATATTTCCCAGTAGCATCTGGACACAAACGTTCAGAAAAGCAGGTTAGTGTATTTGAAAAAATTGGTTTGGCAGCAACTGCTCAGAAGTATTGGTCAGATAATGGTGTTTCTGTAACCCTATCTTTTGACAAAGAGAATGAGAAGAAGTTTGTTGCCCCAGCCCTAAATATGTACGAGGGTCAGCTAAAGGCAGTTTCCTTCCTTCCAATGGGAGATAAGGTTTATCCTCAGCAGCCATATTCAGAAATTACACGAGAAGAATACAACTCATACGTAGGAAAGATTGGCAAGATTGACTGGTCTGCTATTTATGATGGAGTAGAAAACCTTGAGGCAGCAGGCGAGGCATATTGCAGCACAGATGCTTGTGAGATTAAGTTTTACTAAAATATTGGCTATTTAACTTCTCACTTAACAGGAATATGGTATACTGATGGTTATGGATTCTTTAATCAACCCCGAAACTGGCGAACCAATTGTCAAAAATGTACGTAGACAGGTTATAGAAAAAAAGTATAACTGGGGTCTATATGTATATAAAAAAGCAACTGGAAAATGGTTTACTGACGGAGAAGGCAATGTACTCAATATTGAGGCAATGCGTAACGACGTAGCCAAAATTGCAGAACTTAAAGCAGCAGCAAAGCATTATGGAGATGAAGGCGATGGAGAAGCAGTATTTGTTCCTGGCCTTACTCGCATTTCAGATGAAGAGCACTCGGAACAAATGGATCGCATGAAGTCTGGTTTGATTCCATCTATGAACGATTTAGGTGCATGGCATGCAGCCCAGCAAACTCTTAATAAAGCAGGAAAGGGTGCATTTGATGAGTAACAGCGATTACCTAGAAGCAAGACTTGGAACAACAGATAAACCTGAAAGCCAATTTAAAAACAGCGATCCATTTAATAAATCTTGGGATGAATTAAAAAATCTTGGGGGACTTGAAGATAACTTTAAACGTCGTATTACAAGACAAGTAAATAAAGCAATAACACAAGAAGGCTATCTTGCCACCAATGGTAATATTGATCTACTTAGTGATTCATATTTAAGTTCAGCAAATGCAGATCCAAAGGGAAAAGAAGACTCGGGTTCAAAGGCAATTAATCCTGGTTTGGTTTATCGCAATGGTTATGGTTTGTTCGATGTAATTACTCCACCTTATAACATGTATGAACTTGCTAATTTTTATGATACTTCTTTTGCTAACCACGCTGCTATTGATGCAAAGGTAGAAAATGTTGTGGGTCTTGGTTACCGTTTTGATGTAACAGATCGAACAATGATGAGCCTTGAGAATAATGCAGATAAAGGTGCAACACTTCGTGCTAGAAATAGAATTGAAAGAGCAAAGTTAGAACTTCGTGATTGGCTGGAATCATTAAATGATGATGATAGTTTTACACGCACAATGGAAAAGATATACACAGATCTTCAGGCAACTGGAAATGGGTATATGGAAGTTGGTAGAACCGTAAGTGGAGAAATTGGATATGTTGGACATATTCCTTCTACCACAATGCGTGTCCGCAGAATTCGTGATGGCTATGTTCAAATTATTGGACCAAAGGTTGTTTACTTCCGTAATTTTAGTGCTACAAATAGAAACCCTCTAACTGCAGATAATCGTCCAAATGAAATTATTCACTTTAAAGATTATTCACCTTTAAATACATACTATGGTGTTCCAGATATTATTGCAGCCCTTCCTTCACTTATTGGTGATCAACTTGCCTCTCAGTACAACATTGACTATTTTGAAAATAAAGCGGTACCAAGATACGTAATTACTCTCAAGGGCGCAAAGCTATCTGCAGATGCCGAAGATAAAATGTTCCGATTCCTACAAACAGGTTTGAAGTCACAGTCTCACAGAACTCTCTATATTCCACTTCCTGGAGATACTGATAATTCTAAGGTTGAGTTTGAAATGAAACCAATTGAAAATGGCATTCAGGATGGATCGTTTAAAGAATACCGCAAGCAAAATCGTGATGATATTTTAATTGCTCATCAAGTTCCAATTTCTAAACTTGGTGGCTCAGACTCTAGTGCTATTGCAGCAGCCCTTGCTCAAGATCGCACATTTAAAGAACAGGTTTCACGTCCAGAACAGCAGCATCTTGAAAAAGTAATCAGCAAACTTATCAAAGAAAGAACAGACATTCTTCAGTTTAAGTTTAATGAACTTACTCTTACAGATGAAATTGCACAGTCTCAAATTCTTGAGCGCTATGTCAAAAACCAGATCATGCTACCTAACGAAGCCCGTGAGATCCTTGATCTTCCACAGGCAGACCATGGAGATGAGCCACTTGAACTTAGCCCAAGGCAGGCAGCAGATTCAAGAGCAAATGGTAATCGCTCTAGAGATGCAGAAAGAACAAACAACCAGTCTGACGGATCTGCAACAGTTGCTGGTCGAAATCCAAAGGGTGAAGGTAGAGCATCTCAATAATTGAGAAATCTACAAAAACATTTGGTATAATGGAATACACTATGAACACAAATAAAGCTTTTTGGACCACTGACGGTGACAATGTTCGCCTATCAATGCCTTTTGGTAAAGTCGACATTGAGAAGAGAATTGTTTCTGGTTTTGCATCTTTGGATAATGTTGATAAGCAATTTGATATTGTTACAACTGAAGCATCTATGAGTGCTTTTGCAAAATTCCGTGGCAACATTCGTGAGATGCACCAACCATCAGCAGTTGGTAAAATGATTTCATTTAAAGAAGAAAAATATTTTGATCCAGAATCAAAGAAGTTTTATAAGGGCATTTATGTTTCTACATACATCTCTAAGGGCGCAAACGATGCTTGGGAAAAAGTTCTAGATGGAACCTACACTGGTTTTTCTATCGGGGGACGAATGAACAAGTGGGATGATGCATACAATGAAGAACTTGATAAATCAATTAGAATTATTAAAGACTACGACCTAATTGAGTTAAGTCTTGTAGATTCACCAGCGAATCAGTTTGCAAGTATTATGTCAGTTGAAAAAGTTGACGGGGTAAATATAATTAAAGGCGAAATAGCAAATACCGTTGTAGAGAATGTATTCTACGATGAAGAAACAGGAATTGTACTTACATCTGATGAAGAAACATATCTCAGTCCAGTAAGTGGTAACGAAATGAAAAACATTGGTTTTGTAGAAAAAAATGACTCAGATAAAGCAGATATGATAAAGTTCTTAGTTGATAGTGCTAAAGGCATTAATACTTCTAAGATTAACAAGGAGGTAAGCCCTATGTCAGAAGATACAGCAGTTCTCGATGCTCCAGTAGTGGAAGAGACACAAGAAGTATCAGTAGCGATCACTCCAGAGGCACAACCAACAGAAACAGTAGAAGCAGTTCTAGAAGCAGAGGCACCAGTTGCTGAAGCAGAAAAGTCTGATTCAATTGTAGAAGATAGTGCTACATCTTCAGTAGAAGATGCAATTCAGAATCCAGAAGCACCAGCAGCAGAAGATGCTGCAAAGGCTGATGAAGTAATCGCAAATGCAATTACTGAAATTAAGGATTCTGTTACTAATGCCTTTGGCGATCTAACAGCAACACTTAAGTCACTTAGTGATGAAGTTGCTAATATAAAGAAGTCTCTTGATGCCACAACAACTGATGTGAATCAGATCAAGGGTACTTTTAATGAAATTGGAAAGAGAGTTGATTCCGTAGAAAAGGACACCGCTTTCCGCAAGTCTGGCGATCTAGGCGAGATCGTGCAGGAATTGGATTCAACTCCAGTTCAAAAATCCCTATGGGGCGGACGTTTCCTCAAATTCTCCGACCTATACAACTAACATAAAAATCACTAGGAGGTGAACAATATGTCAGAAGATATCGTAAAAAACTATCCAGGAACTACCCTTGGCCACGGCCATGACGGAACAGGTGCAGTAGCATCTGGTTCTACAGGAGCCGCAGCAACCATCGTAAGTGGTCGTGACGGCGTTCTAGGTAACATTACTGGAGCAAATTACGGAACATCAGGTGCCAACGCGGTTAGCCCGTCTGGTACTGCAGGTGGTATCCTATTGCCTGAACAAGCACGTCGCTTCATTGATTATGTGTGGGATGCTACAGTTCTCGCTAAAGATGGACGTAGAGTTACAATGCGAGCAAATACAATGGAACTTGAAAAAGTCAACGTTGGTGAGCGTGTAATTCGTGCAGCAGCACAAGCAGACCCTACATTTACAAATGCAGGCGCTACTTTCTCAAAGGTTGAATTGACTACAAAGAAGATTCGTCTGGACTGGGAAGTATCAACAGAAGCACTAGAAGATAACGTAGAAGGCGGCGCTCTTGAAGACCACCTAGTACGTTTGATGACAAGCGCTTTTGCTAACGACATTGAAGATCTTGCAATTAATGGTCTAGGTTCAGGCAACAATGCTTTCCTTAACATTATGGAAGGTTTTGTTAACAGAGCACAAACAGACGGCAGCGCACACGAGTCATTCGTAACTGTTGCTGACAATGCATGGACAACAGAAGTAATGCAAAACATTATTCTCGCAATGCCACGCAAGTACCGTGCAATCAAGAACAACCTTAAGTTCTATGCAGGCACAGACGCATTCCAGGGTATCATTAAGAACAATGGTACATTGGCTGATGCAATCGCAGAAGCATTTGCTGGCAAGCCAGCAGGTACACCTGCAAATCGTCAAGCATACCTTGATGGCGGAGCGCAGACATTTGGTGGAGCACGTACAACTCGTGTTCTCGGTGTTGAAGTTCAGGAAGTTCCTTACTACCCTGCAGGCTATGTCGACTTGACATTCCCACAGAACCGTGTATGGGGATTCCAACGTGATATCACTGTAAACCGTTTCTACCAGCCAAAGAAGGACACAATTGAGTACACAGTATTCGTCCGCTTCGGTATTCAATGGGAAGAACTTGACGCAGTTGCATACGCAACAGCAGCAAACAACTCATAATCGCTAAAACGATTGACTTGGGGAACGGTGTAAAAGCCGTTCCCTTCAGTCATTTATAGGGAGAATAAAATGTCTTATCCAGGTGAACCAATAGACCATAGCCATAATGGTGAGGGAGCAATTGTTACATTAGGAAACCCAGGTGTTATTATTATGGGATCTAGCGGTCTACAAGTTAATACCATGGGAACTTCAGGAGCAACTCTTGGAGAAACTTCTGGACCAAATGCTGTAAATCCATCAGGAACACCAAACGGAATTCGTTTACCAATGCAAAATAATTTTGGCAGAGGAAGACGACGCTAATTCTGGTATAATGACATAGGAGGAACTAATGTCTATTATTGAAGATTTGTCTAAAAAGACTGTTATGGAAATAAAGTCTTATGCAAAAAATAACAAGATTGACCTTCTTGGCGCAACAACAAAGCTGCATATGCTTGAGATAATTGCTAGTTGGACCCCAAGAGAAGATACAATAGAGTCTAAAAAGGTTGAAAAAAAAGCAGAAGAAAAGGTAGCACTATTTTCTGAAAGAAACATATACTGGAATGAAGTCGGAGAAGTTGTAAGAGGATATAATATTGTAACCAAGGAGGTTTCTGAAAAATGGCTTACTCACGAGAAGGTTCGTATAGCGACACCTCAAGAAGTAGCAAGGCACTACGGTAAACAAATATGATAGTTCTCAGACTGCCTCCATATCCAATTAATATCACATACGATGTTCCTTTGGCAAGTACCAATTATTTAGTTACTATTGAAAACTCTACAAGAACAGTAAGAACGTCTCAGGTAATTACGTCTAGCGCAGGCAAAAAGGTCACTCTTTCCCTTGCTGGTGATTTGATCAAATATGACCATGATTACTCTGTTCAAATTTATAAAATTAATAACAATGCAGATTCAGAACAAAATATTGTTGTTCAAGATATGCTTACTATTATACGACCATACGTCAATCCAAATACGCTAGGAGTAACTGCAACAGAGATTGCAGAAGCAACACGTAACGAAAGTATTGCCAGAGCAATAGTAGACTCATTAACCACTCGTGGGTTTACGTTTGAAAGAAAGATTCTTGAGGTTGTTGGTCAGGGAACAGACTATATTCCTGTCTGGGGAACAATCTATAAAATTAATCAAGTATTTGAAAATGGCAAAATTGTATATGACATTAACAATACAACAACTGGTCCTGCTCTAGATGGATTTCACTATGAGGTTACAAAAGACAGAACTGCTATTGTAAAGGTTCCTACAGATTCATCTTATTATGATTCAAAGGATCGCTCAGAAAGAAAACCTCTTAAGTACAGAGATGCAGGCTCAGACTCATTTTATACCTATGCTCCATATGAAAATTATGACAACATGTGGAGTAATACAAAAAATACAGCAGTTGCATTTCCTGAAGGGTTTGATTATATAATTGACTATGACTCTGGATATAAAGTTATTCCAAATGATATACAAGATGCTATGACAATGATAATTGATGATCTTAAATGCGGAAGAATGGATCACTACAAGTCCTACGTTAGCGAATACGAAACAGATCAGTTTAAAATAAAATATGATTCATCTAAATTTGCTGGCACTGGTAATATCATGGTTGACATTATTCTTGACAAGTACACAACAAACTTTCGTACTCCAGGGATGCTGTGATGAATTGTGATACAACAGACTTTATGTACCCCATGCTTGCCGATGTTTATTATCCAATAATTACACAAAGCGAATATGGCAAAGCCATTAAAGAATGGATCTTTGATAGAACAATTACATGCAATGCACAATCTGTAAATCAAAAAGCAAATGAAGACACTTCTCCAGCAGTGTTTTTAGTTTCTGAAGGCAAACTTATTGCAAGATCAAAATCAGACATAAGAACATCTTCAAAAAATGAAAATAACAACATTACTAATATTCTTATAACAAATATTAGGCTTCCAGGAGATAACCTAGTTTATAGAGAAACAGCAGGGCCAAGAAGCGGAAGAGGCACAATATTTGAAATTGCAACTGTTGAGCCTTTTGTTGGAGGGCTTCAGAGCATTGAATACTACCACATGGTATTGCGTAGATCTGAAAATCAGACAGTGGGCGAATAATGAATATTGTTATGAATACTAAACACCTTGAAAAAATTATAGGCAATGCTATTGACTATTCTTTTGGATTTTTAGACGGGGCACAAAAGGGCAAAAATATATTTTTAAAAAACCTTGGAAACAGTGTTATTGGAATACTAAAAGACTATATAGATGTTGAGGCAAGGTCTAATCCTAAAGCACTTCATCACATATATGAATGGTATCAAGTCGGTAGTCCTAAAGCAAGGCTGTATGATTTTACATATACCGTTAGCAATGTTGGTCTTTCTTTTAAGTCAAGTTTTAAGCAATCAAAAAGTTTACCATCAGGTTCATCGGTACCCTTTGAAAATAAAGCAAAGATTATGGAGAATGGAACTCCAGTAACGATATCTCCAGTAAGATCAGAGGTACTTGTTTTTGAAGCAAATGGGCAGACAGTCTTTACAAAAAAAGATATAGATATTCAAAATCCTGGAGGAACAGAGGTTCAGGGTTCATTTGAAAAAGTAGCAGACGAATTTTTTAGAGTATATTTTAAGCAATCATTTTTAAAATCTTCTGGACTATATTCTTACATAAAGAAACCAGTTATATACAAAACTAACTTTAAAACTGGTACGAGGGTAGGAAGATCTTCTGGAATTGAAACGGGATTTAAATGGATTGCAAACGCACATATTGGGGTAGAATAAGACTATGGCAACAGTAGCGGCAGAGACAGGCTTTCCACCCACCTTTATTAATAAATATATTATTGCTCAGTTAAAGGAGTTCGGTATAGTAACTGGCATTGAGGGTATAGATCCAATCGTTCCAGTCCAGTCTACTAACCTAGACGACCTATTTGGAGAAATTACAGTAACTGGAGATGCATTTTTAATAGCATATGACAGACTAGCAAGATACAGACCAAACTCAATGTACAGACATAAGAGAGAACAACTAGTTTATACGATCCACTCGTCTAGCGATGCCCAAGGGTTTGATATAGCCAGGATTATTACGGCTGCCCTAGATAGGGAAGACTCAGCAGCACAAGATGTGAATGATTGGCTTATTAGTAATCCGAGCCAAGTCCCAACATTAAATGTATTTTTTCATCGTTTTAAGGTTTTTCAAATTGACGAAACCAGAGATCTGGTTGAACTAGGATCTATCAAGTTCAACTTTAGAGGCAAACTAATAATAGAGTACGACTACCACACTAAAGACTCAGCAACCCCCAAATACACTTAAAAACACTGTTATAATTAATACGAGGAAACAACGCCAAACAACTTAATAACCCTATTTAGGAGAAAGAGGTAAATAAATGCCATTTACTCGTGGTACATCGACCAACATAATCGTTGGTGCAGCAGCACTATTCGTTTGTGATACAACTTTGTCTCCATCAACATTAACTAGTCCAGAGGCTGGAAAACCCTTTACAGACACAATTACTGCTGATGTAGATTACACAAACGTTGGTTATACAATGAACGGACTTGAACTACAGTTTCAACCTGACTTCGGCGAAGTTACAGTTGACCAGATTCTTGACGTTGCAAAGCTTTACAAGCAAGGCATGCAGGTTAATCTTGCAACAGCATTTGCTGAAGCAACACTAGAAAATCTTCTACTTGCTTTGGCTTACGGCGATTCTAAGTTAACAGGATCAAAGTCATCTTCATCAGGACGTGCACTTAACCTTTCTGCAGGAGAACTTGGCGAATGCCCAGTTGAGCGTGGTATCGTTGCAGTAGGCCCAGGAACTGGCGATTGCGTCAATTCTGCTTACGTAGAGCGTGTCTACACAGCATACCGTGCACTTTCAATTGAGAATGTTACAGTATCTGCAAAGCGTGACGAGGCCTCAATGTTTGAAGTTTCATTCCGTCTACTTCCAGAGGATGTTTCTGGTTCATATGGTAAGATCGTAGATCGTACCTGGACACCAGCATCATAATTTAATACAAAAAACGACTTAGCCCATCTCTTCGGAGGTGGGTTTTGTTGTTTAATAAGACGCTTTGTGGTAGAATAGAATTAATATGGCTACAACAATATATAAAAGTGCTATTATTCATTTGTTTGATGGCACAGAGTTAGAGATTATTCCATTAAAGATTAAGTATCTTCGTGAGTTTATGGATGCATTTGAGCATGTCAAAAACACAAAAGGCGATGATGAGGCAATAGAAAAACTTGTAGAGTGTGTAAGAATTTGCATGAAACAATACTATCCAAGAATATCTAGATCCATCGAAGACATAGAAGACAGTGTTGACATGAGGACTATATATACTATTTTAGATATTGCTGCAGGAATAAAAATCAATAAGCAATCCGAGGAACCTGTTAAAGATCAAGTAGAACGCAATGGGGACACATGGGCAACCCTTGATTTAGCAAAACTAGAATCCGAGGTTTTTTTGCTGGGGATTTGGAAAGACTATCAAGAATTAGAAAAATCTTTATCAATGGCAGAGTTAATGGCAACGCTACAGAGTAGCAGAGAACTAGACTATAATGAAAAAAAGTTTTTGGCTGCTATTCAGGGAGTTGACTTAGACAAAGAATCTGGTAGCGAGAAAGGCCAGAAAGAATGGGAAGATATGAAAGCCAGAGTATTTAGTGGTGGAGCAACTTCTGATTCAAATGATGTTCTTTCCTTGCAAGGAGCAAATGCTCAAAAAGCAGGGTTTGGAATTGGGATGGGTCTTGATTATGAAGACGGGCGAGACCCCTCTCTTATGCTATAATTAACATAGCCTAAATAGGAGGAAAAAATGGCAACAACAGTACACGAGGGTGAAGAACTTACTCTAATGGATGGCTCAAAGATCAAGGTTCGTCCCTTGAAAATCTCTTTGCTTCGTCCATTTATGAAGAAATTCGAACAGGTAGCGGCAGTAGCAGAAGATAACGAGAAGTCAATGACTCTTCTTATTGAATGCGTACAAATTGCTATGGAACAATATGAGCCAAATCTTGCAAAAGATTTAAAGGCTCTAGAAGATATCTTAGATCTACCAACAGTTTACAAGGTAATTGAGGCCGCTTCAGGTGTCAAACTTACTGATGCAAACTCTTTGCTGAACACAGTTCTTGCAAACAATTAAATAAAGAGGTGACATAGATGAGTGATGTTAATGCCAATATTGGCGTACAAATTGATACGTCGTCCGCATTAACAGAACTTAAAAATCTACAGCGTCAACTTGCAAATTTTCATGCATCAATAGCAAAAACTAGCGCTGCAGCGACGGCAGCACAAAAGGGATTACAAACTAATCTCTTAAACTCTATCAATGCTACAGGGCAGTTTACTGCCACGATGGGCAATGTTAGATCATCTACGGAGTCGTTCACTCACGCATTAGAGTCTAATAAACTTTCGATGCGTGAGTACTTCCGTTATGCTGGCGGGGCATCAAAAACCTTTGGAAGATTATTTAGACAAGAGTTTGACACAATTGGCAAGGTAGCAGAAGATCGTGTCAAGAAGATGCAAACCCAGTATATTAAGATGGGTCGTGATGCTAACGGTGCTATAAAGGCAATGGCTATTACGCCACAAACCTTGAACATGAACGACTATGCTACCAAGACAGCAATGGCAGCGCAAAAGCAAGCGTTGTTTAATCAGGTAGTTAAACAAGGATCAACAAGTCTTTTAAACTTTGGTAAGAACACTCAGTGGGCAGGCCGCCAACTTATGGTTGGTTTTACTATTCCACTTGCGTACTTTGGCACAACTGCTTCTAAGGTCTTTATGGATCTTGAAGCGCAGGCTATTAGGTTTAAGCGTGTTTATGGAGATATGTTTACAACTGCTGATGAAACAAATAAGGCTCTAGCAGATGTTCAGGCATTAGCAGAAGGCTTTACTAAATATGGGGTTGCAGTAAGTAAGACCATGGAAATGGCAGCATCCGCTGCCGCAATGGGTAAAACAGGCGCAGACCTCACAGCACAGGTATCCGAAGCAACTAGACTTGCAGTACTTGGTGGAGTAGAACAAGAACAAGCACTAGAAACAACTATATCTCTTACAAATGCATTTGGCATTGCAGCAGAAGACCTTGCAGCAAAAATTAACTTTCTTAACTCTGTAGAAAACCAAACAGTTGTATCAATTGAAGATTTGACTATTGCAATTCCAAAGGCTGGACCAGTTGTTCAACAACTTGGCGGTAACGTAGAAGATTTAGCATTCTTCCTTACAGCAATGAAGGAAGGTGGTATTAATGCTTCAGAAGGAGCCAACGCACTTAAGTCTGGCCTTGCATCATTAATTAACCCAAGCAAGAAAGCAAGTGAAATGCTTGCAGGTCTTGGAGTAAATATCAAGGGTATTGTTGAAGCAAACAAAGGCGATATCAAAGCAACAGTAATAGGATTTGCACAAGCGTTAGATACACTTGCACCATTAGACAGATCAAGAGCAATTGAACAACTTTTTGGAAAGTTCCAGTTTGCTCGTCTATCAACATTATTTCAGAACGTAACTAAAGAAGGAACACAGGCAAGCAAGGTTTTAAAGATGGCTGGCGCTTCAGTAGAAGAACTTGCAATCTTATCTGAACGAGAATTAAAAACAGTAGAAAATGCTGTAGGCGTACAATTTAAATCAGCGGTAGAAGAACTTAAACTAGCAATTGCCCCAATAGGAAAAACATTTTTACAGGCCGTAACACCAGTAGTAAAGGTTGTTGGAGATCTTCTTGATAAGTTTAATAACCTAGGAGATGGCACAAAGAAGTTTATAGTAATTGCATCTACCCTTGTTGGTATTATTGGACCAACGCTTTTGATGACATTTGGTCTTGTTGCTAATGGAGCAGCAAATATTATTAAACTATTCCTGGCTCTGCGTGGAGGTTTCTTAAAGGTAGGTGGAAATACTAAGATTCTTGCAGAACAAACTAACTATCTCAATGCAGAACAGTTAGAATCTGCAACTGTAGCCACATCCCTTAATCAGGCACACACAAGACTTACTCAATCATTTACAGCAGAGTCCTCAGCGGTAAGAGCACTAAGAGCAGCATACGTTGAAGCCACCGTAGCAGCAGTAAACTTTGCCAGGGCAAATCCAGGAATGATGATGCCAGGAAGAGTTGGCAAAGGACCAAAGAAGTTCTCAACAGGAACAACTGGACTACCAGGACCAAAGGGTGCAGGAGATATTATTCCTATTCTTGGTGCCCCTGGGGAAGCAATTATTCCAGCAGGTGTTGCACAAGATGATAGATTTAAACCAATTATTGATGCAATGGTTAATGGCAACCTACAGGGTTATGAAGAAGGAACAGTAAAGTTAGGTTCAAAATCTTTTAGAACAAAGAGTCAGCAAACTGCAAGAGATCTTCAGAATACAATTTCTCAACTTATGTCTGAAGGAATGTCAGAAGAAAAAATTGTTAAGGCGCTAGAAAAAAATATTGAACGCGGCCGACCAATGAATGCTTCGCAACTTAAGAGAAGGCTTTCTATTGGTAGAGGTTCCTCATCTGGAACATCTGCTCCTTCATCAATTAGAAATCTTGCAAAGCAATCACAACCTGGCTTCGTTCAAGAAACAGAAGCAGTTAAAAAAGCATTAAAAGAACAGGGAGTATCCCTAACTCCAGCACAAGAAAAGAATTTGTTTAATGTTCAAGCATCTCACATTGAAGAAGCCCGAAATGGTGGAGTAAAAGAGTGGAAGGCCAATAACTTAGTTGCTGACCTAGGATACGTTAATAATTATATAAACACTGTAAAGGGTAAACTTGGAACAGACTTGCTCAAAATGTCTGATGCAAGATTGCAAGAACTTGGTATTGATAGAAAAGAACTTCAAAAACTTCAAGGCGGAACACACCCAACTACAGCCGATGCAGCAAAAACATTAAGGGCTGTTGCTCAATATGACTCAATTCGTAATCCAGGATCCTATCAAGCAAAAGCAGTAGTTGCTGGATTAGAACATAGATCTAAGGCTGGTTTCTATGCACAGCCATTAAAGACCTTGGCAGAAACCCAACCAATTTCAAGCAGAGTAGAAAAAGCAATAAAGTCTAGAGCAGACCTACTAGTACAAGAACAAAATGCAAAAGCAGGCAATGACTCTCAGCAATTAATGAAGCAGATAGATAAAGAAATAAGAACAACTGCTTTAGGAAAACAAGCACCAACAAATTTTGGAACACAGATTTCTCCAACAACTGGTCACAGTTTTCCAGTTAAAGGTTTGGGTGGTATTTATCAAAAGCCAGATGGCACTAGGGTATTTGTTAAACCAGTCATGGATGCAAAAGCAGCATTGGCAGAACAAAGAGCAACAACAATTGCAAGAGATGTTCATGGTCTGGATTCGCCTAAGCAAGAGATCAGAACCATGGTTGACCCAACAGACCCAACTGGTAAAAGAAAACTTATTGTTTTAGAATCTGCTTTTAATCCTAAGTTTGACCCAAACCAAATGACTAACAAGTTTACAAAGGATGAATACTTTAAACAACTTGTAGCCGCAAACCTTCGTGGAGATAAAGATCTAGCAAGAGGAAACCTTTCAGGAAATGTCCTTGCAGATGTTGGAACAGCAGGGGTTTTTGAGAAGGCTTCTGGCAAAAGGGATTTTGCTAAAACTATGCCTTCTATGGCAGAACAGGCAAAGATTAATCTGCTTGGCGTAAAGGGTGGAGCAAAAAGATTCTTTGCAGAATCAACACTTGGTATTCCTCAAGGTATGACTGCAGACCAATATCATAATAATATGATAAAAGAAATTGACAGAGTTCTTCCAAAACTTAAATCAACAATATCTAGTTTTGACCTTAACCCTGCAGAAAAAGAAGCCTACTCTGGAATGATCGCAAGACTTGAAGAGGGCAAGAAGGTTAACTGGAGAGAATATCACAAGATGCACTCTTCTGTTCTTGCAACTAAAAAAGAAGCACTGCAAGATAATAAAACGGGAGAGATAACATCAATCAAGGGTAAAGCAAAGCCTAACAATGTTGTATCAAGTACTGGTAAATCAGCAGATAGAGTAATGACTCAAGTTCCTGCAGGAAAAAGAATTGTTCAGAAGCCAAGAGGATTTGTGAGTTCTCGCTTTAGTACTAGGACTATGCTTCCAGGTTACGCAGATGCTCCTTCTGCAACTGGCGTAAGCGTTGGAAATATTTCTCAATCACAAAGATTATCAAGAGCACAACTGCTTGCTGCTACAGAAAGAATAAGTTTAAAGCAAGCCAAGAAAAAAATTGCAGCAGAATCAAAACTAATTACTTCTATGGAAGAAAACACCGAATCACAAAGAACAGCAAAAGAAAAACTAACAAACTTTAGCAATAAAGCAGGACTTGGTATTGGAGCAATGAGTGGTTTAACAATTGCTGCATCTTTTGCTGGTGGAAGCATTGGAGAAATTGCTCAAAAGATTATGCCATTTGTATTTGGTATTCAAGGTATCACAATGTTGCTACCACTTCTTGCTAATCCTTGGATTGCTGCTATCGCTGCAATTGCTGTTGTAGGCGGAGTGATGTTAAAACTGGCCAAAGATGTTGAAAATGCTAGAAAAGAAGGCGTAAATCTTGCTAAGGCAATGAGCATGACTTCTGAAAAACTACAAAGTCTTTCAAAAATAACTGGAACAGTTAGCGCCACAGAAGAAGCAGATAGAAGACGACAAAACACACTAACTGGTGAAAGTGCAGTTCAAAGAAAATTTGGTGAAAATATTCTTGGTAGCGAATTTGGTAAAGGTCTTTTGGCTGATATTGAAAAGCAAGCACAATCTGGACAAGGTATGCAGGAAATTGGTAGAAACATATCTAACAGTCTTGCCTATGCAGTTGTTCAGGGAATAGTAACAACGGATCAAGCAAAAAGCATTTCTTCTGCACTTGGAGAACAGTTAAAGAGTTATGAGATACCAGCAATTATTAGCGGTAGATTAACCACTTTGCTTGGACTTAATGGCGAAAACCTAGCAACAGATCCACTACAGGTAACTCTTGCAATTCAAGAAGACTCAATGACTAGACAAGCAGATTTCTTTAAAACTGCTTTAGAAAACATAAAGCCAGTATTTGGATTTGGCACTAAAACAAACATACTTGGAATGACAGCAGCAGGAGCCGCAGCAGGTGGTGCAATCGGTGCAACTGGTCTAGGTGTTGGTGCAATTCCTGGAGCAATTGTTGGAGGCGCAGTAGGTCTTGTTGGTGGAATAGGTAGTGAACTTAGTCAGAAGGGTGCAAGAGAAAGTAATGCAAACCTTGGAGCAGCAGCCTTACAACTTGGTTTAGAACAAGTGACTATGAACAATGGTCTTGTTGATTCGCTAAATAAGCAATATGATATTAAAGTCAAGATGGCTAAAACAGATGCCGAAATTAAAAAGATTGAAGATCAGCGAGCAGCAGCCATAGAAACCATTAACGCCAAAAATACCGAAGCACTAAATATTCTTATTGCACAAAAAGATGCTTTTGGTCCAGGGCTATTTACCAAGGGTATTAATGCAGCAATAGATACACTTTATAAAGATGGACCAATGAAGGTTTTTGCTGATGAAGCAAAGAAAGAATTAGAAGGTATTGGAAATGCAGACTTTAAGGCAATGTTGCAAGTTCAGTTTGCAAGTGGAGCACTTGATCCAGTAACTGTAATGAAACTTGCAAACAATGAAAGTCTTGAAAGTACGTTTACAGTTCTTGTTGAATCACAAGGTAGTGAAAATGCTAACGTAATCCTACAACTACTCATGAAGGCTGGAACAAATGACACCAACCTTCCAATCTTTATGGATATATTAAATAAAGATCCAAAGAATTTTGATAAAAATATGAAGGCTATTGCAGTTCTTGCAAATATGCAACAAAAATATGGAATTACTATTGATGTTAATGATGATGGAGCAAAACAAATAGCAGAAGTTGCTGCAATTACTGAAAGATTAAAAGGAATAAAAAATGAAGAACTTTCTAAAGAAGCATTTTTTGCTCTTGGCATAACTGGAGATCTTTCTAAAGAAGAGCAGGATGCACTATTTACCGTACTTGTTGGAACATCAAAAACAATAAATCAAAAAGTTATAGTTGATTTTGTTGCTGCGGGAGATGTTAATGTTGTTGACGCTTATATGGCTGAAAATAATATAACAATACCTAGTTATTTTAGTCCAGAAGTTATAGAAGGTCTTAAAGAAAACTTAAAAACTAAAGCAGCGGCAGACCGTGTTGGAAGACAGGGTAAGGTTGATGGTAATGGTAAAGTCATTCCAGGTGGCGGTGGAGGTGCAGGTGGAGGAAAAGATAGAGACACAACATTTGACGATCTTCTCAACACACTAAAGAGAACAAGAGATGCAACAATTAATGCAGCAGGTGGTGCAAAAGAACTCCTTCGCATTCTTAGCGGTAAAAAAGATATCACAATATTTAATGGTATTGACCAACAATTATCTGACCTTAAGGCCAATGGTGATTTCATTGATTGGGTTGGCGGTATTGATAATGCAATTAGAAACAAACTTATTACAGTAACAAAACAAGGTGTAGTGGCTTTAACAGAACTAGGAAATGCTGCAAAGAAAGCATTTGATGAAAAACAATTGGGACTTTTTAGCGCTGCAGCAAAAGATCAGGTTGAAGTTGCAAAAGCACAAAGAAGCGCTTTTGTTAAATTAGCCAATGCTGGACTAGCAACATCAGATGCTTTAAAAATAATTGAAGATGGTAATCTTGCAAATGCTATAGCAAATGCTAAAAATTCAGATGAAATTAAAAAGGTAGTAGAGGGAGAAAAGCAAAGAAAGAAGCAGATGGAATTAACATCTGCTATGACAGATCCAAAAACCTTCTTAAGTGAAATTAATAACGAGTTAGATAGACAGTACGATTATCAGATGAAACTTATGGGACTTGAAAAGAGTAAGACCCAGGCAAAGATCTCTGGAGATTACATTGGCGCTTCTATCCTTGGTCAAGAGCAAGCCAAGGAAGCGTCGTCTTTTGATAGAAATTCAATAGACCTAACTGGCAAAATGACAACCATTAAAGATGCCATGAGTCTTATTGGTGGAATTAAAGATAAAGCACAAAGAGCACAACTTCAGTCTACATTAGGACAAGGAATGTTAGGACTTCAACAACTTGGCTCATCTAGCCCAACATTTGGAGCCGCTTCACAGTTTGCAGGTATTAATCCAGGAAATTCATTTGGCAATAAACCATCAAGTACAACAGGAACCTTCAGTTCAGTGTATAATATTCAGATGACTGTAAATGGAAGCAATGCAACAGCAGATGATATTGCTAATCAAGTAATAAAGAAAATTAATCTAGTTGCACAAAAAAATAATAAAACTAATGCGGTAGGTAAATAATGGCATATAAAATTCAAGCGGGTATACAGGTATCCCTCAACGGATCAACCTGGTACAAACTAACAGACCACAATAGAGAGCCTATTCAAATAGATGTAGAGATAATTGAGTCATCCTCACGTATGGCTAATGGCGCTATGAGAAAATACGTGGTTGCTAAAAAACATAAGGTTTCAACCTCTTGGGCATTCTTGCCAACAAAAACAGCAGAGACAGCAGATGGAAACTTTGGTGCAGCATGGATGGAATCATTTTATAATGCTAATGCTGGAATTCCAATTTACGTTAAGGTTATTGAGTCTAAACTCAATGCAGACCCTGCTGTAGGTGCAATTCCAGATGAATCAGGAAATAATTTTAAAACGGCACAAACAGAACTATCTACAATAAATGCAACGGGGTCTAGAACATATAGTGTTTTTATAACTTCATTCTCAAAGACTCTTTCAAAGAGAACCCCAGTAGCAGACTACGTAGATGTAAGTATTGAATTTACGGAGATATAATGCTAGACACCGTTGATTCTGGAATCTTTACTAATTCTGATTCGGTTGGTTTGGTACCAACTGTTTCTGCTGAGTGGAATCATAACTTATTTAATCCGCCATATGTGACTATTGCAGGCGACATTACAGCAATGACATTATCATCTCCATCTTCTACTGGTACCCTTGCGTCTGCAACTACAGGTGAATCAAAACCTAACTTTACAACTAAAAAGTTTACCATGGCAAGTGGTCAAGGCTTTCTGCAGTACTCTGTAACTGCTGATGGTGGAGATGCTTATAAAATAATTACTTATGTAAAAACAAATAACTCTATGCCAATTATGGCTAATGCTTTTGCCGAAGGAACAAAGACTCAATTTGGATCAAGTCAAGAAGAAGTTAGTTCTCTTGGTTGGACCAAGATCACCACATACATTGGAACATCCCAGTCAGCATCAGACACCATATCTTCATTTGTTTATAGAATTAATTTTAATGTTTTAAGTGGTATAACCGACAATCCAACAGTATATTTTACAGTTCCAGAGGTATATAAAACATCTTACGAAGATTATAAGTATGGATCATTTTGGCCAACCGATAGTGTCTTTACATATTTTAGACCAGGGGAATCTTACGTTTCATCTGGCAATACAAACTGCTCATTTCCTAGTAATTATAGAAAGATTACTTCTCCCACAATAACTGGCTATACGGCTGCTACGTATTCTCCTATGAGTTCTATTACACAAATGCCTTCATTTTTTTTAGCATCCCCACCAGTTCCAGCGCTAAAAAGTTCTTTGCCTACAGATATTTCTCCCTACAAATATTTTGTTTCAGATGGTACAAGCAATGTAATAACAGCCAAATATGAAAAGGGTATTCTGACCAATAAGATCATTGTTAAGTTTAATACACTAGTGACAATACCCTCTATAAAAATAAAAGTAAACAACTCTTTTATTACTGTTGACGGTAGCGAAACCATATCAATGCCTACCAACGCAGATGGCTTTACAGTAGGCCTACTAGCCCTATACTGGACTGGTACGGCCTGGACAAAGACAAAGTGGACAACTATGCCTACCTTTACAAATTCGGGGTCTATAAGCCAAACAATGTCCTTAACATCTATATCCGTGTCACAAGTATCAAAAACAATTAGATCCCAATTTTCTTCTTATACCAATACTACTTTCACTAATGATTTAGTCAAGATGCAACTTATTGAGGTTTCTCCAAGGCTTGAGGTAGATCTATCAAGTTTTGTTCAAAATATCACAATAGATAAATCTTTAGATGGACAAGATAGCGTATTGCCTATTGCCTCAATAAATGCAAATAGTTGTAACATAGACCTATCTGCAATACCTCTTTTAAACAATAACGAGATTGTTAATATTTTTTCTAGCCAAAGTGATAGCGCATCTACAGTGCTTTCAAGCATACTAAGGAAAAACATTAAGTTCTATGTTAACTTCAATCTTTTTCAGCACTCTGACTTATCGGCAAGTACCGTAACATCTGCCAACAACTATATTCCAGGAGGAGTGTTTTATTCAGACTCTTGGGATGAGTCAGACATAGAGACAGTCTCTATTCAGTGTTTTGATATTTCAAGGTACTTGCAATATACACCAGCACCAGACTACGTGGTTAACCTAAAAAGCATATTTGAGATAATTACCAACATTCTTGATCTTGCGGGATTTACAGATTATGACTATGATTCTCTTTACAATATATGTAATAACAAAGCAAACCCAATGGACATATCATATTTTTATTGCAACTCAAAAGATTCAACGATTGTAGACACACTTAACAAGATCTTTGTTGCTTATCAAATTGGTGCTTATATTGATGAGTACGGAATCATGAAGTTCTTAAGTTTACACAATATTTTATCTTCTAACGCTTCTACCCTGTCTTTGTCTGACTTTAACATTAAGCAGGGTGGCTTCTCTATTTCTAATAAGGCAAAGCCCGGAAAAATTTCTCTACGATATCAGATTCCTAAAGTTAAGCAATCTCCTTCCCTTCAGAATGTTACAGACCCAATGATCAAGAACTCTCCGTCTTTTCTATATGCAACATCTAACGACGTTGTGTGGCAGCAACAGAGTATAGACTCAGTTGGCTTTAATTATATTAATGCTGACATGGAAAAAAATTCAAACAAGTTTAACATAAATGTTAATGATCTTCAGAACATTTTTCATACCTTTAATCGTGATGCAAGTGGTTATGCTTTTATTGAAAATGAGATTGTTTCATTTCTTTATAAAGAATATGAAATTAGTAAATCTGGAGGAACTCCAATTAAGGTTTCAATCAAAAATGATATGGAATTACAATCAGAAATAAATAATTTTATTAAACAGAATAATGTTGGGCTAAAAACTTCTTATGCAACCATTACAAATGTTGCTAGAAGCGGTAGCGCAGTAGTTTATACAGCAGCCAATACTTTTAAAGTAGGACAAAAAGTAAGCATTACTGGGGTTAATCCTAAAACTTACAACATAAACGGAACTATTTCTGCTAGAACAAGCACTTCCTTTTCAATTGTTGATGCTGCTGCAGGAACCTATGTTTCTGGTGGAGAGGCAACAGTTCCTTTTGACTACGAGGTTTTGGTAACCCCTACTGGAAACATCACTAATGTCCAGCGTGGATTATATGGAACAGTGCCAGCAGCACATGCAAGAATTACCACCTTAGCCAGCAAAGCACTTTCTGAAAAAAAGTTTAATGACTCAACCCTTGCATTAACCGCATCATCAGGCTACACATCAGTAATAGATGATAATGCTGGAGAAACCTCTTTGCCAAGTATTAAAAAAATAAAAGTTAGCGAAACTTTATATGGCGGTATAGAAAGACTTCTTATATATCCAACAACTGAAACAAACATAGGGTATAACACATACTCTGTAAAATTTGATATGCCAGATCAGTCCGTTGCTTCTGCTGGTTTATTTTTTAATATGGCAAGTACAACATCTTCTGCAGGGGCTTACTTTGTTGAACTTGTAAGGTACAACCCAGAAGATCCAAGGACACCAGGAACAGTTTACAGTCCTCCACAATATAAATATTTATTGCTAGCAAGAGACATATCAAATGACACAATGTTTTGGTCAGAAGTTACTGGGGAATGTATAAGCATTGTAAATAATTTTTCAAAAATAATTAAAAAAACTTCAGTCGGCAAAGAATATCAATACTCCTATGTAACAGATAACCCCTTTAACCTTAAAGTAGTAACAACTATTTCAGATGGTTCAGATGGAGAAAAGGGTACCGTAGCAGATAACAAGGTGATATTGTCAATATTTTTAAACAACGTGGAGATAGTTGGATGGCAAGAATTTAAAACAGACGATTACAATGAGACTACAAATCCTGGAGGTTCTGGTTGGAAATCAACTGAAGTTAATAATTTAACAGGCATGAGACAAAAGCCATACTTTGATACTAGTATTCAAGTAGGCTCTAAGTTTGGATTTCATGCATCAATGTCTCCCGTAATGCCTCCAAACCTACACTCAGAACCTGAATATTTTGATCAAGGAACAAGAGTTTCTCCTGCAGCACTTAGAGAAATTCATGCAACAGAAAAAGCATTAACAGAAAGAAGTGTTAGTTATTTTTATCAAGATAGAGAATTTTTAAATGGACTAATTCAAGACCAGCCACTATATTCAAATTCAATTACTTATCTAATGCAATCAACGCCTGAAGTAGCAGGTATTAATTATTATGATGTTCAGTATACAACTCCTGCAGCAGTATCGGTTGATGTTTTACCAGTTGAATATATGTGGTATTATTTTCCAGGAACTGATCAAGATGATCAAAAAAATTATCAAAAAAAGTTAATTGACGAATATTCCCTTTCTTATTCAACACCCATCAATACAGGCTTTAGAGCAAAGATGGCAATTGCAAATAACTCTTCCAATATGGTATTTTTACGTAAAGACGCAGACTCCCTTGACCAGTTTACAATCAACCTTAACCTATGGACACACGAAATCGTAGCCCCCTCAGATCCTGAAATTTTGGAGGTATTGATTGATCAATCTAATGGTTCAGAGGTAGCACAGTTAGACTCAGAATGGATTCAGTCAAAACAGGCAGCACAAAGAATGCTCAAGACCGTACAAATGGGTATTGA
>Ga0164295_10000119_pt1 | contig 65245 bp, 80 predicted proteins | sample GEODES006metaG_FD_111798 | JGI IMG/M metagenome (GOLD analysis project Ga0164295, IMG submission 111798) | Oligotrophic lake water microbial communities from Sparkling Lake, Wisconsin, USA - GEODES006 metaG | ecosystem: Environmental > Aquatic > Freshwater > Lake | place: USA: Sparkling Lake...
GGGTGCAGGTGAAGGAGCCGGGGCAGGGACGGGGGCTACAATTTCCGTGAACCGAGCTTCTGCCTTGTCTTTCGGCATACCACGATACGCCATCTCAAATTTCAGTTTCAAAAGATCGGCACGACGAGTCATTTGTTATTACATATCAATACGATTTCGCACAGCATTGTGGAACGAATTCTCTTTGAACGGAATGTCCTTACGAGTCGCTTCCGCTTCGATGATATATTTGGTAGACGTATACTGCGTCTGGAGAAAGAAGGCGAATACCCCTCCGACAAGCAGGAACATCAATACATTAAACCACCATGACCCATGAAGGTTATGAATATTTTTGGAGTGCAGGAGATTGTTCTGGACACGCATGAGTGTTCCATCGTCCACGAGACGCATAATTGTTTTTGTGCTATACATAATGATCGCCGCTTTAACCGCTGGTTCCGCAGTATGTTGTTTCGGAGTAGCGTATGCGAGTCACATGATTCTTCCAGTGAAACCAGTGACACCTGCCGAGATTCTCAAGAACCAGTCAACTCTGAACACTCTGAACTTTCTAACGAAAGACGAACTGAAAACACGAAGTATCCAGGAGCGGATTGCTGCCTATACGTCGAGTCGTGCGAACCTTCTTGATGTTCTGTTGGTCACAGCGGACAAACCTACCCTCAACCAAGCGTATGTCGTCGTTGCCAAGAAAATTGAAACGTTCCCGCCTGGATCGGAGGAACGTGGACAGTATGAATTTCTGCGAAAGGCCGCAGACGATCATCTCAATGGATTCATTCCGCCGAAGCCCACAGATGGACAGCCGAATCAACTACTCCAAGAATCTCAGAAACTTATTGAGTCGATACCTTTTCCTGCGCCGGCAGCGACGCCTGCGCCTGCGCCTGCTCCGACTCCAATCCCGACTCCAGTTTTGCCTTCTGATCCGTCTTCTCGCCGCGTATTTTCGCCCGCTCGTCCACGTTCTTCAGCAACATCGACACCCACGGGTGGACGTCGCCGACGATCTTCAATCTCCGAGTAGCCCCTGGATTAGCCACAATGACTCTTACAATTTCAAGCTGTTCGATATACGTAGGATTCCGTATATCCACAGTTAATTGACCGTATAATAGAGACTGTAGAGCATCCCCAATCTCCATTCTCTCTTATTCTTATGCTACACTCGTAAGGCTCTGCGTATACGGGTTTGAACGGAATGCATCCAAGATAGCGGGGTCCATGTTCTTCAGCTGCTGATCCTGCGGGTTCTGCTCGTTGAACCGGTATGTTCCCTGCTGCTGTACCGACGCACCCGTCGCCACAATATTGGCAGGATCTACGAACTGACGAACATTGATCATCATATCCTCGTCCTTATTCACCTTGACGGCACCAGCCTGTCCCTCGCCCGCATTCACCTGGATATTACCGGGCGCTGTGTAATTCGTCATAGACGACAGTTCACGCCCAGGGTTCGTGTACGCCTGGAGATACTGGTCCACAAGGTAAGATCCCTCGGTGGCTGCGCCCTGACCGCCACCAGGACCAGCCCATTCGCCAACTGTGAGTTTCATGAACTGCTCAAATGGCTCCGTGAATTCACGGATGTAATTGGCAAACGTGAACGCCGCACCTCCCGCACCGTAATGTTCGGTATTCGTTGTCTCACGCTGCTGCTCCTTGAACATCTGCTGCGGAAAACTGGCCGGAGCGACCTGGGCACCCGTCGTAGTATTCAAATACATCAACTCCCCCTTATCGTCCGTAAGAACCTGGAACGTATCTGGGCGGTTCTTGAGGACTGGGGCCTGTAGCCCAGGCTGAGTAATGTAATGCGATCCAGGAATCACAGGGGAATCATACGACAACTTGGGCTTATTCGCCGCCCGGCGCTCGTCGGTGGTACGAGGCTTGGCGAATTCCTGTGTAGCGTTGAATTGCTGGTATCCACCCGACCCGAGATTGTTGTATCCGTCGTTGATGCCCGGGGCGACACGCACCTGCTCAATCGGCGATACGTTGTGCATGTTCTTTCCGGCAACCATACGGGACTGGAAGAAATCAGACTCGTTCTGGTTGCCGAACGGCAATCCCTGACCAGGAACAACGTCGTAGAATGACTGGACTTCACGCTTCTGGAAATAATCAGTTCCAGTTCCAGAGTATGTATCGAGAATTGACGAGTTCGCATTGGCTCGCATATTCTGGGTCACCTTTGCTCCGAAAAAGGGCACCATGTTATTATGTCCCTGGTCCTGGGAGTATGTGACACTGTCGTTTTGCGTGATGGCGGATGACGTAATGGCCGCATCTGTAAACCGCTCGCGTGCGACGGGTTCATCCTTGTATTGGGTAGCTAGGATATAGCCTAGCAATCCGACACCAGTAAACAGAGCGACTTCAATCATGCTATTACTTATTGGGGTAGTGAAAATTCGTGGACGTCATAACCCGAGACGGAGCACGGGTGTTCTTGAAATACTCGAATGGCGGAATCACATGTTCCTGGGGGCGGTATAGAAGCCACTGGAAATTATTGGGCTGGAGGCGTTCACGGGCAAGCGGGACGTTGAACGAACCCACAAACGGGGTGCGAGGAGGAGCGTCCTGGGCGTTCACTGGCGTCTGGAACATCCAGCGGGATTGTAGGACATGCGCATCGTCGGGATTCCACGTGCTCATCTTATATCTTATCTTATCTATTCAGTTGATAAAATTTGATGCAGTCTGTTCTAGATTGTTAAACAGATCGCTGATAATTCCAACCGGGTCGGTTCCAGTTATTTCGGTAAACGACGATGTAGACGTTACTGTCGGAGCAGTCTTGGGCGCCTCGGGGACCGACGGCTTTGCACTCAGCAGCGTGGAGGTTACGGCCGGAGACGAGGGAGTTGTAGTCTGGGTGGTCGTAGGCTGCGTCGCACCTGGGACGGGGGAAGCAGATGGCGTAGCTGTCTGAGAAGACTGGATATTGAGTGCCGGGTTCTTGGCCCACATCTTTGAATTGAAGGGCTGGACAACGAAAGACGACAGATTCTTCTTGAGAATCGCCATCAGCTTATCCATCATCGGGTCGGTAGACGGAACAGTTCCAGTAGGCTTCTTCGGGCGAGTGCCGTAGCAGTTCACTCCAAACTTTGTCTTGGGCTCAAAGTATCCGCCATTAACACCAGGGCGACCACACTTGATCCGCTTTGCGGGGTCTGTATCCTTCTGCATCTTCTCCCATGTCGCCTGCTGGGTAGGGAAAAGAGCAATTCCCCCGTCAGACCAGCCGTATCCACACCACTCTGCACCAGCGTTGTACGCCTGCTCAACCTGGCTGTAAGACGCAATTTCGGCTCCATACGCTTTGCATACTAGGGGCGCCTGCTCATAGGTGAACGTATTATCAGAGATATAGAACACTTCGTTGAGAGTGGGGGCTGGAACAGACGCAGTCTGCCCTTTCGCAAACGGGTTTACATTGTAGGTCACATCCAGCTCCCTCGGCGTGACTGAAAGCGTGATAAATCCAAAATAATAGAGGACGAATGAGATTACGGCTATGAGAATACTAAACGCTACGAACCCAAGAAAGTCCGTGACTGCTAGCATCAACATGACAACGATGACGATAACACCAGCCACAAGTGTCAGGATTGCCGGGAGGTCGGGTTGACTCATTAGTTTTCATATAGGAAATAAAGCAGGACACGCATCGTGCGATCGACAGGGAACTTCTTGGAGTCCATTTCTCGGACATTCATATCATCAAGAACATACCACGCATGTCCCGGCGGGAGTTTCCTCGCATAAGTCCACCAATGACCTCCATTGAAACACACGACGGAAAACAGAAAATACTTCTTTCCGTTCAACACCAGTAAACTTGAATAATCGATCGGCGTGGTAGACCAGAACATTAGAACCTTAGGAAACGTCCCAAACAGAACCTGCTTCGTGCACCCGAGATGAGAGCACTTATCGCATTTCCAGTCCGAGATCGTTTGTGGCCTCACGTATTCATGTATCGCATCCAGTAGCGGAATTCCAGCCCTGGAAGGAACAAGGTTGACGTCGATAGCTGTTGTCTTTTCGACCTGGACTACTTTACAGCCTCCACATTCAATACGATCCCCCGTCTCAAACCGAAACGCATTGTCAAGCCACGACAGCTTGTCGCAGAGATGGACGATAAGTTCGTGGCTGTCTCCGATATTCTCACCGGCGGGGAGGTAAGTGGTCTTAATCACCTCAAAGAACTCACGCAGACCCGTGGTCCCTTGATTACGGTAGATAGATTCCAGGCACACATCTACGGGGTTTTCCTTGTCTACCTCTTCATGCTCAGAGTATCGGTCTACCAATACCGGACATGAGAACAATCCTTGAAGTGCGGCGTTCACCCAGCAACTTCCACGATGGTTATGGAGTCCGAACATTATTATATACTATCACCCAAACGCACTAAACGTGTTTAAGAATCCAGGGACGTCACGTTCCGAATTATTGAACGGTCGCATGATATCATACTGATCCTGGGCCTTTGAGAGGGCTGAAATTGTGTCTCCTGCTTCCCCTGGCGTGGTGGAGCACGGTTGGGATCCAGAGTGAACAGGGCAGCTCATAGAATAGGTAGGGCATGTGCATGGCACCAGCGAACTCTTCGGAACTTCGTCATACGGGCCCCGGCTCATCGTCATCGATGCAGTCGAAGGTCCTGGAATCGTTCCGTTCGGAACCACCGTGGTCTGGGTGAGCAGGGATCCTACTGGGACTTTGGGATTGTTTGCGGTGTTCAAGAGAGATGCACGGCTAGTGATATCCTGCTGTAGAAGACTGATCAAGGTTCCCATTAGCGTTTCGTTGGAGGAGGGGGCAGGCGGCATTGGCGCTGGCGTTGGCGCTGGCGGCGGCGGAGGCGGGGGAGGCGGAGGCGGGGGGGCTACGACACGTGCAAATGTTCCACCGTTGCTTCCAGTGATCATCTTTCCATCTACATCTACACTGAATGTCATATTGAGGGGTCCGCTGGGTGTAGTGTATACCAGGTTTCCTCCTTTATCGGACGTAAACGTTCCTGTAACCAAAGACCACCCCGACGCTGTCGATGAAGGTGTGAGCGCCCAAGAATTTCCAGTCTGAACAATTTTGCCCGTGGTGCTTGTTCCTCCTACGCTCCAGTCTCCATCAAGTTTTGGAGGATTTATAGGAACTGGAGGACTAACGCCGGCCGCTGTCGACGCTCCGGAAGACGGAGGAGAAGACTGGTTGCAGAAGGAGACGTTCTTTCCTCCAGGGACACCGTAGCATTCTCCTACGAGATCTGTCTTCATCCCCCAATCACGAATTCCGTTTCCAACCCAGTTTCCTCCAATTCCAGTGCACTCTGTCTGGGTATATAAACGTATATTCTGTCCACCGCTCTGCTTGACGCTCGTGATACCCTGACCAGCTGTGGGGCATCCTACAGCATTATCTAGTCCTTCGCGTGCTGGCATGAACAAGAGCACGCCTACCAGGACAAGAATGAGTCCGATGAGCATGTACTTCATTACTATTACTATTACTAATAGATATCAAATTATCGTCGAGGGTGAACGGAGCATCCCGCAGCCTGGGATGCGCACGTGCACGACATCAAGTTCTTACGCAGGACGTTGGGCCCTGGACCAAACAGTCCCGTATCGGGCTCTGTCGGTCGAAGATTTCCAAGAGGAGGCGTTGGGCGTGTCTGAGCATTAAAAAAGGGATCCGTAGGAACTGATGCCATTTCTGTCAGTCCCTGGAGTCCCTCCCATGGACTTCCTGACGGCGGGCGGATTCCTGATGTGTAAGCTGAATTCATTCCCGAGAGCGAGGGGTCGCCTACGCCCAGAGTGGAGGATATACGGGGGGCAGACGCAGTTGGGGAAGGAAGCACCGAAAGATTGGATGAACCGCTACACGATTTCTTAACATATGCCTTTGTTCCGATTAATCCTGGAGGGACCGCCCCTGGGGTTAAATCCAACTTCACAATCTTTGCATCTCCGTTGAACTTCGTATAATTCGTCACCGGTCCAGGTGCACCTCCAACAACAGCCTTACAAGCACTATCAGACGCACATGCCGTCTGTGCTTCCTCCAACGAGAAATACATCCCTGCGTTCGCAAAACATGCTTTCTGAGCAGCAGTTGGTCCGGTTGGTGGAGGAGGTGAACCTCGGGTACATGCCTCTAACTTCGGACTAATCTGTGTCATGAAATCCAGGTAGACACGCCAATCTATGAATTTACCAGCTGTACTATCCGCTAATTCCCAGCATGCAGATGTTGTGGGTACAGTCCCTACACCCACACCTACCGGTGCTGATGCCATATTTGAGGTGGGGGCTCCTAGCGGTCTAATCGGAGGGGCTGTGCGAGAATAGGCAGTCGACGTATCCACTGGTCGTACTCCAGAAGCACTTACAAGCGAACCCGTCGACGGTCCGCTCATCCATGAAGGCCTGGGAGGAGCATTTGGAGATACATCTGTGTACCGTCCCTGAGCATCCACAAACCGTTCATGAACGGGAATCAGGACAAACGCAAAGACTATAATGAGTACGATCGCTGCCCATGCCATAACTTCAGAGCGGATCATTACTCTTTCTCTTACATGTATAAATGGTAAAATATCGCCAGACGAAAAAGAAGAGCACACGCAAGTCTCGTCGCTCTCTGCGTCGCAAGACCTACCGTCGCAAGTTCCGGGGTGGATACTCCCCTGTCGGTCCTAACGGAGGCGATCACGGTAAAGTCCCTGATTCCTATCCCAAGAATGATGCAGGTGGGCTCCCCGACCCGATGCCCGCTGGCGGAGTTCCGATTGGAAAGACGGTGTACTGAGTTAATTTCATAGGAATACACAACAATGCCTAAGGACCCTAAGTCATACACCAAACCATCAGATCAGCGCATGGTTATGGCAGAAATGTCACGCTCTGTTCCCATGATTGTTCGTATTCATAAACAGGGTTGCCCGGCGTGCGTGAATTCTGAAGATGCGTGGAAGGAGTTCTGTGATAAATCAAAGGGTATTCGTATTGTTCAGGTGGAGGAGAAGGCTGTGCCCCCTGGGATTATGAAAGGTATAGAGGGATTCCCCACCTATGCCGTTCACAAGAATGGAAAGAGTTGGCATCATACGGGTGCACTCATGGATGCGGGTGCGATTGAAGAACTCACTCATAGATAGCCATCAGGCTTAGATGTGGAGCCCTTGGCCACAACATAGGCCTCCGAATCATGTTTCCGAGAAACGTTGTCGCGGTTCAGAAATTTCTGGAACCCCTCGAGATCGTTGGGAATTGTAGTGGACGCCTGGGACATCCACTGACGTGCCGACTGCATTAGTCCGTATTTGTTGGACGTGTCCATGAAGAGATCGCTGGTCTTCGAGAAGGCCTCGTCAATACTTTCCTTCACATGCGGTTCATTGATATTTGGGGCTGGGGGGCGAGCAGGGTTATCAACATAGTCCGTGAACAAAACGTTCATGAACGGGTTAGATGCCGTGGGAGTAGCGTACCGGGTGGGTGCAGTTCCCGAAAACGTCTCCTTAAGAATCTGTGTCGTGGGGAACATCTTGACTAGAAAGACAGACGCAAACATCACGAGAGGGACCAGGAGGAGGTACCATGTCTTCTGGGTAATCACTGAAATAAGAAGCGACGAATAGATCGTGAACCGCACAACTGCGTTGAGTGCTTCGGGAACGGTCATCTCATTCGTGGGAAGGAACCGACTCCAGTTGGTAAAGAGGTTGGCGGGGTCATCTAACCAGAACTTCTCCCGACTCATTATTGTGATAGGGAGACTTTAGTTTACTTATTTCTTTGCGACCTTACGTTGTAGCCGAGCCAGCATTCGGGCACGACGAGCTTCGGGGTGATTGCTCATGATCGTCTCGGCAGTCTGGGTAGGGCGATCTGTCTCCCCAAACATTTCCGTCTTGAAAAGCTTACCGAGAGAATGCTTGAACTTCTCCTTGAGCATCTCGATTTCACGCACGAAATCCTCCTTCTTGAGACTGCCCGACCGCATTTTCTGCTCAATGAGTTTCTGCACAACCCCAATCGCCTTCTTGGTCGTCGGGTGTTCCGGGTTCTTAGCCATCTCAATGAGCGCAGGGATATTCGTGAAGTCAATCTCATCTAGACCAAGGGCTTCGACGTTCAGGTTCTCCATGACCTCCATTCCCAGCTTGAAGATGCGTGTTTCCTTGAGCGTCTCGAGGAGATCAGTAATGCCCGACTGGGTCTCACTATTGTTCAGGACTTCATCCACCTCATCCGTAGAGTCCTTGCCGGTGAACTTGGACCACAGTCCCTTGACCGTCTCCATAATATCCGAGCCGAGGTAGGAGCACATCAGGAACATGCGAGCGTATGTCCACAGCGCCTCCTTCTGCTTATCTGAGGCGTCCACCATCAACAGCGAAAAATCAATTCCACGGAGGAAGAAGCGAGGCGCGGAGAAGAGGGCGTCGTCCTTCTTCACAACCGCCATGAAATGAGGCTGGACCTCGGTCTTGAAGCGCTCGGCCTCTACCTTGTAATCAATGGGCTCAGGATAGTTGGCATCCAGAACTGGGACGACAGAGGGGAACTCCTTGCGTATATCATCAAAGCATTCTTTGAGAACGTTCTGGATCTCAAAGGACATTGTTTATTGATATATGCGAGTCTTTAAGCAACACGATTTCCTCCGCGGTAGGCCAGCGACTTCTCATCCTTGTCGCTCAGGCAGAGGCATCCACCGGCCGCAGTTACGCTGGTAGGGCAGCACTCGGGTTTAAACGTCGAGTTCTGGAAGGCAAAGAGTTCATTGTCATTGGTAGCCTCATATGCCTTGAGAGGCGTAGGTGCAGTCGTCTGCGACCACGAGTTTCCGTTGGAAATATCAATTCCGTTGTATGCGCCCTCCTGCACCTGGTTTATCGGAGCACCAATATCCTGCTGCATGAACGTCTCACGAGTCAGGTTTCCGGTCAGGATGAAACGAGAAATAACGGCGATGGCAAAGGCGGCAGCACCTACGGCGAGAACAACGCTTGTCTTGTCCTTCATAGTTCTATTGTTATTAGCCGACTACATTTTTATTGAGCTCAGCCAGAACACGTTCTTGGATGTTAGCAAGTTCGGCTGGATCGTGCGAGTCGGGGTAGTCCCGGACCATACGGGTTCCGTTCAGCATGAACATTCCGTCGTGGTTCCCCATAAATACCTGCATCTTACCACCGGGAAGATTTACGATCGCCTTGATGACTCCGTCCCACGTCCGCATTCCAGGGAACGCAAACATCAGGGGAGTATGTCCCAGTGCGGTGGTGACTTTATCCGAGGGATCCAGCGCTTCGTAATTCGGCGGCTCCTCGATCTCTTCGTAGTCTGCGAAAACAGTCTGGCCGATCGGGACCCGGTGATCCGTCGTGTTGAAGCAGTAGATGACTTCGGGATTGGGGCCCACAAAAGGAATAGATTTGCACGAGTGTTCTACATACACCCACTTGCCGTCTTCCAAGACAAGGTGTTCTCCCGAGACGACGACTCCCTCGTAGGTATACAGGGGCACCCCCGCAGCTAGGCACCGCATCGTGGCGGTAACCTCGCACCCTTCACGGAATACATCACCGACCTTGACCTCAGACACCTTGATGAGTCCCTTGCCCCGAACATGAATAAGGGTATCAGGGTGGAAACAGAAGGAGAGACCGACCATATCACCAAGATATATTGCGAAGACGAGGAGGGGAGGGAACACAAATGATAAGATGATAGACAGAGCAAACAGAATCGTCACAATTGTTTTGACGAGCGCCATCATCATATCCACAAGTGACCGTATCAAATGGTAGGCTGAAATCATGATGGTGGCAGCATACCCTGCCGATCCCAGAATACGTGCTGTCAAGTCCCGAATACGTGCCAACAACGCCACCATCGCTCCAAATGCGTTGTGGATCTTGGCAAACACTTCTGCGGCAAACGATGTAATGAATGTCCAGATACCTGTAATGAAATTTCGAATATGTCCAAGATCATTATTGATCATCCCGAGCAGCCGATTAAACACGCTGAACATCAAGTGAACAGGCTGCATCAACAATCCAAAGATATTGTTCGCCATCATGTTCGTGCAATATTCAAAGTTCTCGAGCGTGGATATTTCAGGCTGTATCCCCCCTGCAAACGGCATATACAGAGGATTGCAGCGGTAGGTCGTCCAATTATCACGTAAATTTTCAAGATTCGCTTGGACGTATGTATAGAGAATAACCCCCACAATGAGGAGTGGGCCGATAGCTACGGCGCTAATGGACAAAACATCCATCTTATCTTATCTTATCGTTTAGACCTCTTTTTGAATTTCATTATCGCGCCAGGTATGAATGTCGTCGTCGGAGACTTCGTGGTCATCCAAAATGACAAATTCACCGGTGGGTGAAGCAACCGCATAATGGCACGCCCTCGTAATGAACTGGATATAGTCGTGCGTCTTGCCAGAATGGATATCTGTGACTGGAGTCACTCCGTTCTCATTGAGAATCCACGACCCAGGAGCAACTGGGACATCCTTGTAGACAGACACTCCCTGAATCTGGTGATGTGCGATTCCATCCACCTCTCCCCCGTATTTCAAGAGATCACCGATCTTAATCTCCTTCGCCAGAACAAGACTTCCGTCGTCCAAGATCACGTGGGCGGTGGGGAGTATACCCGTATAGCGATACTTCTCGGGGTTCTCAATCTTTTCTACAGAGATGTATCCTCCATAATGCGCCTGGACCCGGCGGAAGAATTCAGATAAGATGACTGGATTGCTCGTTTCCTCATAATCCTTGAAGTGGAATCCGCCGATATGTATAGTGTGGTTGTCCGTATTCAGACAGAAGACCCGCTCGCACGACTCTGCCTCTTGCGCAAGGGGATGGTTCTCGACACGTATCCACTTTCCTTCCAGCATGACTTTGTGGTTGCCCGAGACACGGATACTTCCGATAGTATACATCTTCGTTCCAAGACTGTCAAATTCCAGAACGCTGCGAACCATCTGTCCATCCGCCAGCCGCATTCCTGGCCGCACTGCACTGATCGGTATTGTGCCCTCCGATGTGAAAATGAGGGTAGAAGGATGGAAACAGAAGAATTCAGCTGCTTGTCCGATTGGTCCATTGACGACAGACTGACCGGTCTGCACACCCGTAGACACAATGTTCATCATGACTGCAAAGACTGCCATCATACGGTTCATCAGTGTCCGCACACGCCCAAACAACTGAACCGTGCTCTGGATCGTGTTCTGTAGTTTTCCGAAGGTGGACTGAATAATTCCCATGAATCCGCCAGATGCACCGGTCACAGCTCCACGCATATCATTTATGGCTTTCATGAGAAACTGGAAAATATCCGTCAAGATCTTGAAGTTCTGATAGATAGGATCCATCACGAAGCCAGCATATGTGTTCACGGACTGGAGCGTACAATTCAAGAAGTTAGAGCCTATATCGGACCCGACCATTCCAGCCATCGGCATATAGATAGGATTGCATCGATACTTGACCCAATTATCTTTGATTTCTTGTAGGTTTGACATCCCGTAGGCGTATAATGCCGCAAAAACGGCAATGAGAGTGCATACCAAAACCACCAAAACGGATATGAGATCCATCCTGCTCTGTTATGGTAAAAACAGATTAAATAACGAAATGTCTGACCTGAATTCTCTTCCTCTCTCTACTCTCAAGAAGATGGCCAAGGGCCGCAAGATCAAGCAATACTATATCCTCCCGAAGGCTCGTCTCGTCGAGCTGCTAGGGATGCCTGAACTCCCGTCACGTTACCGTATTGAGAAGATGACGATTATCGAGCTTCGAGAGGTCGCCAAGAGGCGTGAACTGCGGGGATTCTGGGGGCTCAATAAAGAGCAGCTGACTCGTATGCTATTTCCTGAAGAGAACAATACTGTCGAGAATACTGCCTCGCATCAGCATGAGAAGGATGACGGCAAGGCAGGCAAACATGAGAATCCAGAGAACCAGGATACCAATAAGGTAAGGGTAGAGCTGGTGGAAAATTCGGCTCAGCAGGGGCTTGATAATATGTAATTCAATGTAGGAGTGCGTCTCGGGTCGACTACTGAAATCAAGGACGTCCTGGAAGATCTTATCAAAGAAGCCAGGAGCCTTATCCTTCTTTTTCTCCATTCTTTTTGTCTACAGAACAATATAAACTAGCGATGAAACTATCTCAGAACAGCCTCGTTCGCCTCGGTGCTGTCGTCGCCGGAATTGTTGTCCTCGTTGCCGTCGTGAATGCTTACAGCGGGTCCAAGTTCCTCGGCGAGGGTCTTGAGGTCGGTGGACTGGAGCCCCAGGGACCTCTGTCCAACACCCCCTCTGGTCCTACGGTGAATCCCCATTCGGAGGGAGGCGACCAGGCCCCCTCTCTAGCACAGGAGAGCCGCCACCCGAGCGGACAGCAGTCGTATTCCCAGACGGTCCTCTCGCCCGAGGAACTCCTGCCTAAGGGTGGACTCGGTGCATCGTGGGCCGCCACGAACCCCGTTGGACTCGGCGACCTCAAGGGCCAGAACTTCCTGACACCGACCTACCACTACGGCATCAACACGGTCGGCCAGTCCCTACGTAACGCCAACCTCGACATCCGCTCGGACCCGCCGAATCCCCGTGCCGCCATCTCGCCTTTCCTGAACTCCACGATCGAGCCCGATCTGTACCGCCGTGAGCTCGAGATCGGCGAGTCGGGTGCCGGTGCCAAGCCCACCCACTAAACCTTTTAATAACTTGATTAAATAATGAAGTTTGCGCCACATGTTGTGGTCATTGTCATTGCCATGTTAGGGTACCTCCTGTACCAATATGTGAATGGCGGTCCCGGAAATTTAGTCTCCTTGAAAGCCGAGAAGGATGGACAAAAGTATCTTGTCCAAGATCTCCCCAACAAGAAAGAGGCAGTCGAAATGCTGGCAACTGTCAAGGGAAATATGGATAAGGTTGCGGCGTTCTATGCACAGGAAGAGTTTGTCAGTGATCCCACTGCCAAGAACCTAGTGGACCGATACAATCCTCATAGTATCATGGAAAATTCCATGACGTCTAAAGATACATCCTATTCTGAAAATAAGGGAGAGAAGATCGTCATATGCTTGCGTGACAAGACCAATCCTCCAGGATACCCTCTTGTGGATTTGAATACCGTGATGTTTGTGGTCCTCCACGAAATGGCCCATTTGATGACCACCGAACTGTCCACAGGAAAGCACACCCCAGAGTTCTGGGCTAATTTCCGGCGACTTTTACAGGATGCTTCACAAATCGGAGTCTATCAACCCATCAATTATTCTCGGTCCCCCGTCCCCTACTGCGGGATGGAGATTACAGACTCTCCGTTGTAATCCCGAGATTACTCACTCGATACTGTAGTCAGGAGATTGAATTGACGTATAGCTAGTGCATGAGTGCCGGTGTCTGGCTGAATACTATTGACAGACAGCTTGTATACGGTGTATGCGGCTGTATTACTGGGGAGTGAATACGTGTATATAGTTGTTAGATCTGTAAGATCTTGTCCAGTCTGGGTATCAATTGTCGTAAACGTAGTTCCATCTGTCGATCCAGAAACTGTCCAGGAGACTGGAGAACTTTCAACTCCAAATCCTGATGCCAAACTATATGATGACAGAACGAACGAACTGGGTGCGGTAATTGTCATCGTCGAGGCGACGCCATTGACGGCACCGCCGCCGGAGAGGTAAGCGGTGGCAAGGGTTACCCAGCCAGTACTATCGGCGGTCGTTCGTATAAGTGCCCGCTGTCCACCAAATGTCGAATAGCTGTTCCCAAATGCCGATGATACAAAAACAGAATACTGTTGTACACCCGAACTGACTATATACGGATTTCCACTGTTCACTATGGTAGCAGTTGAAAAATCGGGGATAGCGTAGACTGTCCTGTATATCGGTGGAGTATAGGGTGCTACCACACGGTTTCCAGTAATTGGATTGTAAGTTTCCCCGGTTGTAGCATCGGCTTTAAGGGTGAGTCCCCCCCTGCCCAGTGTAAACTTACGATCGGATCCCACCTGCTGACGTGCTTTCTTGTTGACGCTCAGCCCGGTATAGGTTGTATACGCTGCTAGAACAGCAGATTCACGCTGAAGACGAGTAAGATCACTAGAATCGGCTACACGTCCCTTCTTGTCTCCAAGGGCCGATGACATTTATTTATACTAGGCTACGACTATTTGGTAGATGTTTCCGTTCTGAGAAGAGACGTATAAGTATTCATCACTACTTTGCGTGATCGATTGGGGTACAATCGAAGATTGTAGGTTAGTAAATACGACCGCTGACCCTGTAATATGGACTTGTATCACCATACCTCCGTTCTGTACGCTGGTCACATATAGGTAGCCGTCGTTTGCCTGGACGATTCCGCCGGTAAGATTTGTGTTTGAATATATCCGGGACGATCGCCCAGTACTTATACTGATTTGGTAGATTCCGTCTGTTGTTGTTCCGTATAAATTGTTGTTTGTAGCGTATGTAATGCCTGTATAATTGGTTGTGTCTACGACTCCGTTGATAGTTACTAAGGAAGTCACGGTTCCTGTAGGTGTAACTTTTTTGAGACCTGACGGTTTTGTCACATAAAAGTTTCCACTAAGATAATCTTGAGTAATCGTTTGCATACCCACAAGAGATGCACTGGGTTCCACGAGATACGATACACCAAGACCTGCCCTCTTCAGAATGCTCCCGTTTCCAGAGTTTACGACATAGACCGCACCGTCAATTTGCGACTGCATAGTTCCATACGGAGTTGATAAGTTTGCAAAATTTATAGTGGGGTCTGTTTCTTCATAAGTAAAGATAGGAGCAGGAATACCGACCCTGGATTCTACGGGTCCAAAACGGGTACCGCCTCCGCCGCCAGTTGCAATTTTCCTTCCGTCAGAACTAGAAGCAATAGATAACCACCTTCCTGGTCCAGTTCGTCTATTCCAATTACTACCCGAATCTCTGCTCATATAGATTCCACCTCCAGTCGAATCAATTGCCGCAAGTATTGTTCCGTCAGAACTAATGGCAATACCTCTCCAATCTGCTTGACCGAAATTGTCCGGAAGACCCGATGGAAGTCCATTTGTTGGTAGATTCCAAGTAACGCCAGAATCACTACTCGTCCAGATTCTCCCTGCAATATTTCGGTTATCCCCGCTGGTGCCCTCGTTGCGCACGCCCCCCGCCGCAAGTTTCGTTCCATCAGAACTGGAGGCAATAGATACCCAGGTCGTCGTTATGCGATTTTCTGGATCGTAAGGAGCACTTGTTATTATCCAATTAACGCCAGAATTAGTACTCCTATAGATTCCTCCTCCAAACACAACTGCCGCAAGTTTCGTTCCATCAGAACTGGAGGTAATAGCTCTCCAGTCTACGGAATCTGGAAGTCCACTTGTTCTTTGAGTCCAATTACTACCAGAATCAGTGCTCATATAGATCCCTGCATACGCAACTGCCGCAAGTTTCATTCCAGTAGAATCGGAAGCAATAGAGTACCAGCTGGCGGAAGCTGGAAGTCCACTTGTGCGTAGAGTCCAATTACTACCCGAATTACTACTCGTATAGATTCCTCCTCCAAGCACAACTGCCGCAAGGTTCGTTCCGTTAGAACTGGAGGCAATAGAGTACCAGTTGGCGAAAGCTGGAAGTCCACTTGTTTGTGGATCCCAATTACTACCAGAGTCAGTGCTCGTATAGATTCCTCCTCCCTCCGCAGCTGCCGCAAGTTTTGTTCCAGTAGAATCGGAAGCAATGGCTCTCCAGAATGCGAGAGGAGCAGATGTTGCTAGAAACTGTTCACCTTCGACCAAATAGATATTGTTGGTGGTGTTTGTGACATAGAATTTCCCGGTATTATTGAAGGAAATGGTGCCCTGCCCAACTGGGATCGATGCAAAAAAATTAGCACTAACAGACCTGAGGGGTCTATACTCTATAGGAATAGGCACCGTTGGACAAAAAAAACCAACATTCACCAGCGGCGACAAGTCGTCGACAACTCCTCGCTGGTTCTGAGCTAAGAGAAGTTCGTTGGTTGTGGAATACGACTTGGCTACCTTTTTAGGAATAGTGGAATAAGTCGCATTGGCTCCTGCGAGAATACCGGTTCGGTATGCTCGTAGAAACTCACTTGACGAGAGTGCTCCGCTTTTTGAGGTCATTGTTAAGTGCGAATATTCTTTGATGCCTGATCTGCCGAATTGAAAGAATTGATATCGGCAGGTGTTAGGCTCTTGTAGACTGTCTGGATTGTCTGAGTCGCAGGTATACGGAAAGAGGGAATGCCTAGCATCCCCAGAGAAGACACTTCACCGGCCACTACACTAGAATTTGCCGTCTGGCGGATATTGCGAGTGAGCATGGACGAATCAGCCACACGGGATCCCTTCTTGTTATTACCAAGTCCTAGCGATGACATTATTTTTGAGCAATATAATAATGTCGGAGGAAGTCACCATCCCTGTTCTAAACATGCAAACAGGATCCTCCACCTCCATCACGATGTTCACTGACGATACTATTGATACTGTCCAGTCTCGTATCGGAAAAGCTGTGGGTACCCACCCCGACCGCTTACGTATCTACGTGAACGGCGAATTTGAGGGAAACTATTACTCCAAGGATTCACGCAAATGGGAGAACCTGTTTCTCCGCATGTCTCCCGAAGGCCGAGTTGTCCAGAAAAGCCTGGAGTATTACCAGGCATCTCGTGAACCCAAGCTGGAACTGGCTGCTTCCTATGACAAGTCCGCATGGATGGCTCTTGATGCCGCCGGGGAAACGTCCTTCCATGAACTACGGCTTCTTGGTGTTCCCGAAGAGCGGTCTTGGATCTTTCCCTTGAATAATACCGACGTTCCCGAACACCTTCCTCCCGCTTCTCAGGTCACGATTGAAACGAAATCTTTGTTCAAGAGTCTTCACCCCTACCCCGCCAAACAGTTCATGGTCATACCATACTCTGCTCTCGTCCCTAAACTCGAAGTCCTGTTTTATCCTCGCATGCGTGCTGGATCTCCGTCGGTTGTCCCCGAGGATGTCGTTCGCAGCATCGAGCGCCAAACGAATCTCATTTCGGCTCTCACGGATCTCAGTGTTCCACGACCCAGTCAAGTCACTATCAGCCAAGTCCGGTGGAAACTGCCGTTGGTGGATACAGATTTCGGCAATGCTGTCCGAAACCGATTTGAGCAGATCTTTTACGGTACAACTCTATCTTCTGCCATCCCTGTCGTCTCCTTCTTTTCCAGTCGATCGGAACAGTCTCGTCATAAATTTTTCACGGAGAACAAGGAGAAGACTCCGCATCTAGATCTGCGGACATGGTCCTACTGGTGGAATTCGACCAAACCGTCCAAGAACAAACCCGCTCTCGTGTTCTACCGTGGAGGGTCCCGTGCATCCTTTGACAGGATTACCGTGAACTCTACCGAAATTACCATTTCTTGTTCCCGCACCCCCGACTCCAAACTGAATCATGAGGAATTACAGAAAGAAGTCAAGGAGTTCCTCCTATCCATTGACGGTCTTGCTGCTTTCCTGGACCCGGCAGATTACGAAGATGATCGGTGGGTGGTTCAAGATATGTCTGCGATCATCCATTACTCTACCGATCTCAAGGAAGCCGATTTCCGCCGCTTTGATTGCCTTCGTGATATCTACGAAACTACGGATCAGAGCAAGCTGGTGTTCAAATTCTTGCGCAGCGATCAGAGCGATACGGGCTTAACGGACAACCAACTCCGCATTCTCGGAATGCTGAAAGAGAACGAGTTCACCAGCCCCGACGATGTTCACGACCAGTTCCCAGATTTGTCTGTGGATGAGTGCACCGCACTTCTCCAGGGCGTGAAACAGATTGTGTCGGACAATCCTGATATCGGTGAGCGGCGGTATTCTCTCCTTCCCTCCTTCAAATTCACGGCGAAAGAGGCAGCAGTCACGCATGCCCCCGATATGAAACGAGTGGTAGGGTATATCTCCATTCTGCGTGATATCCTGATTCACCCCGACAATTCTGAGCTGGATGCTGTATGCCCAAAGCGGATGGAGACGGTAGAAGCCGAGATCGCAACCGTTCCTCTGACCGAAAGTTCACCGAGCGAGGATACCGATTTCCTGGACGGACTTCTAGGTGAACTTGCGGGGCTGTCCGTCTCTGAAAAGAAAGAGGAAGCGGCACCGGAAGCGAAGAAGGCAAAGGTTGTCCGATCTCGTGGGGCTACATCCTTATCCACGTACTTCCTGACCCAGCTCCGTGACTTCAATCCTGATCTCTATTCCACCGACTCCCCTGCATCCAAGAAATGCGAGAAAAACCGTCAGCCTGCCGTCTTGCGATCCGACGAACTTGCGAGGTTTGACGGAGATGGCGATATGGCCGAATACGATCCACGAAGCGATGGACGCTCCAAATACACGGAAGTAAAAGATCCCGACGGACTCATTATTTGCCCGGAATACTGGTGCACGGTAGACCGTATCCCTCTCAAGAAGGAGCAGTTGGTGGACGATACGTGCCCTGTATGTTCTGGAAAAGTAAGGTCAAACGATAAAGCCATTGAAAAGACGCAGGATGTTACCGAATTCCCGGTGATTCAGCGTGATTCCACATCGGTGTTCCCAGGATTTGTCAAGTACAAGGCTGGATCGGGGAGCAAACAGATCCCGTGCTGTTTCACGGGGTCGCAGGAATACAAGTCAACAGTCGCCTCTGTCCGTCCGAATGTCGCTGAACTATTCTATGTTCTCGGGGATACCAAGACCCGACTCGATGAACTGCGCCTGGCGTATGTCCCCCAAGATGTTGGGAAAATCGCCAAACTGAAACTTGATTATTCGACGACGGTAGATGCGGGCAATCGTATCCATTCCGGAAACTCCGGGTTTTTCCGTGCAGGGGTGGGTCGGGCATCCGACACTCTTCCCAAAGTCATCGGAGGAACAGGAACTGTTCGTGAACCTTCGGAGAATCCCGATATTGTTCAGAGGTGTTCGTTCTTCCGTTCTTGGAAGATGGCCGATTCAGACGACCACGACAAGATCAAGGCCAGGATTGCCTCTATCGACAAGGCGTTCCGTGAAAAGGAACTCACGCCTCTCGAAGAGCTGGAGTATTCGGCCCTCTCACTCAATTGTATGCTCTACGTCCTCTACGTCGGCGAGTCCATTTCCACCGGATGTTTCATGAATATCGGAGCGGTCAGGGATGTGAAACGGGCTGTTGTGGTCCTTGTCAATGTCGACGATCCTCGCAGTGTAGATTACCTTGTTCACGTATCCAGGACATCAACCACCCCCGTATACAACGGAAACATATACAAGAAACCTTTCCCGACCGATTTCTTGGGAACACTGGAAGGTCTGCGGGCTACGGCGTGTGTGCGCAGTATTCCCACGATTGACAAGGCGATCGCATTCGCAAACATGACATTCAAATCCCGATTTCCCGAACTCAAGGTTGTCCTAGACCCTTACCGCCGTGCCCAGGCTCTCTTTCTTCCTGAAACTTTCATTCTTCCTTTCCGGCCTACATCGCAGATCCCCACGTTCTTGACGGAACACATTCCAGGATACGCAGATATCCCCCAGGATCAGTATCCCCAGAAACCCGCAATGATGGATGTTCTATCGCACGCCAAAGATGCCCACCCCGGATACGCATATGCCCACGACAATACTGATATTCAGAACAATGTCGTGGAACTCATTACTGCTGCTGGACTGCGTATCCCCGTCCAGTCTGGCGACACGATCTCCCAAGACCCCACTGAAATCACCGAGACTGTCCATGACGAAACTGAGGACAAGATTGTGAATGCCGAACCTGCTGAATCAGACACCAAACTGGCCAGGTCTATCACCTACGAAGCCGAGATCTTTGAGTTCCTGCTGTATCAACTATCCAAAGATATTGCAACAGACGATTACCCCGATCTCCGCACCGCTTTGTCCCATTCCTCACCCGATATAGAGTCTCTACGCCCCCTCCTTCATGCGTGGATGGACGATACGCTGACATTTGCGGCTGCCGACAATCCACCGGAATTCTATAGCAAGATGCGGCATTCATGCACCGGTTCACCCAAGGATGCGTGTACTGGACTGTGTGCGTGGAACGGTGATTCGTGTAAAGTTCAGGTCAAGACCGTGCGTAAAACTTTACAGAAAGGGGTTCTTGCGAACCGTTTGTTGTCCACGCTATCGAGCAACGATAAGATCCGAGGAATCGTCTTCAATCACCGAGTCTCGCCGTTTTTCAGCAGCGTGCTCTACCTGGAGATGCCGTCCGAGGTGATTCTGTCAGACAAGGATGTCTCCTCCCAGCTGAAGAAGTAATTCTCTGTTGTAGAATAAACAAATGGACGCTTTTGATGGACTCACGACTGGAGGTGCTCGTCGTGCGGTTGGATCTCGTGCGCAGGTGATGCATGGGACAGCGCACCACACCAAGGGCGGCCTGACGAAGAAGGGACTGAAGTACAACAAGTACGGCAAGATCGTGTCGGCTCGCAAGTCGGCGTCGGCCAAGAGCAAGGGCACGCTGAAGAAGTGGGAGAAGAAGACGGGCCAGCGCTGGACGATCAAGAACGGCAAGCCCACGAAGGTGAAGAAGAGCAAGCGGGGCGGGGCGGAGGGAGGCGAGGAGGAGGCCCCGGTTGCTTAAACGATCTCTAGAGTATAGCCAGCCGGAGCGGTCTTTTTGAAGAGGGCTTCGACGGCCTTGATATAGGTGTTTCGTAAAGCAGGAATGTCGCCCGCAGCAGGGATGGGCGACCCTACGTGTGTCACGATTGGTTTGAGAGGTCGATACGATAGTTCAAACCAGTTCTGTAGAGTTTTCCAAGTAGGGATTCCGATGGCCATACCCGTATAGGAATGTAGGAGTTTATTCAGTTCGGTGGCCCACCATTCATTGGACCGTGGGAATACATCGTTTTCACCGTAGGTCAGGACAGGGACGAGAGGGGTCTTCGTATCCAGGGCAATGCGGAATATTCCGGTGCGGTTGCGGATGTAGAGTTTTATATGTTTTCCTTCGGCCGTGAGCATTTCCTGGACGCCTCCCAGCATCACGGAGACAGATTCACCTTTCTGTAAAGTTTTGGTAATACTAACCGAATCGGACGGGATACTGCCGAGATGGCGGATGATATCTCCGATCACCGGGAAGTAATGGTAGAACGGCAGGGTGACTGCACGGTTGGCTCGGTAGTTTGGATGTTTACAGAGACCAATGTTGAACATCACGGACGAAACGGAGATTAAACCGTGTGGCTGCCAGATAAAGAGGCATGTCGGAGGAGGTGCTTCTGGGCACTCCATCCGAAATGTTGCCTGAATATTCTCCTCCACCTGTTTGTTTCGTAATCTTGACGACACGGACTCAAACAGAACCTCTTTCGGAAATAGACCGTATAAGGATGCGACCAACAACCCAAGAACCAAATTTACCCCCATCAAGACCCCTACCAAAACTAGGATCACGAAAGCCCCGAACAAAACTAACGGCCAAAGATATAACCATGCCATTTCTCTGTTCTCCTCGTAGATTGTTTACTGATAACTGGAACTCTTTCTGGCACGTAGCTTTCGGTGTATTGGCATACAAGCTGAAACTGCTAGTTCCCATATTCATTTTCTACCAGTTTCTAGATATCACAGACATCAATGTGTTTGTCGACATCATTGAATTCTTGTGTGGATACATCCTGGCATCCGTGTTCAATTGGATTTAAGCAAGTCGCCCCGAACTAATAAAAATGAGCAGTAGCTACTTGGTAGAGGCCAAGACAGTTCAGACTGGAGCCATCAGGACGCTGGTGGAGGCCCTCAAGTGTATCCTGGTCGAGATGAATTTCACCTTCGACAAGGACGGGATCAAGATGGCGGCCATGGACAATACCCGCACCGTCCTTGTCCATATGCGCCTCGAGGCTTCGAAGTTCGAGAAGTATTCGTGCTCGACGCCCACCGTCATTGGTTTGAACACCGATCACCTCTACCGTATTGTGAAGACGGCGACGAATGACGATACACTGACCTTCTACATTGAGAAGGGCGATCACAACCATCTCCGTATCCTGCTGGAGAACGGGGACAAGAAGGAGGTCACACGGTACTCCCTATCCCTCCTCGATCGTGACGAGCCGAACATCGAGATGCCGTCCACGGAGTTCTCGGCTCGTATTACGATGCCCTCGATTGATTTCCAGAAGAAGTGCCGTGATATGACGCTCTTGATGGCAAAGACGGTGGATATCAAGAGTGTGGGGTCTACCCTGGTTTTGGCATGCAAGGGCCAGTTTGCGAATCGTGAGACGGTCCTCGGCGATTCCGATTCGGAGTTCAGTGTCAAGAAGGAGGAGGCCAACGCCATTATCTCCGGGAGCTTTTCCCTGCCCCACCTCGTGCTCTTTACCAAGTGCACCAACCTCTCGAACAATCTGGAGCTCTACATGAAGAACGATTGGTTCATGATGATTAAGTATGTCATTGCCAACCTCGGTGAAATCAAGCTGTGTCTGATGCCGTGCTCCAATTCCTCTGCTTAAAGAATAATGAACATTGGATATATCCTGATAGGAGTATCAGTAGTAATCCTGATTGCTGTTCTCTATGGCCAGAACCGGCGGAGAGAAGAGTTCACGAACATGAAGGGCAATTTCCCGAACTGGGCGGTGGTGATTGCCCAGACTAAGACAATTTTAGATAAGCATTACGACTATGACGCCTCGAAACTTGCCGAACTGTCAACAAAACAGAAGGAGCTCTATTCCTTCCTGATGAAGAGCATTGACGACGCTGTCAAGAACGGACAGGGCGGAATGCTGGGAGGAATGGTAGAGTTTATCTACGGTATGCCGACCCCTGAACTCATCAAGGGGTTTATGGATAATAAGGATCTCTCAAAGCATCTGCCGAAAGGTGTCACGCTGAATGTGGACCTGCCATTCGATACTCGTATGGCGATGATTAACGCCGTATCAGAACTCTCTAAGGAAATGGTCAAGAGCACCAAGAATGAGAACGAAATTGTCATCGGATACTCTCTCTCCTACGCCACCACCGCCGCTGCGTCTCTCATGAAAAATCTTGCGATGCCTCTTCTGATCGGAAAGGCGATACAGGACACGGGTGCGAAGATGAAAGCGTCGGGTGTTTCTTCTATCGTCCCCAAGTAACTTGTTAAGTTAAAAAGACTTACAAGAATAGTGGTTGGAGAGAATAATGGACCCGAACAAGCCCCATGTCCCTCCGCCGTATCAGGAACGATCGTATGAAGGTGGACAGAGTATGTGGGCCCGCAAGTCTGCCGAAGAAGCTCCCGAAGTATCAAACTACAATTATGACGCCGTTGGAAACGTAGTGGGACTGGAAAGCATGACCACGGATTTCGGATTGCTTGGACAGGATCAGGCGTCTACCTCTCTTTACGGCCATGTGGGAAAGGAGCGCACACTGCAATATGATCCAGCGGTTCTCTTGAATGATGCATGGTTCTGTATCATGACCGACGACGGGGGAAAACTGTACGGGATTCTGAATACTCTGAAGGGAATGGGAATTCAAGGCCCGGCAGATCATCCTTTTGAAACCATGTTTGGGAAGTCTACCCTGTGGGAACGTGTGAACGACGACTTCTATAAAATCACCAAACGTGGGGATGCGATCCAACTTCTATCTAAGTTTAGAGCGGCGCCGCCTTCAGTAGATATATATGATCGGCGGGCGCTTTTCCAACATACTCGAGGATGAGGAGGTTCAGGAGTCTATGCAGTGGTGTGGATACTGTATGGGTATTATTGCCGTCTTTGTGGTAGCAGTCTATGTGTTTTTTACAGCAGTTCTCATGATAAAAAATTGACTGGTTTGATCACTGTTTACTTACTTACTTACCGACGGGACTTGTGAGCCGTGAAGACGACGTCATCGGTAATTGCCATCTTCATGGCGCTGCTGAGGTAGGTCTTTGCGCTACCTGGCATCACGGCATTGGTCCACAGCTTCACGATATTGAAATCGCCCTTTGGCGAGGTTGAGAATCCGACATAGGAATCGGGCTTGGCAAGCATAATGTTATCCTCGGCGGCAATGGAATGCACGATAAGGTCTACTGCTATATCGTACATATCACACGTGGGAATCTTCTTGCTCCAAGATCCGCCGTGCTCGTTTTCGGGAACCTCCCAGATAGGACGGAACCCACGTTTCATGAAGAAGAAGTAGCCGCATTCCCAGGCCTCCCGGGGAATTGTAGATATGATGGTCCAGAGTTGTTGTGCTGTCGAGATGTCCGCAATCTTCTTGTAGTTTGATAAGCTCCAGTCCTTGTTACGGGGATCAAAGTACCAGAGTACCCATGTGCTAGAGAAAGGTGTGGTTTCGGTAATAGAAGTCATTGTGGGCACTACCTTATTTCGTAGCGCAACTCTAAATCCGTTTTTGCGGATTTGCGATCAAAACGGATCCACATTCTCTCCTATGAACACAGAGTAGCTACTAAAATGAACTCTACTCTCCTCTACTCTTTCCGATCTGCCGTTCATCTCCCTATCCCCCCATCTGTTCTGGACATGATCGGCGCAATGCAGCTGGCGCCGGTCGCACCAATCTACATCAAGAAGCCCAAGAAGTTTGCCCTGCAGAGGCGTAGTCCCGCCGACGATTCGTGGCGCCGTGATATTATCAACGATCTCAAGGCGACGATCCGTCTCAAGGACGATCCCGATTATGAGGTGATTATCGGCATCATCAATAAGGTGGTGAAGTCGACGCTCGACGAGAAGACCAAGACCATCGCCGAGACGATCGGTAAGCGTGATCAGACGTTCCGCATGCGTGTTGTCAATTTCATCTTCGACCGTGGTGTCTCGATGCCGTTCTACGCCAAGCTGCTGGCGGACATGTTTGCTCAGCTGTGTGAAGCCCTGCCCGCTGTCCACGACGATCTCCAGATCTACTGCTCGCTCGACACCTTCAACAAGATGTTTGACCAGACGAAGACGATCAGTTTCCCAGACCTCACGTCGATGCCCAAGCAGCAGTTTGAGGACGAGCTGTGCACGTGGCACAAGCAGAAGGAGCTTCGCCGTGGATTTGGGGTGTTTGCGAGTGAACTCCATACCCGTGGCCTGATTTCTGAGACTCTGTTGCACGAGGCAGTGGATACGGTTCTCTCTGATTTCGAGGAGAACATCCGAAAGCCGAAGAACGAGGTGGTGTCCGAGTCGGTGGACCAGGTCGTCACGCTTCTCTCGGAAATGGCCAAGCTGTTTGGCAAGGGCAGTTTCATCTCCGACAAGGCCAAGCAGATCCTCGCTATTCCCAAGACGGACACCCCCTGCCTCGGCATGCGCTCAAGGTTCAAGCTGGATGACTGCGTTCACAAGGTTTAGACGCAAAACAGTATACATTACAAATGACCACGCCGGCACCGAGTAACCTCCCCCCGGCCACTGTTCTCCTCCGTGCCGCCCAGATTTCTGTAGACGATGACCGCCCGATTCTCCTGGATTACTGGACGGAGAGCCGTGACAAGAAGTGCTGTATCGGCGTCAAGGACAACGCCAAGTATCTCGTGAAGAACGAGAGCGAGTACACCTCCACAGTCCAAAACATTTTTCGCATTGATGGCTGCTTCATCGTGCTGACTGAGAACAGTCTGTACATCGTCTCACAGGATATCCCAGTGCGAAAGATAGTTTCAGAGTTGAAGGGCGAGTAATATAATAAGAATGAGCAGCATCATCTTTCCACCACCCCATATGTTATTCCACGAGCCAATGGACGATCGTGAAATGATTCGGGTATGGAACGAGTATACGACAGCTCACGCCACTGAGCTGGAAACGTTCGAGATTGATGCGGCTACCGTGTGTTCCGTTGATGAGTTTGGAAAGTTGTTTGAAGTCTGGGTGACATCCAAATCGTCCAAGCGTGTCAAACTCCTGATGGTTTGGCATGCCCATTTTCTCTCCCTCGCCTGCCAGCAATCTCTTCGTCGGTGGCTGGAGACCAAGAGTTACCGTTCCAGAGTCTGGTTTCACGTGGAATACGTGAACAATGTCCAGATGGCTATTCAGAGCCGGTGTATTTCCCGAGAACTGAAGACTGTTCCGTTCATGACTACCCCAGAACATGTGGGAAATACGAAAGGTGTCCTGGAGACTTGGAAGCGCATCAAAACGGACGCAGGATCTCGCATTCCTATATAAATCATACACCCGATGCTCAGTATATACACAGATGGTTCATCAATTAACAATGGTCGTAAGAACTCACGAGGGGCGTACTCAGCAGTTTATCCGGATACGCCTGAGCTCTCGTTTGGCCGTCCTCTTGCCGCTGAAGGCTCTCAGACGAATCAGACTGCTGAACTTACTGGAATCCTGGAGGGAATCCGAGGGCTCAAATCACAGCGCAGCGTATCGGGCGTGGTTGTCCGCATCTGCACCGATTCCGAATACTCTATCAATTGCCTGACGAAATGGGTTTCGGGGTGGAGGAAGAAGGACTGGAAGACCGCCGCAGGAAAGCCGGTAGTTCACCGAACCCTATTAGAAGAGATCATCAAGGAACTGGAGGGACTGGGTGGCCACCAGTTCGTGCATGTGAAGGCACATACGGGTGGGGATGACGCAGACAGCAAGTGGAACGATCTTGCCGATCAGCTGGCCAACAAAGCGGCCACTGAGTCTAAGGAGGTTCGCCCCTCGGATCTGACCGAAAAGGTCGTGCGCATTGGGACGAGCGTTGACGATGTCCTTTCCGGGATACCCCTGAAAATTATGGGAGGGCCCGTGACCGAAACTGAACTCGTGAAGGCTATTCTAGCCAACACGGCTTCATTGGATCAGAAGTTCTTGTCGACCGCTCTGATCACTGCACTCAAAAAGACCGTTCAATCCAAGGCGTATGATCTAGAGAAGGCCAAGATTCATGGAGCGGTCGCATACAAATTGGTGGAGAAGACCCATTTAACCATAGAAAAGCTAGAAGAGTAATACAAATGCAGGCTTACTTCTTCACCTCGGCAACTTGCGGTCCTTGTAGGGCGGTGAAGCCTGTAGTGGCTGAGCTACAGGAAGATTACAAGCAGGTGACGTGGGCAACGGTAGATACGGGGAACGATCCTGGTCGTTTTGCTGCTACATACAACGTTACTCATGTCCCCACGATGGTGGCTGTTTATGACGGGAAGGAGATTGGCCGTCATTCGGGGACGCAGCTGATGGGCTATTTTGCACTTCTAAAGCGTCTCACCCAGAGCCATCCTAAGCAGCATTGACACGCTTGCCGTCACGGTAGGCTTCGCATACCATCTCCCCCTGATCGTTGGGTGCTTGACAATGGGCCTGGTTCCGGTTGGCGGGAGAAGGTGTAGTCTCCGTTCCATCGTCAAAGTGCGTGCCGTCTAGCGGCAGGAAATCGGCATAATTGTTTTTGAGAACGTAGTATCCACCCGTTCCCGAAAGCAGTCCGATCGCAAGAGGGAGGATGACAGCCTTGAGTGAGGCAGTAACACTTGTGGTATCAACACATTTGAGTTCACGGTAGGCGTAGACGTTGAGTAGGAATATCGCAACCGAAAATCCAGCAAATCCTCCGGCCTGTGCCGATGACCTTTTGCTGCCCACGGTCATATCCAGGAGATACACCATGAAAACAGCAGAGAGGGCAGCCATACCCATAGGCGACCCTGAGATATCGAAATACCCAAGACCACGAATCGCACAAGGATTGAATTTTTGGGTAATGTAGTCTGGGAGAACAGCGCCGCCAAGCTGTTTGTTGGCAGCCATCTTTGACGTTGAATCGGAGGATTTCGCTGCCGCAGCACGGGTAGGTCGAGCAAAACTTACTGTCCTGCTTGCTGGAGCCGTAGCCGCCGGGGCCGCCGAATCTCCCATATCGGGAGCAGTGGATACGCTTCCCGGACGACGAACAGGGGGTTTGTTTCCAGTTGCCATAGTCAGCTTCCTGGTTGCTGCCTGTCTCTGTGGCTTGGCAATAGCTCCCAGAACTCCTGCGGGGCTGGCCGGAGCAGCAACTGCCGCTACTGCTGCCGCTGCAGCAGCCGGAGGACTCACCGTCGGAGCCGTAGGGTTTCCATCGCCTACTCCGAACAGCTGAGCAGAAGAAGAAGAAGGTGCAGTCGGTGCCTTAGGTGCCACTGCCGCTGTAATCGCAGATGCGGTGGATGCGACCGCCGACGTTACTCCCTTGGAAAACCCAAAAATAGACCCTCCAACAATCCAGTGCAGAATCACAGCAATGATTCCGATGATGCTCGTGACCGAGAAACGGAACTTGAGATTCATGATATCGGAAATGAAACCAATGAGCAGGACGATATCGGGGGACAGCGCTCCACCGAGCACCCCGGCAATTTTCAAGTTATCTAGGATTCCACTTCCGGTCGATGCCATTCCGCTCGTAGCACCTGTTAACGATTCACGCAGTCCGGGGTAGAATACAAGGACGAGTCCTATGATCATCACGAGAAAAGACAGGACACTGAAGGTTAGTGAGGCGATCGCCAAATTTACCTCCGAGTCTACCATTGTTACAAAACGAGAAGAAAACGGATCTGTTTGAGTGCTAGAAATCCAGGACTGCCCAACAGAATGTATCCCTACCAAATCGACGCACTCAATTGGATGAAGACCCGCGAATCTGATCACATCATCTCTGGAGGGTTCCTGTGCCTGGACATGGGTCTCGGCAAGACCCGCATTACTTCGACGCTGATTCGAGACAACCTGCTGCCTCGCACCCTCGTCCTCACCACCAAGTCTACTGTCGGCGGCTGGCTCGCCGAGCTGCGTCTCCAGTCCAACTTCGCCTTTGACTGCATCGAGTACATCAAGAACAAGACTCATCTCACCCCGGGACGCCCGACCGCTGTTGTGGCCACGCACCATTCCGTTTTGAAGGAGAACGTCGGGTGGTTCCGTGAGCAGGCCTTTGATCGGGTGGTGGTGGACGAGGTTCACGTCATCCGTAACCTCGGAACCATCTTCTGGGCTCTTCGTGAGATCCCTGCCAGGTGTCGATGGGGCTTGACCGCCACGCCCTTCAACAACTCCAAGTCCGACATCCGTGCCTACACCGAGTTCCTCCTGCCGGGCCTCCCTGCCGAGGAGTTCAAGAAGTACCGCTACCGCAAGCTCCGCTCCGAGGTGGTCATGGGCGGCCCCGAGCTTCAGAATGACAAGCACGTCTACGACTTCGAGTCTCCCGAGGAGATGCGGCTCTACGAGTACGTTTCTGGCCGCATCGAGGACACCAATGCCTGGATCGCCGACAACGCCCGTCGGCTTCCCCGCCACGTCCGGGGCATGATGAAACTCACGATGATTCTGCGTGAGCGTCAGGCGGCCATCCACCCGCAGATCGTCCTGGATGCCGAAAAGGTCTGGCGTGCCCAGATGCCCGCTGTTCTCGGAGACCCCGAGGATGTGGGAAAGTGGGACCCGTCCAAGGTCACCAAGTTCCGCCACATCGTCGACATGGTGAAGGCCGATTTCAAGAAGGGCGAGTCTACGATGATTGTCACGCACTTCAAGACCGAGCTGGACCTGCTGCAGCAGGCTCTCTCCAAAGCCAAGATCCGCACTGAGATCCTGAACGGCAAGACTACACCTGCCAAGCGGACGGCCATGGAGCGCTACGGCAATCCGGCTACACCGACCGAGATCAAGGACATCATCGACGAGACCACGTTTGTTCCCGACGACGTTATCGGGGTCATCCAGTCCTTCGTCGACGGACCCCGTGTCCTCCTCCTGCAGATCAAGGCTGGTGGGGTGGGCATCTCGCTTCCGTGGGTCCACCACGTCATCAACACCAGCCCAGACTGGAACCCGTTCCTCGAACTCCAGGCCATTTATCGTGCCTACCGCATCAACACACGTCACAACGTGCGTGTGACCTCTATGTACTTCAGGGACACCGTCGACACTCAGATCCAGACTCGGCAGAAGAAGAAGTTTGAGGAGAGTCTGGAATGGACGGGCGATGACCCCAAGTCAATCTCGGAATTTATAAGTATGCCTGTCTAATAATAGAGAAGGGATGACCAGTATCTTCGACAGTTCCCGAAAGTGGCCCGATGAATACAAAGCATGCGGTGCCCCCCATCAGTCTCCAATTAATTTATCACAGTCTTTTTCGCTTCCGTGCGACCGTCTGTGCGAATGGTCCGTAGACGATACAGCCGTTGGAACGGCATACGTAAGGAATGCCCAAGTCAATACAGGCGGTCTTGTGTTGAGCGGATTCCAGAACGGCAAACCTACTGGTAAGTTCAACGGGGACGGATACACGTGCGAAGCAATGGTCTTATACTCTACTTCCCAACATTCTCTGGAATCTGTGTTCGGAGAAGGAGAACTCGTATGCTACTTCACTCATCCTGGTGGAAAGATCATATGCATGTCCGTCATTCTCCGCAGCACTCCCGGAGACACTCCATCCTCTAAGTTTTTCAATGCGTTTGTTCCGTATGTGGACCAGGGATCGGCTGTGACTTTACCCAAATCATGGACAATCCGGGACGTGATTCCCGACACTCCGTCCTACTACATCTACAAAGGCACTACAGTGTGGCCTGCATGTCAACCCAATGTGACGTGGATTGTATATTCCAACACCGTAACTATTGATCCGTCCGATTACGCTAAACTTGTCCGGTCAGTCAAACCTGCTCGCAGACCGCTAGAACAAGTCGCAGACCGTAAAGTCACGTTTTATGATGCACAGGCACAGGGTGTCACAACTCCTCGTGACGGAAAACTATACATGCGCTGCCGTCGTGCGGGTAAGAAAAGGGATGAGGAGGAACAAGGAAGCCCAAATAAACAGGTGGTAAAGGCAGGTGGACTTGAGGATGCTACGACAGAAGAACAAAATGCGGCAAATCAACTGGCATTGAACAATGCTTCAGCAGCGGCGACAGCTGCGTATGAGTCGCTGGGCGGAATATACGGAGTTCTTAGCGTTCTTGTTCTTGTCGCTACATCTGGCGGACTATTCTTCACATCAACTGGAAAACAGTTAGGTGCGACTGCCTTCGTAGTTGCATTCATCATTCCTCACTATATTCGTGCAGCGGTCATGTGGCTGCTTTCATCGGTATTCGGACTAGTCTTTTAGTTATAGTTAGCGCTCCCGCTCCCAAACACCTTCCGTCTGCCAAACGCTCGTATCCTCAATCGCCGGCTCAAGAAGCTCAGGCTCCTCCATCATCTTCTCGACAGCCGTCTTCCTGGGCTTGCGGACCGGACGCTCAACCGTGCGCCAGTCCGACGACGAATCTGCAGTGGGAAGAGGCGGCAGCTCATCTTCATACTCATCCTCGTAATACGTATCCTCATCCCGAGAATGGGTATTGCCGAAACGATACTTGGTATGGTTGTAACCGTAGCTGTAGGTCGTGTTCTTCTTAGCCTCGGCTGCGGCCGCTTCAGCCTTGCGCACCTTCTCCTCTTCGGCCTTGGCATCCCACTCCACCAGGAGCGATGCCAACTTGGGTTTAACTGCCGGCCCCCCTGCACCTCCAGCCGCTACGCCCCATGAATTCTCCGTGAGCGATGGGAAGCTGATATCATTCACCTCCACCAGCTTCTTCCGCTCTGCGTCCAGTTGATCCTGCTTGCGATTTGCGAGTTTCTCGTGCCACGTGCTCATCTTGTTTGTTTGTTTGATTAGTTTGACTTGAATATGCTACTCTCTTTCAAAAGGAATACCCGATCCGTTTTGACGAATTCAAAACCGATCGTAATTTTCGAGAGAGAAACACTAAGTAAGTAAGAATGGTTTTGGCAACGTCGATTCAGGCTACAGGGGCGCTTCAGGAACTCACCGTCCCTGCAAAGTCTGTGGATGTCCTGGAATGGCTCAGGACGAAACTCAAGCAGCCTGGTCTCCAGTTTCAGGGCAAGATCCAGGACAAGGAAACGTGGGTCACCGTGTTTGCCGAGTCGGGGTGCGAAGACGAAGATGATAACATCAACCAGCACGTTCTGGGCGGAAACTTTCAGGACGAGGTATTTATTGGATGTATCGTCGTGATGCTCTCCAAGAACTCCAATGCTGACAACTACGATAAGTTGGCGTCTGTATACACCAACCTCAAGCCCGCAGATTACGAGACGATCTATGCTAGCTGGACATTCGAAGGCGAGTCGTCTGACGAGGAAGAGGCAGCGGAAGAGGAGGAGGAAGTGTCGGACAACGAAGATGTTCCCGACGACGAGGAACCTGCGCCAGAGGAGGAAGTTGCTCCTACCCGCCAACGTAAGCCAAAGCAGGTGGTAATTCACGACGTGAATACCCCATGCCCCGTCCGTGATCTAGTCAAGCAGCGATACGTTGAGATCGGGATTCCTTCTGATATCGCCAACGCACTCGAAGTCGCTCTTCTTCAGCGGTGTATCCGTGATTGTGCCAAGCAGGGCATTGAAGTCACGTGGGCGAACGTTGCCTTCTGGAATCATTACCGTGGTCGGTGTATACAGTTCTACGAGAATGCTCCCGACTGGATTCCAAAACTCGTATCTGGCGAACTGACTCCAGGGGCATTCGCCGAAATGACGGTGGTTGAACTGAGCCCAAAGCGATGGAAGGCACAGATTGAGGCGCAGATTGAGAAGGAGAAACATCTCTACTCGCCCTCTGGGAGCGCCTCCATCTACTTCTACTGCTCCTCGTGTAAGAAGAAGACCAAGTGTGATTACTACCAGATGCAGACCAGGAGCGCAGACGAACCGATGACGACGTTTGTGACTTGTCTGGAATGTGACCGTCGCTGGAAGTTCTAATTCTCTTGCGAGTATATAATGGTTCAGTGGGAGCTTCAAAGTAAGCATCCGGCTACGTCTTTTGGAAAAATAGTTGAAAGGCATGTTGGCACTGCCGATGCCAAGAACATGGACAGTATGATCAGTGCGTACGAAGCACTCTACAAGGGCAAGTTCAAGTCCGCCGAGGATATTCGCCGTGCGTTTACCAAGGACGGCCAGCCTCTTTTTACACCAGAGCAGGCTGCTTCGGTATACAAGAAGATCCAGCCGTTTAATTTGCAGAAGGGTGGAGCACCGGTCGACAGTATCTTGAATAGTAGTATCCGAAGTGCGATTGATTCCGCTGCTGGAATTACTCCTCCGCCGCCTGTGAATCCAGCAATTCAGGGTGGGATTAAATCCGCACAGCTGATTATTCGCATGATTATCCCGTTCATTTTTATCCTAGATACGCTCGAGAACACACCCCTGTTTGGAGACCTCATTGGAGCCGCTCTCGATGTGACTGCTGCCGTTCTCCCCGTGATGGCCTCCAATATCCAGACGATGACACCCGGTATCGTAGGACTGATCCCCGTCCCACTCGCAGGAACTCTAGGTATCCTTCTCGGCTGGCTTTTCTCCCTATGGTTCCTCTGGCTGGCTATGGTCATCGGAATATCTCGCAAGGAGTTTGCTGCGGCTCTGGAAGCTACTGCCGGAATGGTCCCTGTGATCGGACCTGCTCTGTCACGTGGTGTCAAGGCCGTAGAAACCGTGGGTACCAAGTTCTACAACCGTGCAGATAAGATCTCGACGTCTATTTCCAAAGCGTTTGGCAGTCTGATGGGTGCAATCAGTAAAGTCAAGAGTACTGTCAAGAGTCTACCGAGTCTAGACAAATTTGCTGGACCCAATCCCCCTGCCCTACCTTCGCTCTCCCAGATCCAGAGCAAGGCTGCTGCTGCTCTCCCTCCTCTCCCCGCTCCCATCCCCGCTGCAGGTGAGGCTGCTCCGTCTCCCGCCGGTAAACCCGCCGATAAACCCACTGCATCTGCTCTACCCACTGCAGTTTCCGCCAGAAAAGTCTTTCCTCCGACCAAGGGCAAGAAGAAGGGAGGCAGGGGCAGATTTACACGTCGCAAGCGTAGTATAAACAGAAAGACATGGCCGAGGACAACCCGCCGCCGGTAGCCGAGACGCTTCGTCAATGGATTGCCATGGACGACGAGATCCGTCAACTGAAACTGCGTATCAAGACAATTACCGAAGAAAAGGTCAAGCTCGGTGCGGCCGTTCTCACGTTCATGCGTGAGAACGAGGTAGACGATTTCAAGCTTGAAGGGATGTCGGGGGGATCGATTTCTCGTCAGGTGAGGACTGTCAAACCCGCCATTAAGCGCAATACTATTCGCACCCAGCTCCTCCTTCATTTCTCTGACCAGCCGCAGAAAGTGTCTGATGCGCTGCGTGCTATCGAGGGCATCCCTGAAGATGTAGAGGACGCCTCAACCTTCGGCCGTCAGACGGAACTCTTGACTCGTCGTGTTCCCAAGGCCGCCAAGAACGAAATGAACTTACATATTGGTCCTTAAGGAAACTAACAAATGACAGAGGAGTGTATCCTCTGTTACGACCCACTTTGTGTCCCGGTATTCCGGGAGACTACTACTGACGACATCATTGTAGAAGGAGATTCTTCCCGTCTACAATGCGGCCATGCTTACCATACAATTTGTCTTCTTCGTGCTCTCCAGCATCGGTCAACGTGTCCGCTGTGCAATGTGATCGGACAGATGAATGGACGAGGAGAGGAATGGTGGAATAACGGACGGATTGAGATGGAGGGGAGGTGTATGAAGATCATGGAAAAGGTGAAGAAGGACAAGGAGGTGAGAGAGGGCTTGCGAGACTACAAGGCAGCAGCAAAAGATCTTATGGCTCTCAAGAAAGACTTCATGAAACGGGTCAAGGAGTTCAAGACAGGGTTGAGAGCAGAAATGGGCGTCGATGAGAAAGTGAAGGCAGTGATGAAAGCCAAGAGCTCTGTGTTGAGATTGTTTACTCGTAAAGCCAAGAACGAAGGATCACTGATTGCGGGCGCATTGAATATTCTTCCAGCCTACAAGGTTGAAAAGTTTCTCTTGGGAGCGACTCGTTTTTTCCGTTGGAGAATGCATCACGTGTTTAACTAATGAAGGACTTCACGCCTGCCATAGTAATTGGGATAATCTTTTTTACGTATGTTCGCCTGTTTAACCATACGATGGACATATACAAAAAATCCGATTACACACTGTCGTGGGATGAATACTTGCATAGGAGCTTTCAACTTGATGTTATACGTGGAACTTCTTCTTAAACGACCGAACGGAAGCTTTGAAACTCGGCTTGCCCCACAGAATGTATCTGGATAAGGTTCCCGCACGGGTCGGGTCAGACCAGTCTTCGTGCATCCGGGCATGACGGGCAATGTAACGATTCTTACGTGTGACATCCTTATGCTTGGTGAAATCTGAGTATCCCCTCTGACCAAACGGCTGGGTAATTGTCTGCCCGTTCGGTTTCATGAACACCGCATCCCATTTCTTTTTCGGATTATGAGACCGTTTGATAGTTTTCAGCCGTAGTCCCCTCATTGTTTTAGTATAGTAATATAAATGGCGAAGAGCCGTAAGAATAAGCTTCGTACAACACGGAAGCGTGGGGGTACCACTGCACCCAAGGCACCTACTGATCAGTCGCATGCGTCGTGGGAGAAATGGGTTGAGAAGTACAAAGCGTATCTAGAAAAGGAGGGAAAGCACGTTCCTGCGACACCTACCTGGAGCGAACACAAGGCCCTGCCGCGATACCGTAATTCCAGCGGTGAAAGTTTGATCACGACGAAGGATGCTCTCCGTGGACAGGAGCTGAAGTGGATGCACGATGTATACTACAAACTGACTGGAAAGACACACAAGACTCTTTCTCGCAGGGGACTTTTCTAAGCTATAAAATAGTAGAAGACGAGGATGGCGTGTAAAGTCACACGATACGATTGCACGGCGCAGTCTGGAGATATTTCCAGACTAGGTCGTGATGCCGATACCCAGCTTGCTGCTGAACCAGAAGCATTCAAGAGCATTTTTCCCTGGAAGAAGCAGTGCGGAGACTACCCGGGACATATTCATTATGTTTCCCAGAGTCCGGGAGGGGTTGTTTGCGGATGGCTGACGGCGGAATGGAAGAATGAAAAGGGTCAGAAGTATATCTACCTGAACGAAATCACTACTCGGCGTATCAAAGACGAGCTGTATGGAGGTGTAGGACAGCGTCTACATGCTGCACTCGTAGACGAAGCCAGACGAGGAGGAGCAGAGTTTATATACCTGTATCCCTTGAACCCTCTGGTTGCTGAAGTGTATAAGATATGGGGATACACAAAGAAACGTCCCGAGATTGCACATATGTTTTTCAAGGTGAGTTCCGATCCCAACCGTGCCGTATTGGACAGCCTGATGCCTCCACATCCTAGGACAGTGACAGTAGAAGCCCACGAGTTTATTCGGGATGATCCGAAATTAAAGGCACTACTTGCTCGTGTACGACGTTACATCATCAAAAATCCAGACCTCATACGTGAACTGTCTGATGCGGTCATGATGGCGAGCAGTATATCCGCCATTGAAGAAGCCGATGGCGTTCCAGAAGACGAAAGGATGTCAGAGGAGAATAAGCGTTCTATTATCGAAGAAGTGCTATTGAAGGTCCCCAAGGCTGGTCGTCGCACCCGCAAGAAATCTAGGACTCGGCGAACTCGTCTACGACGGTTTCGTCGTACATGAGTAATATGCCTCCTACCTGAATCGAACAGGTGACCTCCCGCTTACAAAGCGGATGCACTAACCAACTGTGCTAAAGAGGCGTTTATGTGCTCCCAGGCGGTCTCGATCCGCCGACTTCCTCCTTCCTAAGCATACGGACAAAAAGCGTATAAGAGAGGGATTCTACCAACTGAAATATGAGAGCCACATATAGTATGTGTCCCCGATGTTTAAATCTAAATATTTCTATATAACAAACATGCCCACCTACCTCGTTACGGCCCCCAGCGTCCCTCGTGTTGTCCCCCTGTCCCATATGGTGTCCCCGATGTCGCACGTGAGCGTATCCGCCGTTCACAGCAGTCCCCACCCGGTTTTGGGTCTACCGAAACCCCCCGCCGCCAAGCTAGCCGCCAACTCCCCGGTTTCTACTCCTGCCCACCTCGTATCTAAGAGCAACTAAACTCTCTGATGATTACAATGGAAAAGTTGTTTACGGTTCCGTCTATTATGACTCACATGCTGAATGGTGGACTTCTCCTGCTAGGCGGTCTTCTGATTGCTCTGAACTTCTCCTTCATCCGCCGTCTACCTGCCCTCCAGCTCATTATTCTGGTCCTCATTCTGTCTATTGCCGTAGGTGTTCACGGACTCTCGCATGTTGGTGTGGAGAGTGCATACGGTTATAATCCACTCAAGATCTTCGGATTTTAAGATAATAACAATGAATCCACCTGCACCTCCTCCACCTCCTCCTGCTCCAAAGGTTGTATTCCCCCGTGGATACCGCTTTGGACGGAGGAACAAGTTCTAGTTTTTATCTGAGTGTGTAAACACCGACATAAAAACTAACGATTCTGGTTGGGATCGATCCAACTACTTTCCGGTCGACTATTTCAGAATAACAGCCAGATGCTCTACCATGTGAGCTACAGAATCTTGGAGGTCCCGCCCGGATTCGAACCGGGGTTGCAAGAATCAGAACCTTGCGTACTAACCATCTATACGACGGGACCGTCGTATGACTTGGGAATATCTGTGTAAATAGATAATGGTGGATCTCTGGCACATGCACACCTCTGCCTACCTGTGGACTGTCTTTATTATTCACGTAACCTATGGCATTGTTCTCGTGGGATTCGTAGAAACTGAACCGGCGTATCTTACCGCCATCGAATACTACGTGAAGGTCTACGTCAGCATTTTCCTCATCTGGCGGTTCAATCCTTACTACCACACGAACAAGTTCACAGAAACTGATCGTCGGATCGTCTTCTCTGCCGCCATCTTTATTGTCACGACATCGGTCCTCAAACAAGTCATTGAACAGTATCGCCCGCAGATCAAGGCAACCGTTCGTTCCCTGTTTCAGCCGCTGGTCTCCGCTGTCCGGGCGTTGTAACACACATCGGCCTCGCATTCAGGATCCTTGCACGGCGGTTCCTCCCTATCCTCACGGCATACTCCACAGAACTGTTTTTCCAGACCTGTGCAGTATTCCCAATTTTCATCAGTGATTCGGTCTGCGTCGGTTGTCTCCTCTCCGCAGATATCACAAGTGATTACCTCCTCATCTGACATTTTTACCGACGACGAGTTGTGCGTAGTCCTTTTCCATTTTTGCGGGTGCGTCGGCCTCCAAATCCCCGCTCCTCGAGCTCACTGGCCCTGTCGTATGCCTTCGGTGCTGCCCGGGGCTTCTTCTGACCGTGCGAGAGCGTCCGCTGCTTGTGGGGGGTTCCGAGGTATCCCGTGCTCTTCAGCGTCTTGAGCTCCTCTCCCTTCTTTCCGATGAGGAAGTAATCTGCTGCCCTCTTCAGTTTTGAGGGAGTGTATCCCTTTGACGAATCAACGACGATCTTATCATTCTCGACATAGCCCATCTTACGACCCTTAGAAAGATCCACGAGGAACTGCCACTTGGTCTTGGATCCAGGGAAATCCTTCTTGTGGAACACGACAGTCTTGCCACCCTGTTCGTCCGCACGCTCGGCGAACCAGTCGGATAGCTTACTGAGTTCTTCGACCTTACTTCCTGTCACGGTAACCGTGTCTGCCATTATATTCGCATGATAAAAAGTAATGGACGCCTTCGCTCAGTGGAAGCAGGAGGTAGATGCCGAGCAAGATAGGCTTGAAAGTACTGGTCAACAATTATCTGAAGAGGAACAGCTGAGGCGGATAGATATGTATTGGGTCAGTGTGGTTCGTGATATCAAGCCAGATGATCCCAACGCATTCAGGAAGATACAGAATATCCGACGGTTTGCAGGGAGAGCCGACGGCGAGTATCCCCTGACGTATGCAGCACTTCGCAGTCTTCCGCCGTTAGATACCGCCCCATCAATCTCTCGGATGAAGAGGGAGATAGGTGAGGCTGCAGACGATTTGCGTGCAAGAAGGACACCGCCATTGGCTGATGGTGAGTTAGCGGACATGATGGACGGTAAACTTACGAATTACATATCGGATTTCAGGAAAGACGACCCAGATTACGACGATAAAAAGAAATATTTTAAGGAGTGGATATGGACTGGAATGTTTCCCAACGCAGCGGCAACATTTGAACGAAAGGGGCATGGGGTACCATACTCCATGGATCGCATCCGAGAGGAAGCGATAGCGGCAAGACAGCAGGTTTCAGACAACGATGCCCGGGCACAGGCATCGCCGGCAGCGGGCGTTCCGTGGACTCTGGGACCAGGAGGACGCAGGACTCGTCGGCGGAAGAGGCGGGGAGGAAAGCCTCCGAAACCGGCGACAGTAGTGGTCTCGAACCCTATTGCGAGTCTCCCCCGGCCTCCGAAACCTAACCCGGCAGCGGGGACGGGACTGTTTACGGGTGGACGTCGTCGCCATACCCGAAAGAACCGCCGGCGGGGAGGAGCCGAGGCCGAAGATATAGAGTTACGTGAGGCATTGTTCTCTAACCAGGGCGTAGACGTCGTGCGGGATATTGTTGCTCGTGGAGCGAATGTGAACATGATGATAGGGGGGATTACTCCGTTAACGTTGGCGATCAGCAAAAATAACTTTGATGTCGTGAAGCTCCTAGTGGAAAAGGGGGCAGATCTGGGAAAGGGTGGTGATCTCGGATTTCCTATCACCGTTGCCGATCGCAAGCCCGAGATTCTCCGATACCTCATTAGCCGTGGAGCCAAGTATCCCGAAGGGCATTTCGTGAACCAGGGGTATAAGGATCTCGTCAAAAAGACCAACATGGAAAAAGCAGAAGCGATCCGGGTAGGTGTTCAGGGCTACAAAGGTCAGCTCCCACCCAATATCCCCGCCATGTTTGCGAGGTATCTCGGAGCCCGTCGGAAGACCCGCCGTTCTCGTCGTTAATTACTCCTTCCGCTTCTTCATGATGATGACGTAGTTGTGATCGTAGCACACGATGGATCCCTCCATGATAACGGCTGCCCACACGAGATCGTTCTCCTCCTGGAACTCCTTGCTCTTGAACTCTTCCAGCAGACAGTGACCCTTAATTAAGGGACGAGCCACATCCTTGATCACACTGAGTGGCTCGTTCAAATAGTTTGCGAACTCCAGAGGGTTCATGTCCCGCATGAACCAGTAAGAGAGGAGATTCATTTCGTTGATGTATGCGAACGCAGTTTGTCCACCCATTTCGTTGTATGCTCCCTAATAGCAGCGGGCGCTGGCCATCCGTTTTCACAAATTACAAAAACGGATTCGTTCTGTATCTAGAAAATGGGTAGAGAGGGCAACTATAAGAACACTACACTACACATCACAACAGCACAAGCATCATGAGTATCATCGCTGAGAACAACACTATCATTTCTGGACCCGACGACCACTACCGCACTGTCATGTGCCTGAAGGAGCTCGGCTCTTCTATTCAGAAGAAGACCGTGGAGGCAGATTACAAGAAGGCCAAGGATTACATCGACCGCACCCTCGAGGACGTGCTGTCCAAGATCCAGAAGAACCTATGTATCCTGCCGAAGGGCCACACCGGTGCATGCTGCAAGACACCATACAAGAATCTGTTCACCAAGAAGATATCAGGTAAGTTCGATGTTGCCGTGTACAGCACGCCGGGCAACGACGGGTACATCTTCAAGAACCGGGCCTCTCGTGGCCACCCGATTACGCTCACCAACGAGGAGCAACGCAACATCAAGGAGAAGACGGGCGGCGCCAAGCTCGCTTTCGCAATCCCGCTGAATGAGGCGAGCACGCCCTTCATGATGGCAGCCACCTGCTTTGACCTCATCATGATGACCATGATGGTCTCTGATGTCAAGACGTCGGGCAAGTACGAAAAAATGTTCCAGGACGTCCTTCCCGTCCACCGCAACTTTCTCCAGCAGCACTTCGGTCGGTTCGACCGCACGATCATCAACTCGGACGGACACCTCATATGCCCTGTTACCGGGCACGTGTTCCGCTCCAGCGACCTCGACGACGTGAGCCGCACCCGCATTCTCGAGACCGATGCCCAGCTCGGTCACTGTGCTCCTCGCTCAGAGGAGCACGTCACGATCCGTGGACTCAACTGCCTGTGGATGACTCGTGAGGGAAACCGCCTTGTTGGGGACCACAGCTTCCTCGAGAACAAGTGGCTGGATCGCATCTGCTCTATCGCCGCATTTCACCGCAGGTAAGTCTCGGTAATATAGTTGCAGTACTTCTCCTCCTTCTCAATCAGTATACATTTCCGCCCAGTATTTAAACACGCTTGTGCCAATGACCCCGACCCGGCAAAGCAGTCCAGAACAGTATCATTTTCATCTGTGGTGTGTTTGAGGATCGTCTCTAGAAGATCGATTGGCTTTGGAGTAATGTGCACCTTGCTCCTCTTGGCCATATCATAATTCCATACACTATGATGTGTTTTTTGATTATGAAACTTCGGAACAATATCGTCGTACGTGAGCCCGAGATGACGAGTAATCGGGAGAATGGTTTCATGAGTCGGAAGGTTTTTCCCGGTTTCCAGGTTGCTGTACCAACCTGTAGGACCATCCGTCTTACTCAGTATCTCGTGTGAAATAGTCGTCTGCTTCACGTTTAAACGAGTCCGTGCTTCCTTGAGTTTCCACGAGTTGTCGAACGTGTAGAACAGAATGTACTCGGCCATCTTGTTCCAGTTGTGCATCTCTGTCTTCACGACATACCCATCAAGGAACCCTTTTTTTGATGACCCATCGAACCGCTTGTTCCAAACGATCATTTGACGAAATACGAGCTTGGTATTCTTTTTTATAGATACCATGAGCTCGGATACCTGCTCCATGTCGTTGTGGAAGATGAAGAAAGATCCGTTGTCTTTGAGTTTCGTCTCGAGCAGTTGTACGATGGATGTCAACCACTCGATATAGTTGTCGATGGTGTCCCACGTATCCTTTCCGATATTGTATGGAGGATCTATGCATACAGTCTGAATGCTCTTGTTATCCACGGCACTAAGCATTTCAAGGGCATCTCCTCGATGAAGAACAATGGACATTGGTATAAACATCGACGTACAGAATATTACCATCCGTTTTACAGCCAAACTTCTAGTCCTCCTCATCGGACATTCCGATAGACGTTTTGCCACACCAGTTCTCGAAATCTTCCAACTGCTCCTCCACAAACGCACACACTAGACGATACATACGACCGAGATTGAGATTGAGATCGTTGTCCTGAATCCCAATATGCAGATACGCCTTGAGAAATTGAGGAACCGTCCCAGCCATCAACCGAATATCGTTCTCAATTTTCATAGTAATGTAGTCTCCAAAACGCTTCTTGAACTCTCCGGCATATATGTCTGCGATATCATACGCTGCATCCCTCTGTAGCCAACAGAGGAAGAAGCCATCACGGCTATCAGCTTCCATGTGGTGCTTCCTGACCGCCTCCGCTACCATGCGAGGAAGATAGGACTTCACGAGTGCCAGACGATCCTTGTAGTCCATCTTGGTATGGTACGGAAAAAGACTGGGGAATGGGAGATCGGTTTTTACGACCAATCAATCACGATTCCATTCTTGAGCGTACGATTGTTTATTCCAACATCCACCCAAGTCTCCTGATAGCTCACCTTGCAGTCGGGATACCTGGCCTCAATTGCCGTGATAAATTCGTCCCTTGTAAACTTTGGGATAGGGGGGTTACTGGGATGATTTACCATATTGCTCTGTGCAATCCAAACCGAATCTTCTGCCATATAGGAGGTTTTGCCCGCCGCTGCATTATTCACCAGTGGCTGATGAAATTGATTGATAAGTCCATTCATTAGACCCTGCTTCCGCTTCTCGGGAAGATCCTGCAGATAAGAACGGCTATATGTTGAGTCCATAGTGATTGTTGGAAGTCTTTGTATGCTAACCAAAAGGACGGATGGTGCAGGGATCCGTTTTTACTCATCTGTCAGAATCTTACGGACATATACTCTGTGCTCTGTTTCATATTTTGCCTTCAGTTCGAGATATCGCAGCGCAAGACATTTCTGACATACTGAACGCCTCCTTCCAAATGCAAATACTGGATGATAAACATCCTTTTCACACATTACACACGGGACCATAGACATACCCACTGCACCTGGAACAAACTGAAACCAAGGTTCGCCTAGTTTATTCAGTCCACGCTCATACCGTTCTTTGACAAGTTTATCGTCGGTATATATCTGCCAAAAATCGCACTTATTATGAACAACAAGTCCATCAAAAAAATTAGTCCTCCAGTCGTCAGTTATATTGGAAAGAGAGCAGACAAAGTATATTTTGGACTTATCCCTGCTCAATTTTACTTCGCAGGGTTGACCGCACTTACATAGGGGGCGATCAACAACGTCGTTTATATCCATAATTCTTGCAGGATTTGCACTTGGTCGTCGACTTCCACAATATTTTCCACCATATACATTCTCCCAATCATCACCCTGTTGGTAAAAATGGCGTCGGGTAATCAGATTCTCAATTTCTAGATGATCTCCGTCATCTTCAGACCAGTTTTCAACAATAAACTTATTGTATTCATCATTACGTATACTGTTTCTGTAACGTAAAAATGAATAGTTTTCGTTAACCCGATACAGTCCCATCAGCGATCTAGGCATGTGATCAGATGTACAGTTGGCACCCCTGCGATTTAGATGCTGACTAAACCTTCCGTAGAGTCGTGCTGTCTCTCCGACATAAATATAACCGTCGTCGCAGCATAAGACATATACCCAGTGTACCATTACATTACATACGCTCGTTCGGCGAAATAGGATCACTCCTCCCAATTGCGATTACTGCTCCAGGGATTGTAGCTGTCGTGGCCGATCATGCACCCGTAAAGATCGTGTGTGGGTGCCTGCGAGTATCCGGTTCCGTAATGCGTGTTCATCATGCGGGCAATAACCGCCTCCAGATTGGAATAGGTCTGGACCGGCAATGTCGGGACCGTCGTCACCTGAATCGTCTCCGGCGGCGGGTTCCGAGGCATGGCCGCCCGCCTGGCCGCCCGCTTCGCACGTGTATCCAGCTTGTTCTCCTGATCAATCTCAAACTGCCGGCAGCACTGGCACGGCTTACCCCAAATCCACTGGTTACGACGAAGTAGGTAATGCATCTTTGTATGACATGAAAAATACTGAGGCTGGACGGATCCGTTTTGTTTGGTAAAAACGGACCCTATCCTTTTCAGGTACTCTGCACAACACATATAGATAGATGACATACCGTGTCATATCCCTGTTCTCGGGAATGGGAGGAATGGATATAGGATTCGCCGAACAGGTGGTCGTGCACCGTGATAGCGTCGATCCCGACTACATCGAAAGCGAAAGTGAGGTTGGCAATGGGTTCGTCAATCTCCGTCGCCTGCCTTTCAATACCGTCTTCCAGAACGATATTCTGCCCGAAGCCAAAGAGATCGCCGAACTGAACGGCTGGGCCCACAATTACCATCTCCGAGACATCCGTGATATGCTCGCCGAGAACTACGAGTTCCCAGAAGCCGAAGTCGTGACGGGCGGGTTTCCGTGCCAGGATTTCAGTCATGCGGGCAAACGTCAAGGATTTGATGCAGACCGGGGAACACTCTACCAATCCTTCGTTGAACTGGTGCGGCGTGTGAAACCCGTGGTGTTTGTCGCCGAGAACGTGAACGGTCTTCTCACCATGCCTGGTAATCCTATCGCCAAGATCGTGGCGGATTTCACCGAGGTCGGATACCAAGTCAAGTATCAGCTCGTAAAGTCCGAAGAGTTCGGCATTCCTCAAACTCGGTGGCGAGTGATTATTATGGGTCTGCGGAACGATAAGGTTTCGGATCTCCCGGACGACTGGAACGTCATTCGGGACAACCGCCGATCATGTTTCATCCGACCATACTTTGCCCACCTCCAGGAACCCGATACTACGGCCGACGCAGCACAGCAAGTGTATTCCAAGGCGGCCAAGTTGGAGAAGGGACAGGGCCAAAAAGCCGTGGGGCTGGACGAGTTTGGACCGACGATGCGGGCAGAACATCATGGCAATATCGAGTTCCGTCGGCACGGAGAGGGAGAAAGGAGGTTGACAGTCAGGGAAGCAGCACTCATTCAAACCTTTCCTCCCGCTTGCCTTCTCACAAAACCAAACAAAAAAGCTACTGGGAAGGCGTACAAGCCGATCGGGAACGCTGTTCCGCCGTTACTGGGATATTTGGTGGCTCGGAAAGTCAGGGACATTCTAGAGACCGTTACAGCTAAGAATATTGAGACGCCGCTGGATGGGGTCGAAGCCGACAGCCTCTAGATCCGCATCGGGGATCTCAATTTTGAAGTATGCGGCTGCCATCAACTCTTTCATAGCAGTGGTCGAATACTCGATGCCCCGTGAATTGCCCTTGGGTCGAGTGAATGCGTCTTTGGCCATCGTCTTGATAATGCGCATGTTTTGATCGGAAGGGATGCAGATCACAGTTATCTTTTTAGATTGGACATCGATGTATGTGAGGAGGAGGTGGGGATAGTAGCTTTCGGGAGCATCGATCATCGCCTGAATAGCTTCTTCGGCAGACGTATCTGCCGAGGTCCACTTGGCCTTGACGGCTGTCCCCACCTTGCTACTGCTGTGCTTAGAGGACACACCTTTGCCAAGGACCTCCATATCTGCGGGCAGATCGTTGTCGAGATCGAGATTGATCTGGTCGCCTAGGAAGTGTTTGAGAACAGCACCCTGATCCTTTTCACGGGACATGCCGATCTCCATACAGATCTTTCCGTTGCGTTTGTGTTCCTTCTGGCTGTCGCTATAGAGCAGCGTAAGAGCCCGATGAGCGGATGGATTCATGAAGACCCCTCGTAGGAGATCGAGTGCCTTGATTTGACCCCCTGCCATTGTTGTAGCATGGTCAAATTCTTCCAGTGTGTGATATCCGAGTGACATGAATGGAGGGGTGATACGTTTGTGTGTGATGTCCATGATTGCTCAAGACGAAAAAGACTGGGTAGAATGTATTCGTTTTCATCGCCGCCGAGTCCTGCGTCCTGCCTTCCGGCTCTTCTTTCCACGCCGGCGCCGCCCCTTCCCATTCTTCTTCGTCTGCTTCTCCAGTGCGGCCTTCTTTTCGCGTTCAACCGTCGCTGCCGACCACCCTTCTTCGGCTCCCGTGGCTTCGGCCGCATGTTTGATGGCATCCGAAGTGCCAAAATTCTCAACGAGGAAGGCGGGCGAATACGGGGGAGAATTGAGCCCCTCCATCTCCGCACGAGTGCGTTTACGAGGGGGGGTTCCAGGTTCCCACTTCTCGACTGCCTTTTTCACGTCCATTCGTATTATCTCTACCAGCGACGAGTTTTACGCCCACTATGAAAACAATTGTTTTAGTCTAGGATATATATAACGAATGGCTAGATATCCCAACGGGCTTGAAGCCCGTCTTAGAGCATATACGAGCGATCCCAACCAACTTAAGTTTTATAATGAAGGGTATGAAGCGGGGAATAGATATACAACCGAGTTAGGACCGGCTTCGATTCCCCCTGGAAGGCAATTTTATATAATTGTAGACTGCCATGGAGAAAAAGTCCGTGCTCCTCCCTTACCAGACGGTCATCCCGGTGGGATATTCTATATGCCACTGCAGGGTGTATACGACAACCCACGTGCATTCCAGTCGTGGAGAGCTGGAGGATTGGCTCCGCACCAGGAAATTATATTCACTGGACCCGAGGGAGATGTTGCGTATGCACGTGATAATCAAGCACTCATAGAATGTAACGCCGTAAACGCTCGATACGAACAGATAGAGAAAGATTCTAGGTACGAACCGAGGTTTCCACCGCCTAGAGCCGGTGCCCCTTCTCGTTACCACGAAACTATCTCAAACCGTGATAGCGGTGGAACGGATTACGAGTACAGATTGACTGGAGATACGGAAGGGAACTTTCATGCGAGAGTCTCGGAATGTTATCTGAACGGATTTCCGCCGCTTATAGATCTGCAGGATCCCAAATATCAGAATATACCATTTTCGTATGTGTATTATTTCATTTGTGCGTATGTGTGTGGCCGTATGCAGGGAGACTTGAACGGTGTTTCCATATACGTTCATGCAATATTTTGCCGAAAAGGGGAGTGCCCGGTAGGCCCGGCACTCAGGTCACAACGTTCGTCCCCTCCGGTTGAACGACCATTTCAGCAAATTCTTGAAGAACAAGCGGCCGCCGCAGAGGCCCAAAGAAGAGTTCGTGAAGAACAAGAAGCTGCCGCAAGGGCCCAGTGGGCTGCCCTGCAGCGCCAACAAGAATTGCAAAGACTTCCTTCTAACCCTGCTGCTGTCTACGGTGCTCTCCCTGCTCTCCCCCAGATACCCGGAATGCCGAGCTCTGCAATGAATCTAGATGGTGGAAAGCGGACTCGACGCATACGCAGGCGAGTGAAGGTGAAATCCAAAAAACAGAAGCAGAAGAAGAAAACTCGTCGTCACCGCCGGCGGGATTAAACATCAACCTCGTCCTCGATCTCAAAGTCGTTCCGGTGCCACCGTGTCCGACAAGTCTTCTTGTAATGCCCCGCACGTCCGCACCGATAACAGTTCAGATCGGTGTGAATGTTCAGCATCCCGTACATCTGGAAGTACTGCATGTAACATTGGATCTCGCCCTCGGGGGTAACATCTCTCACGATCTTGTCCACCCGCTTCACTGGATACCGGTCAGTATGCGGATCCTTAGTCTTGCCGAGAAGATGATCGTCAATTTTTTCATTGATATCTTCCGAATCCTCACATCGCCCGATGAAGTAGTGTCCTTCGGCAAGCTCGAGGACGTAGACGTGCGGCATTGATATACCTCCCCAGAAAATTGTTGTGATTCGTTTTTTTGGAACCTATCCAGATTTCAAAAAAAAGAGTTACACCCGCCGGGAACCGAACCCGGGTCAAAGCCTACACTTCGTTTTGGAAGGGCCTCATTCTACCACTGAACTACAGGTGTTAAGAGGGGCTGCGGGAAAGGGGATTTGAACCCCTGAGGATTGCTCCACGAGATCTTAAGACTCGCGCATTAACCAGGCTTTGCTATCCCCGCTTATCCCACACATAACTGAGCGCAGGCTATTTAAATCCCTTTCATCAACAATGAAGACCCTGTTTGTTTGCACCCTTCTCTTGATTGTTCTAGTCTTTGTGTTCATCAAGTATGTTCGGACATCCCAGATCGTGCGTTTGACGGAATGGACGGGTCGGTCGCTGGCTACACGCACCAAATCCGACGAAGCCATTCTTCCCCCAGGGTGGAAAAAAGGGGCCTATGTAAATTAAGCAATGTCTGAGACCAAGGAAGAGCCGGATACCGCACCTGGTCTCCAGTGGACTCCGCAAATCGACCGAATGCTGGCGAACTGGTGTGACCAGGCTAAATCGTTCAATTGGATGCACACCCATGCGTATTCACGATACAGCAAGCTTTCTAAGGCCATGAATATAGGAACCAATATTGCGATTTCTCTAGTAGGGGTTGTCAACCTTGCTCTCGCAAGTTCACAGATAGAAGCTATGACAACCGCTATGGTCACTGGCTCCGTCTCTGTCGGCATCGGGATTATCAAGATGATCCAAGAACAGTTCAACTGGACGTCCTTGGCATCCGATTACAAACACTCGGCTACCAAGTGGGACCATATCTCTCGCAAGATCCAGGAACAGGTCGTGCTTCCGTATGCTGGTCGCAAAGATTGTGGGACGTTCCTGAAATACATTAAGCAGGATATCAACGAGGCATCCGATACCAACACCATTCTTCCTAAAGATATTCGGAACAAGTGCAACGATAAGTTCGGGAAGATTCCAGACTTTGATGTTCCCGATATCTGCGGCCAAGTGGAGCATACAACGGTGTATATACCAGATACGTCAACACTTCAGGTTCCTCTTCTCTCCAATACTAATAATAACAATGCAGTCCCCGACACCAACCACCCGCCTGGAGTCGTACACCCGTCAGAATCAGCCTGACAATTTTGGGGATCGGCTCGTGTACTACCGTATGGTGGAGCGTATGCTCTTCTGGATGGATACACGGAAGATCCGTGAACCCAAGGTATTTTTGGAACAGGAGGGGAAGGAGTATGCCGCTCTCATCCAGTTCTTGGAAGATACGTTGGGTCAAGAAAATATCAGGCTCGAAGCTGATCTGTTCCAGCTTTGCTGGGCTGCTCGCCAGCCCTAGATTTATACTCGTACTTCAATCACCCTCCTGCGTCTATTCTTCTTCGTCTGTCGGGTCTCCGAGCGACGACGAATGGTAAAGCGGAAACCTCCAGTGACGGTGCGTTGTCGCTTAGATGCCGGTCCCCCCGGACCCCGAACTTTGACTTTATCCCATGCGTCTAGAGCAGTAATATCATTCTCTGTAAAAAAAGGCCCTGTTGCTAGTCTCCTTGCGTACCCCGCAATATTGGGATCCCCATTTAATAATCTGCATAAAGTAGTCATACGTTCCCATATTGCGAGGTATCTCCGACGTATCCATACCCATGCCTTATCTCTGCTGACAGCTGTTGGAATCCCAGCATTCGTCAATTCAGTGATACGTTTGGCATTCATTTCAACATCTGGTCCCGCTATGCGTCCCTGGATATCTACTGGCCGGGCCGTTCTAGCAACAATGGCAGTGGCTGGGGGGGTACTGAATATAGTCTTAAAAAGATTACTTTCGTCTAGACTGTTTGATGCAACATATGCAAACCGAGATATGTTAATTTGAGTATCTGGCGGATCTGCTTGTACCGCAGCAGTAATTTCAGCGTCAGTTATTTGTTCAATAACCGCTCGTGTTAGATTATTGTATCGCCTTGCGACGTTGAATGCTGCGGCAGCCTCAGCAGATCGAGCAGCTGCTTCACGTCTTTCTCCGAAACTAACAGGAAGGGCGGTAGATATCGCTGCTATAGTCTCCTGAGTTGCACGATCCGCAACTGCGGTTATAGATGTAAACACCGACCTGGAAATAACTAACTCATCTCCCTTCTTCGTGGCATTGTACGTAACGACTGCTGTGCGATTACTACAGATTGGGTCGGTATTGGCGTACTCTGCTTGAGTTTCGGCAATCATACGGTTGCGATAGTTTGAAGCACCCTCCATAGCTGGGGGGCTCGCAGGAATGCGTTTTAGTTCTACACTCTGTCCTATTCTTGTAGCAATTATAAACGTCAAAACATCCAGCATGATATTTTCATTATTCGGACTGAACACCAGGCTTTTCTCCCCAGAGGCCGGACCAATCCAGGACGCTTTAATGTATAATCCGTCAGATTTGGTAGTATTGCAAATATGACAGCTTGAATCGTATAAGCTGGCATCTCTGGCATCTCTTGCCCCATCAGCTCCTAACGTATTATTCACCATCCTTTTCAGGAATAACATGAATACTCCAGGAAGGACATGTTCACATTCATACTGATTCTCGAAAGGGCTGCATACACTCATACGTTTCCCTGCAATGTCCGTGCCTCCCTGTCCAATTCCGACTGGATTGCCGCATAACCAGCACGGCCGATCACGTCCCGCATTTCCAGCCTCTGCACACTGTTGACCGGCCTTTGGAGTTTCCCAGTCATTTCTACTTAACCCCCACATCGCAGGATGGTCTTCGCGTGTTGCGAGTACCTGCTGAATCCGCTCTGCGACATCGAAACTGGTGTCTGTTCCTGTGAGGACTCCCACATCGGTTCTCTCCATAGAGCTTACGTATGCAGTTCGTGCATCTTCCGCCAACGTACGTTTTTCTTCCGCTGTTAGACGAGCACCTCCGGTTTTTTCAGCTTCGCTCTCGCTCTCACTAACACTCTCATCATCTTCAATGAAATAAATGTACTTGTAGTTTCCGTCGGCGTCAAAAAACTTATTCAGTATTTCCTCTTTGGCTTCGTCGAGCGATTTAGTTTGAGCACCATCAAGGACTCCCTCTAACCTTAGCCTGACTCCTGTTCCTGGAGACCTTCCTTCTAAATCAGATTCCTCCTTTTTCTCAGAGAAGGGACTGCCTGTTAATGTTGCACCGGTAGCCGTATCGGGGGACCTTACTTCCTCTGGTTTAGCTGCCGAAGCTGCTGAATCGGACTCAGCCCCTGGTGGAAGAGTAGCTGCGATACCCGACATCGTTATTCATAACCCAGAAACATTCATACAGAACGGATCGTAAAAAGATATTACGGGATAGTCTAATAAGAATACAATGTCCATTGTAGGCGTTCAGTTTGGGATCACTTCTCCGGAAGAGATCCTCCGGCGATCCGTCGTCGAAGTCATTACCGACAAGACCCATCAAGCAAATAACCCTGTTCCCGGCGGTGTCTTTGATGCCCGGCTCGGTGTTATCGAGAGCGGCAAGGTCTGCCCCACCTGCAAACACACGAATCTCCAGTGCCAGGGACATTTCGGACACATTACTCTTGCCCGACCCGTATACCTCTACCAGTTCCTTGATTTCACCATCAAGGCTCTGAACTGTGTTTGCGTCAACTGTTCCACGCTCTACATTGCCAGCCAGGACGGGTTCTCCGAGGACGTTTACTTGAACTCCGAACTGAAGGGCATGGAACGTCTCGCCGATATCCGTGGACGGTCTGTTGATTTCATGGGAAAGAAAGCCAAGGCTGCGGCGCCTGGTTGTGCCACCTGCGGAACCCAGATGATCAAGAAGGTTGAAAAGATCCAGGGAACCGTGTGCACTCTCCAGGGCAAGCTTGCGGGTGCGACCGATGAGATTGTTCCCATCCAGTCCGAAATGGTTCTCCGCTGCTTCCAGCGCATGACGGACAATACCGTCAAGATCCTCGGCTTTGACCCCAAGTTCTCCCACCCTGCGTGGATGGTGTGCACGGTCTTGGCGGTTCCTCCCCTCACTGTCCGCCCCCCCGTCGTGATGGAGGACAATCAGCGGATGGACGACGATCTCTCCCATGTCTTGATCAACATTGTGCGCAGCAATCAGAAGCTCCGTGAACTGATTGGCGCCGGTCAATCCCGTGAGTATGTTCAGAAACACACTGAGTTGCTCGAGTATGATGTGGCCACGTATGTGGACAACGATATCAAAGGCATTGGTCCCGCCACCCAGCGTTCTGGTCGCCCCCTCAAGACTCTCAAATCTCGTCTGGGTGCCAAGACGGGTCGTGTGCGTGGTAACCTCATGGGCAAGCGTGTCGATTTCTCCGCCCGTTCGGTGATTACTCCCGATGCCAACATTGACGTCGACGAACTCGGTGTCCCGGAGGAGATTGCAAGCAACCTCACCAAGCCCGAGATTGTCACGCCATACAACCGTGATCGTCTGATGGCGGCAGTCAAGAACGGCGTGAAGTATCCCGGTGCCAAGTCTGTGTTCCTCAAGGAAGAGAAGCGCATGATGTCCCTCAAGTATGTCAATCCCGACATGATCGATCTCCACGAGGGCGATGTAGTCCACCGCCACATGATTGATGGCGACTATGTCCTGTTCAATCGCCAGCCTTCCCTCCACAAGGGTTCCATGGAGTGCCATCGTGTCAAGGTGCTGCCCGGTTCCACGTTCCGCCTGAACGTCTCCGCCACCAAGCCCTATAACGCCGACTTTGACGGCGACGAGATGAATCTCCACCTTCCCCAGTCCGTGGCAGCCGAGACGGAACTCCAGCAGCTTGCGAGCGTTCTCCGTCTGATCGTGAGCCCCCGTGATAATTCCCCGATCATTCAGATGGTTCAGGATACGCTCACGGGTTCCTTCCGCATCTCCAACCCTGCTATCCAGATCCCCGAACATATTGCGATGAATATCATGGCCAAACTCCGCCGTCCTCTCTCCTCCTTCGTCCGCACGAACGAGTCGCACTCGGGTATGAATATCATCTCGGGAGCATTCCCCCTCATGAATTTCAACGGCCGTGTCACGATCAAGGACGGTGTTCTCACCAAGGGACTACTTAAGAAGGGCGCTTTCAATACTACATCCGAAGGTGTGCTCCATGTGCTCTTCAACGATTTCGGGCACCAGCGTTGCGGACAGTTCATTAACGAAGTCCAGGCGATTGTCACCAAGTTCAATCTGTTCACTGGCTTCTCCACTGGTGCATCCGATCTGGAATCCAATCCCGAAACCACCGCATTCGTAGCCAAGGCGCTGGCTGAGGGGCGCAAGCGTGTCCAGGAAATCCTCACGGACGTCCACGCCGGCAAGTTCTTCAACGACAGCGGGCGCACCGACGGCGAGGAACTGGAGAACAAGATCAACAATGCCTTGAAGGATATCTCGGCCAAGATCACCGAAACCGTGATTCAGTCTCTCCCTCCTGCCAACCGTCTTGTTCAGATGGTTGATTCGGGCGCCAAGGGTTCTGGACTTAACATTACTCAGATGGTAGCCCTCCTCGGCCAGCAGATTATCGATAGCAAGCGTGTGCAGTATACGCTCCAGGACCGCACGCTTCCCCACTTCACCAAGTTCGATGACGGCATTGAATCTCGTGGATTCGTTGAGTCCTCCTTCGTCCAGGGTCTGCGCCCTGCCGAGTACTTCTTCCACGCCATGGGCGGTCGTGAGGGTCTAATTGATACCGCCGTCAAGACGTCGGACACGGGCTACATCCAGCGCCGTATGATGAAGACCATGGAGGATATGCGGGTCGAGCATGATGGCACGGTCCGCAACAACGGCGGCATGATTATCCAGTACCGTTACGGCGAGGACGGTGTAGATTCCACGCAGGTGGAAGTCCAGCCCATCAGTCTCGGGATCATGACGCTCGAGGATATCTACAAGATGTTCGCTGTCACCGTCGAAGAACTCACGCCGTTCTTGACGGAAACCATCACCGAGTCGCCCGATCTCGTTGATGAACTCGTAAAGGACCGTGACATGCTGGTGAAGGAGGTGTTCGCCTACGTCAAGAAGGATTCCGTGATTTCCCCTGTCCACCTCAAGCGGGTGATCGAGAAGTATTCCAATCCTTACTCCACCAAGACGGACTTGACGCCCACCTATATTGTGGACGAACTCACCAAGCTCATGAAGGAGCCGTGGCTCGCACCCAACCGTGTCTTCCACTGCCTACTGCGATTCTACCTTGCTCCTCGTCGCTCGATCCTGGAACACCGCTTCACCAAGGCGATCTTCGACGAAGTCATTCGGGAAGTGCGGTTCAAGTATATCAAGAGCCAGGTGCATTCTGGCGAGATGGTCGGTGCCCTGGCTGCCCAGTCGGTCGGTGAGCCCATTACCCAGCTCACGCTCAACACCTTCCACTCTGCCGGCACAGTCAAGGCTGGTGCGACCCAGGGTGTCCCACGTATCCAGGAACTCCTGGGTATTTCCAAGAGCCCCAAGAAGCCCCTCAATTTCGTATACCTGACATCCTCGGACGGCGACAGCTTTGATCGGGCGATCATGGTCGCTCGTGATCTCCAGAAGACGACAGTGCGAGACATTACCCGCTCTGTCCGCATGTATTACGATCCCTTCCCTCTGACTACCGAGACGGTCGTGGGCGAAGACCGTGAGATCCTCCAGCGCTTCCAGCAGTTCTCGACGGCCAACCCGGTAGACTGTGCGTCCAAGTGGATCATGCGCCTCGAGTTCGACGAGACGGAGATGGCCGCTCGTAACATTAACGATATGGTCACCATCCAGGACAAGATGGGCCAGGCGGGACTCCACATTCTCCAGTGCGTCTACACCGACTCCAACTCCGAGAAGCTCGTCATGCGGATTGTCTTCCCCGACGATATTGTCAAGAACCTCATGGCTCTTCGCTTCCTCGAAGAGCGTGTCCTCGATGTGGTTCTCACGGGCATTGACGGTGTGGGTCGTGTCATTCCTCGTGAAGTCAATCGTGAACTGGTGTGGGACGATACGGTGAACGGCTACATCTCCAAGAAGCAGCACGTCCTGGACGTCGAGGGCGCCAATCTCTACGATCTCCTTGCCCGTGACAATGTAGACCCCACCCGCACATTCAGCAACCATATCCACGAAGTCTACGATGTTCTGGGCGTAGAAGCCGCTCGCCAAGCACTCTATGACGAGTTCTTGGAGGTGTTCACGGAATCGTCTGTGAATTACCACCATCTGTCCGTGCTCCTGGATGCTATGACCTACCAGGGCCGTCTCGTCTCGGTCAACCGATTCGGAATGTATATGCATGACAATGGCGTGCTGGCGAAGTCGTCGTTTGAGGAGACGTCTAAGATTCTATTCAATGCTGCCGTTTCCGCTGAGTTTGATCCCATGAAGGGTGTGTCGGCCAACATCATGTTCGGCCAGAAGCCCCCGTGCGGCACTGGATTCGTGGACATTCTGCTGGACGAGACCCGTCTGCCCGAAGGGACGGATGAGGCGTATGTGGACTACCGTGACCAGATCAAGCAGAAGGTGGATACTGCTTATGCTGGAGACACCGAATGCAAGATGGAGGATATCTCCATGTGGTAATGAAGGTTTAGAGATAGGCTATCGTAAAAGAATAAACGAGCAACTTTTTTGTCTGGAAGAATTGCTCGATCTTGTTTGCGAATGGAAAAGTTCCAGTACGGCCAGAAAGTGGAGTACCAAGTTGTGGATGTTCTCCGGGACTTCCAAACATCAAAGAGCCATGTCCAGTATGTAAAGACAGTAAACCACGGGACAATGCTGATCATGGACGGGGAGATTCAGTATTCGACACTGGACGAACATCGGTATCACTATCTACTCACGAGCCCTATATTTCAGCAGTCACGACAAATTCTGATTCTGGGAGGCGGGGACGGACTGGCAGCGAGAAATCTATACAAATCCCCGAACACTACAAGCATTACAATAGTCGACTGGGACTCCGATTTCGTGGAGTTTGCGAAGACAAATCTCCCTGAGAACTGTGGTTCACTTCTCGATCCTAAGACGCAATACGTTTGTGCAGATGCTCTCAAGTATATTCAGATGATTGGAATCAAGTATGACGGTGTCATCATTGATCTTCCCGATCCCGATGGAGAGTTCATGGAGGCTCTGTATACCAATATCCTCACCGATCTTCCCAGAATTCTAGAACCGAATTCAACGGTAAGTATGCATGTAGGACCCGTGTCATTGTGTGAGGATCACCCGAGTTGGGCATTCATCGCAAAATGTAAGAGGATATTCCAGCGATCATTCGGTATACTTCCAAAATTTGATAAGGTCTATGTTCCTTCTTTTTCCCACGAATGGGGGTTTCTAAGCTGTCATAACGGAACGCATATTCCGTATCGTCGGTATCCAATCGACACAGATATCAATGATATCTATTCGATGATCTAGTAGTAGCCACGGCCCGCCTTCTTCGTGTGCCGGCGGCGGCGACCACCCTTGCTGAAAGGAGAAGGGGCAGACGCTCCGGACGGGAGAGTTCCAGCCGGGGATACGGCCGTAGCCGGCGCATCCGCAGACTTGGCACCGGGCAGCTCGGCGGGCTTCCCGTCCGTGGACGGAACATCGGCACCTCCACGGCGGGAGCGGCGGCTGCGGCGGCGGCCACCCTTCAGCTCCGAGGAGCCCTGGTAAGTCGCATCGGGCAGCCTGGGGAAAGCCCCCATTCCGTCGGACAGCTGGGAGCCAGTGTAATCACCTCCAGTGAATCCGTACGCCGTACCACCGACCTTGGCCTTGCGGGAGCGGCGGCGGCGGCCGCCCATCGGGGGTAGACCGAGCGCACCGGCTACAGCCTGCATATCGGGCTCCGCACCGCCCCGGCGAGTGCGACGACGGCGACCGCCCATTGCGGGTAGACCGAGCGCACCGGCTACAGCCTCCATATCAGGCTCCGCACCGCCCCGGCGGGACCGACGACGACCGCCCACTGCGGGCAGGTCGAGCGCACCGGCGACGGCCTCCATCTCGGGATCCGCACCGCCCTTCTTGTATGTCTTCTTCGCAGCCTTCATCGCATCGCCGAGCGACATGCCGGGCTTCTTAGCTTTCATCACTGCCTTTAGCCAAGCCGAGCGTCCACCTTCCATTTCTATTTGTTTCACTGGTTAGACTTTATTGTGAAGTCATACATGGGTGAAACAATCTTCTTGGGCTGGAGCGATACGGCCGAACTCTGGGCAGTCGGGGTCTTGTAAGTCGTCGGCTTGTAACGCAGGAGATCAGGCTTGATTCCAAACGAGCTCTCGGCAAAGGCACCGGTATACACTTCCATCGCATTGTCCAGGCTGCCGTAACACATAGCAACCCACTGGCAGCCATACGAAAAACATATTTCAGGATTCTTGTTAGAAATGGCGGTGGTGCTCATATCGGGAACCACAAGCGTAATATTACGCTTGTTGAATTCGATCAGTTCTTCGTGATCAAATGTTTGGGAGGCCTGAGTATACGTCATACGACGCATCTGGGAGGATACCCAGGACATATTCACCAATTCGTCCATCCCGTTGCCCTTGATATGCTCGCCGCTCACAATGATCAATTTACCCATGAGGTTGCATATCGGCTCGACTCCCAGATTCTTGCGTTGGTAAGAGTAATCTGATCCCAACATATACTTGCGAATCGTCATCTTCAGGGTGTCGGCGCACTGCGTCACAATAGCATTGTCAGACGTATGGAACACTAAGGACAGGACGAAGGGGTTCTTGTATCCTGGCGTAACGGCACTATTGAACGCCGCATTTCCGATGGTGACACAGCAATCCTCAAAGGAGAGAGTGTTGTATGTCGTCATTTTCAGAGTATTGGCATCGGCTAGACCGACTACAGGCTTTCCATCGACGGCATAGACATCCCATTCCACCAACCGTGCCCCGCCCTTGATCACTTTGGTGAGGGCATCGGTGACAATGTATGTATTGATTGTCGTCCCTGGTATCAAGGAATACCCGCTAGCTGCCATATAGTAGTCACACAAGACGTCTTTATTGGGGCAACCGATGGGTGCACCCTTGGTAAGTTCAGCGTATACCTCAAGCGGCTTGGTCAGCGACGCATCGGGGGGCGGGATATTGCCGAGGTAGACATATGCTCCTACCCCAAGTCCAAGACCTAGGCAGGCAAATGCGATACATATGATGACCCACAGCAGTTGGGTGGTGTCCATTCTTATTATTTCTTACGATGTTGTTTATATTTGAAAAAGAGCGGCCGCATCATCATCACTACATCGTCTGGGACTCGCTCGTCCATCGGGATTTCAAATAGGCAGCAGTGGAGGAAATAGATACAGTACATACCGCACTGGGCGTTCTTGTATTGGTGCCGACGGGAATTATAGGATAATTCTGTAGGCTCGTCAAACAATTTCATCTCATCCAACTGCTCTTTCCACCGCAGCATCAAACGTCGAATCTCTTTCTCGGGTTTCTGGGCATACGAATCAAAGAACGTCATCTTGGGATGTTTCAGGTGATCACGGAAATCACAGAACGCCGCTATCCAGTGTTCGCCCGGTCCATCACTAGGATCTGTATTGAATACAATACCGACACGGCGATAGCCTTTCTTGTGTAGTTCCGAAATCTTCATACTGCACAGCGACGACACTAGACATTTCCCGGTTTCATTGTGTAGATCAAAATCTATCGGGACAGAGCCAGTGTAATAGTAATCAGGAATCAACTTGGCATAGTGTTCCTGTGATGCATCAATATCGTCCGACGACAGCCATTCCGTTCCATTCGATGCCCAACTATCCGGAGCCACCGGCTTTTTCACGAGGGCGTGGACAATACACGCATGGGCACCTGTATCACAAGCATCTTTCATACGCCGAGTGATTTCCTGCCACATATTGTTCCCCTTCTTTACAGGCGGTTCATACGGGTGTTCTTTGTTGTATGCGATCCGTAACTTGTCCACTTCACGGGGATCCATTGTTAAAAACGGATAATAAACTCTACAGCTGGAAATATGGCATACCAGAATGAATACTTCGATTGACCAGCGTGACCTTGTTCGGGCTGTACGCAAGTATCGTTCCCTGGACGACCAGATTAAGGAGATCAACACCACTGTCTACAAACTCCGTGAGGACAAGAAGTTTGTAGAGAATGAGATGAGCGATATTCTGCGGCGCACCAATTTCCAGAACCTGAACAAGCTGGAAATTCAGGACGACGGCTCGTATATCAAGATCCAGCGTCCCGAGACGTGGAGTAAACCGTGGTCTCTGTCCCAGACGGAGCTCAAGGATCTCATTTCGGGGTATACGGGTCCTCTAGATGGTCTCTTCAAGTGGATTGTCGAACGCAAGAAGACGGGTATGGTCGCCAAGGAGTTTGCGTTTAAGCGTGTGATGAGTGTAGAGAACAATGACGGAGATGACGAGAATGAACAAAGTGGGCGAATGGGTGCGCACTGATGATCACGAAGACGAACTGCGTGCTCTCTTTCTAGAATTAGAAGCTGTTCTTCGTGAAATGAACTTACTGAGAGCCGATTACAAACAATACAGAACCCTCCACTTTGCTCAGTTCTGTGCGGACGTCCATCGATTCACGAACACGAATGGATGATTTTTTGCGTGCCCATGCCCATCATCTTCCCCAGTGCCAGCTGTATGCCGCCCGCTGCCCCTTCTGTAATATCATCGTCCGGGAACAGACGGACGCATACCCTGGAATCGTAGAACATGTATTTCGCCCTCACGTCTTTCGTGCATGGAAACGATGGGATAGCGGCGGGTATCGTATTGCCGACAATACCCATCCCGAAACGCTCCTGTCTTATTTGGCATTCAGTGCGTTTTCTCGATGGGTCCAGCCAAAGTATAAGGAGACGGTAGACCTCAGCCCAGAAGAAGTAAGTCGTCACCCGATCTTCCTCCAAAAAAATGGATAGGTATAATAATGACGACTGAGACATTCCAGACAGACACGGCAAGTGGAGTTCGCCCGACGGGTGGATGCGGGTGCGGAGGTGGCCGCCGCCACCGCCACCGCACATCGAAGCGTGGAGGTGTCGGAATGGTTGACGATGCGGTGTTTGCCTTGGGAACGTCGTATGCTGCGGATAAGTTTGGGCGCAAGGGGGCGATGGGTGGACGTCGCCGCCGTCGTACGTCCAAGCGTGGAGGTGCGGGTATGATTGACGATGCCATCGTTGCTGGCTCGGCACTCACACTGGCCCACTATTTTGGCAAGAAGCGTGGCGGATCAAAGAAGAAGCTCCCCCGCCGCCTCACGAAGAAGGATCTAGTATAAAACGGATATAGAGATATTCATAAACATTCATAGCAATCAAATGTTTCGTAAACTCTTTCGTCTTGCTATCCGACCCGATGCTCCGCTTGGGCGTTGGAGCCGAACAACTGAGAAGATGAACGCTATCAAGATCTTCTGGGCAAACGTTGATCACTGTGGAACATGCAGTGCCGAGATACTGGATAAGCCTGCCGATACTAAGAATCCTACTCCTACTTCACAATCTCCACCGGTGGTAAAGGAAATCCGTTGAATTCTGAAGCCGAGACCCACGAATACGCTCCAATATTTTTGACTTCAAGGATGTCTGTTTCACCGATATCGTCCGGTAACCACACATCTTCTGCGATCTTGTCCGCCGAATCGCACGTCCTTCCGAAAATCGTGAATTGGGAACTGTGCGCCCATGGTTCACGGGTGATACACTTAAAGTCGGGTTTGAAGCCATCGAACAAGACCCCTGAGAATAGGCCATAGACGGATTCGTCCAGCGTTATACATTGTTTCCCATTCGGAAGCTGTTTCTTCCCGATTACCGGGACTCGCAGCGTACAACTTTCTTCTGCGAAGAACCGCCCTGGCTCTGCAATCACTTTCTTGAATGGAAGATCGCCGACCCGCTTGAGAATATAGGGAGCAAGTTCACGGAAGAAATCGTCGTTCTTGGAACTGCCTGAGAATCCACCGCCAATATCCAGGAGTTCCGGCGTGAACACGTCTGGACGACTCGAAAGCATGCTCAGGAAATTCTCGACAGTATCGAAGGCTGATTCGTAGGGAATACGGGATGAACAATCGCTACCTACGTGGAATGCTATGCCATAGATACGATACGGGGGTTCACGCCAGAGGAGATCGTAGGCACGAGAATACGGAAATCCAAACTTGGAATTCAGGGGAATGCGCACACCGCCTTTATCATCCACAAAAATCCGCAGAATCGGTTTCGTATCTTTGGGAAGCTTGTCTATTTCTGCAGGATTGTCAAATGTCATATACGGTATCTTGTCGTTTTTTACTTTGAATAGTTCGTTGCGTGACTTGCAGGGGTTCGCATAGATGATATCCGACCCCTTTGTTCCGAACGACACGACCCGCCGGACTTCGTCGCTGGATGCACAGTCAAACCCTGCCCCGCCCCTGTGTAGCTCCTCCAGAATAGGCTGCAGATTGTTGCACTTCACGGCATAGTGCGGACGAATACTGGGAAGGTTCGTGTTCCATAGGGCGAGGCGGCGGCGAACTGCCTGGAGGGACACGAGAAGGTTCGCCAGTGTTATTGATTTGTAGAAAAGAGAAGATTTGTGTCTAACGCATTTTCACATCCCCTGTCTGTATATATAAACACATGAGCACGGTTGAATATTTTCCATACAACCCCAAGAACTGTCCCTTGACTGCAGAGGATGTAAACCGCATCCTCTGCATTCCAGGATACAAGGTGATGAATCTTGCAATCTTCCAGAAGGCGATGATCCACACCACCTACGTCCGGAGGTCGGAGTATACGACCTTGACTGGTGAACCCTCTGTTCTCGGCCCCTGTCCCCCTGGCGTTATGGATCTCCAGGATGAATCGTATGAACAGCTCGAGTTTCGGGGCGATTCCATTCTTGGTGCTGTAGTGGCCAATTATCTGTGCGAACGATTCCCCAGCGAGGCCCCGGGATTTCTCACCAATACCCGCAAACTCATTGTGCGAAACAAGACGCTCGGAACCCTGGCACGGGACAAGCTCAGACTTGACAAGTTCTTTATCATCTCCAAGCACGTAGAAGAAATGAAGCCTGAACACGGCCGTCAGAATATCGAGAAACTCGGCGATGTTCTGGAGGCGTTTATTGCGGCTCTCTGGATTGATTCGGGAATGAATTTCCAGATGGTCAACGATTTTGTCATCAACATGATCGAGACGCACCTGGATATTCCCCTAATGCTGCGTGAGGACGATAATTACAAGGACCGGATGCAGAAGTACTGTCAGCAGAAGATGGGATTTACCCCCGTCTACAAGATGATCCAGGACGGGGCAGCGGGGTTCACGATGGCCGTGTGCAAACCTGAAGGCGAGATTCTGGGAATGGGGAATTCCACGACTAAGAAACAGGCGGAGCAGAATGCGTGTAGGCACGCACTCATGAAGATGAACCCCGAGTAGGTAAAAAAACAGGGCAATATAGTAATGGATGCGAACGGAAAGAATCTATTCCAAGCTGCAAGATATGGAGATATCGCCAATGTGCGAAAGTATCTGGATTTGGGGGCAAACATTGAGGTAAAAGATTACAGAGGACTTACGAGTCTGCAAATCGCATGCATCTACGGTCACCTGGACGTCGTGCGTTTACTCCTCGACCGTGGTGCCAATATTGAGGCGGCAGGTGGGAGCACCGGGCAAACAGCTTTAATATTCGCCAGCATGGAAGGAGAACTTGACGTCGTAAAAGAGCTCCTGGATCGCGGTGCCAACATCGAAGCGGCCGATACTTTGCACGGCTGGAATAGTTTGATGTTGGCTAGCTGGAAGGGAAAACTCGACGTTGTGAAAGAACTTGTTGATCGCGGTGCTAACATTTTTGCAACAAATGTTGCTGGAGTGACGGCACGTAAAATAGCACAAACAGATGTTCCAGAGGTCGAAGAATTCCTTCGTGAAAAGGAACAGGCTATTGGTCGCAGGGGGGTGGCCGAGGCAGTTGTGTATAACAGGCGCACCGGTCCCGATGTTCCAACCGATGTACAGAAGAAGATTGTAGGGTATCTTGGTGGTCGTAAAAAGGGAACTAAGCGTAAGATCGCACGTCGCAAGAAGCAGAAGAAGGCAACCCGTAGGCGGTGAAGTATATATTTTTGACTGGATAGTGATAATGTACTGGCCCAAGCGTTACTTCAGCGGCCTAACCCGAAAACAGAACAAGCAACGTAAAAGCACAGCCACTCGTCGTCGCAAGATGTCGTGGAAAGATCCTCGGGCATACGTTCCATTCAAGTCGGATCAAGGGATGAAAACGAGAAGGTCAAAATACATCCGTGAATGGAAGAAGAAGTTCCCTAATGCCCATGGTCTCCAGGCGTATTCTAAAGCTACCGGCGTGCCTCTACCCATAGTGCGGGCATCCTACAACCGGGGAATGGCGGCGTGGCGAACGGGGCATCGTCCGGGGGCGACGCAGCAGCAGTGGGGGTATGCTCGTGCCGCCAGTATGCTGACGTGCGGCAAGACACATTATACGACCGACGCTGATTTGGTCCAGAAAGCCAAAAAGACAGCCAAAGCTCGTGCTTGGTTTAGAAAGACGTGTAAGCATTAAGATAAATGGGCTGGCGTTACGTTCTCGTCAATCATACCCGCAAGGTTATCTGCGAGGCGTCCCTACATGGTATTTGGCACCTGATGAGCCACCTCATTCGGGAGCAGGGATGGGAGGCGGCTGATGATGTGGAGATGATGTTTGAAGATGGTCGGATAGAAGAGATCGGGGAGCTTGTTGTGAACAAGGGATACAAGAGCCACTATCATGCTTGGAGCTTTGATGGTATTGTGCCTCGTCGTCAGGGTCAGTGAATTAGGCGGGCATGCGTCACCTTATACGTCTTGCGGTGGTCACGTTTCCTCTTGCCGTTGCGGCAGGTCTTTCCACGATTACACGAGCTGGCGTAGTATCCGTAGCGCTGGTAGACTCCAACAAACGAGGGCAGGAGTTTCTCTGACCCAGTCGCCTCTGTCAATTTTTTCATGAGGGTGTAGACACTCTTCATGACCGCCCGTTTGTTTCCGTAGTGGAAGGTGTGTCCTTGAAAAATCTTGCGTAGGGAGTCGTAGGGGTAGTGTTTCGCAAGCATAGCAAAGAAGTGGCGGTAAATACCCTCCTTCTCTGGTGTGTAATTGTAGGCGATGCAAAAGAGGAAATCCATTCCGGGAGGTGCGTCCGGTTCCTTCTGTAAGAGTTCCTCGTAGTGAGCAGATACCTTTTCAAACGACGGATCGGGGGGCGGGCAGATGACACGAGGATCTTCCTTACACTGGTCCCTCAGCTTCTTGTTCACACGGTTGTGGAAGTCGTAGAGCCACCTGTCGGCGGGGGATTTCGGGGGCATGTCTTCGAGGAACTTTGCGGTGCTCTCACGGCAGAACTTGCAGGGAAGGATATCTTTCAGATTCGGGAAAAAGTAGTTCGCTTTATCGCCTTCGTAATGGGCGATCAGATGTAACATCTGCCACCCACTCGGGCCCCAAGCACGAGTATCCATTACTCTACACTCTTATCTTTTCTCGTTTGAATGTAATATATCATGGCTTCGCAGAATCCGTCTACTGCCTACGGTGCCGCCCCGGAGAAGCCCAAGTCGTTCTTCTCCTCGTTCCCCTCGTTCAGCCTGCCGAAGCTCCCCGATTTCTTCGGAACGGGATCTACGCCCGCCTCGGCTCCGACTCCGGCCTCTGCCCCTGCCCCGGCCTCTGCCCCTCTCGCCTCGGGCCCTGCCGGCCAGTCCGCTGCCGGTCGTCGTCGCCGTCGTGGATCTAAGAAAGCCGGTCGTCGTGGCTCTAAGAAGGGAGGTATAGGCATCCCCCGGCGGTTCATGCCAACATACGCAATCCCCACTTCCACGTCACCGCAGCCTGCAGGGGAGACAAAGACTGCGTTTGGTCCCGTCCAGGTTCGTAAGGGAGGCCGCCGTACCCGTCGGGGCGGGCTGACACCAGCGGAAGGTGTTAAGTGGAAGGAGTCAGATATCAGGTATATGACGCAGGGATCGAAGGCCGATTTCCCTCCCACCCAGGTCCGCAAGCCGACGGGCAAGGGCCGTCGCACCCGCCGCGTTAAAAAGCATTCTCGCCGTTAAATAAACAAAAATGTCCAATCTTATCTCCGGAATCGTCAAGAAGACCATGCGTATGTTAAAGCTCGGTGGTCGTCGCCGGAAGAC
>Ga0164295_10000120_pt1 | contig 64951 bp, 66 predicted proteins | sample GEODES006metaG_FD_111798 | JGI IMG/M metagenome (GOLD analysis project Ga0164295, IMG submission 111798) | Oligotrophic lake water microbial communities from Sparkling Lake, Wisconsin, USA - GEODES006 metaG | ecosystem: Environmental > Aquatic > Freshwater > Lake | place: USA: Sparkling Lake...
ACCGAATTTCAACTGTGTGTTTGGGTGTAGATGCCCCGCTAGGGGCATCTTGTCCGACCGCAAGCGGAATTGCATCCGACCGCAAGCGGAATTGCATCCGACCGCAGTTCAAAATCCGCCGCGCAAGCTGGCGGATTTATATAGGAATTGCATCCGACCGCAAGCGGAATTGCATCCATGTTCCTAGCTAAAAGAACATAAACCGATATGTTTATATTTTTCTAAACATGGAATTATCTCTCGCTCCGTCTCCGAAAGCCGACGCCTTTGTCGCGCTCTTTCAACACATCCGTCTCTTTTCAGAACACGTGAATATCACATTTTCCGAAGATCAGGTGTATATGCAGTGCATGGACAATGCGCACGTGGCGATTTTAGAACTCTATTTACCCAAGACTTGGTTTGACCAGTACGAATCCACGAACACGACGATTGGAATCAATGCGGCCTTTCTTTATCGCATTCTCTCGTCGAGAGAAAAAGACCAGAAGATCCATGTCGTTTATTCGGGGGAAGATGTCTTGCGTGTGCATTTGACGAGCGAAGCGGCGACCTCGGCGAAGAATTTCGACAAGCATTTCGAACTCCCGTTGCTTTCTCTCGACGTGGATACCATGGAAATCCCGGCGATTGAGTATACGGCGGAGATCCAGCTCTCTTCTGCGCACCTGGCTTCGATAGTGAGTCAGTTGAAAATGTTTGGCGACACGATGGAAATCAAGTGTAGCGAAGAGACCATTATGTTGGCGTCCAATAGCCAGGACCAGGGGAAGATGTATGTGGAGATTCATATCGACGATGTTGCCGGGTTTGCAATCGAGGAGGGATCGGAACTCAATCTCTCGTTTAGTTTAGGCTATCTGCACAACATTTGTATGTATCACAAACTGGCCAAGGAAATAGAATGGAAGTTTAGCGAATCCTATCCCATGCAAGTGGTGTATCCTTTGGACGAGGCGAAAGAGGCGCGTTTGGTGTTTTATTTAGCGCCGAAAATGGAGGACTGAAAGGGGAGTACTGAAAGGGGAGTAGGGAGTTCATTCTCTCTCTCTATACTATATAATGAAGAGACCTCATCGCCACGAAGACGGACACTACCATATCCATGGCCATAAGTTTAAGGAATTGTTTGGATCGAGACAGCAGGTCTGGAATGGCACTGCGTACAAAACCGCTGGCGAGCTCACCAAGTCACACTTGATGATGAACAAGTGGGGGCGTATTGTGAGTGCGGCGAAGCATGCCACCGCGAAACGCGAAAAGAGACTCCAAAAACACGGGTATTTTGCCAAGAAGGGCAAGTTTGGCTATGTGAAGAAGAGCGTTCGCCGGGTTTCCGGGAAGAACAAGACCGCTCGCAGGAAGTAAATCGTGAGAGAATGATATTTTATCTACATAATATATCATTTCAATGCAATCGGATACCCCCCCCACCCCACTCGATAGTGATATGGAAATGGACCAGCTTATTACAAATATTTTTTTTGATAAATTAAATATACAATTGTTTGAAAAAGAAATGAAATTGATTCAAAACGAGAAATCGAGTTTTCAAAACGAGAATTTGAGTAAAAGACCGCCCGTTTTTAATAGAATTATTAATAGAATATTGTATAAATCGAATGATGAGAAATCGGATTATGATAAAATAATTTCCAAGTATGAGACAAGAATTTCCAATTATGAGAATGAAATTCACAAAATTAAAAAAAATCTTACTGATTCATTGAAAAAATTCAGTAAAATGGCATTTTCACAAACCGATCCCGCAAAAAAAGAAAAATATTCAAATATATTGAAAGAGTTAAACTTGGCAAAATCAACGAGGTCGATGAATCCAAGGTAGGAGGAAACCCCCCTAAATCCAGACGCATTTATCCTCGATCCCCACCGTCTCTTGCAAATACCTCTCGAAATAAGCCTTCCCGACGATCCATTTCGCGCCGTCGTAAAACCGCCGGTAAGCCGCATAAGCGTCGTACACGGTCATTTTCGTCTTTTCACGCTTCGCCATCTCGTCGGGGTGGAAGAGCGACAAGGTGTCAGAGACGGGGTTAAACAGCGCCACCTGTATATCCAGCGCCTTGTTCCATATCCGACACTGCCGGTTCAAAATATACTTGTCGCCCTCGATCTCCACATCGGGGTAATAAAACCGAAGCAAGTCGAGGATCTTGGACTCATTGAGGGAAATCGCCGTAAGCCCCGTTTCCACACACCAATGCTTGTACAAGGCCGATATCTCGTCCACTTCGTATTCCGCCATCGTATCCATCGCAGGTTCCATGGTCGCGTCCCAAAACGAGAGAAACCGCTGTACCACCGGCAAATACTTGCTCGTCGTATCGAGAAACACGTCTTGTTCCGGGTCATACCGGTCGGCCAATTCCTCCATAAAGAGCGACTTGAACGTGGTCTGGAACATGACACCGGGCAAATTCTTGGACTGCAAGAATTGGCGCCACAAATAATGCACGTTCGTCATGCTAATCTGTTTGCCCGAAGGCGGCGTAAATGCGTCGTCCAAAGAAGGCGCGCGGTCTTTCCGCAAGATTTGCAAGTATTCCGAGATGAAGGTCAAGACGATCGTATTCGGCGTGTTTTTCGTCAAATAGAGGGTGTACTCTACGGCCGCATCGTCCGTTGCGTTATTTAACAAAAAGGCGTCGCCGGATTCGAACCGCGTGCTATAATGCGCAGCCACACAGAGCAAATCCAGACCATATTTCTCTACAATGGCGCGCCAAGAAAAGGAGTCTTGCACCCGAATCAGCCGGCAATTGGAATACGTGTGCTCGTAGTATTTGTGTTTGAAGGAGGCGATGGGGTTTTGGCCGAGAATGAGTTGAGAGACGGCGGCCAGTTCTTTCAAGAAGGGTTTCGCTTTCGGGGAAACGAGATGGATCTGGTCGCCCGTCTTTTTCAACAGATTGTCGCCGACCACCGTCAAGAAATACTTGGCTTCCGACTTTTTGGCGAACACGGCGGGGACCAGGGCGTCCAAGACGGACTGAATCGTGGCGGATTCGGGGATGGATTTCAAGAGATGGGTTTCCTTGATGCGTTTCATGATGTAGACTTTCGTTTGCGGTTTCCGGCTCATGAGTTGGTTGCGTTCTCTCGTGATGGTGGTCAAGACATGATGTAGAAGATCGTCTTCCGTAAAGACACGGTAGTTGAGTCCGTCGTAGTGGAAGAACCGTTCCGTGGTGGGGACGTAGAAATACTGGTTGGTATTTAGGAAAGATTGGATAAAAGCGTCTTGCTCGAGAGAGAGATGGTCATTGCGGGTTTGTCTCTCGACATGGGTTTTCTGGATGTTTTCGAGGATGGCGGGGAGCTGGAAACAGACGTAGTGGTGGGTTTTTTGGAACATGTAGGGGTCGTCCGCGTATTTTGCGTAGAGGTCGTCGATGATTTGTTTCGCGAGGTAGATGGGGGTGTCCATATTTCAAAATGGGATGAATGATTGGATTCGATAGAGAAAGAACGAGAGATGCGTTTATATCGATTTATAAGTAAGAGAACCTACGGTATCCCTGTAAGAGAACCCATGGTTCCCTTACGATCCCTCCTTCCACGTGACCCCGGTAGGTGAATATCCCGACCTGTATCGGAGATAGTTGTCTTGGGATGGATCTTGGGGTGTATTATTACACCAGAACATTCGATACATAAATGATTGAAAACCCTCTTACCATTTACAAATATTATTGAGATGTGAATAATATTTGCAATACGATATATGCAGTCAACATGTCGTTTATATACTCAACCCCAAGATCCATCCCAAGACAACTATCTCCGATACAGGTCAGGATATTCACCTACCGGGGTCACCTGGAAGGAGGGATCACATACAAGAACAATCTCTCGCTTCTTGAATAATACTCAACCCCAAGACAACTATCTCCGATCCAGGTCAGGATATTCACCTGGAGGGAGGGTTCGTAAGGGAACCGTAGGTTCTCTTACAGGGATACCGTAGGTTCTCTTACCTCTTACCTTACAGAGAGATCGCCTGGCGCATTTTCAGAGGAATATGTTCTTTGGCCCCATGCAAGACGGCAATTTTCATGTATTTCGCCAAGATGAAATTCGAGTTCAATAGATCCTGGGTCGACATGACGGCAAACCACTGATATTTGGTTCTTGCCAAGATCTCGTCTTCGGGGATATAGACCCCCAAACACTGGTTGCTCATGGCCAAATACTCTTCTTCCATCAAGTTATCCAGCAATACGGGTGTTTTCTTGGTCGTTTTCACGCCCACCACTTCGCCACCCACCAGATTCATCTTGGAGTCGTCGATTTTCTGCAAACACCAGTATTCCACATCCCCCAAGAAATCGCGATCCGACGAAAAATGGGGCATCTGGATACGTGTTTTCATGGCACGAATCATATCGAGCAACGTCGCGTCGTTCTTGTTCGCCCCCATGAAATACAAACTGGGCAAAAAGGCGAGACGGCGCGACCCCTGTTTCGCCAAATTCACGTTCCGATTCACCGCCTCGCAAACAAAGGGTCGGTCGTTCGACGTGGCCTGCAAATACATGTTGCGCAAATTGCCCAAGCACAAAAACGAATTCGGCACGACCATACCCCCATAGTAATAGACCAATTCCGCGAGTCCAATGGACCGGATCCACGACTTCATGGGTTCCGCCACGCCATTCAAATCCAGATCCCACGACGGAATCAATTTACTAAAGGTGTTATCGTCAATCAAGCAAACATGGAAATCATTTCCGCACTGATTGATGATGGATCGAATGGTCAAATGTAAATAAGGCTGATTTAAATCGTAGGACGATCGCCCGCCGAAAGAAGACCATACCCGCGAATTGTACTCGAATTTCGTATGAATCCAGATTTTCGGTTTCCCGTAGTCTTCCAAAGGCGAATCCGTCAAGAGATATTTCCGGATAAGCTCATACTCATCGCGGTTCTCTTCAAACGGTGACTTCATTCTGGTTGCCACATAGGAGGCTACGCCCACCAGTGTAATGGCAAACACATAATATGCCATATTCTTTTGATTAAACATTATATATAGTATGGAATCAATATATATTATGTGGGAAATTATATAGTCTCGTTATTGGTCGCCTCGGGATAGACCAAATATTCAATCGTGTATTTCGACTCGTTGTACTTGATTTGACTGGTGAACATGACCCCGTTCGATTTGCATATTTGTCGCACAATATTGGTGAAGGAATTGTAAGACATGGCGCGTGTCAAGTAGAACTGTTTGGATACATGATAATATTCCATCAATCTCTCACACAAAGCATCATTCAGCTTGTAATAGAGGAATTTTTTATAAGCATTATGGTCAACTAAATAATATTTGTCGGTTTTTAAACATATTTGTTCGAATAATTCGAACAACAGGGAAGGGGGGACAAGTTTTTTAAATATTTGTTTGGACATGGGGGAGGCAGATAAAAACAAAAAGGGTATACTTATTATATTCCTTTATATTTCATAAATACATATATTTTGATTACCTGAGTTTGATCATCAAAATATCGCGCGACAGTGTATAGAATGGCGGAAACTGGTCGCGAACTAATCAAATGGCCCATCACGGATAAACAATTGGCCGATTGGAAACCTCTCGATATCGAATGCCCGAGAGACCGCACATTTGGCTGCGTGTTCAATGTTTTAGCCTTTGTCGGCGTATTGCCACATGAAACGGCCGAACAAATGACGCGTCTTGTCAACCGCGCCGTCCACGGATCCAAGGGGTCGGAAGAATCGAAAGTGTTTCGACAGGGAACATCCGAGTCCGAATTCCGCGCCGTCATGCACGGGACTTTTTTGAAAAAAAATGAGGATCATACCATTGAGCTACGGAATTACGAGTTTCCCGACTGGGAAAAAGTCATACGACAATATTCCCTAAATAATAACGAAGGCACCTTTCTTTGGCTACAGCGTGCACCTTATCGAACCGAAACTCGGGCAAATATGACTCGCGCCACCCTTGGCCACCTTTCCCCTCCCAAGATACCGGTAGACGTCCCCCTGCCAAACCACGCCGTCGTTCTCGCCCGCAATCAATACGGCAAATTGGTCATTGTCGATCCACAGCAGACGACGATTCATCCCTTGGAAGAGTTTGTTCGGCTTCAATTTCGCGATCCACACTTGACGGAACGAGAGAATCGGTTTCGCTATATCGGCGGAAAATTCCTCTTTAAAATCGAGAAACCCAACCATAAACGCGCCCACCACGAAACCCTGCGTTTTTTCCATAAAACGAAATCGCCCAATCAACCTGCTACCAAAAAACGGCGGTTGACGAAACCCAAGTTCGATCTCCCCCTCCTGACTCGCGCCGAAGTAAAACGGTGTGCCGAAACACCTCTTCAGCCCGACGAAGTCGCCATTCTCTTGATTTCCCATGGAAGATATGTCTATCCCACCGATACGGCGCAAATGGATACAATGCCCTTTTCCACGCATCCCGTTTTTCCCGACGGCCCAGATACCAATAAGTCTGCGCCCAGTTCCGACCTATTTTCCGTGCCGGAGAATATGGTCTTGTACCAATACGCCAAACCGGAAAATACCTTGACCATTGGGCATTTGAAATATTTGGCCACCCATATCGGCAGCGGGAAATGCATCGTGCAAGACCTACCTAACACAATCGAAATTTACGAGAAACGAAAACCCCGGTCAAGGTCGAAATCGAAATCTAGGACAAAGAAGAACAAGGAAATGCTCTATTGTTTTTCCGACCCACATACCACGCATGGAGGCGATCAAACGAACGACTTGATTCTGGTCTTTGATCATAGCGTGAATGACGCCGAATTAGGCCGGATTCGCATGGGATACCTCGAGTATACGCACGATAGTAAAGACCCTCCCATGAGAGAGTTGCCCCTTACATATACGTGTTTGAAAAACGTCTTGTATGATTTGTCTCTCCAATATGCGGGAAAAAAAGTATACGTGCATCAATTTAGCTGTCGAACCGGCGATTATTCGGCCGCCCTCCAGCCATGGAAGACCAAACAAGTTCCCATCTCTCCCGCCATCCGGTCTCTTGGAAGCAAACACCCCGAAAAGATGGTTCCCGTCGAAGCCTCCGTCTACGAATTGGCCCGCGCATTAAATGGCCTGAATATTTCCGAGAGTGCCCGTCGGAAAAAATTCACGCAAGACATGCACCAAGAAATGCTGGCAAAGGGATACATTCGAACGGGATATATCTATGAAACCTAGGCGGCCAGTACGTTGACCAATCGATTGCTAAAGAGCGCCAACTCGATACAATTCTCGTGTACATTATGAAAAACGGTAATATACTCGCACAACAGAGGAATCACCTTGTACTTTTCGTCCTCGTCCAAAAGGTCTGTCGTCTTGACAAATTCGAAAAAGTATTCGAAAATATCAATGACGGAATACCCATAATCGTAAATCCCATACAAAATACGCACCGCTTCTCTCAAATCGCCCACCTTTACTGCCGATACATAGTCTTGGAATTGGTGGAACGAAATGGTCGAACACAATTGCTCGCCCACGGCTTTCGATACAATGACCCCCGGCTCGCTAAAGATCTTGATCTTTTCCAGATTGTTAATAACGGTTCGCACACTATGGTTCGATCGGTCAATCAAGTAATCCCGGCATTCGCGGTCCATCAAAATCACTTCCTCTCGAATGATCCGATCCATAATGTGCGTAATGTGTTTGATCGAAGGCGGGCGAATACGTATAATATGCAACCGGCTCTGCAAACTCTCAATCACCTTTTGCGCGTTTGAACAAGACGCAATCAAATGTATATTCGACCGATACTTATCAATATAATTCCGAAACACCTGTTGACTCTGTTTGTTCACCATATCCATGTCGTCAATCATCACCACCTTCTTTTTCCCATAAATGGAGCAGTGCGACTGGCAAAACGTCTTCATTTCCGTCTTGAAAAACTGGATCCCCTGCTCCTTTAAATTGTTAATACACAGAATATTGGTCTCGGGAATCATGGCCGTTTTCGATAGACCATAATACTCGCGCAAAAGAGCATACAGGAGCGACGTTTTCCCCGAATTCGATCCACCGATTAGAATGATGTTGAGGTCGTCGATTTCCATGAGCGTGCGCAAGACAAAAGACGTCTTGTTGGATTCGCGTAGACGGTCGTCTGGGTCAGCGTACTCGAAATCCCGTAAATAGGCGGGGGTGTATTTTGTAATGAAGGTGTCTTGCATATCGCGGTTGCTACGTATTCGCACGAGGACTTTATGTTGGTTGTCGACAATAAACAAATATAAAGTGTTGGGATGTTATCCAGATATACCATGTCCAGCGAACCCGATTGCAAATACGTGTCGTCGAGAGGCATCTTGAAATCCTGCGCGATAAGAAGTTCGTTGCCGACTTCCAGCATTCGTACCTTGGTGGGGTACGATTTCTCTCGACTGAAAGGGGGGGATCTCGTCTATATATGCAATTCGGCCATTCCCGCGTTTGTCCGCGACGTATTTCCCTCCTTGAAAGTCCCCTTTCGCTTGGTGTCGGGGGATTGCGACGAATCCTGCCCCACCGAGCTCTTCCGCAATGCGGAGGAGTTTTATCGGTTTATCGACGACTCGCGTATTCTCGTGTGGTATGCGCAAAACTGCGTCCATGTATCTCATCCGAAATTGCGACAATTGCCTATTGGACAAGACTATCATACCATGTCGGGCCAAAGTGGATGGGGGCCTCCGGCCAATCCCTTGAACCAAGAAAAACTCTTGGACGCAATCCGGGAAAAGGCGCTGCCCTTAAACGAGAGAAAATGCATGGCCTATTCCAATTTCCATTTTTCGATGCACACCAAATACGCCTTTGACCGAAAAGAAGCCATCGACAAGGTGCCGAAAGACCTGGTCTTTTACGAACCCGAACGGTGTTGGCGAATGAAAACATGGAAAGCCCAGTCCGAATATGCATTTGTCGTTAGTCCCCATGGAAATGGTCTAGATTGCCATCGTACATGGGAAGCCCTCTGTCTCGGCTGCATACCCATTATGAAGACGAGCCCCCTCGACCCCCTTTTTGATGGATTGCCCGTCTTGATTGTCAAAGACTGGGCGGATGTGACACGGGAGTTGCTAGAGACAACCCAGCGCGAATATGCGACGAGAGAGTTCCAAACGGAAAAACTCCTTCTCTCTTATTGGATTGATCAAATCAATGGCTCGTCACCAAGTGGCGAAACAAATGTCTAGGGACGATGCCTATTTTGGCGCCGTAATCGTATTTGGCTTGCATATGGAAATGCCGGTGTTCGCAGTCGGGGGTTTCTCCGATAGGCGCGCGACCCTGCACCGCCGCCAAATTCCGCTGCATTTTCGCCCGGCTTATATATTTTGCAGGAATATGCCAGTCATATTCGCATTTCAGAAAAGGGTCGCACCGATAAATGGCAAACCCGTTGAAGGCAGAGTCGCATTCCAAGACTTGGTCTTTCGGCAAATTGTCCAACTTTTCATGGATATATGTGCGCATCATTTCCACGATGGCGCGCGGGTCTTGAAGCCCCCAGCAACTATAATAAAAGGGGTCGAGAGAAAGCGCCCATAGATCGTAGTATTTCGGCCGATGAAACGAAATCGCGTCCCATCCTTCTAGACAAAGTGCGTCCTTTAACACGTCGATATTGAGAGGTTCGGCACATACATCGTCAAAATCCAGCATGATAAAGTGGGTCCATTCTTCTTTCGCATCGGTACATTCTCTCATCTTGGCTAAAATAGCGTTTCGCGCGTTTGCAATGTTTTCCGTGCGACGCGGAGAAAGGGGCGACCGGTTGATATGAATGTCGTAGTTGGGATACTTGGATTTGTAGGAAATCAATTTGCGAAGAGTGAGGTCTTGCGATACGTCATACGAGAGAATGATGTGAATATCGGAAAAGAGACTCCGGATTCTCTCTATATTCGCAAACACGCCGTCAATATACGTCTCGCAATTCCGGACCGTTCCGCACACAAAACACTTTTTCGGCGACATGTTCCTATAATAGAACCCGCGGTTTCCTTTTTCTATGCATTTTTCCCGATAATATAATATAAAGGGAAACGGGGGAAGATCCCCATAGAATGACGAACCATTATGAGGTATTGGGGGTATCGAGAGACGCGTCCGAGGCGGAAATCAAAAAGGCATATCGCACGCTTTCTCTCAAATGGCATCCAGACCGAAATTCCGCAGCGGAAGCCCAGGCGAAATTCCAAGAGATTAGTCTTGCCCACGAAGTGTTGAGCGATGCGAATCGCCGCGCGGAATACAACGACGAACTGGACGGGAAAGTGAGAGGCGGTCCCATGTTCCAAGAAGCGGACATCAGTAGCCATTTGTTCAATATGATGTTTGGCCAGGGGGGAATGCATTTTGGCCCGGGCGGGCCAGGCCCCGGGTTCCACGAAGTGCATATGGGTCCAGGCGGGCCTCAGATCCATATTTTTCATGGTGGGGCGGGGATGCCGCATATGCCCGGGTTTTTCCAACAACTGCAAAAGCCGCCTCCGATTATTAAAAACGTGGAAATCTCTTTTGAGCAGGCATATTCGGGATGCGTATTGCACATCGAGGTGGAGAAGTGGACGCTACGCAATGACTTGAAAATAAGCGAAATGGAAATGATGTATGTGAATGTTCCCGCGGGCATTGACCAAGACGAAGTTCTTGTGCTACGCGATTGCGGAAACACGGTTTCCCATGAATTGAAAGGCGACATCAAATTCATGATAAAAATCCGCCCGTCCGCTTTGTTCGAGAGATATGGCATGGATTTGGTGCATAAAAAGAGCATTACACTGAAAGAGGCCTTGACGGGGTTTTCGTTTGAACTTCCGCATGTCAATGGGAAAATGCTGTGTCTAAACAATCACTCGAACCGCACCATTATTCGGCCCGGGTACAGAAAAGTGATTCCCAATTTGGGTATGGTGAGAGAACGAAACACGGGGAATTTGGTCATTGAATTCACGGTGGTTTTTCCGGAAACTCTTACGGTGGAACAAATGACTGCGCTGGAGACGCTTCTATAAGACAAATATTATTCGCGAATCGGTAATAATATTTGTTTAGGCCGAGATCTTTTTGGTGGGGATTCCCACATCGACAATATAAATGGAGTTCTCCGTCATGATGATGTATTCCGTAGAAACCTTGAAAATCTTTTGAATGGGGCTCGTGTATTCTTCCTCGCTTCGAACCAAAATCTTCTCTTTGGAGTCGTCGTCCTTGACGCCAATCAATACCGTCTTGTCAATCGAACCGGTCCAATAATCCAACATAACGGGACGGTCTTCTACAATGGCCAATTTGGCTGCGTGTTTGAAGGTAGCATCGCATGGGAGACGATAACCATTTTCAGTAGTGTCGGGGGCGGCGGCGGCGGCGGATTTGCTCATTAAAAAACAATTTATAACAAGTATGTGTTTTATTACTTTAAGCCATTATTTTGCTAATTTATATATTGGCGGAAAAGGGATTTAGTGTCTCGTTTACAAATAGACTAATAACTTCGGCCGAAACGGTAATAATGAGCGACACGGAAGAATCATTGCACCCTTCTAGGGAAGACGTTGAGTCAGAGTCGGATTCTGATACGGAGTCTGTCGATCAAGACCCTTTGCTTTCAGAGTCGGATTCTGACATGGAGTCCGTCGAGCAAGACCCTTTGCTTTCAGAATCGGATTCTGATACGGAGTCGTTACCAGAATCCGACTTGGATTCTTTGGATTCGGAACCCTTGGATCAAGATGTATCGACCGAAGAGCTATCGACCGAAGAGCCGAAAGGAGAGACGTCTGGCTTCGATGCATGGTTCCAATCTTGGGTAGATATTCCCATCGACACTTCCGATAATTGGAAATATTTCCTCTTTTTCGCCTTGTTTTATCTGGTCTGTTGGGGCATGGTGGACAAGACAGATATCAATATTTATTCCAACTTGCTATGTTTGATAAATGCGATTTTTACATCCATCTTTCCCATACTCTTTTTAATAACAAAAGATACGTTTTATACTCGTATTTCCCAAATTGCCTTCATCGTTTTTTGCATCTTGGAATTGATTTTAGGAACTGTATATTACCCATCTCGCATGCCAATTGGAAGTGCATACATACACCATACTTTTTACGCCTTGTTTGTTTTCTACCTACTCTACTATACGAAGTATTCAAATATAACAATACCATACGGATTGGCTGAAATCCCCACCGTCATACTGACAATGAAACGCATGTTCTCTATCCATAATCCAATCTTGGACTTGACGGAACTTGTCACCTTTTTCATCATACGTATTGTTGGTTGGTTTGGATATGGTATATATTTACATACACATATACATTCGTGGTTCAAATACATATACGGTATACTCACTGTCGTATTCGGCGGACTGCATGTTTTATGGTTTGGGAAATCCTTTCTAAAATTTTCGAAAAAATACATGTAGTTAGGATATAAGTCCAGATGAATTCGGTGAAAAACGACCTCATTGACAAGTACATTGTTCTCGTCTATGAATATTTACACATCATGAATTCGTCGGAAATTATTCAACACATGGAAACACAATCCCGTGTGTTGGAAATCGGGCTCTCGGCCATTTCGCATATTTACAAACTCGCCTTTTTCTTATCGAAAAATGTGGCAACGGCGGTTTGCCATTGCCAAAAGGGCATGTACTGTTATTTAGAGTATATTGAACAAATGAACAAAAGCAACATGCTCCATAATTTAGACAATGTGGACGCCGTCGCATTCATTTACGAAAAGACCATCATGGAGTTATACGGGTCCTCCTCGGGCCCCATTTCCAACATGCTGTCCATGTCGGAACCACACTGTGCCCAAGGAAACGATTTAGTAAGGTGTACCAAATCGATTGAACAAATGGTCCGTCTGACACGCGCCTTGCTCTGGTTCGATCACCCCCATTTTACCCATACCGAAAGACTAAGTTGGATCGAGACCAAACTCCCCATGTTATCCACGCTCTTTGTGGAATATTCTCTCGACGACCTTCTTCTTTTTGTCGAAGCCGTGCAAGAGAAGTTGGCGCCGTTGACCAAGACGGAATACGAGGATTGTATGGAGGCGTTGGTCAAGTATATAAAACGCGCCATTAAATCCCAACAAGTGCCCAACAAAAACACCATCATTGACGTCTGTCTCTATTTACACACCCAGTACCAGGGGAAGACGATTTCCGCGATCGCCGAAGAAGAGGGTTGGCGGAGGCCAGCCGAGGATCTGGTCAAGACACTCTTCGCCTAGCAGAAGTCAAAAATATTTGTATAGTTTATAAGTAATTGTGCATCATGGAAATCATTCAAGAAACGAGAGATTTCGGGAAAAAGACGTTTTTCAATCATGTACTCAATTCCTCGGAAGAGGCCAATGCCGAAATCATGAATGTATGTCAATATGCGCTGCTTGCCGTGGTTCCCGTCGTGGCATTGAACAAATTGATCCAGCGGTTTATTCCCGAAGCCGACCCCGATAAATCCAGCGTAGAGATTTTAGTCGAAGTGTTTATCCAGGTCGTATTTATGTTTGTCGGCATCATCTTGATTCACCGTATTGTCACCTATGTTCCCACGTATAGCGGGTTCAAATATGAGAGTTTTGCTGCAACCAGTTTCGTCTTGGCCTTCTTGGTGATTGTCTTGAGTATCCAGACCAAGTTGGGAATGAAAACCAATATCTTGTACGACCGCGTTTCAGAATTGTGGAATGGCGGGTCATCGGACGAAGAAACCAAGGCGAGTGTGCGTAGTCGAGTACGTGTCAGCGATTCCGTCTTGTCGCATACTCCCAGTCGCGCCGATACGCTCGATATGCAGCCAGACTTGTTTCCCCCCGCTCCCGTAGCTACGGCAAAACCGACTTATGATAACATGATGCGCGGGAACCCAGCCCCGCCGGCCGCACCTCAACCCATGGCTGCGAATAGTGTCTTGGGCGGCGGCGGATTCGGCAGTTTCTTTTAGACTTCGGTAAAACCGATTGAAACAATCTAACCGTAAGATGTATAGTATGAAATTCATAAAATCCATAATACGAAAATTCATGCCAAAAGACGCACCCAAGCCTCTTGGTAGGTGGAAAATAGAAAATTGTAATACGAAAATGAACCATAAAATCGATTTATCGAACGAAGATCACTGTGGCCCGTGCGGCCAATATGCATTCGACAAATCCAAATTGAAAAAGGAGGGGGGCGAAAAATAAGACAATGTTTCAAATATGTTTCTTCACAAATATATTTGAAATCAACAATCCATCGACCGATAGCAATACGAATTGTCGCTGTATCCCTCCATTTGTTTTCCCAGTCTCTCGGAAAACGCAATCCACCGATCTCTCTTTTGCAAATCGCGCCAGACCATATCATTTGCATAATTCCAGTGTTCGCCCGTTTGTTCGAGCAATGGCATGGCCCATTCATATAGCTGAATCAAGGTATCGTAGTAATGGGCCGCGACAAGATACCCGCTCGCGGTATGTGCCAGACACGCCTTTTGGAATCCAGGTTGAATGGGTTCGGATTCGCGCATATTGAAGGCAAGCATACACACGTCGAATTCTGGGCCGTCGGAAAAGAGTCGACGCACATTCTCTCGAAACGTATCGGGGGAAACGACAAACATGAAATCGTCCTCGAAAATCAAGACGCGTTTGTATCCGCGTTCCTTGGCAAGACGTAATACGGCCAAATGGCTCAACCCGCATCCGAGGATTCCTTGTTGGGGACATTCAATCGCGGAAAACCGTTCCGCCGACAACCCGTATTCCCGGCTCACCTGTTCAAAATGCGTCTTTCGGTCGTCGCGTTTATCCAGATTGATGTAAAATACATGGTCGATATATTCCATGATTGTCCGAATATATCCATGTCGTCGTCTCTCGTTTATACCATTTATTATAGAGAGTGACAATCTACATAAATAGAAACTACTCTACCGATGTAAATGACATCTACCACTTATAAAAATGGCAGATTATGCAATCAGATTTTTCGTAATGTGGCGGTCAGTTTGATTGCCGAAAAATTCAATTTGAAGGTGGACTACGCAAATCGAGAGATGATTTCTCGGCTAGGAATCCCCCTTTTTTCGGGGGAAAAGGAGTATGCCACGACGACTGCGCTGACAGACCAGAATTATTTTTCAGTCTATCATGCGACAGATTGTTCGTCCAATCTAGCGCCCAACGCCAATTATTTTCAAACAGTATATATCTCTCATTTTTTATACACCTACTTTACGTCCGAGCCGTTAAAAACGAACATCATGTCGAACAACCCGTTTCGTGACAGGTACAATAATAACCGCGATGCCTATGTACATATCCGATTAGGAGACGCGGATAGGCATAATCCGGGATCCGCCTATTACATCCATGTTCTGCGTAATCTCTCGTTTGACCATTTGTATATCTCGACCGACTCTCCGAATCATCCGATTTCGAAAGAATTGAGTACCGCCTACCCCAATGCGACATTGGTGAAGATGGATGAAGTTTCTACGATTCAATTTGCAACTACATGCAAATACGTGGTTTTGTCGCATGGTAGTTTTTCTGCCATCATTGGATATTTGGCCTTTTATTCGGAGGTACATTACCCGGAATATGGCGATACGATGTGGCATGGAGATATATTTTCCATTGATACCTGGATCCAGCATGCCAAGAAAAACACCTAGTTTCCCGAAGTAAGAACACACGATTTGGTGTATTCTTCACAGGTGGGCGGACCGTATTTGGGTAGGATGGGTGTACGTTTGCCTGGGTACCCCAGTTTGGCCTTCAAGGTATACACCGAATCCGACACGCCATAGGCCATGGCATTCGCCACTTGTTTCCCCAAGGGCGCGGCAAAACTCTCCGCCGTATTGGTAATCGCCTCGTATTTCAGACGGGCAATCAAATCACTGCTCGACGTTGCGCCTTGTTGGGCAAACCTGGAATTATTGGGTTTATAATGCACGACGGAATAGGAAGGCGCGATGGAATGGGCCATATTGGAGAGAATGCCTTGGTTGTTGGTGAGCGTGTTCGCTGAGGGATATGTTCCCGCGGAAAACCCCACCAAGTTTTGAAACGCATTGTTATCTATGACAAATTGGGGATTTTGTTTTGTAGCCGTCCATGTGGCAATCAAGGGTTTCGCAAATTGGGGCGAAGGTACATTCGTCGTGGAAAAGACCTGTAATTCCACTGCAGATTCCAGAACATTATACACGATCTGCAACATAAATACATAGGAATTCGTGATACCATTGACATAATAATGACGTCTTGCTATCAAGGCACTTTCCAACGCACCATTGAGGTCATGTACGTCGTAATACCCCTCCGGAATAGTTACCAAATACGTTAGTCCATCGACCCAAACATACGAAAAGGGGCTGGTTTGACCGTTGTAGTACGTCTTGGGACAATGGCTGATTCCATTGGGAGAATAAGTGGGTTTCTCTAGAAGGGGACTGGTGACGAGAGACACGTCGGGTTTTCTCACATGGCGGTATTGGTTTTGCAAAAACGTCTTGGACCGGCTTACTAAATACTGGTTTGAATTGGTGAAATAGGAATAATCATTCCGCCTAGCATCGAATTTCTTGTTCATGTTGCCGCTGCTACGGCACCTTCGTCGCGCATTGTTGGCCTGGTCATTTACCGAACAACAATTCTGCTGGGATACCGGTATATCGAGACTGATGGTATTGACTAAACTATGGTCTTGCCCTTTGTTCGTAATCAAATACCCGTTGGGTTGGTTGAGCTCGTCAATGCTGGAAGAGGGACGGGAACACGGTTTCGTCCCCGTAGCAATTTCGCGGCGGTATAGCTTGATGGGACCGGCTTCAAAATAATTTTTACCCGTGTTTTGATTTTTTTGTAACGTCGTGGTTAATTGAGGGTAGGTGGACGATTTCCATGGTATGTTTTTCCAAGGTAGATAGTACAAAGACGACATTTTATAATATACTATAATATTATAAAAACGATGCAACGCATAGAAAGACCATTTTTTGTAACATGTTTCCTCATTCTACTCTTCTTCTTTTTCTCCTTCCTCGTCTATTATTGGTTCGATCGCGGCGTTGTACGAAAACCGTCGATCGAACCCTTTTCCTATAATACACAATACGATTATATGCCGAGTCGTACCGTAAAGAATCTGAAACTCACTTATGGAGTGCAAGATTTGGTAGAAGAAACCATTTCTGCCATTGGGTTTGTCAAGGTCCACAACCGGATTACCGACGTTTCCAATTCAGTGTCGGATGGATATAGTAAAACCGTTGCGCAACTCGCCATCTCTTCGGATTACACGACTATTTCGAATGAGTACACGGCGCAAATGAACAAGACGTTCGCCTCCTATTTTGATCCGAAAAAACTGCCAACCCTCACGGAAGATCCGCAATTCGAAAAAAACTGGCAAATGGCGGTTGCCCCCTATGCCACGTTGTACAATAAAGTGGTCTATTTTGGCATGAACGGAGCAAACCCGAACGCCCGTTTGTTTGAAACCTATTTCGCCAATTTGCTACGTAAATATAGTACCAACGCGACGCAGTTGAATGCGATCCAGACGTTTTTCTACAATCTGGTAAAACCCGTCTTTTTGCAAAACGCACTGTTGTCGTTGTATGCCGCCAATACACAGAGATATACAAACAAGGACGGCGAGGACGCTGTCCGGTTTTTACTCAATACCCAGCTGGACTATATAAGAAAAATGACAGTAACGGCCGATTTCCCCCATACCGACTCTAGTGGAAATGTCCATATTTTCGCCGACGATTCGACGAATGTGTCGAATACCACCTTTAGTCTAGATTCCATTACACTTTATCAAACCGTGTCCATCGCAACGAGTTTTTGGCAAGCGCTCCTCTCGCACTCCGTCTCGCCGCTTTCCATGACGGCGAGCACCTTTGTATCCGGGTTCCCGACCTACTTGAAAAAACTGTATCCGGATAATACACCAGTAAGTACGTGGATCTTTGTCTTGAACAACCCGCCTCCGGAATCGACCTAGCTAGATTCGGTAGAATAAATAACATAAATAAGAGACGTCTTCTTATCCTATCTTATCTCTCCATGAATATTATTTTGCCGATTCATAAATTCGATATTCATTCCGTCTTTTTCTCGGAAAAAAAGAAAAACATTATTATTGACGGCGAATTTTCGAAAATCCTTTATTCTACACCGGCTTTTGTGATGAATGGCATCTATCTAGACTGCCATGGTATTCCGGTTCCGTCTTCCTCCGTTCGAACTCCTTCTCCCGTTCGATCCATCAAGAGATTCTCGCCCTCGTACAATTCATTCTCGGCTCTCTCGGACGCGCGGTTCGCCGACCCTTCGGTTCCGGCCCCGTTTCTATTTGACTCCGACTCGGAAAAAAACGAAGATATGGTGACGTCTCTCTGCAAAATAGAAGAGCAAATCATGCACTGTTATAAACGGATCAAGGGAATTGATAAATATGCCGTCTGTAATTTAAAAAACCAATTGTTGAATGGCCCCATTCGCATGAATGGGGTCGATAGCGGCAGAGTCACCTTGATTTTAAAAATTTCGGGTATTTGGGAAACGGCCAATAACATTGGCATCACGTTCAAATTGCATTCCGTCGAAAAACCGCAACACGAAGCGAGAATGTGGATGCCCGCCCTATAACCACATTTTCATGGCAGTTTTCCGGCGGCCAAGTATTCCCTTGAATGGGACAGCCCCATTTCGCAAATCATAGTTGAATTTATCGGTAACGTCTTGGGTCTCGGTAAAAAACTGGACAACGTCGACAAACCCCGTCTCTTCGTTGATGGAATAGACCAAATGGTGGATCGATTGAATTCCGGCGTTCGTGGTATGAATATATCGTGCGAACTCGGTCTTGCTCACTGGACGCAAATTCCCGTCATTCAAATGGATGATTTCCTGGCTCGAAATGGGCCAAAACGTGGATCGATCAATCTGCAATCCGGCCGCTTTTGCCCGATGCAACATCATATTGTCCTCGAACCCCCACGCCCAGAAATTGGGGAATCCGTTCAATCTCTCGAAATCTCCGGCTTTGATGGATACAATGCCTCCCAATGTATAATGAAATCCGTAAAAGTGCTTGATCTTGCCAAATTCCGTCTCGTAGTCGATCTGGTCGGGGTACCGCGGCATGGTATCAACGTCATTCAAAACGAGCGTGATGGACCGATAATCATTCGGCCATTTGTTGCGCACCATGCGAAACCCAATGTTTTTCATGGCGCCCCGGTTAAACCCCCGTTTATCGCACTGGTGTATATAATAGATTTGATATCCCGTCTTGCCTTCGAGAATGGTTTTCATGTGTTGAGAGAAATATTCGTATTGCTCCTTTCGATCTCGGTAGGGAACCAGAAAAATCACATTTGGAATAGAATCGCCCATTTATACTACCTTCTGATATTTCGACCCAAAAATTGATTGGGGTTAGGATATAAAAACAATTGTCTATACAATCTTTAGAAAGTACATCAAATCATGGAAAAACACGCCAATCGAGAGAAGACGAAAAAGAAAAAGACGCCCATTTCTTCCGATGAAAAATCGAAATTATGGGATATTTTCGACGGAGACAAGGAAGAGAAGGTCGAGTGTGTCTACGAAGTGGGGGTGAAACGGCACGAGATTTGCGAAAAATGTCAGTCGACGCTGGTCATTATGGAAGACGGTTTCCCGACTTGTACCAATGCAAATTGCGGACTCATGTATACGGAGGTGCTCGATTATTCTCCCGAATGGCGGTTTTTCGGTGTCGATGATAAGAATGCCAATGACCCGACCCGGTGTGGCAACCCCATCAACCCCTTGTTGGAACAATCGTCTTATGGATGCAAAGTGTTGTGTACTCCTAAATGTTCGTATGAAATGAAAAAAATCCGGAAATGGATCGAATGGCAATCGATGCCGCATCGAGAGAAATCCCTGTACGACGAGTTCCAGTTTATCACGGTCATGGCGCAGAATGCGGGGATTCCCAAAATTTTCATTAATGACGCCATGGTGATTCACAAAGACATATCCGAGCAAAAAATATTCCGAGGGTTGAATCGAGACGGTATTAAAGCCGCATCGATCTACATTTCCTGCCGGTTGAATGGGTGTCCTCGTACGTCGCAAGAAATAGCCGAAATTTTCCATTTAGACAAAACGAGCGCTACGAATGGGTGTTCGATGGCCGTGACCATCATCAACAACATTGATCGCAACGGCGAACTTGCGGGAGAACACACCGATTTGGGATCCACTACACCCAGTTCGTTTATTGACCGGTACTGTAGCAAATTGAATTTGTCGGGGGACATTGTCATGGTTGCCAAATTCGTGTCGAAAAAGCTGGAGGTGGGGAACGTCATTACGGACAACACCCCTCAATCGGTGGCTGCAGGCGTCATTTATTTCGTGGCGCAAATGTGCGAATTGAACATTACCAAGTCGGATATACGCCAAATATGCAAGGTCAGCGAAGTGACCATCAACAAGTGTTTCAAAAAGATGTACGCCATCAAAGACGCCTTGATTCCGAAAGCCGTTCTCTTGAAATACGGCGTGGCAGAGGAAAATGTGGCCTAATAGTAGAAGAATGGATATATTGACTAAAATGACCGAATGCTATAATGGGCCGAAAGCGACGAAGACTCGTTCCGTGCCTGACCTAGAAATTAACAACGAAAAAATGTATCGAACGGTAAAAAATAGTCTGAATGATAGTCAGATTATTTCGGAATTGACGCAAAATGAAAGGGCGATCCCTCATATATTAGGGGATTCCATACACCGTTTTTTTGCGGGAAACCCGCAATACGAAGAGATATTGGGAGATAAAATTGGGGAAGCGGTTTATTCGAAAATGACGGCGGAATTGAGTAATTTATACAAGTCTGTACAACCCAAGCAAAAAGGCGGGGATTGTAGCAAAGAAAATGTGGAGGACGACGACGCCGACGACGTTAACGCAGAGTCGAATCCTCCTCCAGAAGAACAGGCAAAGACGGATCTGGCGAATGAATGGGCGAAAGACATTGAATATGCGCTTTCGATCGATTCGGCCAATGCGTATTCTATGTACACCGTCAATGCAGATAACTTGTCTCTCATTGATAAAATAACCGGGAGTTATATTTCCAGCGGACGCCCAGACAGCAAACGGGTAGCGCAATGGATACGAGACAAACAGGTCAATCAAATTATGCAAAACAAGGTAGATCAGTATTTGCAGCCAACCATGAGAGGAGGCGGGCTGCTTGATACTGCGTTAAATGCAGCCCAAACTGCGGTTCCTGGAATAGACATGGCGACTTCGAATATTCCTGGAATGCCGAACTTGGGTCCTGCATTTGCATATAAACCGAATGCCGGACCCTTGGTTTCGAATCCAAAGATTCTGCAGATTGGCCCGAAAGCAAAAAAAGCCAAAGAGACCTGCGAGAAAAAAAGCGCCGTGGTTTCTGACCATTTTCCTTCTACCTACGACAAAAACGCGGTATTTGAAAAGGCAATCACTTACGCAGAAAAGAAAGTAAACGGAGTCTTATGCAAGAACTCTGAGGAAATCGAGAGAGTCTTGACCAGTGTCTTGAAATACAACTTTTACCAGTATCTAAACAAAGAAAATGCCAAATTGGTCGAATATGCAAAAATGACGTTTTTAAGCTGTATCAAAATTTTCTGCGCCAACTTAACCGAAGAGACCAAATATAAAATGATATACAAGTACATATTTGGTGCGACCAATCATTACAATCAAGTGTTTCAAGAATTGAACAAGGGCGTTTGGGATAAATCCGTTTTTTTGAAAGCTTTTCCTCCCACTGACAATACTCCATTTTCTTATGCATTGGTGTCTCGGCCCGCGAAACCATCCCCCCTATTGGAAATCAATAATAAACGTCTAGTAAATGTTCCCAAGAATTTCGAAGCCAAATTTGATCCTGTCAAATTCCAGGGGGATAATTTGCTTGGTCAAATGGTGGGGATTGGATACGGCGCCACCAAAGTATTCCCGAATGTGGTCTATGAAAATCTGCGAGATTCCTTCGCGGAAGCGGCGTCCAAGACTGAAACCCTAAAGGAAATATTTGGCATTTTCGATGATGCGGTATTTCAAACCATGGATATCATTCTGGGGCAATTGAACCGGCAAAATATAGTGGATACCATGTGTCGTTATTTGATCTTGGAATCTCCCGTTTCCGAAATTCTGGGTAACTCTACGGGAATGGTATCTTCGGTATTAACACATAACCAAAAGATTTCGTCCCAAGAATTGCCACATGCCGCCATGTTCTTTCTATATCATACAATACAACACCGAATCAATCCGTCTCTAAAACAAAAGGATCTTCGATCCTTATACGAGAGTTATGATAAGGTAAAGAAACCGCCGTCCAACACAAAAATGTCAAATGCAATCTTGGATATTTTGAGGGTGAAAACGGGAGATTTGTATCTGAAACCACTCATGGAACTTGCCAACAAACCATTTTCTCCGTATAATATTTTTGCAAGAATTTTTGGTCGCGGAGGTGGACTTCGGACGCGGCGCAAAAGGAATACCGGACACAAAAGGGATAAAAAGAAATCCAGGCGGCTACCTCGATAAACATCCAAATATTACGTCTTGTCATAAGGTCAACCCCCCTATGACAAGAGTATATGCTACATTTCCCCGTATCCCTGTGCTACTTGAAGGTAACACGTTTTTCCAATTTGTCCAGCGTGTCTTTTCCATAAATCAAATTTCCCGTCGGTTTATACTGGTCAATCGGCGTGTATTGTTTTTGGTCTTTGGTCGGCATCGCCGGTTTCTCTCCATTCGCCGCGACGTCTTCGGACTTTTTCTCGATTTTTTCCAACACATTCCCCTTCTCGTCCAAGACATACCCCGTCTTTTTCTTGATTTCGTGTCGCGCGTAACTCGGCAGCCAATTATCCCAACTAATAAAAAGCGTGCTTGGGTGTATGTATTTGATGAAAAAACCATTCTCTTTTAGTTTGGTAACTACGTAGGCAATGCAATCCGCCTGGTCAAACAACGGTTCGCCAAAAAGGAAACTGGGTACGATGAACCAAATGTGGTTTTCCTCCGCCTTGTTTCTTGCCGTCAAGGTGATGCGTTTGTGAATTCGGTTTAAAATCTTGTTGAAAATGGCAATCTGTTTCAAGTCGCGCTGGTGTTTTTTTTCGTACAATTCGTCAATATTTACCTGACGAACCGCGTCGTCTTCATCGGCAAACAGAATACACGAGGACATATAAGATATACTATATATCAGGTAAAATATATCGCATCTTCAACGGTATAAAACGAAAGACATGCAATATCTCTAAATAAAAATGAAGCCGGCCAAAGCCATTCGACATATTGTTTTATCCGGAGGAGGAGAGACGGGATTCATGTTTTACGGGGCGTTGAGAGAAAGTTATAAAACCGGGTTTTGGGATTTAAAAAACATCCAAACCATTCATTCTACGTCAGCAGGTTCTATTTTTGGCACAGTTTTGACTCTCATTAATCATATGTCGTGGGAAGACTACGACGATTTAATGTACAATCGGCCTTGGGACAAAGTGTTTGCCATCAACCTAGAGACCATTGTCGAATCCTATGAACAAGGCGGTATTCTAGGTAAAAAACCCATCTATGACGCGTTTTACCCGGTGTTTAGTGCACTCCAATTGCCCATGAATATCACATTGGAGAAATACTACGAATTCACCGGAATCGAAATCCATTATTTCACGACCAATTTTACCAAGTTTGAATTGGTCGATGTCTCTTACAAGACCCATCCTGATTGGGAAGTGATCGACGCCATTTATTGCTCTTGCGCGTTGCCCATCATGTTTCGGCCCAATATGGTACAAGAGAATGCGTACATCGATGGGGCCGTTTTTTGTAATTTCCCCATACAACAATGTCTCGATATTTGCGACGACCCCGATACCATTCTGGCGTTTCAAAAAATATGCCCCGGAAGAGAGGAACGTGCGCCCTTCCGAGGCTCCAATTTGTTCGACTATTTGTTTACGCTACTTGGGAATTTGCTTGAAAATGTGGCGATGGATTCGAAACTACGTGGTTCGCACGTGAAGCATTGCGTCAAGTTTCATCAGCAAACTACCAACGTGTATTTGATTTACCAATCCACGAGCAATTACGAGGTGAGGAAAGGTCTCATTGACCGAGGCGCGGAAATCTGGCACGAATTTGCATCGTCCTTGGAACCAGAGTCCGAAACTTAACGCCTAGTCATATGGGCAAAAACCCATATGAATAGCTCCCTTCGGAATGTCTAGTAGTGTTTTCCGTTGCCCATGGGCAACACAAACTACGACTATCCATTAACGCCTATTCATTTTGGGAAGTGAGAGATTGCACAAAAGCCTCTAAATGTGCGCGCGTAACGGTCGCATCATACTCTACCACAATCTCTTGTCCTCCACGCTGCATGACCCCTTTCACGGTAGGAAAATACTCGATTTTGTATTTGGTCGTCAAATCCTTGACCTTGGGGTCTTTCGAATCCGTGCAATTGACTTTGATGCATTCAATGCGGTACCCATTTGCCATTTTGGCATGGTATTCCGACTCGAACATTTGCCATTCGGGCAATGCCGTTTTGCAATGAGGACACCAGTCTACATGATACATGAAAATGGTGATGGTCTGTCCATTCGGGTTCGCATTCGCCACATCGGAAAAGATCTTGTCTTTCTGGCTGGGCAAATAGACCGAATTATAGACATAATTCACCACGATACCAATGACTAGGATCGCCGATATCGCAACAATGATGGACATGTACGGTTGTAGACGCAAATAAATGAATTGAAAAAAAGACGCCATCTATATACATTAAGCTCGTTTTTTTCAAAGGAGGCATTTTATCGCGGCCGATTTTTTTCAAAGAAACGGAAAAAATCGATCCATTATATAGTATGCTAAATAAAACCAGAAAACGACCACAAACCCGTACCTATACCGAGTCGGACTACATCAGCAATGATGGCATGTTGACCACCGTATGGGGACCGGGTATGTGGCACTATTTGCACACCATGAGTTTCAATTATCCGGTCAATCCGTCTTGCGCCGACAAGCGTCATTACATGTCGTTTGTCTTGAATTTGCAGCACGTCTTGCCTTGTGGGAAATGTCGAAAAAACTTGGCCCGTACCATGAAGAAAACACCTCTTCGCTGGGAACACATGAAGTCGCGCGACACCTTTTCCCTCTTTATCTACCAATTGCACGAGACGGTGAATCACATGTTACACAAGAAGTCGGGGTTGACCTATGAAGACGTGAGAGAACGATACGAGCATTTTAGGGCAAGATGTGCCAAAACAAAACGGCGTAGAATGTCTCGCAAATCGGAAAAGGGGTGCACGGAACCCTTGTATGGAGAGAAGGCGAAATGCATTTTGAAAATCGTGCCGGACAAAGTGAAGTGTGACACGTTGCAAATAGACAAGTCTTGTATCAAACGACGAGAGGCGTGAATATATGTGGGAATTATATAAATTAGAAAAGTAGAATGACGGAGGAAAATACGGAAAAAACCGAAAAGAAATCCATTCCATTTTGGTCGGAGGACCCCAATATTTTATTGAAACCCGATTATTTGACGGAGCTCTTCCCCTCGGCGGATATGCAACCCAACCAGAAATGGAATGCGATTACACGCCTGCTTCTCTTGCTCACCTTTGTCATTTTTGCCTATACGCAAGAGACGAGAACCCTCGTCATTGGTGCGATTTCCATCTTGGCCGTTTATTTAGTCCATTATTACTATGCGACGGAGAAGGTGAAATCGGAGAAGGCGCGATTGCCGGAAGCGAGAGAAGGAATGGCGGTTCCTTTGGATCGTACAGCACCGAATCCCGCTGCTGCCGCTCTCTTGGAAAACGACGTGCCGATTCCCCCAGACGTGTTTGACGACCCCACCGTTTCCAACCCTTTTAGCAACGTACTCTTGACGGACTACAACGATAATCCGGGGAAACGGCCGGCGCCGCCTTCCTTCAATTTCAATGTCAACATGAGTATTTTGGACCAGGCGAAAATGTGTGTGCGAGAGACGAATCCCGACCAGCCTGATATCACGGATAAATTATTCAAGGATTTAGGGGAACAATTGGTGTTTGAACAGTCGATGCGACCCTTTTACTCGACCTCGAGTACCGAAGTACCAAATGACCAACAGGCATTCACCGATTTTTGTTATGGTAGCATGATCTCTTGCAAGGAGGGAAACATGTTTGCTTGTGCTCGCAATTTGTCGCGATACACGGCGCCTTGATGAATTTCTATCTGGTTATATTATACTCGGAATCTCATGTCGGACTATACATTTTATAATACCGCCCGTATTGGCAGCGACTCGGTCGATAATAGCCAGCGCAATATTTACAACACGCGGTTTGCAGGATACACCCTTTCCAATTATTTTAGCGATTCTGCGAATGACAGTCATGTCCAATTTGCCACCCAGCAGCCGAATTTGATGTTTTCCGGGTCGGTTGGTGGCACGAGTTTCAACAGCAGTGTGGTGGACGTGCATTCCATGTTGAGTATCAAGAGCCAACAAGAGAGAAGTTTAGAGAAGTTGTCTTTGGAACAACGCCCCTTCTTGACGGTTCCCTATTTGGGACGCGGGTCTTGCAACACCTTGTTGGAGACGCAAATGCTTTTAGGCGAAAACACGCACGGATTGAAAAGCGCATCGACCATTATGGACAAGTCGTTCATGGATTATGCGTTGTATCCTACGGACAAGAATATGGAGGAGCATGTGTCGAATGCCAAGTATACAGTGGAAGAAGCTGCGTTGAATGGATGGGTGAGAGGCGGCGTTGCGTCGAGAGATGCGATGAATGATATGGAGGGAGCGAGACCCAATACTCGGTTTTAGAAATTATATTTTCACATATAATATGAAATTATAATTATGTCGAATGCCGCCGCCCCCCACACCAGAACGCCAGAAGAAGCTATAGCTCATTATGTTTCAGCAATAAATAGTACATTTAAAGATACGTTAACCAAATTACTGGATATAACAGACCAAGAAGAACAATCTGAACTTTTACAAACTGTATTAATGAATGTTGAAGGAGGGATAGATCCAAGTATTTTACCTCTATTACGTATCTATTATGGGAAAATGTGGTCTATATGAAATGCTATAAAAGGCGGAAAGAAATCAAACAAAACCCGCACCCGCCGTCCAAAGAAACACGGCAAACAAACGCGTTCCAAAAAATAATGTATTTATAGTATATAAAATGGACGCCATAAAAAGTATTTTTCCTTCCTCTAATACCAGTGCCCCTGCTACGACGGGTGGCCGTCGCAGACGTGGTTCCAAGAAGTCCCGTGGTTCCAAGAAGTCACGCGTCTCCAGAAAATCCCGCAGAAACCGTCGCAGACACGGTGGTAATCCTCCGAAATCAATGTAAGATGGTTCCCACAAAACCAATATAAAAATACATGTCTATTCCCCCCAATACACATGTACTCCAATACCGAAGAATATCGCGCGTTTGTTCGCAACCTGGTCCATATGGACCCCTCGACCCATTTCGAAGAATTAGAGGACCCCGATCCAGAAACCGCCGACGAGTTTCATTACGACGAATCCTCCATGAGCCGGTATCTCGACCTCGTCTATGCCCAAACCAAAGAAAACGCCCTCTTTCAAGATCTCTACTTGGCCGCCGCCGCCCTCATGATTTCCAACGACCCCGAAATCGGACTCGCCGTGCTCTTTTCCTACGACTATTTAGCCACTTTCCATTTCTTGCATCAATCCTATTTAGTCGACCCAACCGTGTTTAGCGCAAACAACCAATTCTACCAATCGCTCATACATAGACTGAAAAAATAACACATCACTGTATAAATATGGCTTCCACCCGCAGCAAAAACACACCCGGCGATTACAATTTAGAACAACGCGCCTATCAACAAAACCTCGCCTATCTCTCGTATGATACATCCCGATTCTATGCCCAAGCAGACCAGACCTATTTCCCAGGACAGGGACTCATTGGAATGAAATCGGATGCGCGCGTTTTGTCGGGGAATTCGTGTGATATCGAGTCGCAATTGCGTGGAATCGGGTCCACGAATTTGGTGGCGCCTTCTTTGCCCATTTATCCCGAGATTTACCCCCTGCAATCTCTCGACATCTCTTCCAAACTCTCCCTTGTTATGCCACAACCGTTTCTTCCCCAGACGAATCAGCGTCCTCTCTATCGGAACTAATAACCGTGTCTTCGACATCGGGCAGAATCTGGATCGGATCTCTCGCCTTTCTCGAATAACGGAGATGTTTCGGCGTTTTCCGGTGAGAAGGATACACCTTGAAACTCGTGTTGCTAGGCGCATGCTTACGCCGCGGTTTGATTTCGTCGGACAAAATACGTGTAATGCTCTCCACCATGGAGGGCGAATTTTCGTCCGAAGGAGCAGCATTACGGATGGCCTCCAACATGTCGGGGTCATTGATTTCGTCTTGGAACGCAATTTTGTAATTCTCCGTGTATATTTTGTAGGTCCCGTCGGTAAACAACTCTACGGGGATCTGAATCGATGCCAACATGAAATATCGGCCGTCTATCTGAATGAGGTGTTGTCTCGACATGGTATGATATAAATGGATATCGGTACATTTATATCATTTTGTATAGTTAGTCGTTGAATCGGACAATAATTTGGACCGTCTCTTTTTTGATGCATTTGGAGGCAGAAACGGACAATTCCTGCCGCTTCTTTCGCGTTTTCGACGTATCCGGAAACTGTGTTTTCTTGTTGGAAGCCGAACTATTCCGGCTATTCATGTCTCTCTCAATGTCGTCGAAATTCTCCTCTATGTAATCGAGAATCCGGTGCTCTAATGCCCATTTGAAAAAGTTTAGCTGGCCAATGGTCGTTTCCATGTATCGATCCTCCCCACACGGAATCGAAATACGGTCCCATCGACAAAAGGGGTCGAACCGCTTCTTCGAATAGGCCTTGAGTTGCAATTTGTACTTGTCGTATACTTTGAATTTGGTGTGTTCGACCACGTCGCGCAAGATGCCAATTTTGGTGGGCACCAAGTACCACGTATCGTGTTTTTTCGCGTAGTTGGTGACGAACCAGTCCACGATGCGGAGAGACATGCGCGATTTTCCGTCGACAATGTTCATGATTTTCGACATGTGTTCTGGCGTTTCGTAAAAAGTCAAGAGATTCCGGAGCAGCAAATCATCCTGCGTATTGGTGGATGTATAATAAGACATTTGTGTTGAATAGGCGTGTGTTTTTATATGTGTTTCCAAGGGAAATGAGATTCTACACATCCATGGCATCAACGAGAGATGTTCTTTGTGTTCCGCCATTTCGCAACACTCTTCCTTTTGGACAATAATACCGACGCATGCGCGGTTTTCCGCCACCCCCACTCGATACAATCGGCAAATCGATTATCCAATCCGTATTGGAAAATACTCCATTGAGAGAATGTTCCATAAAAGCGGAAATCCAGTCGCGTACTAGACGGCATCGATCTACCTTGGGAATGTTTTTGAAAAACTGGTCAAATGTGGCCCCACGTTCATAATGAGTGTGTAATTCTTCCAGGAGATGTACTGGAGGTTTGGCGATTTCCAAAAACTGGGGGAAACTCATTTTGGTTTTGGTTTCTGGTAAATACAATAAGGTGTTTATACGTTCTCTATATTTGTCATGATGATGTTTTTGTCTCGCCCGGAAATGTTTTTCATACCATGTTTCTCCGTTGAATGCGATGGAGAAATAATAAAATGGTTCATCCTCTATCATGGAATTGTCCATGAAATTCAATTCTGTTATTTCCGGAATTTCAAGTTGAATATACTGTAACATGGCCTGTATCATGGATAATGATTTATGCAATGACGTCGAATGATTCGGTTTATAGGAAAGTGATGCAGAAAAAGGGATCCGGTTTTGATAATAAATCGATACACATACGAAATTGCATTGTATTTTTCTGCCGTAAATTTGTTCTTTCCATAACAGTGTATTATCTTCGATTTCAAACATCGTTTTTCATTACAAAACATAAACACACATGTTTATGTTTTATTTCAGATATTCCAGTTTCTCTCCCAATGACCGAAAAAACGACCCATTGTACGCCACTTCGGTATCCAACGCTTTCGCCAATGTCTTGTCGCTGATGGCGAGTTGTTTGATACAGTCGTATTTACATACATATTCTTTGATAAGCCTGCCATCCGTATCGTATTGTCCTACTCCTTGTTTGTACAAGACGGGTTCTTTTCCAAACGCCTCTCGCTGTTCATCACTACACTCATTGTACGACATATACAAATGCCCCTTGTGGGGTGTGCGATTCTTGACTGGCGTATCGAGAGCCGAGATTTTGTAATTTTGGCAAATACACGCCGATTTCCGGTCTAAATATACATTGACAATTCGATTGCCATCCAATTTGGCAATGTATCCCGTATTCTGAGGCCGTGTCTGTCTCGTCGGCGCAATCACGCCGACCACGTCTGGGTCTGCGTCGCGGTCAATATAGTTCCAGCGATACCCGTTATATATGGTGTTTTGCTCAATCGCTTTCACGATACTCGGACGTTTCATTTTGTATTTATACGCCTTAATACAATCGGCGATGGATTCGTAGGTTTTGTAAAGCGTCATAGTTTCGGGGTTTATTTGTTGGAGTTTCGGACCCAATGTCGAGAGAGGGGTGTTGAAATTTGTGGCGGTTTTGATGGAATGGGTTTTGTGAGTTTCGAGGATTTCCCGGTTTGTTTTTTCGAGAGAATCGATTCTTGAAATCAATTGTTTTTGCGTTTTCAGTAATTCTTGTAAAAGGAGTGTTTGTTCTTGCGAGAATATCGAATCCGGCGAACGAGAAACGAGAGATTTGAGTGTATCGTTTTCAGTTCTTAACTCATCCATATCTTGTTCGGTATATTCATTGAACGATTTGAGATGGGCGTTGATTAGATTCAGAACCGTTTGGTAAGAGAGACATTTCCCTATATGAAACAACTCTCTCTCCGTTTCGTGTCCGGGTAAGTCAGTAACGCGATGGAATCGGATGGAATCGTGATTGTGTAAAAAGGTTTCGAATTCTTTACTTTTCTTTACTGCAAAGCAGTCAAGCAACACGATGTCTTGGCCATACTTGGTACGATGTTCATTGAATCTGGCTTGCACGCCTTTACGGCTCTCCCCGATTTTCAAGACATATTCTCCGGATTCGTAGGCATGGACTTTTATCAAATAAACCACGGCGCCAATGGTTCCGAAATTACGCAAGAGAAATTGTTGTCGGTCATTGGCGACATTGGTAGCGAGTTCTTTTTTATGTTTTTCTTCGATATTGGCGATTTCGTGTTGTAAATCATTTTCCAATTGATATTTACCTTTGAGTCGAATGTCTTTCACCACTTCACAGACCCAATTCTGAAATTTTTCTGCAATCGGTTTTCTGGATCGAAAAAGAATCTTGTATAATCCTTTTTCCGTTAAAAAAGAGACTTCTTGTTTTCCACCGGAAGTGTCAATGACTTGTGATACTTTTTCGGATTCATCAAATTGTTGAATATTCACCCGTATATTTGATATACCCAACACTTCCCCTATGTCACTTACTCGAAATATAGGACTATCATATGTACCTTTGATGACAATTTCTGTATGTAGTCCGTTTGTGGTAAATGCTTTTACGACTTCCATTTTAGGACGTATATACCTATAATACTGCCTTTCTTTATATACTTTATTGATAATATATTGTTCAAAGGGTGTAAGTTTAACTTACACCCTTTCATTCGGATTTTTATAAAACCCAACTTTTTTATAAAATGTTGAACTTTACAATTTAAAAAGTCAAAAGGGAGTGCATATTTACACTCCCTTTCGCGATTCAATATGGCTGCATATTATGAGGTGAATTGTATAAACCCCACGTATAAGTATTTCTTATATACTCGATTGAATATAAGAAATATCAGCTGCATGTAGTATGCCTTACGAATTCACTTTATATGTTTGGATCTTTACTAATTGGTTAATAAAATCTGTGTATTGCATTGTACGTTTCATATGATTACAATCTCCGCAACATGGCCGGCAATTTTCCACTTTATATCCAATTTCATTGTCAAACCTGTCAATCCCATTTTTATGAGTATTGGTTGGTACTTTCCCACAAAGATAACATGCATTGTCGGTGATTTCTAAAAACACATGTTTGTCAAATTCGATGTTTCGATTTTCTTTCCTCCGATTTTTGTAATTGGTATAACATACCGTATTATGGTCTCTAAATACATCTGGGTATAATTTTACGCCATTACTAACATACAATGTAATATGTTGCACTATTTTTATAAAAGTAGTATCATCATGCGTGCCTTTCATCATATTACATGTAGTGCAACAACTTACGCAATTCGATAAAATATACCCTATATTTGCATCTTGTCGGTCGATTCCATTAAATTGTTTGGATTCATCCACAATTCCACAATAATAACATGGATGTTTGACAAGTTCTACATACTGTTCATATGTAATTTGAAAATCGAGATTTCGTCTAGCTGCACTTTTTTGATAATTGTAAAACACGTTTTGCATGTTTTTTCTACGGATTTCACGACTGCGCGATTGAATTTCTTTTATTTTTTCCGGATGATCCTTTACCCATTGCGTTTTGACTTGTTTTCTCTCTTGCTTACGATCATTTATTCGAGCAACTGCATTACGGTGTTCGTTGTCTCGGCGTTTGTCATTTTTCTTGCCTTTGTCTCTACATGTCTTACAAGTTTTGGTTACTACTATATGTCGTTCTCCTACGAAATGGCTCATATCAAACACGGTTTTACACAAAGAACACGTTTTGGTTTCAGGCATAGCAGTCTTAGGAGTTCTGCGTTTTTTATCTTTTTCTCGGTCTTTTTCCAAACACGGTTCGCATTTCGAATATTTATATTCTTGATCTAATTGAGATCTACACCCACGAATAACATTATAACACGTACGTTTTCCGATATGGCAGGTTTCCATTGAAAAAATATCAAGCTGGTGTTTTCCACAAAACTCATTCTCAGGGGATTTCTGGAATTTACAACCGTCGTGTTTACAAAACACAATTGTTTTTTTGTATATGGTTTTATCACGTGTTTTACACGGCTCACATGTCTTGCCGTCAGTCAAATGCCACCATTTATTACATCCTTTGCAAAATTCTAATTTTTGTAACATTACGTCGGTATATTCTTGCATATGTTGATGATATTTACAAAACCGAGACCCGGGAAGAAACCGGTTTCGGCATGCATTTCCATTTCGATCTTTTCCTAAACACATTTTATGTATAAACGTATCATTATCTTTAATACATTATAGAATAAAGAATGGTAGACATATCATGGTCGTAAGGGTACCATTCATTGAATGATATGGCTGCATATTATGGTGTGACCCGATAGAATGTCAATCCCTTATAATTATTTCTTATATACTCGATTGAATATAAGAAATGTGTAACAAAAAACGTTTAATTGGAATAGGCTCTCGACTACCCCTAAGTTTCCCTAGGGGGATGGACTGTATCTTAACCCGACTCAGGCTGCTTAGGCCTTCATTATCGAGCGATTACCGTTCAGTCTCTGACGGCCAACCATAGACTAGCAAAGCGTCTTTAGGTTGTAACCATGCGGATTGCCCAATCTTCAACATTGTTACCATACCCGAGTTCTATTCTCGGCCATGTGCAGGTTTCCCGTACACACTTGGTAGTTGAAGCTCTAAGGGGTTCCCCGAACAACAAGTAATCTTGCCACTAGGACTCGATCCTAACGACTAACAACTGGCTAATATGATAGGAGCCAAACCGAAGTTTCCACAAACATTTCCTATCTTGTTTGTGGCGTGTTGTTTTTCTGCGCATTTGGAGTAATGCATCAGATTGCAAAGAAAATTCATTGCAATCTGATACATTACCCAGTTTACGCCCGCCATTCCGCTCATCACTCTGAGCACATTGTAATTGACCGCATAGACGCGGACCTTGGCAGTGGAAGTGCCACTGACCGTGGGACTCGAAAGAACAAGCTGGAGAACAGCATTGTCAATGCGAGAGAAGTTGCAACTGCCACTTGGTTGGTGTTCTTCGGGTCTCAAAGCGAAAGAATACACATTGATACCAGTGTCGGGGTTGCGGGTGTGGTGCTGGTAAGGCTGGACAATGTCGAAGTAGTTGCCTTCGCGTTCCGAGAAACGGTCCTGGCCGTTGAGCTGCAACTTGGCAGTGACAACGGGGTTCTCGCCCCAGCAGTGCATGTCGAGGGCGGTTTCACTGAGGACAAAGGTGCCGGCATCAGAGACGGAAGAACCCGTGGGAGCGACGGCAGGATCAGCCTCGACGAAAGCGTACTGGTTGCCAGCGCCGTTGGCAGTGTACCACTCGGCACTGTTGGCAGAGGCAGCGGCAGAAGCGCCCAAGACGGTGTCAATGGCACCGGCCATCTGGAAGAGACCAGTGGAGGCCTGGATGAAGGAGTTGGAGCCAGAGGTCTCGGCGGGGCCACCAAAAGCATGGATGGCGTTGGGGAGAGCATCGATGGCATCCGTGTAGTTGAAGGGCTGGGCACCAAGGGTCTTGTACAAGACCTGACCACCCTCGAGGGAAGAGCAGTAGTCAACGTTGGCATCGGGCTGGACAACCCAGATGAGCTCCTTGCAAGGATGGTTGAAGTTGAGCTTGATCTTGTTGCTGGAAGAGCCGACAGACTCGTCACCAGTGAACTGGAGCTGCTCAATCAAGTATTCGTGGGGGTTCTGGGCGAACTTGCGACGCTCGTCCGTGTCCAAAAACACGTAATCGATGTACAAGGAAGCGGCAACCAAGGACTGCTGGTAGGCAGTGGAGTTGGAGACGGTGACGCCAGAAGCACCAGTGAGGGTGTTCACGGCCCACAAGCACTCACCAATGGGGCGGAAATCGATGTTGATCTTGACTTCGTGATATTGCAAGGCGATAAGAGGCAATGCCAAACCGGGGTTGCGGCAAAACCAGAAAAGAAGGGGAACGTACAAGGTCGTTTCGGGGAGGGCGTTGCGGGGAGCGCAAACCTGGGAAGGACCACCGGTGGAAGCGCAGGGGCCGTTGATGTTGGCAAACCCAGGATCCGTGATGTAGGTCAACTGGGTGGTGTGACCAATCATCTTGAAGTAGCCTCTCTGTTGCTCAGAAGTCAAAGTGAGCTGGTTCCAGATGTGCATCCAGTCACCATATTGGCGATCGATGCGCTGGCCACCAATCTCGACCTCAACCTGGGCAATCAATTGCTCACCGGGGAAATCCAACCAACGAGCATAGACACCGGGCTGGCCGCTGACAGCCATATTCTGGTTGATCTCGGGGAGAGTCACCTGAAGGTAAGTGCGGAAAGCCATATCACCGTTGCGGCTGATGGTGCAAGTAACACGGCGACCAAAGTCAGCCTGACCAGAAAAGGTCTGCTCAATGGACTCCATGGCGAAGTTGGTATGTCTGCGGTAAGACACCTTCCAGAAAGTAATCTCGGGGGTTCCAGTAAGGAACACGTCTTGTGCGCCGTAGGCGACTAATTGCATTAAAGCTCCTCCCATCTCTGTTGGATAAGTATATTATGCCTAAACATATTATTTCTGCGAAACAGCGCCGAAATGATATAAACACCTCCATTGTCTGAAAATCCGGGTATTTCGCCGAATAAAATGTGACCAAATACGACAAAAAAATAAAGCAGGTATTATTAAAATGTGGGTTTAGCCACATCCGTTCTCGCCAGCACACTCATATCAAAGTTGGATTCCAAGAATGTCTCTAAATAATTGTCCATGAGCACCTCTCGCTTCCCTTCGTGTTTTTTGGAAAAGATGAACGCGCCGTCTCTTTTTTTGATGGACCATCCCCGGTTCAGGGCATTCATAATAAATGACATTTTATGAAAGGTCTTGGGATCCATCACGACCGTTCTCAAGGGAACTTCGATGGTTTGTGCTAAATTTTCCATTTTTATATACTACATCATGAAACAGTATATAAAATTATACCGCTGATACCCGTTCGAATTAGAATCCACCGGGGAAGCGGACAAGGTTCAAGCCAATGCCTAAACCAGCACCATTTCTGGCGGAGGATCCCATGGCAGGAACAAAGACGTCCAATACGCTAAAGGTGGCGGCGGCCGTCAAGGCAATAATGACAATCTCTTCCGTGTTCAGCTTGTTGTGTTTGGGAATAGCATACGCGGCAATTGCGACGACCAAACCCTCAATAATGTACTTAATCGCTCTCTTGATGAGTTCACCGAAATCAAAAGCCATGGAATGGATATATAATATACTAAAACAAATTATTCGCAAATATCAAAAGTATTCTTCCGAATAAAACACTTAAACGTTCAGACAACAAGTATGCATACAACCATCATGTCTGGATTTGAGAGAAAAACACTGCCCAACGGAAAAGCGAACCCCCAATATGTCGATTTGTGCGACGAAGACACACCCATTGCCGGACAAAAGTTCGCCTGCATGTCCTTTATTTCACCCGAAAACGTGTTAAAACGCCGCGAAACGTTTTTGTTTGACCAGTTCGTGAAACAGTGGGATTTTACTAAATCGATGCACAAGTATTTCGACTTTTTGAATTTCATTGCGTATAAATACAATCTAAAGATCGAGCAGCTGAGTGAAGACTTTAACGAGTTTGTCAAGGAGGAAGACGCAAAACTAAAGGCAAACACGGTCGAGGACGATTACAAGACCTTCCTAGATAAGCACGGGGATAAATGGAATGCGCAATTCGCGAGAGAAAATGCGTTCCAGACATCGGTTCGTGGATTAAAGGTGCGTGGCGTGTTTCCTAGCCAGGAAGAAGCGGAACTTCGATGCAAGAAATTGCGCGAAGTCGACCCCCATCACGACATTTTCGTCGGGCCCGTGGGGATGTGGATCCCGTGGGACCCCGATGCCTACAAGACGGGTCGCGTTGAGTTCATGGAGGAAGAGCTCAACCAGTTGCACAAGGAGAAAATGAAGAACGAAGAGAAGGCAAAACAGGATTTCGAGAATCGCATCAAAGAGACGCGCAAGAAGGCGATCCAAGAGAACATTGAGTTGGCGAAAAAGAGCGGGAATGTCTTGACCCAGACACTGGATGAGGAGGGCAATTTAGTGGGCGTGAAGGATCGTATTAATTTCGATGAACGCGAGGCGGCGGAAAAAGACACGACTTCGGTTCATGCCGAGCAATTAAAGGCGGCGATTGAAAATGCCAAGAACTTGGAGTACAGTGCATAAATCATATTATTGTTTGTAAATAAAATGATTTTTCAAGTCAGGCGATTTTGGCGTAAGAATACATATCTCCCGTTTGCCCAGTAAAGACCACTTTGTTTTGGATACTCCTGCTCATTTTGGCGGCGGACATTCCTTCTTCTTCGGCCGCTTTCGCGATGGATGAATATGTCGAGAGCACCGTGCCAAAAGAGTCACGTTTTTCCACCTTGCTGGCGGTCGAGGAAATTCGTTGAACGCGTTCATCCCGTTTTAACGTGACACCGTAAAACCCCTGTCCATTCCCATGGTGAGTCCATACGGTCTCAAAGAGAAAATGGGGGTATTTTTTCATGTACGTCTTGAGATCCGCATCCTCCGTTCCCGTATCGGGTATACCCATTTGCCGCCGCCATTCCTTGTATTCCTGAATGAGGTCTTTTGCTAACACGGTAGCTCCGGGCCGAAAGACACATTTATCAAAAACAAAGGTTTCGACTTGCGAGTTGGCGTCTTGCCGTTTATACTCGATTGGTTTCAACGTGACTCCGTGATATCCCATGAGCATTTTGTCGGTATTTTGGATCTTTAACCGGTCGTACTTGAACCGGGTTTTCAGATAATCGGTAAATGCGGCGGTAACTTCCTGTTTCGCTTCTCTCGCGACGATCCTCTGGAGACCGACAATTTCCTTGGCTGGGACTTCGGCATGTTCGTGGAGAACACAATACGTAGAGATAAACTGATCAAACCTGTCTTTATATGGCGTGGATACTGCGAGGGAAGTATGATCGATCGGTTCGGTCTGAGTAGAAGCGTCAGAGCAGCATAACGAATTGACTCGAACTCCGGTAATAATAAACTGGGTGTAATCACATATTTTTGCGATTTTCAACATTCTCTCGTGGTGTTTTAGTTCATACAACAGCGTAGCCATTGACACAATATGCGTGACTATGTTTTTGGCTTCGTCTATGTCCATACGAAACACCTCATCTTGTATTTGAAATGGGTGTAGCATAGTATGAATCACCGATTCCACGTTTTTTGTATTCACTACGGGAAGTATCAACTCTAGTTTACCAAATTTACACACTTGTTTATAAGGACGGATTCGATTGTGTACATTAATGGTATACCCGATTTTCAATTCGGCAGGCGTTTTCGTACGATCAGTATTGTAAATATAAATAACCGGGGTCTTGTCGACCGTCATTTTTGCATTTTCCTCTTGCAAGATACGGTTCTCTTCTTCTTTTTCTGCAATCTCTCGCTTCTTTTCGTCTATTTCGCGCTGGTTATCTTCCAGCTGTTTTTTCGCGAGTTCCAGTTGATTTTGTAGGGTATATGACCCAGATAATCGGATTTCGCGAACCACTTCGCAGACCCATTTTCGGAAAATCTTGGCGATGGGTTTTCTAGACCGGCACAACACATCATACAGGCCAATTTCGGTCAAAAATATAACATTTTGTCGTCCTCCTGCCGTATCCACCTGCAAGATAACTTTATCCGACTCTTCGACATCGGCAAGAACACAATAAATGTTCGTATTTTCCAACACTAAACCAATATCAGATGCACGAAACAGCGGATTTTCACGATCCCCATTTACCGTAACATGCACACTTAGGTCGTTGGAACTGAATGCGCGTACTATATCCATGGCAATGGGTATAATGGATGTATATTATATCCATGGTATTTTGTTTATATCATTTCCGTTGCATATAATCCGCTATATGGATGAAATTCTCCAGTTATACCCTTTGTAAATAAATCTGCAGAAAAGGGTTTTTTTTACAAATGAATGAATATCCATCGGAAAGGGTCTATGCCAGGACTAGCCCCTTTCTGCACCATATATGCAGCGAAACTAATCGATTACCATTTACTTTTTTTCACCGTAACGGATGGCCCCTGTCCGCGTTTTTTCGTCTTGGATGGATCAAACTCCTCCTCCTCATCGCTACATAATTCCTTCGATTTTTCCCAGAATTCTTTGCTCCCCAGCTTGAAATCTGGCCGGTTTTCCGCCTTGTACCAGAAAATCTGGTCGCTTATCTTGCTCGTTTTCGCATTGTTGTTGATCACAAGGCACTCGTAGTTCTCCGTGGTCTGGTCCATCACCGAGCTAAACAGCTCCAAGGTGGGAAACATGGACGCATAATTCTCCCAGATACGCTTCCGATTGGTCAAATACGGTTCTCTTAGAATAAAAACATAGTCTATGTTGGTGCGGAGATTGGGCGGGATTCCGAGCGGGTATTGCATAGTTATGATCAACATGACCTTCCAATGTCTGCCATTCATGAAAAGGAGACGCATCATCTTATCACGTGTCCAGCTTTGGTCGTATAGACAGTCATCTAAAATGACAAACGTTCTCGGATCGGTCGTGGATTTCTTGTACATTTCCTTCTCTTTGTTTACCTGTTTCAAGACCGCCTTTTGTCGCCGCAACACCTTCTCAATCAAGACCGTGTTGTATTCCTCGTGAATAAACAATTTCGGAACATGGGCGGCATAGAATCCGTTCCCCGCCTCCGTCCCCGAAATCACCATACCTACGGGCACGTCTTGGTGATGGTAGAGCAAGTCTCGTACCAAATAAGACTTACCCGTATCACGGCGCCCAATCAATACAATCACGGGTCCCTTGTTTTCATTGGGATCAAATACAATCGAACGCATATCGAATTTTTTCAAATCCAAGTTCATTTTAACCTAGATGTATATAATGTATCGTTCTCTTCACCGCAGCACTGGGTTTGAAATACGCCTTTTATTTGTTTCCCCCTAAATATACGCCATGACGCCATTTTACCTTCATTACAAGAAAATCAAGCATATCGATCTCTCTTCTTTAGCAAAAACCCACGCCCCTTCGGCCGACGATATTAAATATGAATACAATCCCTTCCATATCGACGCCTTGCAAAACTACAACCCCATGTATTCCGTCTTTTTCGAACTCACCGAACAGAATTGCAACCAAATCACCTTTAACCACAAATACCATATGGAAACGGACCATGTCCCCGAGCTCTACCATGACCGCGGTTTCCACATGAAGTACTCCCCCCTGCTCGACCCTCTCCATTATTTGATTGGAAAGTACACATACGACGACCCGGCCATTCGTAACTTGCCGTCTTTATCCAACCAAAAGGAGTGTTTGTCGAAACTCGTTTCCGTCCATAACGTATCTTATGTGGACGCCTTCTATTCCTATCTCTCGAGTCAATTGTTGCATCACCACGGAATGTCGAATGCTTTGGATTACTACGGGTCTTATTTGGGTGTACAACGGTTGTACAAGGCGACCATTACCGACGATTTCGAGTACTTGTATTCGTCGCCCAAGTTCATGGAAAATTTGGGCAAAGAGTTTCATGTGACATCATCGAATGAGTGGAACGAGTATTCGAACATGGGTTCGCGCGCCAACAAACACAAAATCCAGATTGGTTCGGCGCATTCATCTCTCGACATTATTGAATTGGAACCGGACGCCGTAGAGGAGATGCCAGAACCCGTAACCGAAGAAGAAATGGTCTATGAAAAATCGCCAGCTACGGGGTCGGCCAAAAGTTACGCGTCCACGTCTTCTTCTCTCAACAGCAACGATTTGAATTATAGTTCGGAGGAAGAAGAACCGTCCATCGGGTCAAGAGACCAGGAGGAATCCGACTCGGAACTCGACCACGACTCGGACTCGGACTCGAGATCGGAGCCAGAAGAGGAAGTGTATGCCTACATAAAAAACTTTCCCGTCCAAATGATTAGTCTAGAGAAATGCGACGGTACGCTCGACCAACTTTTTGTGGAAGACGAGGTGAACAAAGAGAAAGGCGCGGCCTATTTGATGCAAATCATATTCACTCTCTTGATTTACCAGAAGGCTTTCCATTTCACACACAACGATTTGCATACGAACAACATCATGTATATCCACACGGAGAAGGAATTTCTTTATTATAAGTACGCGGACAAGATATACCGCGTCCCCACCTATGGGAAAATCTTCAAGATTATCGATTTCGGGCGTGCCATTTACCGTTTCCAAGACAAGGTGTTTTGCAGTGACAGTTTTGCGCCGGGGGGAGATGCGCATTCGCAGTACAATTGCGAACCCTTTTGCAATGAAACGAGGCCGAGAATCGATCCCAATATGAGTTTCGATTTATGCAGGCTGGGCTGTTCCATTTACGATTTTTTAATTGAAGACGAGAGAGATGTTCGCGACGAGCTACAAGAGACGATTTGGCGATGGTGTCAAGACGATAATGGGAAAAACGTGTTATACAAGAAAACGGGGGAGGAGAGATACCCCAATTTCAAATTGTACAAGATGATTGCGCGCAACGTACATAAGCATACGCCGGAGGCGCAGCTGGAAACACCGTTTTTTAGTAAGTTTCGCATGAATGCAAGGAAGTATGCGAAATTGTCGTCGGATCATGAACTGATGGATGTGGATTCTTTGCCGGTGTACTATTCTCTCGATCCGACGGAAACGATTTCCTTGTAAGAGGACCTAGGTCCTCTTACGAACTCCCCTCTTCCGTTTGGGTTCGGGACAAAGATATCTAAATATGATTCGGAGTAAATCATATTTGGTTGGACATACGAGACTCTACTGAAAACTCTACTGAAAACTCTACTGAAAACTCTACTGAAAACTCTACTGAAAACTCTACTGAAAACTCTACTGAAAACTCTACTGAAAACTCTACTGAAAACTCTACTGAAAACTCTATCAAAAACTCTACTGAAAACTCTACTGAAAACTCTATCAAAAACTCTATCAAAAACTCTATCAAAACATTACCCCAATCATCTTACCCGAGAGGGGAGTTCGTAAGAGGACCTAGGTCCTCTTACACCTAGGTCCTCTTACCTCTTACTTAGAAGCCAGGCGCATCGGTAAACACCGGCGCTGGACCCGACACCATGACTTTCGTGTCGGTAATGGTATTCACCAAATCACTCACTTGACCATATACATTAAAATAAATAAACGTACCTAGCAAGGCGCTCAAAAACACCAACACTACATCCCGCACAAAATATTTCAACGGTTTCATGTCGGCGGTCTTTTTTTCAAAAAACTTGGTCTCGACGAATTTCAAAAAACAATAGACCACCGATATAATGATCGCAATCACGATGATGTTTTCCATTCTATAGTATGCAAAACAGATTTGCCATAGGATCCAACGAACGCATCCAACAAACGACTAAAGGGATACGCGCAAAAATTGATTGGACGTTTCCTCGATCCCTGTCTTTGTAAAACCCGCTTTTCCGAACAAACCATGTGTTCCATTCCAGCTTTGTTAACTACGATCCCCGTCCAAGAGTACGTCGAGAGATTGCGCATCGATTGCGCGAATCCTATGGACCTCGAAGGATACGAAATCGTCTATTCCTTGGCCGACGACAAGCCCGCCGATCTGGTTCGCGCATTCCAAGAAACGGCGATGCTCAAGACCCGCATCAAGTTAAGAAGAGGTGCGCGCGTAATCACGCTTCCCAGTTTCTGGGATGTATGGCATGATCCAACGTCGGGATTGGCGGCAGACATATTCCACCAATCCGACCCCCATGAAGCCAAGTGGACATTTTCGCGCAAATACGGGTATAAACTGGCCACGACCTTCATGCCCACCTACGCCAAATCCATCTACGAGTATTTCGGTGCCAAACATGTCTTGGATCCGTGTGCGGGATGGGGCGACCGGCTCGTGGGCGCAGTCACGTCTTCTTGCGTAGAGACATATGTGGGATTCGACCCCAACCGCGAATTGATACCGGGATACGTGAACATCATGGCGCAATTCGGGCACACGGACGAGCTGCCCAAATTGGCCAATGTCCGATTCAACAATGGGTTTGATATCTATTCCATGCCGTTCGAACGGGGCATCGTGGAATTCCCGGACGAATCGTTCGATTTCGCTTTTACCAGTCCGCCTTATTTCGACTACGAAGATTACACTCCATCCAATCCGAAATATCGCGACTGGATCCGCGACTTTTACACGCCCCTTTTCCGAGAGACCGCGCGGGTATTACAAAAGGGGTGTGTTTTCGCCATTCATATTGGCGACACCTCGGCCGGCCAAATCGGGGAGTTCTTAAAGACCGTTGATCAAATTTGCGACCTCCGATTTCGGGGGAAAATCGGGCTTATCGGCGCCCAGTCCAACAAGGTACGCGATGTGCATCTATTCGTAAAAAACGGCGAATCTACATAAAGGATCGGTAGAATAGATCCTCATATGTCATTCTCTCAACTAGAAAAAGAAAGTGCGTTTGTTCAATTCCAAAAATACGTCTTGGAATCCACCGCCCCTTTTTTCATTGGGCGGCTGTCGGGGAACGAAACACGGTTATGTGGTCTCGCCCTCTCCAACAAGGCAATCCCGCAGGCACTGCATCATGATTTGCTTTACGGGGCTGGCCTCAAGTTTCAAAGCCAAGACGATATTCGTGCCTATGTCAAGACATACATGACGGCATGCAAACACTGCCATCTATTGGGGGTCTGGGATGGGAGCATGTATAGCCAAGCCAAAGAGTTTTACTCGTTGATTCCGCGCCTGCTTGGCAACACGGTGCCGATTTGCGCCCACGCCTTGGAGCCGTATTATTTTATGCATTTGCCGGAATACGCCATGGACCGTGTCTTTTATAAAAAGAAGGTCTTGATTGTCACGTCGCATCTGGAGACGACGCGCGAACAGTTGGCCAAGTTGCCCGGGATGTTTGCGAAACCCATTTTTCATGAAACGACCGAGTTTGTTTTGTACAAACCGGCGCAACAGAATGGGGGGAATCATGACGGGGAGTCTTGGACCACGCATTTTACCAAAATGAAGACGGAAATCGAGAGTCTGGAATTTGATGTCGCTTTGGTAGCCGCCGGCGGATTCGGTATGCCTTTGTGCGATTTTATCTATGAAAACATGGGGAAAAGTGTTGTCTATGTAGGGGGCGCGTTGCAATTGTTTTTCGGTATCATGGGATCAAGATGGGAGTCGTCGTCTGCGATCCGGGCATTGCAGAATGAGAGATGGACGCGGCCGGTAGAGGCGGATCGGCCGAAACAGCCGGGGATGTGCGAGAACGGGTGTTACTGGTGATCGTCGAGGTTTTTATCGAGGTTTTTATAGATGGGGAAACCCCATCGATAAAAACCTACGAGTACCATATAACTTCGAGGTTTTTAGCTTCGCGAAAAACCTACGAGTACCGGATAACTATACCCACTCGCTATGCTCGCGGGTATATAATGTTTTTCCTGGTTGGAATCCGAGGAGGGTTTGTAAAACACCCAATTGAGAGATTGGGCGATTTGGCGAGCCCTCTACAAGTATTTTATTCAGATATTACTAAATAAAATACATCCTAGTTCGATAAACAATAATACATAAACGTTAACTATTCGGGAAAATGAGTCTTGTAAATTCAGAAGAACTAGATTGTGTTCTCTCAATTGTGTGTTTTTACAAAGGGTCGAGGATGGGATCGATGTGTTCCTATCCACGGAGCCCCCTTCCTCCAAGTTTTCCAAGACTCCTTCCCTTTGGGTTCTTGAATAATGGATCCCATTTGAGAATATTCTATGTCTATTCAGGAGGTATTTTATTTAGTAATATCTTAATAAAATACTGGTAGAGGGCTCGCCAAATCGCCCAATCTCTCAATTCGACGATTTTACAAAGGGTCGAGGATGGGATCGCCGTTTTCCTAAACAATGTCTAAAAGGGAGTTTGGCTACCAAAATAATAACGCGGGTTTCAAAGAAATTGTCTAATAGATCGATCTTTTTATGTCTATGGTGGGCGAGCGGAGCGAGCCCCCTTCCTCCAAGTTTTCCAAGACTCCTTCCTGGTCGGTTCTTGAATAATGGATCCCATTTGAGAAGATTCCATATCCATTCAGGATGCATTTTATTTAGTAATATCTTAATAAAATACTTGTAGAGGGCTCGCCAAATCGCCCAATCTCTCAATTGTGCGTTTTAGAAGTCTTACTTGGATCCTATTCTTGGATTCCAACCAGGAAAAACATTATATACCCGCGAGCGGAGCGAGTGGGTATAGTTATCCGGTACTCGTAGGTTTTGGGCTCTGCCCAAAACCTCGAAGTTATCCGGTATTTCGTAGGTTTTTATCGATGGGGTTTCCCCATCTATAAAAACCTCGATAAATCTCGAAAAATGATATGTAATAATATACAGTTCTATGGCAAGATTTCGTTCTTCCAATGGCGGGATCGGTGGATCCGGTATCTTTGGCATGTTTGGTACGACGATCGTTTGCAAAGCGGAAGACGACTCGATGTACTGTTCTATATCCAAATTTATCACAATGTGGTTACAGTTTTTGCTCTTTCTGGTTGTGCTGTTTTTGATTGTTTGGGTAGGATACCCTTACGCGAAGAAACACATTTTTGGGAAGGGGAGATAGGCGAGTCGAGGTGTTTAGCAGCTAAATACCTCGACAATATATAGAATGGATCCATCGATTCATATTTTGGTACCCGTGTTGCTTGCTTGCGTGATCAACGCCTGGATTTATTCCACCGGATTACAAAAGGGCGCGTCCAAAACGCCAGGTCTTCCTCCGGGATACGTGATAGGAACTATCTGGATCGTGTTGTTTGCCATGCTGGGATACGCGCATTATCTCTTGTGGAAAAAACATTCGCCTGCCAGTTGGGGAATCGTGGCGCTCATCAGTCTCTGTCTCTTGTATCCGTTCATAACGGGCCTAAAAAGACGGGAAGGCAAGACATGGGATCAGATCAGTCTTTTGGTAGGGTTGCTGGTTGCGCTCTGGGCGATGCAATGGTCCATGGAGGCGTTTTACTGGATCGTTCCGTATTTACTGTGGGTGGGCTATGTACGAGGTTTTGGGCAGGGCCCAAAACCTACGAGTACCGGATAACTTCGAGGTTTTTATAGATGGGGAAACCCCATCGATAAAAACCTACGAGTACCGGATAACTATACCCACTCGCTCCGCTCGCGGGTATATAATGTTTTTCCTGGTTGGAATCCGAGAATGGGATCCGACGAGGGGTTGTAAAACACCCAATTGAGAGATCGCGAGCGAAGCGAGCACACTGAATGCATTTTATTGAGATTATACTAAATAAAATACATCCTAAATAGATAGACAATAATACATACAAGTCAACTATTTGAAAAATGAGTGTTGTAAATTGAGAGGAACTAGATTGCGTTCTCTCGATTCGACGATTTTACAAAGGGTCGAGGGTCGGATCACCGTTTTCCTAAACAATGTCTAAAAGGGAGTTTGGCCACCAAAATAATAACGCGGGTTTCTAGGAAATTGTCTAAGAGATCGATCTTTTTATGTCTATGGTGGGCGAGCGAAGCGAGCCCCCTTCCTCCAAGTTTTCCAAGACTCCTTCCCTTTGGGTTCTTGAATAATGGATCCCATTTGAGAAGATTCCGCGTCTATTCAGGAGGTATTTTATTTAGTAATATCTGAATAAAATACTGGTAGAGGGCTCGCTTCGCTCGCGATCTCTCAATTGGGTGTTTTACAAACCCTCCTCGGATTCCAACCAGGAAAAACATTATATACCCGCGAGCATAGCGAGTGGGTATAGTTATATGGTACTCGTAGGTTTTTCGCGAAGCTAAAAACCTCGAAGTTATCTGGTATTTCGTAGGTTTTTATCGATGGGGTTTCCCCATCTATAAAAACCTCGACTCGACAATTACCCAAGCACATCAAAATCCAACGATATTTCCTCCTCTTTCGCCGCCCCATCCAGATCCGTGATACCGAGATCCAAGAGATCCACCGGGCTCGAATCCAAGATCTTGATCCGATCTTCTTCCTCCTCCTCTTCTTCTTCTAAACGCCGCTGCATCGCGCGTTCTGTACTGATTTGCTCCAACCGATCAATGTCTTTGGGCGCCAGAATCTGCTCTTCCGTATTGTTCAAATCCATTGCCGAATCCACGTCGTTGAATGTCAATCGCGTCGTCACCGGCTCGTTGTCCACGTCTTGAATCGACGGCACTTGTTCGGGCGGTTTCTCTTCTTCTGGCAAGACAAACGGCTCTTTGTCCGCCTCTTTCGCCTTTTCTTCTTCTGGAGGCACCACCGGTTCGATAATCACTTCCTCTTCTTGCTCAATGGACTCGTCCAAGTAGGCGCGAATGATGGCCTCCGTCGGAATGGATTCGCGAATGGCCGTCAAGATACACTCCTGGACAATCATTTCCAATTCTCGGTTGTTTTTCTGCACTGCCAAGGGAGAGATATTCTTCTCAAACAAATACACGTTCGTATACACTTTTCGCGCTGTATGGATATACACCTTGTGCAAAAATGCGTCTAGTTTTGGAACAGTGATATCAATCTTTTTCTGTTTGTTTCCCACACGTATGCAAGTGAGGGTTTTCAACTGGATAATGTGGACACACGTAATCAAATCTTCCAAATACCCACACCCACTCTTTTCAATAATACGCTGTCTCTCTTCCTCCACAATCACAGAGTTCCATTTCGGCACAAGACACAACAAATTCTGGAAAGTCATCAAGTACTTGGACGCTTCGTCGTTCTCAATCGCCATCTTCCACGCCTGATTGAAAATCGACTTGATCCCATCCATCACCAAAGGCGACAAAATACTGACAAGACGCGAGCACCACTCGTCTCTCGAAGAATGCAAATTCGAAATGGTGAAATCGTCCATGGTTTATGGGGGTTGTTGTACCCGTTTGTTTAAGTCATTCACCCGTATAACATATAAAGCATCAACAATTTTTCATTGCGGAACTGGGATTTCACTTGGTGGAACCGCATGATCCGATCGGTATACTCGAGTTCCGACCACCGGTCTTTTTTCGTTTCGATCCACCGGATCATGTCGAGGCAGGAAACACCCATTTCGTACAAACGGGTAACGGCCTCCATTTTCTCGGCGGCGGTAAAGACGGCATCCCCCAGAACCGACTCCACTTTTTCCAGCATATCTTGCTCAAAGGGGAACACCCGGTCCAATTGGTATTGGTGCAGATTGATGGACTCGCCATTCACCACAGGCTCGGGCACATAAATATCGCAAAAGCGCGACAAAATGGGGTTTAGCAACTTGCTCTTGTTTTCCACCACAATGAAAAACCTCGTATTCGAACTGAACAGCTCGATGCACCGGCGCAAAGCGGACTGGGCGTCCACGGTCAAATGATGTGCGTTCAAGAGGACGATCGATTTAAAATAGGCCCCCGATTTGTTCTGGATGTTTGTCTTGGCGAAAAACTTGAGTTCGTCGCGAATGAACTGGATCCCCTTTCCATGACTACAATTGACCGTCATGACATACGACTTGAGAGACCCCTTATCGCCCTTGTAGATTTTCGACAAAAACTCCTTCACGAGAGACAGTTTCCCCGTACCCGACGGACCGTGGAAAATAATATGGGGGATTTTGTTGGTAGAGAGAAAGAGATCGAGTGTTTCCTTGATGTGGGAATGGATAAGCAATCGGTCGTTGGTGACTGGAACGACCTGTTTTGCGGGAACGACACGGTTGTCAGTTTCCAACGAAAAAGAGGCAAACATTTGGTAGAGATATCGACAAGGGTTTATATATGTTCTCTCGGCAATTCAATGTACAAAATATACGACTAGACCTCAAATGACGGAAGAAGTGAAACAAGTCTTGTTCCCCGACAAGAGACAGAAACGGATCATTGTGGAAACGGATCATTGGACCGACGTTTCGGGCATTGACCAACGCCAGATAGTACGCGACCTGGCCGACCCAAAGACGGAAAAAAGGCAGGCCCATCTACTCTTGGAAAAAATGATCCGGGCGAAATTGTCCGGCTACCGGGCGCAAGACCGGGCAAAAGAGGTGTACGACGAAGGGCAGTTTGTCGGAATGGAAGACGTCTTGCAAGAGATGATCCGGTCCAATCTCGTTTGTTTCTATTGTTTAGGCGAAACCCAGGTTTTCTATGAATACGCGAGAGAACCTCGGCAGTGGACGCTGGAGCGAATGGAAAACGACCGGGGGCATAATCGGGGGAATGTGGCGATTGCCTGCCTGGAATGCAATCTGAGGAGGCGAACCATGTATCACGAGAGATTTGTCTATACCAAACAGGCGGTTATTCGGAAAATATAATTATATATACCCAAAAAACAAGATAAATAGAATCCGGTTTATTATCATATAAAGCCGTTATCATATCATAATGTTTTCACAAGTACAATCGCAAGACCCCGTTCCACCCGAGCCAAAGGAGCAACGGAGCAAATACAAAAACATGATCCAGTCTTCTACCTATGACGGAGAATCCAATTACGCGGCCATTGAAGAGATGCTAGAAAAGGAGACACAGCAGAACAAGACGGAAGCCTGGAACAAGCTCGACAAGACACAGAAAATCCAGAAACTCCACGCCTTTGCCGAGAGATACGGGAAAGACCATAATTTGCCAATCAAGGAAATCAAGAATTTGAAGACGTTTTTCCTGGATTCTCTCGATAAGGGCAAGTTGCAAAAGACCAAAGACGTGGTTTACAACAAGGAACTCCGTGACATTACGGGTATCCCCGCTCTCCATTTTAACATGGAAACCAAGGCATTTACTCTGCGTAATATGGACACAAAACGCGTCTCTACACTCAAATCCTTGACACCGAAACGGGTGAATTCGGATTCAATCAAAACAGAAACGGTATAAACGCGTGGCGTTTTATAATAAAAACCTACCATGTCGCATCCCATTCTATTTATTGTCATTAAAGAATACGAGCCGGCCGATCCAACCACCTATTCGGACTTGGCGCCCGTCGACAACACGATCCGAGTCGTGTACCGCGACTACGGGGACGACTGCTATCAATACGACGTGTATGTGCGTCGTCCGGACGGCAAGACATTCACGACGGTTCCTTATTCGGTTATAGCCTATACGGAACGCGAACTCGTGTCGTTCGTGCGGTTCATTTGCCACGTAGATGCTCGATTGTTGATTGACGTCTATCACGGAGAGTCGTGCCCCCCGGGACAAGACGCACACGAGTGGCTGAAACAATACGAAACGGAATCGCGCTCGGTGATTGGGTTTCAAAAGAAGCCGGTCGGGAAACCGGCCTTCCGTCTGCTGAAAGAGACGTTGCGGCAAATGAAAAAGGTGTATCCGTTCATTGATAATAGAACAATATAAACGTTTGGCTTGATTTTATTTTACAAAATGAATACAATCATGCATGACCAATATACCCAGACTTGCTGGGAACAAGACGTAGACGTAGATTCGGACCAGGACGAGGACGAGGACGAGGACCCAGAGAATTCGTGGGTGGACGACTTGACCGAGGAAGATGTCTTGCATACCGAAACTACCATACGGGAATACGCGGTGGATTGGATGGACGCGAATCCGCTTTCTCTCGCCTCCGCCCAAGTGGAAAAACAAATGGCCGCCGACATTGCGATTCATTTGTTCGAAGAATGGGTCGAGGCCGACATTTGCGACGAAACCGACGACAATTACCAGTTTTTCTTGGATTGGGTCAAACAGACCTTGGTCGACATGAATCTGAGGAACGCCCCCGTTTTTTGGCCCCCCACGTCGGAACCGGTGGCCGATCGGGTCCAGAGGCTCGACGACGCACCCAATCCAGAACAGCGGACCCAGGCATGGTACGATTTCCGGTACAATCTGTTAACGGCGAGCAATTTGTGGAAAGCGCTCGGAACCGATGCCCAAAAAAACAGTCTCATTTACGAGAAATGCCGGCCGTACGCGCTGTTTGTGGAAGAATGCGCGAAACACAAGAATTTGGGGACGGACAATTCGATGCATTGGGGGCAGAAATACGAGCCCGTGTCTCTCCAATTGTACGAACACCGGAATCAAGTCCATGTAAAACAATATGGGTGCATTGTGCACAAGGAGCACGCCTTTTTAGGGGCGTCGCCGGACGGGATCTCTGGCCCGGGTCGCATGCTGGAAATCAAGAACATTGTGAATCGCGACATTACCGGGGTTCCGCTAGACGCCTATTGGATCCAAATGCAAATCCAGATGGAGGTCTGTGATTTGGACGAATGCGATTTCGTGGAAACCCGGTTCAAGGAATTCGCCGACGAAGAGGCGTTCTTGGCGTCGCCGGTGGAAGACAAAGGGATCATGTTACGGTTTGTCCAGCGGAGGACGTTAGACGATATCATCAACCCCACGCCGGATAGTCTGGCCTTGGAACCCTTTTACGAATATGCGCCTCTCGGCGTCTTTAGCCAAGAGTGGATCGATGCATGTCGAGAGAAATATGCGCCGAAATATGTGCTGGCTCATACGGTGTATTGGTATTTGGACCAGTATTCGTGTGTTTTGGTGCGGCGGAACCGGGACTGGTTTCAAGCGGCGTTGCCGAAAATCCGGGAAGTATGGGACACGGTCTTACGAGAGAGAGAGACGGGATGTGAACATAGAGCGCCCAACAAGAGAAAGAACCCGGTGTCGAAGAATGTGGAGTCGGGGGGATACACGATCAATATGCCAGTCTTGAGTGGTGGACTGTGTTTAGTGAAACTGGATTCGTAGAATTCAGTGGACCGTGTTTGGTAAATATGAAAGTCAAATGCAAATGATATAACAAAATCACAAATTTCAGAATTCTGGTACATAAATTATACAGTTAACTTATAAAATGTATGCGGGAGTAAATATAATATTACAAATAATTATTGGATATATATTGGCAGATATTGTAAGCGGAATACTTCATTGGGTAGAAGATACATATTTGGATTATTGCGTCGATATTCCAATGTTAAGTGATATTTCAAAAGACAACGAATTACACCATTACTTCCCAAGAGCAATATTCGCATATTCTTATTTAGAAAACATACAGGTTACCACAGTGATTACATTTATTATGTTTCTTGTTATATTCATCCTCAATCGAGCTCTATTGTTCAAATATCCCTTTGCTTTTGCAACATTTTTTCTAATTGCAATCTTTTCAAACGTTTTTCACAGAATAAGTCATTTTCGAGATTGCGAGAACCAATATTTAATTAAAATGTTACAAAACGCAGGTATTTTATGTTCACATAAACATCATCAATTGCATCATGAGTCATCCAATTCAAGATATTGCGCGATAAGTGAATATACTAATTATATTTTGGACAATATTTATTTTTGGCGATTCCTGGAATGGTTGGTTCTAGTGACTACCGGAATCAAGCCGAGCCGAAAATCGAAATACGACGATTATCGTTCCATTCAAAATTATATGCACGAGAACGCAAAAATGGAGTGTCCAGATATACCAACTATGAAAGACGTTGAAATGCTAAAAGAAATATTGAGAGAATACAAACAATGCAATAATATAACTGCATAGACGATTCATGAAAACATTACAAATATTATCTATGAAATAATATTTATGTTACGATATATGAAGTGAATCAACCCAACTATACATTCAAACAATTCTAAAAAGTTACGACGTTAACATCTGACCATCAATCTTTATACCCTCTTCACTCGACTCGTCGGTGGAGGCTTTCGCATTACTTTTTTTCGATATTTCTGAATATCCTACTAAAATAAATAACCCAATCGGTAAAAATAAGGGTTCGTAATAGTTTAGGTAAGTCCATGCCATTACAAAAAATACTGGAAATATTTCATTTCTTGGTATCATTTTATAGCAATCCGATGTTCTACGCCTTTGGACATTCTAAACGCCGACCTTTGGGTCGGCGTCCATGAATGCACCTAGGCAACTGTTACTTTGAGACCGATAAATCCCCTTTTATATATCAAATAATTCCGCTTTGCGGAATTATTGAATATAAATCGCAAAGCCTCGGCTCGCCCGAGGCGAGCCTTTGGGAGATTGAAAGGTCCAAAGGTCTAAAATAGATCCATATTCCACTACATATAACTGCGATGATTACTTTCGTATCGTATTTCAAATATTTGTCTAGTATCATTTGTATCGTTATATTATATCTTTATATTTATCGTATGCTTACCCAATTATTTTTAGACACTACCGATCCGAATCTTAGATTCGCCGACTTATTTTCACCACATATTTTTGTTCCGTTACTATTCTCCGTTGTATTCCATACCCTTATTTATACGTTCGGTTTGAATTTAACCTATTATATTTTTTCTAATAAAATGTTGTCGAATCAAATAAATACAAAACTAATTGTATCATTACTCATCATCATGTTTTTGGGATTCTTTGCTCGGTTTTTTCATGTAAAAGATATATATCACGCGTATAATCAAGATATGGATAAAACCCGAAATCATCTGAATCAACTGTTTATTTCTTGGATTTTTATTTCATAAATTGAAATATGAAAATTACTATATCATAAGGAAGTCCGTAACATTGTAAATCACTCGAATGGTTGCGGGCGTTTCATGAAAAGATTACAAATATTATTCATTCAATAATATTTGTACATATAAGGAACAAGTTAGTTGACTACAACCCGGGTTGTCTTGTTGTTTCGTGCGGCTTCAATATCCTTACTTGGTCTATTTTCCCAGTAATCATTAAAATATTCTTTAGATTGGTCGTCTATTAATCGATATATTCGCTGTACATAGTCATTCGGGAAATGATCAATGACCATACGAACCAATTGTCTCCCTTGCAATCCAAGTTTGATTAATTTGACTCGACTATCCAACGGTAAATATACGCTTAGATCTTCATTCCGTGTTGTATTATAGAATACATTCTCTTGTTCTCCGGCACTGACTGGTTTGTTGTGGTCGCGTCCTATTTTGGTCAATCCAATATTTCCTCCTAATCCGATCCAGGATCCAATGATATTTTCGTCAAAACTCTTTTTTTGGGCGGTCAATTTGTTTTTAATCGTTTCTTTCTCGTACCCAAATAGCATTTTATATTCTTCTTCGTATATTTTGTTGAATTTTTCAGTAATAACGCGAAATAATTTTTCTCTATTTGAAAGTGACGATTTCCATACATATTGTTTAATAAGATAATCATAATTTGTAATAGGATGTAGTATATAGTGGTTTTCTATCAAAGGCCATTTAAAAAATGTACTATATAAATTTGGAACAGTTTCAATGGATTTATATTGTTCCTCGTTAATGATAAATTCTGCATTAAATTCGGCGGCCAGATCGTTATCTATATGAGACTGAATTTGCGCAAGCAATTCTTTACCATCCCCCCCACACTAGTTTTCCTTCGATTATTCCGTCGGGTTCTCCCTACTTTGCGACTTTGCGCCATTATATATATACCAAGAAAAAACATAAACCGTTGCCAGCTAACCTATATAATCCCAGAAACATGTCCCTTTTCCAATCCAACGAAGAGATGCGCGTTTTGAAGCGCGACGGGTCGCTAAAAACCGTCGCCTTTGACAAGATTTTGACCCGGGTCCGTCGCCTAGGCAACGAAGCCAACCTCAAAATCAATTACACCAGTCTCGCCATGAAAGTGATTGACCAACTCTACGACAAAATCCCCACCACCAAAATCGACGAACTTTGTGCCGAGCAATGCGCCGCCTTGGCCTCCACCCACCCCGACTACAACGTTCTCGCCGGCCGCATCGTCGTCTCCAACCACCAGAAAAACACGTCTAGCTCGTTTAGCCAGGTCATGTACGACCTATACCATTTCCAAGACGTCCACGGGAATCCAAGTCCCATGATCGCGAAAGACTTGTACGACCTCGTTCTAGAAAAGGGCGAGATGCTCGACCAAATCCCCGATTACGATAAGGACTACTTGATTGACTATTTCGGGTTCAAAACCCTCGAGAAATCCTATCTCATGCGACAGGGGAAACGCGTCTTGGAGAGACCACAACACATGTGGTTGCGTGTCGCCCTCGCCATCCATATCAAATCGGCGATGACGGATCTAGGCCCCGCGATACAAACCTACACGTACATGTCGCAAAAATATTTCACCCATGCCACACCCACGCTTTTCAATGCGGGCACACCTAGACCCCAACTCTCGTCTTGTTTCCTCTTGTCGATGGAAGAAGACAGCATTGACGGCATTTACAACACGCTAAAGGATTGCGCCAACATCTCGAAATGGGCGGGGGGAATCGGGCTACACATCCACAACATACGCGCCCAGGGAAGCCATATCCGCGGCACAAACGGGTCGTCGAACGGCATCGTGCCCATGCTCAAAGTCTTCAACAACACGGCCAAATACGTCGATCAGTGTGTAACCGGCGACACCTATATTCGCACCATGGAAGGGTTTTTACCCATCCAAGACATTTGCCCGATGAAAACGAGGATTCTGAACCACGCCATCAAAGAAGACCCGGGGTTCGCGAGAGACGCATTCTTGACGACGAACGATACCCGAGACCCCATGATCGCCGAGAATACGGCCGCGGATTCCTCTTATTACGATTACGCAACCAAAGTGGTCGAGCACGACTACGACGGACCCCTCTTGTCCATTTCTACCACGGCGTACGGCAAACCTTTGCGTATTACACCGGAACACCCGATAAGGACCCGATCGGACCAAGGTGTCGAGGAATGGACTGCGGCGTCCCAAGTGCAACCCGGCGACTCGATTGTCGACCATTCTGGGACGAACCTCGTGGTAAGCATAGCGAAACATCATTACAAGGGCACTCTCTATGATTTGGAGATGGAAAAGTGGCCGAATTATGCGACGATCCATGGAATCGTACATAACGGGGGCGGCAAACGCAACGGGTCTTTCGCCATTTATTTGGAGCCTTGGCATGCCGACGTCGAGATGTTTCTCCAGATGCGCAAGAACCACGGCGACGAAGAGTTGAAGGCGCGCGATCTCTTTTACGCCTTGTGGATCCCCGATCTTTTCATGGAGCGTGTCAAGGCGGGTGGCAAATGGACGCTCATGTGTCCCGACGAATGCCCGGGGCTCGCCGACGTCTACGGCGACGCCTTTGTCGCATTGTATACCAAATACGAACAGGCGGGACGAGGCAAAAAGACGGTGCAAGCAAGAGAGCTCTGGTTCCAAGTGCTCGATGCGCAAATGGAGACGGGCACGCCCTATTTGCTCTACAAAGACGCGGCCAACCAGAAATCGAACCAGAAAAACGTCGGCACCATCAAATCGTCGAATTTATGCGTGGCTCCCGAAACACGCATCTTGACGGACCAAGGCCATCTGCGCATCGACCGATTGGCGAATACGGAAGTGAATGTGTGGAATGGGGAAGAATGGTCGAAGGTCACGGTCAAGAAAACCGCCATCGATGCGCCCCTTATCACCGTGACAGTGAAGGATTTGTTGGACAAGGAGTCGAAATCGATTCGATGCACCCAGGAACACAAGTTTTACCTTTTGTCCCAAAAGGCAGAGACCCGCAATGTGGAGACGGAAGTGGCGGCGAAAGACCTCCGTTTGGGCGATTTCCTGGTTCCCTTTTTACTGCCTGACGGGAGCCATGTGTCTTCTTGGCGTGTCGTGGGACTCGAAGATTTGAATGAGCGCGCCGACACGTATTGTTTCACGGAACCCAAATTACATCGAGGTGTGTTTAACGGGATCTTGACGGGACAGTGCACGGAAATCATGGAATATTCCGACGAAAAAGAGACGGCCGTTTGCAATTTGGCGTCGATTGCGCTGCCCATGTTTGTCGATGCGCATTCCCAGAAAATCGACCACGCGGCGCTCCATAAAGTGGCGAAAGTCGTCACGCGGAATTTGAACAAAGTCATTGACATCAACTATTATCCCACGGAAAAGACGCGGTACAGCAACATGCGCCATCGCCCCATTGGATTAGGTGTCCAAGGATTAGCGGACGTGTTTTTGTTGATGGGCTTGCCTTTTTGCAGCGACGAGGCCAAACGGCACAATCGAGAGATATTTGAGACGATTTACCATGGAGCCTTGGAATCCAGTTGCGAATTGGCGCAAGAAGAGGGGGCCTATGAGACGTTTGACGGATCACCGGCGTCCGAAGGCATTCTCCAGTTTGATATGTGGAACGTGGCCCCCGAATCCGGCAGGTATGACTGGGTGGATCTAAAAACCAAGATCCAGAGGAAAGGCCTCCGGAATTCCTTGTTGCTAGCACCAATGCCCACGGCATCCACTTCGCAAATCCTCGGGTTCAATGAATGTATCGAGCCCATCACGAGCAACATTTACAGCCGGCGTACGATGGCCGGCGAATTCATTTTGGCCAACAAGTATTTGATGCTGGAACTGATGGAATTGGGTCTTTGGAACGAGCGAATCAAAAACAGCATCATTGCAAACAATGGGTCGGTCCAGCAAATCGACGCCATTCCGCAAGAGATTCGAGAGAAATACCGGACGGTCTGGGAACTGCCCATGAAACAGGTGATTGATATGGCGGCCGATCGCGGAGCGTATATTTGCCAGAGCCAGAGCCTGAATTTGTGGATCGAGGATCCCAATTACAACACGCTCACGTCGATGCATTTTTACGCCTGGTCGAAAGGCTTGAAAACGGGCATTTATTATTTGCGCAGAAGGGCGAAACACCAGGCGCAACAGTTTACGATTGAGCCGACGAAAAAAACACAGGAGGACGACCACGAAATCTGCGAATTGTGCTCGAGTTAATGGCTAGACATGTATTGTACAACAAATATTATTGATGGATTGAATAATATTTGGATTATGCAGTAAAAAACAAAGATAGGATTTGATGGATTGAATAATATTTGGATTGTGCAGTAAAAAACAAAGATAGGATATATGATTGGTTACCTGATGTTTTAAGCGCACGCCCATTTCAGAAAGTTCGTCAACAGCAAGCGACAACTGTAAAAGATGTCGTCGTTGTACTTGACATCGTATTCCCACATAGTAATGGCGTACTTGTTTTCCGCCGAGACGAGACGGATAATGTGCTCCTGGTTGTTCCGCAAGTATTCTCTGAAATTGTCCACACCACAGCGATGTCTCTCTTCCGTGACAATGATGTTGCGTATCCCGATTTTGCGCAAATTCTCAATTTGCTTAGAAACCGGAATGCGTCGACCTTTGATAAAACAGCCGGGGTTGATTACGACTAGCCGGGGTCGGTCTTCCAAGAAATCCGCGTCGTTTTCATAATACTGATATCCATTTCCCATGACGGAATACACCGCCCCTTTCGCCCACGTGGTCAACAATTCGCATCCATTATCGTAAAAGATGTTTTCTTCGCCGTCGCCGGGTACGAGAAGGTTTTTCATAAACGCGCGATACTTTGCAAGAATCGTCTTGTCGGGCACCAAGACAGATAAGATGTTGTCCACGATTGCAACGTCGCAGTCCGGCTTGGCATAAAGAACCCGGTTGTTTTCCGTGTAGTGTATGATTCGGTTGCCAATGAATTCGTCCAAGGGCGTCCAGGTGAAGAGTTTGGCATCCAATACCACGTACTTGGTATGGTAAGAGTCGGCGCCCGTCGGAATAAGATACTCATGGGGTTGGAGCGTGTACACTTCCGGGTTTGGATCATAGTAGTTCTCTATGGCGTCGTGGAATATACGCTCCACGTCGTATTCCTTGCCGTTCAACTGGTTGCATCGGATGAAATCTTCCAAACACTCCATCGTATTTTCGTCAAATCCGATGGCGTTCTTGTCGTACAAGGAATGATATGGCAGGTTGGCAAATCGGATATATCCTTCTCCCGTTTTGCTCGTAAGTTTCAAACCAGCAATGCTCGCCTCTTGCATCCATTCTTTACACGTGGCGACTGACTCGGACAGTTCTTGTTCTTCTTGGTAGTAAGACGACATTTTGTATTGCGATTGATTACGATGAATTGATTTGCGATGATTCCGACGCGACAAAAAGGCTTTCAATTTTATCGACCAAGGCCGTAAAAAAACAGAGACAAGAAGGATTGGATTGGGGGGGTTTACCTTTTATTCGGGGGTATCATCGATTCCAAGGGCAAATCGGGGTATTCGCGTAGTTTCAGAAAACACCGCAAACAAACAGCCACATCCGTGATGGCGTTGTGCATATGGATCGGCAACGTGTCTTCCGGGAACAGTGTCATGTACAATTCGGCCAAGGTGGGGAACTTTTTCCCCGGCGGTTTCTTCGGAGGCGGGACTTCCATGTTCGCGTCTTGGAGTGCAACCGTCGCCAAGATGGACAAGCGGCTTTCGGGAAAGGGGATCGCGCACAATTGGATGCTGCTTTTCATGGTACATACCTGTTCGATTTCATTCAATCGGTCAAACTCTTTGGTAAAGAGCGCGCGCATTTGTCGGACGATTTCATACGACCCCGTTTTTTGATACAAGGATTCTCGGTTCCGATAAATCTCTTGCCGAATCACTTGCGCATCAAAATGGATGTTGTGCGCAACGACAAAATCTGCCCGAATATAGGCGCGATACAAGGCCATCAAGACATCCACTATGGGTTTGCCGCGTTCGGTCAAGAGGGCACGTGTGATTCCCGTGATGCGCGTGATCTCTTCGCTAATGGGAATCGACACAGGTACCTGGATATAATCATCGGAGGTTTCCACCGTTTTCGTCTCGGCATTGTACATCATCCAACTTAGCTGGGTGATGTAGGGATAGGCATCCGAAGGGGGAAACGGCTGGCCGTATTTGTGGGGCGGTAATTTGCCCGTGGTTTCCGTGTCAAGGACCAAGATGCGAATGTGGTTTTTCGGCATGTTTACAAAGAAAGGGGAAAAGGGATAGGAGAGATGGAACATCGGGAAAAGGTAGAATCAATTTTTTCCCTATTTATTACGGGAGGTAACGATATCCATGCCCGACAATTCGGTCAAAAATCGTTTGGAGCAAGATTCGACCAAGAGCCCGTTGGCATAAATGCCGTAATTGCCATAATAATCGTCGTTTTCTAATGCTAAATGATAAATGGTATGGAGTCCTTCGTCGGGGAAAACACGGGATTTTCGATCGGCGCAAACGGGGAGGCGGTAAAGCCCGTCGGTGATGTATACGTTGTTTCCATTGACTTCACCGGCGCGTTGTTTTTCTTGTTCGTCCGACCATTCCTGGATCAAAATGGAGTGGTAGCCGGTCATGACGAGAGGTTCTGTCATGCCTGGGTATTGGTCGGGATCGCATACATAGAGTTGGTTGGGGATTCTCTCTTGCGTGGCGGGATGATGGAGTTGGCGTTTGCCGATTTTCCAGATGGGAACAAATCCGTGGCGGAAGGTTTTGATGAGGTCGTCGGATTGCAGTTTTTGAATGGGTACGTATCCGCGTTCGGTCAGTATTTTGGTCCCTTTTTTGAAGCAGGGATACGGAAGAACGACGATGATGAGGCATCCGGAACATGGATAGTATATGTTTGACTGATTGTTTTGCTCAAAAGCACCATCGCCACAGCCAGGGTTGTGCGCTGGGTAATATGTACCGTTAAAAGAGTTTCCCCAACCTGTTCCATTGACTGGATTGTTGGTACCTTTTCCTCCTCCCCCTGCACCATATGCGCATAAAGTGTACGGCCACGTATATCCGGCTCCACCGACGCCACCTAATGCAGCAGATGCATTTCCCCCTGCCGACATGGCACCGCCTCCACCACCCGAACTAGCCCCAGTGCTCGACGATCCACCCGGATTTCCATAAATGACCATTTTTGCTGTACCTGTCGCAGAACCATACGTCGCCGCTCCGCCCGGAGTGCTTCCAGGCCCGGCCGCTCCGCCTCCAGATCCGCCGCTATTTGGTGGGTATACCGAGTTATTTGTCAGTACGTAACCTCCTGCTCCCCCGCCACGTGCAGTAATACTCAGGTTGGGTCCTACTAATGTCGTGTCGCCTCCGTTTAGCCCCGGTCCTGCAGTAGTTATCGTATTGTTTCCGGCTCTTCCCACTATAATTGAATACGTCGTATTTCCTAACAATTCAGCGCTGCCTACCGCGACCGCCCCAGCTCCTCCTGCGCCACAATAAGATACACCCGTAATTCCTAATGGCGCTGCTCCACCTCCTCCTACCATCAATATATTTACATACGTGTAACTCGGAAAACGGATGTTTGCCGACAAATCATTAAACGTATTGTTATAGAAACAATACGATATCAATCCGCCCGACGCAGTCATAAAATATTGCCCAGTGGCCGTTGCGGACATTTATACTATTTGTACATTTTTATTATTGTTATTCGACGCGGCGTTTCGTAACTAAACCCATTATTATTTGTACCTGTATACAAATTAAAACCATGTCCAAACGGGTCGTCTATATTTCTTGCTACACCCACTCCGCCGGCGGCGAAACATCCTTGGAACTCCTCGAATCGGGTGTTTCTCTCGGTCTCTTTCTCGGACCCGGCGTCGACCCTGCCATGTTTGCCCCTTACCCGAATGTGTGTTTGCTGGGGGAAGGGAACTGGCGAGAGACGGCCGTCCACCGGGAACTCGAAAAAAGAGCGCCGGTAAAACTCCCCGAAACCCGGAATCGACAAAAAGACACGCTCGAACATATGGTGTCGATGCATGCGCGTACGGAGTGGATGGCGCGGGCCGTGGCCCTCAATCCGTGGAACGCGACCCATTTTGCCTGGATCGATTTCGACATGCCCTCTTTATTTAGGAGAAAAGCGGAGGCGTGGGCCACGATGCGAGAGATTGCGGCGCACACATTCCCGGAACGGGGGCTTTGGATCGCGGGATGCTGGCCGAAAATGTCAAGTACGGGATCGGTCGTCGATCCCATTCACTGGCGCTTTTGCGGGGGCTTCTTTTTGGGAGATGGCGCGTCGTTGCTGGAATGGGACCGGCTTTGCCAATCCAGGTTCGCCGACTTCATGGACCGGTACCAGATCTTTACCTGGGAAGTCAATTACTGGGCCTGGATAGAAGCGACCGAATCGGCTTTTCCCGGAGCCTGGTACCGCGGCGACCACAACGACACCATTCTCCATATTCTCCCCGGCATTTCGGCCGATACCTACACGGAACCTCTCGCCCAGGCATCGACCCATGTCTGCGAAACACCCTATGTGCCCCATTTCTACGCCGGATCCGCCAGTTTCGCCGCCCATCAAGGCCATTACTACATAAACACGCGCTACGTCAATTACTGGATGTATCCGAATGGCTGCTACCGGTTCGCCAACGGAGACCAGGTCATTGAAAACCGGAACTACGTCTCGGAACTCGACCCCTTGTCCTTGACAACGACCGATTATCGAGAGATGAACGGCGGTGTTCTCTTTGGCCTCGACGGCCAACCTCTCGTCCCTCTGGCCCGATCGGGCCGCGCCTTCTCGGAAGGCTTGGAAGACATTCGTCTTTTTTCGGGGTCGCACGGCCGGCTGCGTTTCATCGCGACGAACGTGGATTACAGCCCCACGGGGAAAAACCGCATGATCTTGGGCACGTATTGTTTGGAGACGCTGGCGTATAAGGAGTGCGCCGTCTTGGTGCCGCCGGATGGAAACGGGTGGTACGAGAAGAATTGGATCCCCCTGTATCGCGAGGATTTAGGGGAAGAATGGTTCCTTTATAAATGGTCGCCGATGGAGTGGGGGACGGTGAACCCGGCGACGAACCAGCTCGAGATCCGAGTGCGGCACGAGCCGAAATCGTGGCTAACCCGGAAAATGCGGGGGTCGACCGCGTTCGTGGAATACGGGCCTCTTTATTGGGTGGCGGTGGCTCACTTTAGCGAAGAACACGGGCCTCGGCATTATTATCATGTTTTGGTGTTGGTGGAAAAGGCCACGCTGAAACCGGTGAGGACGACGCGTACGTTTTGTTTCGAGAGATTGTCGGTGGAGTTTTGTCTGGGGTTTGCGATCCAAGAGGGGAAGTATGTGTTTTGGGTGTCGCGGTTTGACCGGGACCCGATACGGATTTCGGTTCCGATGTGGACGTTGCCGTTTTCGAAGGAGGCTTGAGAAATATCTCGGTATTTTGTATTAGACTTATGAGTGCATCAATACATTCACAAAACCAAACTGAGGATGCACAGGCAAAGGCGTTTTATACTAAATTGTACGGACCCCCCCCCCAAGGTATGTCAAGTTCAGATATGAAAAAAATAATAGGAACCGCATATCTGTTCAATAAAACACCAGATCAAACTGTAAATTTAGATAATTGTGCAAAAATGTTTAAAAACACAAACGAATGGCTTTCAGATAAAAACGCGAATTTTACACGAGAATGCAAACCGATTCTAATATCGACAGGAGTAATGGAACCGCCACGAAAACTAGCACCTGAAAAATATAAAAAGGTACCATTAGTTGCGGGCCCCAGTATATTACCGAAAAGCAGATATAATTCCGAAGATCTAAAACTAAACGGTTCTGGCCGAAGACGAAAGACCCGACGAACGAACCGAAGAAAGAGACGATCCACTCGGAAATCGCGGGCGTAGTTTGTGTTGCCATAAGCTTCGCGATAGGGCAACTAGTCATATGGGTTTTTGCCCATATGACTACGCCTTAACTCGGATGAGTAAAAATACGCCGAATATATAGAATGAATACGAAGAGAAGACGGAAGGGAAGAAGAGGTACGCGCAAAATGACGGGGGGTGGAATGGGAAGTACGATTCTAAATTCGGGTTCAACATCCATTACAAAAGTTGAATTGAATACAACGTATACAGTGATTGATAAGAATTGTGGATTAAATTATACACTTAAAATTAGTCAAACAGTCAATGATAATTCCACGTTTCAAGTAGAACTATCCAATATTACATCGGGTACTGCATCTGCTATTGTGAAGGGTCAATACTCCAATTACGAATATTTATTGAAATCCTTTTACGGAGACAAGTTTGATTATACAAAACCCTCATCGTCCTCAGCACCATCAGCCACATCGGGTTATGAAAAAATTGCAGAAGCTTTTTCGAATGATGTAAAAAAACTGGAGAAGATAACATGTAAACCTAGACAAATATCTGTGGACCAAAAAAACACGGTTTCCACTGCAATTTCGAAATTATCACTTGATTTCGAAACAAGACCAAAAAGGTATGCTAAATATGGTATCGAGCAAACGGTAAGTGATGCGGAAACCGATTTCATCTACAACGTCTACAATTATTATATCAAACTCCTCAATCCGGCAAATCCGTATGTAAATAAACCGCATTACGAGTTTGAGCCGGGGGATGCGGTGGTTGTTGCAACTGCACCTGTACCTGCTGCAACTGGACCTGGAACTAAACCTGCACCTGTACTTGCACCTGCACCTGTACTTGCACCTGGACCTGTACTTGCACCTGGACCTGTACTTGCAACTGGATCTGGAACTAAACCTGTACCTATAACGGTCGATTCGACCTATATCCAATGGAACGACATCCGGACCCCGCATTATTTGGTGGATAAAAAACCCGTAGAAGAATCCCACCTAAGTTTCGATGTCAATGTATTAAAGGACCTTTTGGCCGACTCGGGAATCAAGGATTTGGCCAACGTAAAGATCGATTTG